>ENA-UOOM01000079-UOOM01000079.1-fermentation-metagenome-genome-assembly--contig:-NODE-79-length-117602-cov-187.849915_pt1 | contig 117602 bp, 92 predicted proteins | sample MGYA00245781_ERZ724031 | MGnify/ENA primary metagenome ERZ724031 (study PRJEB28704, sample SAMN03018317) | fermentation metagenome | biome: anthropogenic terrestrial biome; feature: soil...
CCCAAACTTAACTTCCCCAAACTTAACTTCCCCAAACTTAACTTCCCCAAACTTAACTTCCCCAAACTTAGCTTCCTCAAGCTTAGCAGCTAAAAGTCTAACTTAACCGTTTAATTTTAGCCATCTCTTTTAAAATCCATCTCTTTTAAAATTATTGCTTTTATTTAGCTTATTTAAAATTTTTTATTTTTGATTATTACTTTATTTTAATTTTAATTTTGTTTACTTTATTTCAATTTGGAATACCCTCTTTTCGGATCAGTGGAACTTTCTATGTCTTCTTCAAACCATCTACAGTACTCATCAGGGCATTGTTTCTCAGGACACGAATGGATATATCTCAAGACATCATTAATTTTTGCTGTGGCTAACGATACTGAGGTATCAGCACTTCCGTAATAAATCCGGAGTTCATCATCTACTGTGACCCAGCCACAGGGGAAAACAACATCATTGACGTCTCCGCTGCGTTCATACATTTCACGTGGTCCAAAAACCCAGCCTTCTGATCTGTGGAGCACTTTTCTAGGATCATCAGGATCAAGAAGGGCAAGTCCAAGCCGATAACTTGCCTTAGCTGTTGTCTGGCGCACCCCGTGATACATAACGAGCCATCCGTCAGACACACGGATTGGCTGTGGAGATAAACCTATCTTGTTTGCATCCCACCATCCGCCTTCTCTGGCATATAGAAGAACTTCGTGATCTCCCCAGTATTTCATATCCGGGGAAAAAGAAATCCAGATGTTTGCCTTTACACCTGTCATTGCAGATACAGGTCTGTGTAACATTGCCCATTTGCCGTTAAACCTTACAGGAAAAACAGCAGCATCTTTATTTTCTGGCGGTAGGGTAGCCCCTACTCGATCAAAATAACGGAAGTCTTCTGTGAAGGCAAGTGCAGTTAAGGGACCCGAATCTGAAAAAGCCGTATATGCCACAGCCCACTTCCCCATCTCATCTATGTAAGTTATGCGTGGATCTTCGATACCATATATTTCTTCAGGGTAATTTATAGGATCTGGAGCAAAGGTTGGTTCAGGATCAATTTCCCAGCCATCAATCCCGTTTTCACTTTTTGCTATTGTAAAGTGAGAAAAACCCCTGTGATCTTCGACACGCACAAGCAAAAGAGTTATACCATCAACTATAGCAGCTGCTGGATTAAACACCGAATGGGCCCTATAAGGCCAATCGTCAACAGTTAGTATAGGATTTCTACTATACCTTACAAATAACTCTCCATGGTCTTTCCAGATCATAATCCTCTCACTCCAGATCTACTGACAAAAGGCTCTTTCTTTTCTGCAGAGTTTCGTCGTTTACCTCATTGTTAACTCTGGACTGCAGGATTGCACTGAAAGCTTTACTCGTGTGTTTGTTTAAAGAGCTCAAAGCCATAAGGAAACAAATAACAGATTCTGCACCCTGATTGCAATTCATACCATCGCGGTTGAGCCCGTCACAAACTGCGCCTGTGGAATAATCATACATAACAGTCTGCAAACGATTTCTTCCTAGGAAATATTCAAAAGAATATCTTGCAAGATCTAGATATTTTCTCTCACGCACAATCTCATAAGCCGAAACGTAGGCTTGGGTCAGATAGCCTGCTTCGATAGGTTGCTGGTCAAAAATCGGCTTTTTCCCGCTATAAGAGTACCAGCCATCGTTCCCAACCATGTCAAAGAAGTCACCTTTCCATTGGATTTCAGTAAGAAAGTCCAGGGTAGCAAGGCCAACCTTCCGGTAGGTCCGATCTTTGGTATAATTGTACGCTAGTAAAAGGGACTCACTCAGCTTTGCATTGCTATATGTTACTATAGGTTCGAACCAATTCCAGTCTTCTTTATGGTTAGCCTCGTATAAATCGACTAGAGAATTCGCATGGTTGATAAATATAGATTCAAAGGCATCTTTACTTATAAGGGAGTCTATGGACTTGACTGCATCCCTGCGTGAATTAAACACTGATTCAAACTCATCGACATCCACGCCTGTCCTGAGCATTTCATACAAACCGCACATGGTGTAGGCTTTTGCTCTCGGATAGTTTAGATTCTCCATTTCAAACCTGGCTCTGCTTATAAGGGTATGGGCAAGCGTGCGCATATTTTTTGAGAGATAAGGACAGCTTATCACATGTCCAAGCCCATAGATTGCACGACCGAGAGTGTCTTCGCTGCCCCTCTCATCCAGAAATTCCCTTTTATAACTCATGAAGTTATGGAAATGTCCTGTATCGGTTTGAGCATGTTCAAGAAAGCTCATGTATGTGGTTAATAGTTTCCAGAATTCCTCTGCCTTCTTCTGGTTGTCTGTTAACTGTGTCAGGGCAACAAGAGCTCGGCCTACATCATCAGTACTGTATCCATAATGACGAGCCGGTACACCAAGATTGGTATGTTGCATAATGCCTACATCATCTGTCAATAGTTTGAGATAATCAAGTTTTACTTCAGGCAGCTGGCTTGGAAGGAAACTGAATTTGTTAGACGTTCCTAGGTAGGTATTGTAGTTCTTTAAGGCCTTGGTGAAAACAGTATTATATTGTTTACCTACGTTTTTCCATGTCATTTTTCTACCAAAATCGTATGCTTTTTTACGCATATTATCACACTCTTCTGGATTTTCAATTAAATGCAAAAGGGACTTTTTAAAGCCGTTCGTGTTTCCGAAATCTACAATGAGTCCACGTTTGTCGGAAAGCATTTCCTGAGCATACCAGTAAGGAGTGGAAACTATTGCTTTTCCCATGCCAATTGCATAGGTTAGAGCGCCGCTTACTATCTGTTCTTTAGAAAGGTAAGGAGATACGTAAATGTCACTGGCAAGAATATAATTACATAGCTCTTCTTTTTCAACAAACTTGTCATGGAAGATTACATTCTTCTCAAGCCCAAGTTCTGAAACCTTATTCTTGAGATATTCCCTATATTCCTCTCCAAAATTCTTCTTAATTATAGGATGCGTAGCACCCAGGATAAGGTAAACAAGGTCAGGATACTTACTAACGACTTCTGGAAGCGCATCAAGCACACTTTCTATACCTTTATTCTGACTAAGCAGACCGAAAGTAAGGATAAGCGGAGCTCCTTTCAAGCTCAACGTTTTTTTATACTTGTTGCAGTTATTAAACGGATAGTCGGGTACTCCATGGAAAATTAATTCTATCTTGTCCTCTGGAGCCTTATAAACATCTTTTAACATATCCACTGCAGTCTGGCTCATTACAATCAGTTTTTCGGAATACCTGATGAGTTTTTCTGTGGATATCCGGTATTCAGGTTTAGGTTCCCGGATTATAGTGTGCATTGTGCTTATTACAGGTTTGTTGATACCTGAAAGAAGAGAAAAAATGTAGTCTCCCGCGTTTCCCCAGAAAAGCCCAAATTCATGCTGAAGACATACAATGTCAACATCAGATTGGTTTATATAATCTGCAGCCCGGTAATAGTCCTCGATCCTATCTCTTTGGATTTGAAAAACGACTTCATCAGGATAATTATAGGATTCAGAAGGATCGTTCAAAGCAATTACCTCACAATGAACGTCTTTGTATTCCCCGGATACTGAATTTAAAAGATCGGATGTGAATGTGGCAATCCCACATTCTTTTGGAACATAGGTTCCTATAAATAATACTTTAAGTTGCTTATTCAATTAATACCCCCTAAGCTCAACGTACTCAGTTTCATGCTTTACTTACCAGTTACATAGTTCCCCAGTTACATACGATTACTCCCCATGATACTCTATGATCTATATACTAGTATAAAGAGTATTTATTGATACCACTCACTCCGGCTTTGGATTTATGCTATATAAATTTATCTTAAATCTGCGATTATGATGAGTGAATATATAGCTAAGAATCCATGAAATATAGTCATTTGTCAGACGAAGTAATCACTAGTATCTCAAATATCACTAAATAACAATGAATTTATAATCCCCACCCAATCACTCGCTTTGTTAATCTTCATCAAAGTGAGTAATAAAATATTGATTAGACCTATTGATTGTATCCAATGATATTTAATATTATTTATAAATATAATTATGTTAGTTAATTGGACAAATCAAAAGATAAAAAGGGAAAGATAGTGCCAAAAAAGCTAAGAGATAATTTTTGCTGGCATTGGGGCATTTCCGAATCATGTGCCCGTTTCAACCTTGAATTTTAGCTCTTATTCATTGTTTTTCCTGTCAAAATTTTTTTTCTGTTATCTATTTTAAATTCTTTGATATTTATTGGTTTTTTATCTATACTGGCCTATCTAAATCTGAATATATTTCAATACTAATTATTTCAATACTAATTATTTCAATACTAATTATTTCAATACTAATGAATAAATATAAAACAAAAGATAGGAGATTTAATTCCTTCTCGTAGAGAAAATCTGAACTCTTAGACTCAAGAGGTTTGTAGCTCTTAGAGCGAAGAGTTCTGGAAAATTACTTTTAATCAGGAATTACGAGAGTCAAAAGCCTGAAAAATAATCTATAAAATGAGTTATTGTTTGAGAGATGTCAATTTGCTGACTAGGCAGCTAGATGAGTGTTTATATAAATTGGTGCGACATGGATTGGTGCAACATGGGCTGTTGTCTTTTGCCATATGGATTGGTCGAGTTATCGCAAAAACTCTTGACGCGTGTGCCTTCCCTGAGTTCATGGATCGCTTTTGGCAAATTGTTAAGCTTAATACCAGGATCCTTACCGCAATAGAAGAACAGGAAGCTCGAAGTGTATTTGGAAACAGAATCAATTATCAGAAGGTACGTATCGACGAAACCTCATTCATTGCCTGGTTAGGCGCAAGACTCAACAAATGCTTAGGTATGGGAGTTGCAACCTTCCATACGATCAACTTCAATAGAAGGCTTAAAACGACATCATGCAGCTCCGATATGAAATGGCTTATACATGAATTAACCCATGTCGCGCAGATGGAACATACAGGTTCGCAATATTTAGTTGAAGCATTTCACGCACAGGCAAGTGCAGGGTATGCATACAGATTTGGTGAGAAAAAACATTTCTGTGAATATAATCGTGAGCAGCAAGCTTGTATCGTGGCAGATTATTATATTACACGCTGTTCAGGCGGCTCAACTGAAGTTTATGATCCACATATTGCAGAACTTAGAGCAGGAGAAATGTGAACTAAAAAACTTTTACTTATTTTTGATTTTGCTTAATTTACTTCTCAATCAGGATGCATCATTGTGCTTTAAAAATAAGTACAAATATAAATATAAATAAAATTATACAATGATTTATGTTTTTTATATGGTTTTTGTATTTTATATAATTGATCTGAAACTAAATACTTCTTTCATAAATTTATGCCTTTTTATACGAATTTATGACTATACGGTTCTCAGGGTATGCGATTTTACTCCGCTTGCAAATAAATGCTTCTTCCATGTCAGCTACCATCTGCTGCGCTAACCTCGAAGGAATGCCCATTATCATCAATTCGGGAGGCAGCCAGGGATTTCCTGTAGGATCGACGGGTCCTACATAAGCTGAGTCTCTCGGTGCATTTTCAGCCATTCTTGCCGGAAAAGCAATCATCGTAGTGCAGGTAGGTCCTCCGGGTATTATTGTCTTAAAAAACGGATCAGAGCTACTGAACTGCGCTAGCCCGCAGAGATTCCTTATCTGCTCACTGCCCGCGAACAGGATAAAGGACTTAATAGTTTCAGGTGCAAGGTCGTGAGTATACGGAACAATAACGGTGTATTTGCCAAGTGGGATAATTTTTCCTGCTCGTTCTCTCTGCTCATCAAACAGTTCAGGAGTCGCCTTTAAATACTCAGCAGCTCCACCGCGGAAATCTGGCGTGCCAACAGTTACGAAGTACTTCAGTTTTGGATGTGATTCCGCAAGTCCCATCCATACCAATCCGCCGATGCAGCACTGTTCATGGCCTGCCTCAACATAGAGTGGAGGCGTCTCTTCAAAGAAAGCGGAAATATAAATTGCCTTTGCTATACAGCGGTCAATCTCGTATGAAGGAATCGCTCCTTCAGGGATTTCATCCGTACCATAAACACATAAGGGACGTAATTTCAACCTGCCTGCTTTTATAAGCTTTTTCCCCAGTTCTTCAAGGCTTAACATATGAATCCACCTGTAAACTAACTAATTAATTAATTAATTAATTGACTAATTAACTAATTAATTAAAATTGACTAATTAACTAATTAATTAACTAACTAATTAATTGACTAACTAACAACAGTCTTCCTAAAAGATTATTATTCTTTCAACCAGCCTTTATCGTTTTAGCAAGATCTTTACCCATATAACACGATTTCATCTCTCCTATAGTCTTGCTTCCGCAATGTATTATAAATTATCCACAATTCTAAGGATAAATTATCCATAATTCAAAGGACAAAATCTAGCTCATGACTGCTTGAAGCTGTTAAGTTTCGTAATCGGAAACTTAATTGGAGCGAGGAAAATAAAAATAGCGTAAAAAAAAATTAAAGGAAAAGAGATTTAATCTTTTCCTATCCACTCTTTAACTTTTTCCGGGTTATTTTCAACCCATTTTTCTGCAGCTTCTTCAGGCTTCATCCCATTTTCAATGTCCATCATGACAGCCTGGATATCATCATGGGTCCACTGGAAACGAGTCAGGATGCCATAGAGATTTGGCTTTTCTTCTTTAAGGCCAAGCCTTGCAAGAGTTTCAACGTGGTCGGCATCACCGTATACGCCCTTCGGGTCGTCAAGGTACTTTAGGTCCCAGCGGTTGAATGCCCAGTGAGGGGACCAGAGAGTCACAGCTTCCCATTCTTCGGAGTCAACAGCTTTTTTCAGGGAGGCAGTCATTGCTGCGCTGCTGCCTGAGATAAGCTTCATTTCCAGATCATATTCGGAAATTGCAGTTTCTGAGGCTTGCATGATGCCTGCCCCAGGATCGATTCCTACTATCCTGCCGTTAAATTTTTCCTTTTCGGAATTAAGCTCCTCAATTGAATCTATTGTTACATAAGCTGGCACAACAAGCCCGATTTTGCAGTCTTCCAGGTTTGTCTGGACTGAGTCAACCCTGTCACCATAAGTTTCCCAGTAACTCTGGTGAGTATAGGGAAGCCAGGCCGAGGTTGTGAAATCAAACTGCCCACTAGCAACTCCTTGGTAAAGAGGACCTGCATCAACAGCAACTATTTCTACATTTTTATATCCTACCTGTTTGAGCACCTGCTGCATCACATTGGTACTTGCAATCTCCCCGTCCCATAAGACATATCCTATTTTCACGGGTTCGCTGAATTCTGATGCTCCTGTCATAGAGGAAGTAACTTCTACTCCATCTACGGCTTCATTTCCTTTTTCTGCACAGCCTGATGCAAAAAGGGTAAGCCCTATTAGCAGGCCAATTGCCAGAATCAATCCAAATTTTTTTATGCTCGAATTAAATTTTGAATTGGTCAAAAATATCTACAACCACTTTTAAGTCCTATACAATTTTTTTAATCTTTCATTTGAGTTTTCAGGGATTTGAATTAGTGATGCGCCTTTTTCCGAGAGTATAGAAGGCGACCCTGTAAAAGTAAAAAGCCCCACGCCAAACTAAGAGCCTTATCCAGAACGCCTTTTTAAAAAAGAAACAAGAAAAGAGCGTTTTTATTTGGGTTTTATTTGGCTTTATTTTGGCTTATTTGGGGCTGAGGTTCTGGGTAATTCTGTCCAGAAAAACCGCGATTATGACAATAGCAAGCCCTGCTTCAAAACCCATGCCAATATCTACACGCTGAATCCCAAAAAGGACCTGGTATCCAAGCCCTCTGGCTCCTATCATAGCAGCTATTACAACCATCGAAAGAGAGAGCATAATGCACTGGTTGACTCCGGCCATTATAGTTGGAAGCGCAACAGGCAGCTCAACCTTGGAAAGCTTCTGCCAGCCCGTGGAGCCAAAGGCGTCTGCAACCTCGGTAAGCTCTTTTGGGACCTGCCTTATTCCGAGACTTGTGAGCCTTATTACAGGAGGCATTGCAAAAACTACAGTTGCAATTATGCCAGGAACATTTCCAAGCCCAAAGAAGATGAGGGCAGGGATCAGGTATACAAAAGACGGCATGGTTTGCATGAAGTCAAGTGAAGGCTTTACTACATGGAAAAGCACTGTATTTTTTGCAGAAAGAATCCCTACCGGAATCCCGATAATAAGTACAAGCAGAGTAGACGAAAGCACAAGGGCTAGCGTCTCTATCGATAGCTCCCAGAGCCCCATGTTATCGATAAGGAAAAAACCAAACGCAGTCCCTGCTGCAAGTTTGATATTACGTTTTCCTGCAAAGTATGAGAGCAGGAAAATTCCAAGAATAAAAAGTTCAGGGGGCAGGAAAAGAAGTGCATCTTTTAAACCTGAGACCAGGAAATCAAGCTGCTTGCTTATGAGATCAAGAAACGGACCAAAGTTGCCATCAATCCAGCCCACAACAAATTCAACCGCATCTCCGATAGGGAGCCGTAGGGTTAGCATATTTTCACCTCTGAGCCAGGTCCGGTGTCAGATATTAAAGACGCTTTGGCAGCTGCTTCGGCAGACACAGACCCACTGTCAATTCCATCATTACTTATATCACCTGAGATGTCTGGAATGCCTGAGCTTTTTGGGAGAACTCCAGCCTCATTTCCGGCTTTCCCTTCGGTTTCTCCTTTACTTTTGCCGATTGGATCCGTTTTCTCAGGAGGGTTCTCTTCAAACTTTTCCCCTGCAAAATTTTTTTCTTCTGAACTCTTTTCTTCAGAGGTTTTTTCTTCTGAACTCTTTTCTTCAGAGGTTTTTTCTTCTGAACTCTTTTCTTCGAAAGCTGTGGCGTGTCCATTTTGTCCGGACATTGCAAGGGCTCCAAGTACTGTGCCCCTGACCATAATTCCAAGCAGTTTTCCGGAATCATTGACCACAGCAAGGGGGTACTGGCTTTCTGCAATTAACGGGATTACGTCACTAAGAGGCAGATCCGGAGCTACCTGGGGAGGTTCCTGGATCATGGCATCTTCAAGGCTTTTTCCGGCTTTAAGAGCTTTAAGAGCATCACCTATCATAAGTATGCCTCTAAGGCGCCTGCTCTTTCCTTCAACAACATAAATCGAGGAGATTCCATGAGCCTTCATCAACTTAATCGCTACCCTGATCCCAGAACTGACGGACACAAATGGTTCAGGCCTCCTCATAACTGATTCAGCAGTAAGGATTTTAGACCTGTCAACCCCTGCAACGAACCTTGAGACATAGGAATTTGCAGGCTCGGTCAGGATCTCATCAGGGGTCCCTATCTGGACTACTTTCCCATCTTTCATAAGGGCAATCCGGTCCCCAAGTTTCAGGGCTTCGTCCAGGTCATGAGAAACAAAAATAATCGTCTTTTGCATTCTATCTTCAATAGCAAGCAGTTCATTCTGCATATCGGTCCTGATAAGGGGATCTAGGGCACTGAAAGCTTCGTCCATAAGCAGGATATCAGGGTCATTAGCAAGCGCCCTTGCAAGCCCTACCCTCTGCTTCATGCCTCCGCTCAATTGGGTTATTTTGCTATTTTCATAGCCCTTGAGCCCCACAGTTTCTATGGCTGCGAGAGCCTTAAAATAGCGGTCTTCTTTAGGAATTCCCTGAATTTCAAGCCCATATGCCACATTATCAAGTACGGTTCTATGGGGGAGCAGAGCAAAGTTTTGGAACACCATTCCGAGTTTGGTCCTGCGTGTATCTCTCAATTCTTCGGCACTCATCTGTGTAATATTTTGCCCGTCTATTAGAATTTCCCCTGCAGTTGGCTCGATGAGGCGGTTTAAGCAACGTAAAAGAGTGGACTTCCCTGAACCCGAAAGTCCCATTATAACGAAAATCTCTCCGTCGTAGACTTCGAAATTGACGTTATTAAGCCCAACAGTTTGTTTTGTTTTTTCAAAAATTTCACTTTTGGATAAGCCTTCATTTAGAAGGGAAATTACTTTATGAGGAGTCTTTCCAAAAACTTTGGTAACGTTCCTCACTTCAAGTTTTATATTTTTGTCCATAATAATAGCCCGGTTTGACCGAAGTTATCTGAAAAATTAATACGGTTTTATGAAAGGTAATATGTTGTTAAAAACTGCCACAAAAATTCAATTAATAAAAACCAAATATATTCAAGCTGATTTGCCTTCTTTATTATTAATTCAGAGAGCCGAATATATATCTTAGAGATCTATTTATTTTTTGTAGCTTAAACAACTTTTTTCCTGGCTGATATAGTTTGCCCGATCATATATAATTTTTTTGCGGAAACTTAATATAGTTAAAGAAATTTTGATTCAAAAATTGACATAAATAATATATAATTTCAGGATTCAAAAGTATGAGATTTGACTATATTTTAGCTACAATGTTTTTAAGTTATGATGCAGCTATATTGAGAAATTCTTAATCAGTAAGTGAGTTAAAAAATTTAACTCTTTATCTTTTTTATTTATCTTTTTTATTAGTGTGTTAAATATATTTTTATGTTAGTTAAAAACATTTTAATTATAATTAAATATATTTTTATTATGTCAGAAAATATAGTTGAATATCTTGAATTCCTTGAGTCCTATAGATAAGTTCTTTTTAATAATCAGAAGACTGGATTTTCAAAAGAAATTATATAATTGATAGATTTATATATTTAAAGACTGAAGAAAATACAACAACTTTGGAATTCGGGAAAGGCATCGTAACACTTATACATGTCTTATGACATTTACTCGCAGGTTCAGATGATGAAAGCAGTACTAGGCTTAGAAGATGGAACAGTTATTAAAGGCACCGGTTTTGGTGCTGAAGGCACAGCTTGCGGCGAACTTGTTTTTACCACTCAATTTACGGGATATGAGGAGGCTCTGACCGATCCTTCTTACAGAAGTCAGATCTTAATGTTTACTTATCCCCCAATCGGAAACTATGGGGTCAGCGGGGAGCACGCCCAGTCCGATAATATCCATGCAGAAGGGCTTGTTGTCAGAGAAGCCTGCAAAAACCCATATCATTACAAATCATCCCGTTCTATCCACAAATTTATGGAGGATGAAGGGAAACCAGGAATTGAAGGCGTGGATACCCGGATGCTCACTATAAAAGCGAGAGAGTGTGGAACCATGAGGGCAGCCCTTATCACAGGTAGTGACGATGGGGAAGAGGCTGTCAATAAAGCAAGGAATTTCCCACGGATTACGGATGCAGAACTTACCTCCCTTGTAACCTGCAAAAAACCACAATTCATACCTGGAGCAGAGGGCGCCTGGAATGGCGTCAACAAACATAAGCATGCGGTTGTAGTAGATCTTGGGATAAGGCGCAATATCATAAACAACCTACACAGGCGGGGAATTGATCTTACGCTGGTTCCTGCAACTACAAAACCCTCGGAAATTGCAAGTTATGAGCCTGATCTCCTTTTTATCTCAAACGGGCCAGGAAACCCGGAAAACGCAAAGGATGCAATAAATGCCGTAAAGGCTTTTGCAGGCAAGATTCCGGTTTGCGGAATCTGTTTCGGACACCAGATTATCTCCCTTGCTATGGGAGCAAGGACTTACAAATTAAAATTCGGGCACAGAGGAGGAAACCAGCCAGTAAAGGACCTGGTTAAAAACAAGACTTTCATAACCTCCCAGAACCACGGATATGCCGTTGATGCGGATTCCCTTGAGGGCACAGGGCTCTATGTGAAGTATCTGAATGCAAACGACAAGACTGTAGAAGGAGTCTCTCATAAAGACCTAGATATTTTTGGAGTGCAGTTTCATCCTGAGGCCCAGGCAGGACCAATGGATACCGAGGAAATGTTTTTTGGCAAGGTTGTAAAGGTCCTCGGAGGTGAAATTTAATGCCTAAACGTGAGGACATAAAGAAGGTTTTGCTTATAGGTTCAGGCCCAATCACAATTGGGCAGGCTGCAGAATTTGACTTTTCAGGCAGTCAGGCCTGCAGGTCCTTAAAAGAAGAAGGGGTAAAAGTTGTACTTGTAAACTCAAATCCTGCAACCATAATGACTGACCCTGAAATGGCTGATTCGGTCTATATTGAACCCCTTGATGCCAGAGTAATAGAAAAAATTATTGAAAAAGAACGCCCAGATGGAATTATTGCAGGCATTGGAGGGCAGACTAGCCTTAACATAACCAGTGAACTTGCAGAAATGGATATTTTTGAAAAATATGGCGTTCAAATCCTTGGGACTCCTGTTGAAGCCATTAAAAACACGGAAGACAGGGAACTCTTTAAAGAGACCATGCTCAGTATTGGAGAAAAGGTACCCTTAAGCCGGGCAGTCCATTCTTTAAAAGAAGCCGAAGAAGTTGTTGAGGAGCTTGGTCTACCTCTTATTGTCCGTCCGGCTTACACCCTTGGTGGCGCTGGAGGTGGGATTGCCCGAACAAAGGAAGAGCTACTTGATATTACGGAACGTGGGCTCAGACGCAGCCGGATTTCCCAGGTGCTCATTGAAGAAAGCGTGTTAGGCTGGGCAGAGGTCGAGTATGAGGTCATGAGAGATGCAAACGATACCTGTATCGTGATCTGTAACATGGAAAACATCGACCCAATGGGCGTACACACCGGTGAATCGGCAGTTGTTGCCCCTTCTCAGACCTTAAGCGATGCCGAGCACCAGATGCTCAGGAGTACCTCAATTAAGATTATCCGTGCCCTCAAGATTGAAGGGGGGTGCAATATTCAGTATGCCTTAAAAGAAGGTGACTACCGCATTGTCGAGGTAAATCCCAGGGTTTCAAGGTCATCAGCTCTTGCATCAAAGGCTACAGGTTATCCGATTGCCCGCGTAACCGCAAAGATTGCGATCGGAATGACACTTGATGAGATCATAAACAATGTTACTAAGAGCACCCCTGCTTCTTTTGAGCCTGCTCTGGACTATATAATTACAAAGATTCCCAGGTGGCCTTTTGACAAGTTCACAACTGCAGACAAAACTCTGACAACAGCCATGAAAAGTACAGGAGAGGTCATGGCAATTGGCAGGACAATTGAAGAATCTCTGCTAAAGGCTTTCAAGTCCCTAGATATTGACAGCCAGTTGGGAATAAATCACTGGGAAGAATCTGAAATCAAAACTCTCCTCAAGACCCCTACAAGTGAGCGTCTTTTTGTGGTTTTCCACGCACTTGAGAGAGGCATGTCGATAAAGCAAATTACTGAACTTTCGAGTATTAATCCCTTCTTCATCTCAAAGATGAAAAGGATCGTGGACATGGAAAAACGCATCAGGGCAGAAGATCTTACTCCTGAACTTCTGCGCGAAGCAAAAAGGATGGGCTTCCCAGATACTCGTCTTGCCGAATTGACTGGCAAGACCAGGCAGGAGATAAGCGACCTAAGGCATTCAGCTGGAATCATGCCTACTTTTAAAATGGTAGATACCTGTGCAGCCGAGTTTGAAGCAGCTACTCCTTATTATTATTCTACTTACGAGGATGCCTGCGAGACAAGTCCCACAGACAGAAAGAAGATTCTCATTCTTGGAGCAGGCCCAATCAGGATTGGGCAGGGAATCGAATTTGATTACTGTACTGTTCATGCAGTTACTGCACTTCGAGAAGAAGGCATTGAGACCCATATCATTAATAACAATCCTGAAACCGTATCTACAGACTTTGACACATCGGACAAACTCTTTTTTGAGCCTCTGACCCTTGAATATGTGATGAATGTAATCGAGCGTGAGAGACCTGACGGAGTCCTTGTGCAGTTTGGAGGGCAGACCTCGGTAAACCTTGCGATTCCCCTTAAGGAAGAATTGAAGCGCAGAACCGACCTTGATACCGTGATAATGGGCACTGATCCTGAAGACATGGATCTTGCCGAAAACAGGGAAAAATTTTATCTCCTTATGCAAGAGCTCGGCATACCACAGCCTGAAGGCGGGTATGCAACTTCCCAGAAAGAAGCGATCGAGGTTGCAAAACGGATCGGTTTCCCTGTACTTGTACGTCCTTCCTACGTGCTTGGCGGGCGGGCAATGGAGATAGTATACGATGAAATCGACCTTGAACGCTATATGAGAGAGGCGGTTAGGGTTTCTCCGGAGCACCCGATCCTTATTGATGACTTCCTTGAAGCAGCCAATGAAATCGATGTTGATGCGGTCTGCGACCAGGAAGATGTGCTTATAGGCGCAATAATGGAACATATTGAGGAAGCTGGGGTGCACTCAGGGGACTCAGCCTGTGTAATTCCGCCCCAGAGTCTCTCGCCTGAAGTGCTTTCTAAGGTAAGGGATTATACTCGCAAGATAGCTCTTGCCCTCAAGGTCAAAGGGTTGATCAACCTTCAGATGGCAGAAAAAGATGGAAAGGTCTTTGTGCTTGAAGCAAACCCCAGATCAAGCAGAACAATTCCTTTTGTTTCAAAAGCCGCAGGAATTCCACTTGCAAAGATTGCAGCCAAAGTTATTGCAGGGCACAGCTTAAAAAATCTAGGCTATACGGATGAACCAAAGCCGAAATATGTTTCAATTAAAGAAGTTCTTCTGCCTTTCGATAAATTGCCAGGTGCAGACCCTATCCTTGGCCCGGAAATGAAAAGTACAGGCGAGGTCATGGGAATTGACTATGACTTTGGAAGGGCATATTATAAGGCTGAGCTTGCAGCCGATAATGTGCTCCCTCTTACTGGAAAAGTTTTCCTTTCCATAAGGAATGAAGACAAAACCGAACTTGTTGAGGTTGCAAGGAAATTGCAGGCAGCAGGCCTTGAACTTATGGGTACACAGGGCACTGTAAATTATCTTGCACAGCAAGGGATCTTTATGGATGTGGTAAAGAAAGTCCACGACGGAAGCCCAAATGTTATAGATATGATGCGCAGGGATGAAGTTGACCTTATAATCAATACTCCGACAAACAGGCAGTCACGAAGGGACGGCTCAAGGATAAGACGGGCAGCCGTGGATTTCAAGGTCCCATATATAACTACAATCCAGGCAGCAATTGCCGCAGCTGATGCTATCGAGACCATGAAAAAGGGACAGGACCTTACCATTAAATCCATCAACGAGTACCATAAAGAGATGGAACAGGAAAGCAAAGCCTAACCAGTAAAAATCGAGTAAAAACCGGCAAGAATAGAGTAAAGCCGTAAGAATCAGAGAGAACCAAAAAGGATGGCTTGCCTGCCATCTTTATATATTTTTGTTTAGATTATTAAATTAGTTCAAACATATTGAATATTATTAAACCCTATTAGATTTGTATCTAAATTAGGTATCTAAATTAGGTATCTAAATTAGGTATCTAAATTAGGTATCTAAATTAGATCTGTATCTAATAATGCATGAAGATTTATCTCAAGTTACTTATCACTCTTATTTATTTTAATCCACAATAGGGGTAGTAATAGCATGGCAAAAAAAGTTGCACTTGCATATTCAGGAGGGCTTGACACCTCGGTGTGCATTCCCCTCCTCAAGGAAAAGTACGGATACGATGAAGTAATTACAATTTCGGTCGATGTGGGTCAGCCTGAAGAGGAAATCAGGCGGGCTGATGAAAAAGCCGAGAAGATCAGCGACAAGCATTACACGATCGATGCAAAGGAAGAGTTCGTAAAAGATTACATCTTTCCCCTGATCAAAGCCAACGGAAACTACGAGGGCTATGTTATGGGCACATCGGTTGCCCGTCCGCTAATTGCAAAAAAGGTGGTTGAGGCAGCCATTAAAGAAGGCGCAGTTGCCCTTGCACATGGCTGCACAGGAAAAGGCAATGACCAACTCCGTTTCGAGGCCGTTTTCCGCCAGACTGACCTGGAAGTTATTGCTCCTATGCGGGAAATGAATCTGACCCGTGAGTGGGAAATCAATTACGCAAAAGAGCATGGAATCCCAGTCGAAGCCACAAAGTCCAAACCCTGGAGCGTTGACGAAAACATCTGGAGCCGCAGCATCGAAGGCGGCAGGCTTGAAGACCCCTCCTTTGTCCCACCTGAAGAGATCTATGAGTGGACAACCTCGCCTGAAAAAGCCCCTGACCAGCCCAGAATTCTTGACATCGGTTTTGAAGCCGGAGTTCCAATCTCCCTTGACGGCGAAAAACTCGGCGGCTACGACCTTATCAAGAAGCTTAATAAAATTGCAGGCGAAAACGGAGTCGGCAGGACTGACATGATTGAAGACCGCGTGCTCGGCTTAAAAGCCCGCGAGAACTACGAGCACCCGGCTGCAACCGTGCTCCTCGCAGCCCATGCAGACCTTGAAAAACTCATCCTGACCCGCAGCGAACTTAAGTTCAAGAAAATCGTGGACGACCAGTGGTCCGAACTTGCCTATTACGGACTTGTGGACGAGCCGCTTTATGCCGACCTCAACGCCTTTATCGACAAGTCCCAGGAAAGGGTCACAGGTACAGTGAAAGTGAAGCTCTACAAAGGCGCACTTACTATCCTTGCCCGCAGCTCTCCGAATGCGCTTTATTCTGAGGACCTGGTTTCGTTTGACAGCCAGACCATTGACCAGAAGGATGCAGAAGGGTTTGCGAAGTATCACGGATTCCAGGCGAGGATGTACCAGAAGGTTATGAAGAAATAAAATTGAAGGTTTTGTCTGTTCCTTAAAAGGGAATGGACTACTCTTTTTAATTTAATAGTCTCCAACTGTTTTTTTTCGGTTTTGTTTTTGTTTACCTTGAAGTAAAACTCTTGTATTTTCTAATAACATATGATGTTTTTAAGATCATTTTATACCCCGAGCTCTCAACGCTCGACGAAGGAGAGCGGCCTTTCCCAAATGAATCACGAAAATTGAAGTGATAAACATAAAGTTCCTAACGAATTCGATACAAACTTCAACAATAAATGGAAGTAAAGGAAAAATATAGTAAATTTTTTAAGTTTTGGAGTTTAGGAACTTTTGGTGTAAAACTATTGATTGATCAGGAAGATGTCCGTAACAAAATATTGAGTAATAACCCTGAAGAACGTATAGAATCGTTGAATTGGTTAATCAATAATTTTCTTTTAATCTCAGACAAGGAAAAAGTATGCGAAGATATTCATCGATTAACTATGGATACAGATATTGATGTTAGGTGGAGCTCAACTGTTTTCATTAATTCATGTTTTTCAAATATTCCAGACAAAAATAAAGCTTTAGAAGATCTTCATAGACTTGTTGGAGATAAAGATGTTAGTGTTAGGTGGGGTGCGGCTTATACAATAATCTCGATCTTTTCCCAGATCCCTGACAAAAACAAATTCTGGAAAGATATGATCACATTAACGGCCGATGAAAATGATATAATGCAGGGAGGCGCTGCTAGTTCTCTTGGATCAATTTTCATGTATATCCCCAATAAACTGAAAGCATGGAATGATTTACATAATTTAGTTTTTCATGAAGATCTTCAAGTACGTATAGGTATTGCTTATTCGCTAGGTAAAGCATTTCCTTTTGTTCCGAATAAGTATGAGACATCTAAAGATTTGCAAATTCTTATGCACGATTATTTTTGTGATGTAAGAACATTTGCAGCATACTCAATTGGTTCCATTTTTTCACATATTCCGGACAAAAAATGTGTATGGCAAGAACTAATAAAACTTAAAGAAGATGAAGAAAATGACGTGAGAATTTTTACAAATCACTCACTAGGAAGAATCTGTGTATTTAAGGCATCTAAAGCGAAAACCGATCAAGAATACAAAAAAGAACTAAACAATGCTATAACTTTTTTTGAACAAGCTTCTATAAGTTCTCGATTCATCAATCCATCCAAGTTTTGTCTTCCATTTTACCGTTCATTCTATACGATAATTTTTAGTGAAGAAAAGCAAGCACAAAAAGAAATAGAAAAATATCTCACGGAAGCAAAAAATGTAGTAGTAAAATCCCGCTATGAAAAATTACTCTTTAAAGCAATTGAAAATCTTGCAAATGTGTTAAGGGAAATCCAGAATTTTGAAAGAATGGATCTCAACGCCAAAAAAGACAAACTCAATTTCTGTAGAATATATTGTGAACAGAGTGCCGACTTACTTAGTTACACTGAAAAAGCATCACCTTACGCCACAGAATTAATCAGAAAAGGGCTTCCCATCTTCAATAGAAAACTAAAATATCTCCTTGAAGAAATTCAGGAAAAAGCGAAAACCTCGTGCCGGGAATCTCAAGGTACTGATACAGAAGAAATTGCATGCGCTGTCAGTCGGGAAGTTCAGAAATGGGAAATTTGTAGTCAGGAAGAAATGACCTGGAATGTAGAGAACCTTATTTTTGCTTTAGAATCAAGTATTCCTAGAGTACCTGCAAATCAGCATATTTTCGATAGAATTCAGCAAATTAGGGAACAAAAAGACATCCCAAAGCAGTATGGAATGGTATCTGTCCTCATTCCGTTAGTTCCCAAATTATGTATGAAACAAAAAATAGATTCAATGGAGAAAAAGCTTGATGATATCATCATTCATTTTTCTGAATCTCATACAGATCTTACAATATCTCTCGGAGTAGATTTCTACGGGAATGGCATGAAAGTTACAAAAACGATTCCTCTTCAGAACTTTTCAGACAACGAGAAAGGAGAGATTGAAGAAAAAATTCATGGAAATAGTGGAATTAAACTCTCAAGCTTATCTGCAACACTGGTCAAAAAAATAAAAGATCGCCTTTTTTGAACTACAGGAAAGTGATGGATAAGCAGTGAATTTGAAATTTTTACCTGCCTGTTTTCTCAGTAGGCAGGACAATTATTCTCTTTTTCAAGGCATTGGAGTCTCGAAAGATGAATTTCTGGGACTTTTTAGAAATCCAAATTTCATAAACGATTTTGGATTACTTCTTAAAAAGTACGAGTTAAAAGGATATAAAAGACTTCTATTTAGGATAAAAACAATTTTATTTCGGAGAAGATAACTTTTACTCGGTTAATTAATATATAAAAATATTTATTAAAATATAACTTTGTGGTCAAACAAAGTTTGGAGTTAAAAGTTTATACTATTGATTTCCAAGTTTAACTGAGTAAGTCCTACGCTGTTGATAAAGTATAGAAATACTTGAGATTATAATTTTTTTATTCTTTCATTTTCTACCTCTATTATGTTAAACGCATTTTTCATGGCTCTGTAGAAATCCTCAGTATTCAGGTGAAAATCAAAGTTACCAAGAATTAAAAAAGTACTGTTACTTATTGGATAGATTTGCCGATTTCAACCTAATGGCAGTGGATTTTATATGTTTTCTACAGAGCCAATTATTCATAGTATGAAATTAAGTAAACATTTCAAGTTTATATAAATCCAATAAAAAAGAGATTATTGAGAAAATTCATTTATAATTGTACCATCAAACTCTTCTTTAAATAAAGTCGTCTGCGTAGAAACTTTTTTAAAGGTCTTTTTCACTTTTTTTCTTTTATTAAAATAATCTAATCCATTTAAAAAATCTATTATTTCTTGAAAATCTTCTTCTTTACATTCATTTATGTAGTTATGCGTTTTATTTTTTAATTGAGAGCCAAATATTCCGAATAAATTATGCCCTCTTACATTTTTCTTTATATATTCCATTCTTTGTGTAGAATCAGTATTATTATATATTTCCTGTATCAACAGATTTATTCTATTGTCATTTCCTTCATTGTGCTCTTTTATATAATTTTCAATATAAGTTCTGTTATCATTTATGTAATTATCAACTCTATTGTAAAAAGTTTCAGTATTCTCAATAATCTTTATTTTTGACATTATTTCAGGATTCAGAAAATAACATTCTAATGAACTGTATTTTAAAATTAATATTTTCTTTTTTAGAACTCCAATACTGTCATTTCCAAGGTTCTCTCTGTATTTATTTAGTAGTTTTCTTTCAATTTTTTCAATTTCTTCGGTATCCGAATCCCTTATTATAGCAAAGCTATCTTTCAACTCAGTTTTGTCTAAAAACTTAAGAGTCGCATAGGTTTCGATATTACTACAACTTTTTGCTTCAATAAAATAGATATTCGTTACATCTATTTCGTAGAATTTTTTAATAATTTGACTTATTCTTTCCTTGTCATCTTTTCCTTCACAAATGATCACGAACTCAGTTTGAAGCAAATCAGCAGTAGAATAACCGATCTCATTCAGTACTTCCGATAAACTTGTTTGAGATACTTCTGTCTTAAATTTTTCATTTAAACTCAATTTTCTAATTTGAGTTGAGTCAAAGTTCTTAAGTAAAAGTGGCGAATGTGTCGTAAAAAATATCTGATTATATTGAGAAATCTCATAAAGAGTTAAGCACATTTCTTTTTGTAGTGAAGGATGTAGATATATTTCAGGCTCTTCTAAGAGGTATATTGCTTTTTTATTATGTGATGGGTCACCTCCATATAATTTGTTATAAGCTTGTAATAAGGATAAATTATAGATGTTTCTAAGTCCTGCTCCTACATTAGAAATCAAAAGCTCCTTTTGGATATTAGGATCATATATCTTTGTACTTATTCCAGCAACTGATTTGTTTATATTGCATTGAGGTGCTATTTTTATACAGTAATCGTTCTGATAATTTTTCTGGAAGTAAATACTAATTGTTTCTGACACTTCTTGAGATATATCTTTTAGTTTTACTTGCATTAGTTTCTCTAAATCGTCAGCACTTAGTTTTTCCACCTTCTTTTTTTTAATTAAACTAAAACAATCATCACAATCTTCTTTAACGCAGTCACTACATTTTGTTTTTGAGTTTCGGCTTTTATTCAATATTAGATTTGTGAATAAATCAGATGTCAGTGTATTTGTTTTTCCAGCTTCTTCTTCAGAGAAACTTCTTTCGTCGTGCAGATATGATACTTCGAACAGTGTATCTATAAGCTTGAAATCATCATTATCGGGTTCATAAGTGATTTTAAGATCATTCTTTCTAATTCTTGCAGTAACCGTTTTTAAATTATTTTCTACTTTAAATTTTTCTTTCAAGGACTTTAACCAGAACTCGTATATCTCTGGATACTCCTTTTCAACATCATTTCCTTCATTTAGTATATTTTCAACTTCACTTAATTTTTGAGTATACTCATTAAACTTGATACTTGAAAAATTCGTGCCTGCTTTTAAAAGTTCAAAATCCTTTGAAGTTGGATACTTTAGAATACCTATCTTTTGATCAAAGATACAATTTTTAAAATGTATATCCTCAATTTCAAATGTGATCTTTATCTCTATTTCTTCTACATTGGACGGGAAATCTGTAATCTGTATTGAGTATTTCTTGAAAAAAGCCCTTATTGAAGTAATTATTGAGCTTTTTCCTGAATTATTTTTTCCAATAAGAATAAGAGTATTGTTTATGTCTGTTATAGTTTGGTCTTCAATTGATCTAAAGTTCTTTATGGAAATACATTTTATTCGCATGGTTCACACCAAACACTTGCATAAAATACATCAATACATTTACAATTAGTTTAAACGATGTTATTGTGTTAATTAATACTTTTCCATTTTTAACGGAAAGCAAACTTATTTCAAAAGATAGGTCTCAATCTTTTGATTTAAAGGCTATTTCAAAACTTGATTTTAGTCCAAATTGCTGTTAATGGTAAACTTTAGTTAATTTGAAAACAACCCTCCAACAAAGAGATTACTTTAATTAAAAAGAGCTCTACAAAGTTTTCCTTCTAAATTTGTACAAATCACGGATTTTCGATTTTTGAGGCAGACCGCCGACAGGAAGAATATATTTCAAATTAGATGCTTATGGGCGAAGATTTTCCATTTCGTATTCGGCGGTCCAATTCATGACAATTTTTTCCTTAGTCCATAACTCGCTTAAAATGTCTCTTGAATCAGAAAAATCTCCCCCACGAGGAAGAAGAATCGCTTAATCTAAAGAAGCCCTGCAAAGTGCCCCCTTATAATGCTGCAAAAATCGCAGGTTTTCAATTTCACTTTTCTTATCTTTATCTTAACAAACATATTCGGGGAAGATTTCAGCAGACCGCCGGCAGAAAAAATATATTTAAACTGAATTGAACGTGGAGAAGAGTTCACTTATATTGGAAAGTTCTCCCCAAAGGGAAAAGATCACTTTTTTCAAAAAGGCCCTGCGAAGGGCTCCTTATAAACTTCATTTGAATCCGCAAAATTCGCGGATTTTTGATTTCACTTTTCTTAATAACCATATTCGGGGAAGACTTCATCCAATATTCTGCGCCCCCCACAGAAGATGGATTCATTGTGAATAGATAAGTTCCCTTATTTATTTTTGAGTTATAAAATATCTTAAATCTTCCGTATATAAACTATTTAAGGTATAATTAGCTAAAGTAAATAAAAAGATCTCTATACCAATTTGTTAAAGTAAATGCTGAATTCAGTTCCGTTATTCCTTTTAAGTTCAATGTAACCTTCTATTTGTTCAACAAGAATATTCACAATCTGGAGCCCAAGAGAATTCGTATTCTGATGATCGATCTCCTCCGGAAATCCATTACCATTATCGGACACTATCAAAATAAACTGAAATTTTTCTTTATTTATACAGTTTTGTTCTGTTCCTGAGTTTCTGACACTTTTATGTCTTTTTTCACATTTTTCTGTTGTATGAAGACTTACATGGATTTTTCCGCCTTTTTGGGCTGGAAAAGCATACTTCAGAGCATTTGAGATCAGTTCATTGACAATGATTCCGAGTGGGATTGCGGTATTTATGTCCAGGTATATCTTTTCAAGTTCAAGCTTCAGGCTGATTTCCTCATTTCTTAATCTGTATGAATGAAAAAGATTATTTGTGAGTTTTCGGAGGTAATCTGCAAAGTCAAGATTATTTACTTCGTCTCCTTTGTAGAGCTCTTCATGAATCAGAGCCATGGAAGTAACCCGATTCTGGCTTTCCCGAAATGCTTCAAGCATTTTTGCATCGGTAGATCTGTCAGCTTCGAGGCTGAGAAGAGACGAGATTACTTGCAAGTTATTTTTGGTCCTGTGGTGGATCTCTTTTATACGAGCTTCATACGTTTTTTTAAGAGTAAAATCTGCAGCTTTTCTTTTTGTAATATCGCGAATTAAACCTTGTACACATCCTTGTGATCTGGAGCCTGCTGGAAGTTTCTGGAGAATTTGCAGAACCCATCTTGTTTCCCCATCCTTTCTTAATATTCTGTACTCTATTTCGGTAGAGAGATCTGACTCATACATAGCTTTTTTTAAGTTTTCACAAGCTAATAAACGATCTTCGGGTGTGATTATTTCTACCCATCTAACTTTACCGGAAAGAAAATCTTCTTTATCGTAACCTGTGACGCCTTCGAGATCTCCATCTATGAATATTGGTACAAAGTTTTCTTTTACTCTGAGTCCTATAAGACCTTCAATATTTTGTTCTAAAAGACAATTTTTTTCTCTTGTATAATTGATTTTTTTAGTTTTGATTTCATAAACAGATTTAAGCCATTCTTGACCTTCTTTAGTTTTCATTAGGACTTCAAGCAAATCAGGAATTCGAGTCTCATGTTCCTTTAATTCCTTAATTTTTATATACTCGTATTTTCCAAAAAATTCAGATAATGCTAGAGATACTACATCGGAAATGCTAGAAAATTCGGGAGTTTTAGCTAGTTCCAGGCACTGTTTTTTGATCCACGGAGATACTGTGGCGTTAATTTGTTCTTTTTTCTTTACGACTTTGGCCATTTATAATCTCCGTTTATTAACTCGATATATAGTTCTTTAAAAATGTATATATAATGTAGTGAAGTTTTTACTACACTATATAGCAATTACTCCACAAAACGAAAAAAATATTTTGGGAATCAATTGAGGTTAGTTTTCTATTGGGAATCAATTGAGGTTAATTTTCTATTATGATTCTTGTTAGATTGGAAAATCTAAACCATATCGATATTTTTATATAAGTTAGTTCATCTTATTTGGTGAATATTTCACATCATATGATGAAGAATTCACATAAATAGTTTTGTATTGGGTTTAAAATCATAGAATTGTTTATATTAGAGGCAACAGTATGATTTAGTAATGAAAGAACGATTTACTATTTCGATGGACAATGAGCTTGCACGATGGCTTGATAAATTATGTGACGAAAAAATATTCAGCAGCCGAAGTCACGGAATTGAATTTTGTGTTAAACAAATAAAAAAAATGAATATCGAGAAAGTTGTACTTTTACACTGGGGTAAAACAGAGGTAGAACCTGTTTTTTTATCGAAAAAAAACACTCAAATACTTACCAAAATATCTGAAGAGTTAAACCTCAGTCCCGAAGATACGCTTGGTATTCTTTTGTATAAAGAGTTAGAGAACATAAGTAAAAATAGAGGATTAGAAAATGGTGTCAATGCCGATGAATAATTCCCCATTTTAGCCGGATTAAAATTTCCCAATTTCCAATCCTCGAGAAAAGGTTGAGGATCATAAATAATGCTGAAAAAGGAAGAATGATTATTGATACAAGTGTTGCATTCAAAAGGCTTCTGTATCAGTGAAATCGCCAGACAAATAGATCACGATAGGAAAACTTTGAAGAAATATCTCAATCTTAAGACGCAGCCAGAACCTTAAAAACATCTAACAAAACCCAGTGAACTTGACCCATATAAACTTTACATACTCAAAAGGATTAATGAAGATCCCTGTGCCTCTGCTTGTTTTATCGTGAAAATCCAGAATCTGGGCTTTGATGGAGGAGAAACTATAGTAAAGGATTTTGTAAAAAAAGCCAAATCAGATGAAAATCCCTGAATTACTCCTCTAAGAGCTAAAATATAACTTTTTAAGCCTTTAAAGGGCTCCTTCTAACTCTGACCTCTTTAAACATAAAAAATGTTTTTTCAACCTCATTTTGACTTTATAACAATTTTAGGAGAAGATTTAAGCAAACCGCTGGCAGGAAAAATCTATTTTAAAGAATTGAAAGTAAATACAGTAAAATTCCATCCTCCTTCAATCTAAAGAAGCCCTGCAAAGGGCTCCTTTAAAGCTACAAAAACTCTGAATTAAGAAAAAAGCAGATTCTAACAATAAGATATTTAAAAAAGTAAGTGTGTAAGTCCGCTTCAGCGAAACGGACCTCGTGCTGTTGCGATTACATTGCAACTTCCAGAAAATCTCCGATTTCCTGTGATCTCGAAGCGAAATTCGGGCTTAGTATCTGCGGTTTTCTCTGGGTGTCCTGTGGTTAGGAAGACACTCTCTGCAGTAAACCGGTCTTTCTGGGTCAGGTTTGAAAGGCACTTCGGTTTCAACACCACAATCAGAACAGATTGTCTTGTGCATTTCTCTGGGAGCGCCGAAATTAGAATTTCCTCTGAACATATTTCTATCATTAAAAGCCATTTTTGTTTCACCTTTGTTTTATTTTTTGTTAATTGTTTAAAAATAAGATTGTATATAACTCTTTGATTAAAAACAAAAATTGGTTTTTAATAACAAATTATTATACGGATCATTATTTGTCAACACACATGAGGCTTAAAATATATAAAATCATCTATAAAGACGAAGACAAGTTTCTCAAATAAGAACAGTTTCCAGATATAGTTTGCAGAAGTGACAACAGACTATTTTCTGATATCCTGAAAACAGAATTTGGTTAACAGGTTTTCACGTTTAAAACAATCCTCTAACAGAAATGAATCAGTTTGATCTAAAAGATCGACCCTGCAGAGTGCTTCTTCTAAATCTGCAAAATCACGGGTTTTTAGTTCTCTTTTCTTACAAACTTACTCAAGGAAGATTCCAGTAGCCCGCCGGCCAGAGAAATGTATTAAATCTGAAATAAACGTGAGGAAAAGTTCACTTAAATTGGAAAGTTCTCCCAAAAGAGAAAGATCACATTTATCAAAAAGGCCCTGTGTAGGGCTCCTTCTAAACTCCTTTAAACTTGGAAAACTCACGGATTTCTAATTTACCTTTTCTTGATAAACGTGTTTGGGGAAGATTTCAGCAGACGGCCAGCAGGAAAAATATATTTAGAACTTATCCTAAAATCAATTATTAAGCTTGTTCAATATTTTACTCTGCATAACAGATATTTTTACTCTGCATCACATATATTACATTCTTCCCAGTTGTCATAAGTGTCAGAGTCAGCATTTTGTATTATGAAATTTTTACCTTTTCTGTCAGCTATGAAATCAATGCTACCGTCAGAAAAGCCAGCCGCCACATCTGGCGACATGACTATTTTGATACCATTGTTCTCCGTGATTACGTCATAGTCATTTATATCATCAGCAAGTGCTAATCCATACTGAATATTTGCACTTGATCCAGTTATATAGATACGTATTGCTGGTTGTGCGATATCTTCTGCATCAAATAAAGATTTAAGCTCTGTAGCAGCTCTATTTGTAATTTCTATCATTTAAGTGCCCCCAACTTTCACATATAATTGCCAATTTTCTTACAATATATAAATTGGCAATTATATAACGTTATTTATTAAAGCTGTTATATAAATGCCTTGTTTTCTAATTGAGTTATCCAAAACCAATTTTACTACATCATTACATGATCCATAATTCACTTGAAATAAATAACTTGAACCAGAAAAATCTCCCCGAGAGGAAAAGAATCTCTTAATCTAAAGAAGCTCTGCAAAGTGCCCCATATAAAGCTGCAAAAGCCATGGGTTTTTCAGTTCTTTTTCCTTAACCTTTTTCTTATAAACGTATTCGAGAAAAAGGATTAAAGAGAATATATGAAAAAAGAAAAGCATGAGAAATCCAAATGATATTACAAAAACGAAGGGTCGAATTCAAGATACTTCTCGCTGAAAAACAGTAAACAAAAAGGTAGATTCCAAATCTGGCAAGTGGATTTATTCGATATTTCGCCAGATTTGACCGGTTACCTGTCGTCTTTTAGTTTTAATTCCTTTTATCATTCGAGCTGGATACTGAGATATATTTAGATCTTTCTTTCATATCCATTCCATTTTCATTTTTGACTATTAAGCTGACGGTATACCCTCCAGCTTTATTGTATGTATGTACAGGATTTCTTTCTGCTGAGTATGCATTGTCTCCAAAATCCCACTTCCATTCTGTTGCGTTTTCTGATAAATCTGTAAATTGTACAGAAAGAGGAGCACAGCCACTTGTAACATTGGCGCTAAAATTTGCAACAGGTATTCCAGGTTGCTTTAATGAAATAGTACACATGTAAATATCAGTATCATATTTGCCATAATGCCGCCACACTATTCTATTCCCATATATTGCAGGATAATTCTGATCTGATTTATTGGTGGTAATCTGAATTTCTTTCTGAGTGGAAAGATTATACATAAAAATATCAGAATTTCCATTGCGCCAATCTGCATACACTATCCTGTCTTCATAGATGTCAGGTTCGGCCATTGATCCTCTAATCGGGGAGCTTATCTGGATTTCTGTAGAATTAGAAATATTGTATACGTGAATAGGGCGGCTTTCATCGCGATAATCCTGCCAAATTATCCTGTCGCCATAGATTTTGGGATCATATACTGATCTCCCAATAGTAATCTGATCTTCTTTAGAGGTAGAGAAGTTATACATGTAGATATCGCTACTCTCATAGTTTTTTCCATTGCGGAAATCCTGCCAAATTATCTTGTCGCCGTAGATATCAAAACCTCCTGGGACTGATTCATTGGTAGTAATCCGAGTCTCTTTGGAAGTGGAGATATCGTACATATAGATATTCCAATCTCCATTACGCCAATCTTGCCATACTATTTTGTCACCATAAATTAAAGGAGTACTCGCTGATTCATTGACCGAGATCTGATATCTATTTGAAGTAGAGATATTGTGCACGTATATATGCCTTCCATTACGCCAATCAAACCAGACTATTCTGTCACCATAAATATCCGGTCTACCTCCTAATCCATCAGTAGGAGTGGTTATTCGAGTCTCTTTTTTAGTAGAGATATCGTACATATAGACGTCATCTGTACCTTGATTGCCAAAATGATTGCGAGAATCCTGCCAAACTACTTTGTCCCCGTAAATTGCAGGAGAAGAACCGTATGGAGCTTCCCCACCTGTGCTAATTTGGATCTCTGTTAGGACAAGTTGATTATCTACGAGATGCTCAGGAAATACTAAGATTGTAGATAATTTTGAGTTAGTAGTATTTGCATCGCTCACTGTCAGATTGACAGTATAATTTCCAGGATCGGTGTATGTATAAACAGGGCTTTTTTCTGTAGATTCGGGTATCCCGTCATTATTGAAGTCCCATGATCTTAATATGAAATTTCGTGAAAAGTCTGTAAACTGCACGGAGAGTGGAGCAAATCCTACATCTGGGGTTACAGAAAAGTTTGCTACAGGAGACTTTACTATTGTTGGAACGATGCAAGTGTAAATATCAGAGTATCCATTTCCATTACGCCAATCATTCCATACAAGCCTATCTTCATAAATAGCAGGCCAATTTTGAGTTGATCCATTTGTGTTTATCTGAGTCTCTTCTTCCATGGAAATATTATACATGTAAATATCAGAGTAACCATTCCTATTGCGGCTATCCATCCATATTATATTGTTTTTATATATTTTAGGTCGAGATGCCGATTCACTATTCGTAATTTGAGTTATTTTTGAAGTTGAGATATTATACATGTAAATGTCTGAATTTAGACTTTGACGCTGTCCACCACGGTCACCTGCCCATACAATATTATCACCGTATATATCGGGATCTAACTGCCGAAGTTCACTGTTTGTAATTTGAGTCTCTTTTAAAGTTGATAAGTTGTACATGTAAATATTGGAATTTCCATTATGATATTCTGTCCATACTATCCTATCAGCATAAATGGCGGGATAAAGTGCGTCTCTATTGAATGTGACCTGACATTCGGTAGATGTGGACAGATTATACATGTAGATATCAGAGACTCCATTTTGAGAATTATGCCATACAATCTTATCTTCGTAAATAGCAGGAATAATGTATTCAGAGACATTTTTGGTAATCTGAAATTTTTCAGCTGTTGAGATGTCGTAAACAGAAAGATTGTAATCCTCATTATTTCCACAGATTTGATAATCTCGCCATACAATTTTGTCCCCGTAGATTGCAGGCCAGCTTCCATGAAATGAATCAAGCTGGATATCTTTTGAGGTGGTCAAGTTATACAGGTGAATTATCTCTGAGTCACTAACATAATCTGACCATACGACATTATCCCTGTAAATTGCAGGAGTAGATGCTCGTGAACCATTTTGAGTAAGCTGAATTTCCTGTGCAGCAGATGCTGCAGTTGATACTGAAGTCAAGAATAAGAACACCAAAATTGTTGAAGTTAAAGTTATTGAATATAGCTTTTCTTTATTCCTCATTTATCTCCCTCTATGATTTATCTAATCTTTAACACATAAGCCTTAATAGTGTCATTATTTCTCATTAGTTCCCAGAGACTAAAATAAAATGAGTGAGATGGCTATAAATATATTTAATTAAAAATTATTTTCTGAAAGTCTCTTTTACCATTTTATAAAATATTTATCAGAACAAATTAATACCGTATTCGTGAAGCGTCAACAGACAAAAGACAACAAGCGAATCGAAAAAGCTCCATACACTTTCAGAATGGAGATCTTAATCATCTCTGCATATTAAAAAAGAGTTACTTATCGAGGTTCTAACAGTTGAACTGGCGTCAGGAAGGTAAATGAGGTATTTTTAGATATGAGAAAGTAAGACAAGTATATTCTTTTGATAAACTTGATAAGTAATCCTCATTTTAACTGAAATCCATAACAATTTACTTATACTGACAGATAAAGAAAGTATCTTCTTTTAAAGTTACAAAGCTCACGAGTTTTTCAATTTCACTTTTCTTAACTTCATCTTAACAAACGTATTCAGGAAGATTTAATTTCTTTTTGAGTTCGGGCAGACCGGCTAGCAGGAAAAATATATTTTAACTGAATTAAATTGAAAATGAGATTCGAATTTCCATCCTTAGTAATTATAAATACCACTACAGCAGATTAATATGCGGGTTACTATAAAAAACATTTAAAGATAATTATTTTGAAAAGGTTGGGGTAATAATATGAAAGGATTTGCAATGCTTGAAATTGGAAAAGTAGGCTGGATTGATGCCGAAAGACCTTCAGCAGGACCATATGACGCAATCGTGAAGCCTCTTGCAGTCGCGCCGTGTACATCAGATGTTCATACTGTCTGGGAAGGTGCGCTTGGAAACCGCAAAAACTTGATTTTAGGACATGAGGCTGTAGGTGTTATAGAAGAAATCGGATCAGAGGTCAAAGACTTCAAACCAGGTGATAAAGTAATTGTCCCTGCAATTACACCTGACTGGCGATCCATGGCGGCACAGGATGGGGTACCTATGCACTCAAATGGAATGCTTGGTGGATGGAAGTTTTCAAACTTCAAAAATGGAGTCTTTGCCGAATATTTCCATGTAAATGATGCAGACATGAATTTAGCTCATCTTCCACAAGGAATGCCTCTTGAAGAAGCTGTTATGTTATCAGATATGGCAACTACTGGAATCCAGGGTGCAGAAATGGCAAACATTAAAACTGGCTCTACAGTTGCGGTCATAGGAATTGGTCCTGTTGGTCTGATGGCAGTGGCAGGTGCATGTATTCTCGGTGCAGGCAGGCTCATTGCAGTAGGAAGTCGGAAAGTCACTGTTGATCTTGCTCTGGAATACGGAGCATCTGAAGTTATTGATTACCGAAAAGGTGGACTTGTTGAACAGATCCTTGAAAAAACGAATGGAAAAGGTGTGGATTCTGTAATCATAGCAGGAGGAAATGAAAACACAATTTCAGATGCAATCAAAATTGTAAAACCCGGAGGTACGGTATCAAACATCAGCTACTACGGAACTGGAGACATACTTCCCATTCCACGTATTGAATGGGGATCGGGTATGGCTCAAAAAGACATACGTGGTGGCCTGACAACCGGAGGTCGTCTGAGAATGGAAAGAATGGCAGCCCTATGTACCTACGGAAGAATAAAACCAGAAAAAATGGTCACCCACGTATTCGAAGGATTCGACAAAATGGAAGATGCTCTCATGCTCATGAAAGAAAAACCAAGGGATCTGATCAAACCTGTTGTTCTTCTGGATTAAGAAATGAGTCAACTACTCCTCCCTAAACCTCTCGCAAAGCCCAGAGTTTTGAGAAAGGGATAAGAGGATTGATCAGATTGGATAGAGCTTTAAAAGTAGCTAATAAAAGTAGCTAATGGTTAGCCATCGTAAAATATTCAGCGCTAAATTTTGAACTTCATTAATATACTACAATTTTGAGAGGAATTTTCACTGAAATGACTCATTCCTTTCATCTTTTCTTTCAACTTTTCATTCTTCATACTCACTTTTAGAAGTTTATCGATATCCCAAGTGCTCACTATCGATATCTCAACTGTTCACTATCGATATCCCAACTGTTCACTATATCTAATCTTTTATATTGGTCACAATTGCATTTATTACTGTTTGTATGTCCATTTTAGGAAGTCTCCAATATTTTGCTCTTTGCAATTGTCAATGACGGTTAAGAATTCTTCATTTTCGGCGGTTTAAGATTCCCTAATTTTCAGTCCTTGAGAAAAGTTCGAGGTTTGTGAACCATGCTGAAAAACTGAGGTTTCTGATAGTTATTATTAATCGATAATTCATCTAAAAAACTTCTCTTGAATCTGGAAATTCCTCCCAAGAGAGAAAGAATCGCTTAATCTAAAGAAATCCTGCAAAGTGTCCTTTCTAAATATGCAAAAAATCACAGGTTAAAGAAAAAAGTGTATTTCGATTTTACCTATATTTAAAAAGTGTAAGCCGCTTGAGCGAAGCGAAACTGAAGCCGTGGTGCTGAAGCGGAATTTAGGAGGTTTGTATTCTGCAAAGATGGAGTTACAAATTATTTTTTCTCGATAATCCCACAGACAATCCGTGCGCCACTGTTACCGGCAGGATTTGTCATCTGGTCGTCAGGATCAGCATGGATGATCAGTGAAGTACCGTTGGCAGTAAATAGCGTGTTCGGTCCGGGTGACAGTGTAACACGGTTGGTGGTGACACTCATATGTCCTGTACCATCTTTTCCTACTTTGAGGTTGGGCAGATCTCCCGCATGCGGGCCTTTTGGGTTATTTAGACCATGCTCTTTGCCTAGAGGGTTGTAGTGTTCGCCGGCGGAAGTGAATGACGGACCAATGCAGTTCCCTTTATTGTGGATATGGATACCGTGCAAACCTGGCTTTAGGTCTCTCACGTTGACGTTTATGTGAACTGGGCCATTGGCTTCCTCAGTAAAAGTGGCCATCCCCACGGTATTGCCCTTCACATCTTTCATGACAGCTGTAGCACTATATGTGGCACCTTCCTGGGCATAGACCGTAGTTGCAAACATCAGCATTGTCGAGATAATCAATAGTAACATCAATCCAGCTTTCATCAGCTTATTCCCCCGAAAATTGACAATTTTTATATGAAAAAAGCTTACCTGTTAAAGACCATGAATTAGACGGAAATTAGTCATTCTTTAGTCTCCCACTCTTTAACTGGTCTTTAACTGTTTATGTAGAATGTTCTGTCCCCTTTCAGATATCCCATCTCCGTTCCTGACACCGGCATAGTACGTTTGTTGCGATAGCACACCGTTTGCATGCCTGAGGTCAGATATTCGAAGAACATCAGGTAAACGTATGCTTCTTGTAAACATGCGTTTAGACAAATACATGCTTATATAGTATAAAATCGTTTTTATAAAAATTATAATTATATATACCTCGTGTGAGAGAAATCTTTATAAAGAATTTATAGACCTCACTATAAATTCTTTATAGTAAGATCTTATAGACAGATAATAATGCCTGAAATTCAAACTTCGGCTGATTTCGATAAAGTAAAATTGTCGTCCTAATGAGTGTTCCATTTAAATCTGCAAAAATCACGGGTTTTTCAATTCTACTTTTCTGAAACTTATCTCAACAAACGTACTCGGGGAAGAACTCAGCAGACCGCCAACCGGAAAAAATATATTTAAACTGAATTGATTACGTGAACATTTTCTTGTTTCGTATTCGGTGGTCCAATTTCTAACACTTTCCTTGATTACAACCCTCTTGAAAAACACCACTTCAATCAGATAACTGTCCTCCAAAGGAAAAAATCACTTCGATAAAAAAACTGTAAAGGGCTCCTTCCAAATCTACAAAGATCCGTAGATTAAGGAATAATAGATTTTTTACATGCATTAACTTAGCTTTTTAAACAAAAACCGGGAGATTCACAGTTGTTGTCGGAACTACCTAGAGCTTCTAAAAAAGAGGTTGCCCAAAAAAGTTATTAAGATCAAGCTTTATCGACCACATATCAAATTGTAACTTAATATTTTAGCTTTGAGGAGGATAAACTTGTTCTGGAATGAAGTATATGAGGACACACCGCCGTGGGACGTCGATCATCCCCAGCCTGCTTTTCAAACTCTTATACAAAGTGGAGAGATCAAGCCTGGCCGAGCTCTGGACATCGGATGTGGCCGAGGTGAGAATGCGATAATGCTAGCTATGAATGGCTGTAACACCACGGGTATAGACCTTGCTGAAAATGCCATCTCCGGCGCAGAGGTAAAAGCTATGGAGCGCCATGTTAAGGTAAATTTTGTAGTAGGAAACGTACTACAGATGAACAGGCTTTTCAGGGAGGGTGAGTTCGATATTGTCATTGATTCCGGTTTGTTTCACGTAATGACGGATGAGGAGAGACCCGTTTTTGCGCGGCAGGTGCACAGGGCACTCAAGGATGAAGGCAAATACTTCATGCTTTGTTTCTCTGATAAGGAACCAGGAGAGTACAAGCTGCCTAGAAGAGTCTCAAAGGCTGAAATAGAGAGCACTTTTTCGCCTCTTTTTAATATAATCTATATAAAAGATGCAGTTTTCGATTCGCTGCTCAGTCCAAGTAGCAGAAAAGCTTATCTTTTATCAGCTGTCAGGAATTAATTATAATATTAACTATTGTTTTTTATATATTTTTAAAGTGTTATGAAATGTGAAATTGATAGGTCTTCTAAGATGCCCCTTCTAAAATGCTCCTTCTAAATCTGCAAAAAGTGAATTGGATGTCAGAGAAGAGATCTTGGTTCCTTCTTTAATTCCTTCTTTAATAATTGTAGATACTATAAGCTCTCCTTAAAACCTCAAACCATCATCGGTTAATGTAATATCGTAGTTTCCAACAAAAAAAGTATTGTGCACGTTTACACCATTTATGGTTTGCCTGGGCGTATCGTTTATTTCCACTATACGATCAGTTATATGAATTTTCTTACCTTCAACATAATAAATTCCACTGACTGCTACGTATCCATCTTCTGTGATTCTGGCGTTGAAAATAACATCACCGTTCTCTCTTCTTGTTAACGTGAGACCATTTCCTTTTTTGATTTCTCCTTGCACGTCAACTTTTTCGTTGATTTGGATAAACTTGTTTCTGTCGATTTTTGCTATGAGTTCGGAGTCTTTATCTCGGATCTCAGTCGTAAGAATCAGATCACTATCGCAGTTTTCCAGAGTAAATAAGGGTATCTTGTCTCCCATGTTCTTATCTGCCTGATATGATACAGTATACACTTGGTCTGCGTATATGTTTGATCCCAGAATTAGCATATAATCGTCGTGAGTCATGTGGTTTCACCTGTAAATTTCCATCACATGCTTATTGATATAATTATATAAACGATTCTTAATCAATCTTTGTTGTGAAAAAATGAAAAGGTTTGCTTATATAAAAGATATTTTTCCTTGATGCTTTATAAAAGGATTCAATAGATTATTGCAGACTGCAACAGGAAAAAAGATGTAAAATACAAGGAAAAGAATTCTGAAGAAAAGAATTCTGAAGAAAAGAAAAATGATTTCAGGCACCTTTTTCAGATGCCTTATTTGATATACCTTATCGGTATTATTGTATTTTTTTCTTTGATAATTTAGTCAGTATTCTTGGTACTTTAAATCAGTATTTAATGTAGCCCTTTCTTTCAAGCCATTTCACCTGAGGTCTTGTGTATTTCCAGGTTACTTCAGCTTTGGAATCCTGAATCTCCCAGGGACTGGCTATGACCACGTCGCCTTCGCGAACCCACATCCTCTTCTTTCTAGAGCCTGGGATCCGGCCCATGCGAACAACTCCATCCATACACTGAAGCCTTACTCTTTTCGATCCAAGTAAGCTTGATACTGTTGCCAAGACTTCATTTTTGTCCTTGCGGGGAATTCGTACCCTGGATACTTCAGGGGTATCTCCTGAGTTTGCTGATTTTCTTGATCCTAATCTTCTTTTTCTTATTACGCTTCTGTAATTAGCCAGATTAATTTCTCCTTGATGATCTTTGTAGATCTTTGTTCAATTTTTTTATAAGTTTAAAGTTAATAGTTTGACAATTAAATGATTTTTACTGATCATTATTCTCAGTATAGTTTTGTCCTTACATTCCCTAATTCACACAAGTGGAAAGGAGTAAGAAACAAAGAGAATAAGCCAAAAAACGAAAAGAGAAGATAAGTCAGGCGTTCATGCAAAACTAATTACAAAATTTAATAGCGCCTGATACCGATTATCTTTAGAATCGCCTGTGGTTAGGAAGACATTCTCTGCAGTAAACTGGTCTGTCAGGATCAGGTTTGAAAGGCACTTCGGTTTCAACACCACAATCAGAACAGATCGCCTTGTGCATTTCTCTGGGAGCGCCGAAATTACTCCTTCTGTCATTAAAAGCCAATTTTGTTTCACCTTGATTTTAGTTTTCTTAATAGTTAAAAAATAAGATTATATAGAACTCTTTAGTTAAAAACAAAAATTGGTTTTTAACAGCAGACGTATTATATGCATCTTTATTTTTACATATATACATAGAATATAAAATATATAACCGTTTCTATGAAAATGAGGGAAAAAATCCCTTAAATTGGATAAAATCCATAAATAGGGCTTCTAGAATAGATAAAAATCACAATAGATAAAAATCACAATAGATAAAAATCACTAAAGAATTGATTTTTGGTGATAACTAATTAAAAATAATTTCCTTAAAAGGGCGAATAATTTCAAAACTCATTTTCACTTCGAATTCCTTTTCCCAATTTATTTTATTATGTTTTATTTTACTTTATTTTTATTTTAGATTCCTTCTTTAAATCTTTGTTCTGATTTCCTGCTGTTTTAGTTAAAATATTTCTTTCCATAACCTTACTTCTTTACAGTTTTCATCTTTTTAAAATCAATATTTATATAAAGCATCTTGTCAAACATGCAGAGCATGGAAACCCTCGAAATCCCCTCTTCTTTTGCAGAAAATATGTCTTATTTTGACAGAGGATTAGAGCAGGCATTTACCTGGTTTTCAGGTAATTTTGGTACATTTTTATTCATGTTTTTAATTGGCTTGATCACTATCCTTGTCGCAAGAAACGTAAATCGCCTTATGGAGAACTACTTCAAAAAAGCAAATAACAGGCTGTATATGGACACCACGTCTTTCCGGATGTTCAGGCATATTGTGGTCGCAGCAATCTATTTTATAGGAATTGTAGTTGTTATCTTCAGCATTCCTGGTCTTCGAAGCCTCTCGGTTGCCCTCTTTACAGGGGCAGGAATTGCTGGTATTGTTATCGGGTTTGCAGCCCAGAATACATTGAGTAATATAATTGCAGGACTTTCCCTTGCCATTTTTCAACCCTTCAGAGTCGGAGACCGGCTGGACATCATGAATGAATATGGAAAAGTTACGGATCTTAATCTCAGGCATACAGTTATTATAACCTGGGATAACAGGCGGCTTATAATCCCTAACTCCATAATCAGCAATGAAGCCATAATTAACTGGACTATAGAAGACCCTGCAGTAATCTGGCCAATTGATATAGGAATAAGTTATGATGCTGACATTGACCAGGCAAGAAAAATCATGATAGAAGAAGCTAGAAAACATCCCAATGTCATGCCTCCACAGGAAGTTAAATATAGCGTGGTAAAACCCAGTTTAATCAAGTCCGAAACGCTTAAAATGGGATTTTTTGACTCTCCTGTGCTTCATCCTGTGGACCCGGATTTCAGGGAGAGAGGAGAAGTTAAAGTAAGTGTTGTTGAACTGGGGGAATTTTCTGTAAATCTTCGCCTGTTGGTCTGGTTCAAAGACAGAAGCGTTGCAGCAGGTTCAGGTTGCGAAATCAGGGAAGCTATTAAAAAACGCTTTGATAAGGAAGGTATAGAACTTCCGTATCCATACAGGACTATTGTGTATAAAACAGATCTTAAGAAAGAAAAAGAGGCTACTGAAAAACTGTCTCATACAGAGGGGACAAATTGAATAAAAACACACTGTAAAAACAAGTGAAAGATAGGCTGAGACAAAAGCAACTTAGAAATATTGAAAAATAATTTGGAAATGGATTGATGAAAGGTTGAAGTGGGATTTCATAGCTCCCTTTCATCAATTATTCTTTTCGTCTTTTTCATGCTGCGGGGAAGTTCCCCTATTTTTACGCCCAGAACGTCCACGGTTACGCCTATAAAGTCCTTGAAGGCTTTTCCAAGAGCTTTTTCGGTTTTTTCTTTCCTTGTGGGATCTTCTGCACCTTCAATCTCAACCCTGAAGGTCAAGCTATCGCGGCCGTTTTTGCGTGTAAGCAGAATCTGATATTCGCTGCTTACTCCAGGAACCCTGAGGATGATATCTTCGATCTGGCCAGGATAGATATTCACAGCCTTGAACTTTATACGGTCATCTGACCTTCCGAGAACTCTGTCAATCCTTGGGAAAGGACAGCCACATTTACAGATGCCTGGAATGATCCGGGTAAGGTCTCTTGTCCTATAGCGGATGAGAGGAGCCCCTTCCTTTGTCAGGGTTGTAATTACAAGTTCCCCGAGCGTGCCTTCAGGGAGCTGCTCACCTGTAATTGGGTCAATTATCTCAAAGAGCAGGTGATCGGACCAGTAATGCATGCCTTCATGGAAAGGACAATCAAGGGCAATTCCTGGTCCGTAGATTTCGGTCAGCCCGTAAATATCAAAAGTTTCTATCCCGAGTTCGTTTTCTATTCGGCTGCGCATTTTTTCGCTCCAGCGCTCCGAACCTATAATACCTTTTTTGAGCTGAATCTGGGACTTAAGCCCGCGCTTTTCAATTTCTTCAGCAAGTAAGAGCGCATAGGAAGAGGTGCTTGCAAGGGCTGTGGACTTCAGGTCAACAAGCATTTCGAGCTGTTTTTCAGTATTTCCTGGACCTGTAGGTATTGACATCGCTCCCAGGCGTTCAGCTCCAAGTTGAAACCCTATCCCAGCAGTCCAGAGCCCGTATCCCGGCGTAATCTGAATCCTGTCCAGATTATTAAGGTCTGCCAGCATATAGCAGCGCATCATCATCTCAGCCCAGATATCTACATCTTTTCGGGTGTAAGGGATAATTACGGGTTTTCCTGTAGTCCCGGATGAGGAATGGATCCTTACGACTTCTGATTCAGGCACAGCCTTTAGCCCAAGCGGGTAGGCATCTCTAAGTTCTTCTTTATGCGTGAAAGGGAGAAGCTTCAGATCCTCAAGCGACTTTATTTTCTCGATATCGATATTTGCTTCCTTGAATTTTTTCTGGTAAAATGGACTGCTTTCAACTACGCGCTTTAACAGTGCTTCCAACTTTGCAAAGGTATCTTCTTCCGAGATTTCGGGATGGTAAAGCTGAACATTGGGGTCAAGTTCAGCTTCCGTGGATGCTTCATACATGTAATTTCACCTTCTGCTCCCCAGTCTAGGTACCGGAGATTAATCTAATACATTTCATTGCGCGTTCGAACGCAGCCTTGTTTACAGCCCTGTACCTCACGGGGATTTCAGCATCAAGTACTGCCCTTAACGTACTTTCTGGAAAAGGTAAGACTCGTGCGCCCACAGCCGCTCCAAGCATTGCAACGTTTGCAGTTCTATATGTCCCTACGTCTTCTGCAAGTTCTGTGAAATCTGAACAGAGAATATCAGGGTAGTATTCACATAAAAATGAGAGCAAAGCTGCAGATTTATATTCAGGGCTTCCAGGTGGTCTCGATGCAGGTTGAATGGCATGGGTATTTACCAGAACCTTTCCACCTTTTTTGAGAAATGGTAGATTTCGTACAGTTTCTGCGGGTTCCAAACCTAAAAGCAAGTCTGCCTGTCCGATTGGAATAAGTGACCCGGAAATTTTGTCTCCTATTCTTATATGGCTGCTAACCGAACCTTCCCTCTGAGACATGCCTATGGTCTCGGCAGTGCTTACATGGAATCCGGCTTTCATAGCAGCAAGCGCTAGAATGCGGGAGGCAAGCACAACCCCCTGCCCTCCAACACCTGCAATCAGAATGTTATATTTCACAGTTTTTCCCCTCCTAGGCAGATAGCTTCTGATGGGCATACCTGGGCACAGAGCCCACATCCACTGCAACTGTCCTGTATAACAGGTTTATCCGAAGCAAGGTTAAGGGCAGGGCAGCCTAATTCTTTTATACAGAACCCACACCCTGTGCAGGCTTCAGGCTTTATTTCGTAATATTTGTCAGGTTTTATAATCCCTGCACACCTGCCTTTGAATACTATAACCGACGGCCCCTTAAAATTCATAGCTTCCTTTGCGGCTTTTACACAACTCTCCAGGCTGTCCTCATTTACAGTGTCCACGGTCCTTACAAATTCAACTCCACAACTCTGAACCACATCTGCAATCTCAATGGCTCTGGAAGCACTTCCAAGCGCAGTCAAGCCTATTCCAGGATGGGGCTGGTGCCCTGTCATTGCAGTTGTGCGGTTGTCAAGTACAGCAAGGGTAATGTCAGCTCTGTTATAGACGGCGTTTATCACTGCAGGGATGCCTGAGTGGAAAAAAGTCGAATCCCCGATAAAGGCTACGTGTTTTGCTTTCGGATTTGTACGGAAGAGCCCTCCTGCAATGCTTATCCCTGCTCCCATGCAAAGGCAGGTATCCACCATATTAAGAGGATAGGCATTTCCAAGGGTGTAACAGCCAATATCTCCCGAGAAAATCGTATCAGCTTGACTCTCTTTTTTAAGCTGTTTTGCAGCCTGCTTGAATGCATAAAAAACGGTCCTGTGCATGCAGCCGGCGCAGAGGGTCGGAGCACGGACTGGAAGGGGAGGAAGCTTTTCTCCTGAGATGGTAGGCAAAGCATGAGAAAGGCGCAAACTCTCTCCACAAGCTTCAAGTGCGCGGTTGATGCCGTCAATGACAAGGTCTACATTGTATTCCCCACTCACAGGGAAAAAGCCATTCTTTTTTCCATAAACCTCAACAGGCAGATGCGCTCTTCCTATTAGCTGAAGCACCTGTTCCTCAAGGTAAGGGTCAAGCTCTTCAGCCACTATCAGCCTGTCAATGCCTTTCAGGAAAGAAAGGACTGCCTTTTCCGGGAATGGATAAACCGTCCCAACCCTGAAGAGTGTGAAAAGCTCTTCAAAACTTCTGACAGTTTCCACGGCTTCCCTTACATAAAGCGCTGAAACGCCTGAGGCAATAATCCCGATTTTTCCTGATCCCGAAACCAAGTTGAAGGAAAGTTCGGAAAAACGCTCGGAAAGCTGCTCCTGCACGCTTTCAAGCCAGGGGTGCCGCTCGGCAGTAAGCCTTGGAAAAATCGTCCAGCGCCTATCCTTTGCAAAACCTTCATCAACGGATTCAACCAGCGCAGGTTCTGCAACTGCAACCTCGACATCTCCTGAACTATGGGAAACCCGCGTGGTAGTTCTCAGGATAACAGGAATTTCGAACTCATGCGAAAGCTCAAAAGCCAGTTTTGTCAGTTCATAGGCTTCCTGAGGAGTTGCAGGGTCAAGGACAGGAATATTTGCAAAGTGCCCAAAAGCCCGCGTATCCTGCTCGGTCTGGGAAGAATGAGGCCCTGGATCGTCAGCAACGAGCAGGACAAGCGCTCCTTTTATCCCGATATAGCTCAGGCTCATCAGGGGATCGGATGCAACATTCAACCCTACCTGTTTCATGGTCACAAGCGCCTTTGCCCCGGAATAAGCTGCTCCTACTGCTGTTTCAAGTGCAACCTTTTCATTGCTGGACCACTCGGTGTAGATTCCACACCTGTCCGCATACCGGATAATCGTCTCCAGAGCCTCGGTTGAGGGAGTTCCCGGATACCCGGTAACTACCTGTACGCCTGTTTCTATAGCTCCAAGTGCAATGGCTTCATTACCCATTAATAGTTTTTTTTCAGTCAATAAACTCATCTCGAATCGTGGGCAATATTAATGAAATGTTAAATGAAATGGATTAAATGAAATGTTAAATGAAATGGATTAATGAAATGGATTAATGAAATAGATTAATAAAATGGATAATTTTTAACAAACCTCGAAAACAAAATGAGGTTGGGAAAGAAATCTTAATTTTCGAACAGTTTAACAAAACTGTTTTTAGAATTTGAAATATTTTAAGGAATTTTACCGTAGATTTCGCTTCGGAAATAAGATGTTCATCTATGTACAATGCTGTGGCAAGAAGTACGTAAAGTTCTAATATAAAGTTTTTGTTTTTTGATTCGACATGGTTACCATCTTCTATTGATAAATAGTTCTATTAAATAACCGATTCGAAGCCATTGAAACTGGTCCCCCGATTCCTTATTATACACAATAAAGTATGGATAACATAAAGAGACACACAAAAAGATGCGGATGAAAATCCTTCAAAGATAGAAAAAATAGAAAAATCGTGTAGCCTTGTCAAGGCTACTTGAATAAACTAAAAGTATTCTTAATTTTACTTCTTTGAGATTCCCATCTTCATGGCAATGCCTTCGACATCCCAATCCTTCACAAGGGCTCCAAAAACCTCGATACTATTGCCAAGGTCAAAGGTATCGGCTCTTACTTCTTCTGCAATAAGATCCTTGAGGGTTTCAACAAGCTTCAAGATCCTTTCGTCTTCTATCCAGACCGAAGCGCTAATATTTTCGTCCACAAGAAGGTCGAGTTCCTTCCGCATGTCCTGAAGCCTGCGAATAACTTCTCTTGCATACCCTTCAGCTTCAAGTTCAGGAGTCAGGTTTGCATCGACATAGACAAGGCCGGCATCGGATTCTGCACTTGCAGTGCCTTCTGGCAGGGTTTCTTTGAAATTCGCCATTCCCGGAATTACTGTGACAGTTGTTCCGTCTGCAAGGGAGAGTTCAAACTCGCCAGCTTCGGCAAAGGCTTTTTTCAGGGCAAAACCGTCAACCTTCTGCAGAGCAGGGATAACTTTTCCTGCGTCTTTCTTGAAAACAGGACCTATTTTTCCAGGATCAGGGATTACTTCAAGCCCAAGCTCATCCCAACTCTCAGCAACAGGCGTCAGGACAATAGCCTTGGAATTGGTCTGACCCATAAGGACTGAGCGTAGCCTCTCAACAGCCTTTGCCGCTTCCTCAGTTTCAGGAGAGACGACTATTCGGGATACAGGCCATCTGAGCTTTCTTCCTGCTTTCTGGCGGGCATTTGAGGCAGCTTCCACAATAGAGCGTACAGTATCCATGGCTGCTTCAAGCTCCGGATCAAGATAGACTTCATTTACCTTCGGCCAGTCGCACATATGAACTGATTCCAATGCATTGGGGTCTACGTTTCTGATAAGGTTCTGGTACATCTCTTCAGCCAGGTAGGGCATGAAAGGAGAGATCAGTTTTGTAAGGGTTACATAGACTTCATAAAGCACGCAGTAAGCTGCAAGCTTGTCAGGGTCGTCGGCTTCGGTCCAGGTTCTTGGGCGGATAAGCTGGATATACCAGCGGGAGAGGTCTTCGAGCGTAAATTCCAGAATCTCGCGCACGGCTTTATGCAACAGGTATCCGCTCATCGCCTCGTCTACGGCTTTGACAACGGACTGGGCTCTTGAAAGAATCCACCTGTCTTCTTCCCTGAGCGCGTCTTTTACGGAATCCAGGCTAACTTTCAGAGGATCAAAATTATCGAGAGCCATATAAGGCAGTGGGAACCTGAAAACATTCCAGAGAATATTAATTGAGCGATGGATAGTCTCCACCTCTTCCCGGTTGAATTTCAGGTCTTCCCAGGGCGCATTTGAAGAGAGTACATAGGCGCGCAGGGTGTCCGCCCCGTACCTATCGATTACATCAAGGGGGGATACTACGTTTCCAAGGCTCTTGGACATTTTCTTCCCGACAGCGTCAAGCGTAAAGCCATGCATGAGCACACTCTTATATGGAGCTCGCCCAAAGCTAACCATGCTTGCCCCGAGCTGGGAATAGAACCAGCCCCTGGTCTGGTCATGTCCCTCAGTGATAAAGTCGGCAGGCCACCACTCATCAAATTGTTCCCTGGTCTGTGGGAATTTCAGGGTAGCCCAGGAAGCAACAGCCGAGTCAAACCAGACATCAAAAACGTCTTCTACACGCTTCTTTTCTCCGCCGCATTCACACGGGAGAGTGATCTTATCCACATAGGGCCGATGAAGTTCGATATCTCCGCCTGCCCCGGACTTTTCCAGCAGTTCGGCTTTGGTTCCTATTACCTCAAGTTTTCCGCACTTTTTACATTTCCAGACCGGAATCGGAATTCCCCAGTAGCGCTGTCTGGAGATACACCAATCCCGAGCACCTTCAACCCAGGTTCTGAATCTGGCTGAACCTGCCCAGTCAGGGTACCAGTCTACAGAATCGATTTCCTCAAGCATTTTATCCTTGATCTCGGTAACTTTAAGGAACCACTGTTCAGTTGCCAGATAGATGATAGGCGTTTTGCAGCGCCAGCAGTGCCCGTACCTGTGCGAGACAGTCCCTTCTGCAAGCAGCCTGTTGCGTTCTCTGAGGTCTTCAATTATAATCGGGTTTGCTTCCCTTACATTCTTGCCTGCGTATTCTCCAGCTTCCTCAGTATAAGAACCGTTTGGACCTACCGGGCAGAGAATCGGAAGTTTATATTTCACGCCAACGTTAAAGTCGTCTATACCATGCCCTGGGGCGATATGTACACAGCCTGTGTTTTCTGCAGTTACGAAGTCGGCAAGATAAACGCCATGCTTTATCTCGTTCTGCACAGGTACCAGGTCCCCAACAGGGCTTTCGTACTCAAGTTTTGTAAGCTCTTCCCCGAGCATTGTTTCAAGCACTTCGTAGTCAACGTACCTGCCCTGTCTAAGGACATTTTCGATCAGGTCTGTGGCTGCAATGAGGATTTCTTCAGAGCCGTCCTGCCTGATTGCTCTGAATTTCGAGTATTCAAAATCCGGATGCACGGCAACAGCCACGTTTGCTGGAATTGTCCAGGGGGTTGTTGTCCAGATAACTATGAAGGTATTTTCCTCGCCTTTGACCTTAAATTTCACATAGATCGAAGGGTCGGTCCGATCAGAATATTCGACCTCGGAGTCTGCAATTGCAGTCTCACAACGCGGGCACCAATTGACTGAACGTTTGCCCACGTCCAGAAGGTTTTTTTCACTGGCCTGCTTGAGGGTCCACCAGGCAGCCTCGATGTAATCGTCTTTTAAGGTCATGTAAGGGTCATCCCATTGCATCCAGACCCCAAGCCTCTGGAACTGCTCGGTCATTGCCTTTTTATGGATGATGGCAAATTCCTTACACTTCTCAATAAAATTCTCTACTCCAAAACTCTCAATATCCTTTTTGGATTTGAAACCGAGCATGCCTTCGACTTTGACCTCGATAGGAAGGCCGTGCATGTCCCAGCCTGGACGCTCGAGGATATTACGGTTATTCATTGAGTAATAGCGGAGAATGGAATCTTTAATGATCTTGTTCCAGGCAGTTCCAAGGTGAATATGCCCGGTCGTATACGGGGGTCCGTCAACAAAAAAAAGCCTTTTTCCAGTTTTGCGGTGCTCCCGGGTTTTTTGGTATGCATCGCTATCTTCCCAGAGCTGCGTTACCTTTTTTTCGATTTGTTCTGCGTTATACTTGGCAGTGATTTCTTTTATCATATGGGGGTCTCCCTGAAGAAAGATTAGATAATGTGAAATGTGGTCAATGTAGGTTTTTTCCTATAGTGCCCGATAAATATTAGCTGTGAACCTCTATCAGTAATGAATCTCTAACCAATAGACTGTTAGAAAATCTAACCAGTAGACTGTTAGAAAACTTTACTACCGGCCGCTTATATATTAAACTTCAAATAAGTAATTAACGAATATAATATCCGTATTCGGGAAAGAAGTCTTTCCTGTCCGAAAGAGAAACGAATCTTCCGTACGCCAATCAATTTATTCAGTAATTACTGTACTTGATTTAAGCTTTGTTATAATGCAGGCAGAAAGATAATACTTTTATTTCTTCTATGATCTTTTTTAAAGTCAATTGAAGGATATCTCAACAGTAACTGTTCATACCTTTTATTTCTTCTATGATCCTTTTAAAGCAACTTACAGATCCATTAAGCTACGAATAAGAGAAGTTATAAGAATCAAAACTACAAAACAAACAGTCTTCAAACTTTGTATTAATTTCCAAACTCTTATCATACTCTTTTATTGTCTTTTTATATTTGCTCAGGGAGATCTTTAGGACAAGCTTCTAAAAACGACCATAATATCAGGTTCAGAAAGTAGCCTAAAAGTATTCTTTATGAAAGGGAGTCCAAAAACCTCACAAGAATTAATCTAATTAATGAGAAGCAATTAAAACAGCCTTCCTCTTTTGATTGATATATTTAGTAACTAAAATGCCCTGTAAGACATTTCACAAATAAGAATTAGATTTAAATAAGAACCCCAATATAATTGAATATGGGGCTCTTATAAAAAGTTCTCTATTTGTTTTTTATCTTCTACCCCTGAGGGTTTTCCATATTACGGCGATTCTTTCTATATCAATATGGGTGTAGCCTTCTTCTCTTATAGTCCACTTAAGGCTGAGAACCCCGTCATTGACTTCGGCAGCAATTCCTCTGTATGTGGTATTCCCCCCAATATCAATTTCAACTTCTTTGCCCAGATAATACTTTTCAATGAACTCCTGTTTCATTATCCTCAACTCCCAGACTTGAATTTCCGGATGACTGTCCGGTAATAGAATTACTAGGTTATAGTTAGTTTCACGCAGTATATTATATTTAAAAAAACAGGGATTCTGAATATAGTTTCTTTATTCGAGAGTTAAAGGGTGTCTGATATTGAATTTTGCCTTAAAGCTGACATGAAACTCTGGAAATCGATTCATATAACGATTTAGAGCCCTAAGCTTTTCCCATTAACATCAAAGAAGCTCAGGACCCAGAATTTTCCACATTTAGCTTAAAAGTCAGACTCCGGATTATTAAATCCGGTTTCAGGTTCCAGGGCAGTTTCAGGCTCCTGTGCAGGAGAATCAAAAAAAGGAATATTGGCATCCGCAAACCAGGCTTCAAGGAAACTCAACAGGTGGTATTTCAGGAAAACGGCAAGGGGCACATTAAGGAAAAGCAGGACCCCCAGAATCAAAATCAATTCTATAACGATAAAGGGAATCAGGAGTATCCAAAGAAGGGATTCTGATACCATGGACGAAAAAAGGAAGTACAGAATCGCGTCAAAAATAAGGGAAACAAACCCTAAAACCAGTACTGTCAGCGCAAAAAGGAAAATAGCAAGAATGGCTATTCCTATCCCGAGTACGAATCTAATAAACCAGTAAACCATAACTTCCTGCCAGCTTTTTCTGAAATTCGTGAAAACAAACCCAAAAGCCGAAAGGATTCCTTTATTCCGGTAAATGGAAAGAGGAATTGCAAGGTTTAAAAGAGAATTTATTGCAGAAGCGAGAAGAATTAGCACAATAATTACACCAGCGAACCAGAAAATTCCTCCAAGCAAGGTAGGCCAGGCAAAATCTGAAGAATTTTTGAGAATGTTGCCGATTAGAGGAAAAATGGCTATTCCGAAGAATGTGAGAAATACCAGCCCAAGGACTAAACGCACAAGCAGGAGATAGAATCCTTTTCCTAGGAACCTTTGTGAATAAGCCCAGAATTTTACCTCGTTTCTTACAAGAGATTCTATAAAAACAAATTCCATGATACTGGAAATGTAGGAAAAAATCAAAACTATGAGAAAAATGAAAACTATTGCTGCTATTATAATTGCCGGAAATGATGCATCGTGAACATAATTGAAAACAATCTCATGTGTATCAAAGGGAAAACCAGGTATCTGACCAGACTCAATATTAGGGAGATTCTCTAAGTCTTCTGAGCCTATTTTATAGTTAGTACCCGAGCTCCCGTAATTCGAGGCAACTCCACCTAACAGAAAAACAATAATTGCGAGTTTTGCCCATTTCCAGAGATCAAAGGGTTCAAAAAGCGCTTTTCTCGTCCTTGAGAAAGCTTTGTCTACTGCATCTATCCCGTACCAGCTCATGATGTAAAATTTTACTCAGGTAATATATAATTATCTAAACAGTTAAAATTAAGATTTCCCTGATTGTCTTTTAGATGTCTGAGGTAAATTCGAGATTTCTCAGATATAAGACTCTCTTACTCAGTAATTATCTTTCTTTATTTCATAATTATATTTCTTTATTTCATAATTATATTTCTTTATTTCATAATTATATTTCTTTATTTCATAATCGTCTTTCCATCCAATCTCATAAATTCAATTTTCAAGATTCTTTGTTCTGCTCGAAGTCAGTGTTGAATCATATTGCTTTTTTGTCATTCCGAACTACGGGATCTGGACAGCGCTTCAAAACCTGAGACAACTTCAAACAGCTCCTCATCAATACCACTTTGTCGCACACGGTAGAATTCTCCATTGAGTTCCTCAAGCAATTCGTCGATATTTTTGTCGGCACGCTGCATCGCTGCCAGTCTGCTTGCATTTTCACTCGCAAGGGATTCGGCGCATGCCCGAAAGAGGGAGACAAAAAGGTATTCGCGAATCAGCGCCCGTAAGGTCTCGGCACTATTACCTATGACCTCAGGCAAATTCTTAGTTGGCCAGGTAAGTTCGGTTAGGTCGTGTTGCCAGGTCTCGTCCAGAGGCAGTAACCGCTGACTGACAGGCTCATAAGTAGCTCTGGTTTTGTGGCGGTTGTAAAAAAGATGAAGTTCAGCATCCTCATCCTGGCTGCGGAGTTTTTCACTTTCCACAAGAATCTGCCCTATAAGTGGGGTAATAGCTTTGACGGAATTTGGTACCGCAAATAGCCCTACCAGCGGTAGACCAGCATCCTCCAAACGTGAGTTGACGCGCTCGCCGACAGCCCAAACCTGAACCTTGTCTGGAAAAACTGCTAATTTCTTGACAGCATAATTGGCTATAATATCATTGAACTGACCGACCAATCCCTGATCTGAACCAAATACAACCGCGCCAACTGTCCCAGCGGTATTTTTTTGTTTTTTTCTTTCTGCAGGAGCGGCTGAGGGTGCGATTTCCCGAAAACATATACCCAGTCCTAATTCAACTGTACGATAGTAGTCAGACAACGCACTCACTGATTTTTCGTATTGTCCTATATTCGAGGCTGCAAGAGCTTTCATCGTTCGGACGACCGATTGAAGATCGTTTGCTCTATCGATTTTTCGGCGCAGACTTTCCATGGTTTCGCTCATGGTTTCTCCTCAGCTTCTGGCCTGGAATTGTCTTCTGATCCGGACTCTGACTGTGTTTCACCCTTTATTTGGACTTCTGGCTTTGTTTTACTATTGGTTTCGGTTTCTGACTGTGTTTCACCCTTGGTCTTGACTTCTGGCTTTGTTTCACTCTCGGTTTGAGCCTCCGATTTTGTTTCACCCTCAATCATCTTCTGAGCTTCAGACCCGGATTTTTCCTCCGTTTCAGTTTCTGGACTTGTTTCAGCTTCTGGTTTACTCTCGGATTCGGTTCCGGGCTGAAAGCTTGCCAGTGCTTTTTGCGCGATCTCAAGGACTGTTTTGCGATCCTCGTCGCTCAGTTCTGCATCAGCGTTAAATCGCTCGCGCACTTCGGTTGGGATATCAGCTACCGCCTTTCGCAGGGACTGTTCAGCTTCTGCCATCTTGTCAAGTGGCACGCTGTCAAAAAGTTTTGCGTTCAATGCAAGCAGAATAACAATTTGATCTGGCACAGGGACTGGAGAGGATTCAGGCTGTTTTAGAAGAGCACGGATCCGTCGCCCATGTTCAATTATCTTGCGTGTGTTTTCATCTAGCCTGGCACCAAACCGGGTAAATGCTTCGAGTTCTTCAAATTGTGAATAGGCTAGCTTTAGATCACCAGCTACCCCACGGTAGGCAGCAAGTTGTGCTTTCCCGCCTACACGAGAAACGGATTTGCCGACATCAACTGCAGGCATCACTCCCAATTCGAATAGTGAAGGCGAGAGATAGATCTGCCCATCAGTAATTGAAATCAAATTGGTTGGAATGTATGCAGAAATATTCTGCGCTTCAGTCTCGATAATAGGAAGAGCAGTAAGCGAGCCTCCACTATGTTTTTTGAGCATGTGAGTAGCCCGCTCCAGTAAGCGTGAGTGGATATAAAAGATATCACCAGGATAGGCTTCACGGCCTGGAGGACGGCGAAGCAAGAGGGAAAGTTCGCGATAAGCACGTGCATGATTGGTCAGGTCGTCATAAACAATCAGTACATCCCGACCTGCTTCCATAAAAAACTCTGCAATGCTGGTAGCTGCATAAGGAGCTATATAAGTTAGTCCGGATGGGTCATTACCCTCAGTCACGACGACAATAGTATAACCCATCGCACCTTTTTCCCTCAAGGTTGCCACTGCCCTAGCAACGGCTGATGCGCGCTGGCCAATGGCACAATAAACGCACACAACATTATAGTCACGCTGGTTGAGGATAGTGTCTATTGCAATCGCAGTTTTTCCAGTCTGGCGGTCCCCTAAAATCAACTCTCTCTGCCCGCGTCCAATTGGAATTAACGCATCAATAACTTTGATCCCTGTCTGAAGAGGTACACTTACAGGAGAACGATCCATAATCGGAGGGCTGGGACGCTCAATAGGCAAGTGCTTGCTGGAAATTACAGGTCCTTTCCCATCCAGTGGCCGGCCAAGAGGATCAATAACCCGCCCCAATAACCCTCCGCCCACAGCCACGTCCATAACCCGGCCAGTACGTTCAACCTGATCTCCAGCATGCAGATGAGAGTATTCCCCGAGCAAGACAACTCCAATTTCGTCTTCGTCTACGTTAAAAGCAATCCCAAATACTTCACCTGGAAACTTTATTAGTTCTTCAAAACCCACAGTAGGAAGGCCGGATACATTGGCAATACCTGTGGAAACTGTCTTTATAGTACCCATTTCCCTAGGCGTAAGCTCTGGAGTAAATGATTCCCGTACCTTGCTGATTTCATTGAAAGCGGTATCGAAAACATCCTTTAGATTTGCAGGTTCCATGTCCATCGGCTCTTTATGTAGACTCCTCAGGTTTGTGATTGACACTTTGCTTAATTACAGGTTAGGGTTTAGTCTCGGAAGGATTAGTTTCAGATTCGAATTTGGTCTCAGATTCCTGTTTATCCTTGGACTTTTGTTTATTCTCCGATTCTTGTTTAGTTTTGGATTTGGTTTCCGACCCTTCTTCCGGTTTAGATATATCAGATGTTGACTCAGGCTTTGTTTTTGCCTCGGGTTTGTTTTTTGATCTTGAGTCATCAGGTTTAGGTTCTGATTCAGATTCTGGCTTTGATTTAGCTTCACTTCTGGGCTGTTCTTTCAGAAGTTCGTCAATACTTTTTTCCAGAGATGTAAGGTAATCTGCGATACTCCACGCTACTTTTTGTCCATCTGTGGTTAACTCAATCCCATTGACCAGGTCTGGTGATGTCTCAAACCTGGGTTGAATTTCTATACCAAGAGTTTCCTTAATCTCCTTTTTGACCAGGTCACGCTGCGCCTGTGGAAGCTCGAACGCAGTACGGACAAGCACAGGACCTGATGACTTGCTAAGTGCTGAAGTCAGTTGCTCCTTTTCCTGGCCTTTTAGCTCGTGCAATCTTTGAACAAACACATCAACTGTACGTTCTTCCAGACTCGTTCCAGCAAGGTCTTTCAGGACTTTTCGCGCTATGGCAAAGACTTCCTGTTGAACCCGATGGCTGATTGCCTGATTTAAGTTCTCTTTGTCATTCTTTAATGCCTCCTGTTGTTTTGTCCTCAGATCGGAGGCTTCCTTCCGTACTTCTTCGAAAAGCCGCTGACGCTCAGCTTGAGCTTCGTCCTTTGCCTTATTCATGAACGCAGCACGCTGCTGGTCAAACTCTTCGTTCTTACGCCTGAATTCTTCTTTCTCTTTTTGCGCTTTTGCCTCTTTTGCGTCGGCATCTGCAAGTTCATCTGCCACCTTTTTCTCGCGCGCGTCAATAGCGTTGAGAATGGGCTTATAAAGGAAGCGTTTCAACAACCACACCAGAATGAGGAAGTTTAGCGCCTGCGCAATAACGGTAAACCAATCGATCAGCATAGGCTATTTTCCTCTGTAATTCAGGTAATTGCACGACTCCAGAACGGATTGGCGAAAATTAGAATCATCGAGACCACGAAACAATAGATGGCTAGAGATTCAATCATAGCCAGACCCACAAACAGAGTCCTGGTAATTGTTGCGGAAGCATCAGGTTGTTGTGCCAGTGAACTCAACGCTGTTGAAACCGCATGTCCCTCCCCAATCGCGGGCGCTATAACTCCGATGCTGATCGTAAATCCTGAGGTGACAATTGATGCCACAGCGATTATAGTCGAATAATTATCCATAACACCCTCTCCTGTTGTTAGTTTGTTGTTTCAGTCCTTAGTCTCCAGTTTTTTGTTTTTGTCTGGACTTGCTGGTTCGTGTGGCGGCTGCAATGTAAACCGTAGCCAGAACGCTGAAGATGTAAGCCTGTACCATACCAGTGAGCAGTCCCAGAGCAGTCATGACAATAGGGAAGATAAACGGCGTGATGGTCAGTAGAATGGCAACGATCATAGAACCGCTCATAATATTACCAAACAGACGAACTGCCAGAGCCATAGTGCGGGAGATTTCGCTGATGATATTAAATGGGAGCATGATAACCGTCGGCTCTGTATACGACCTGAGATAGTTACCAACCCCTTGCTCTTCGATGCCGAAAAGCGGAACAGCTACAAACACACATAAGGCGAGCGCAGCCGTAGTTGAGAGCGATCCGGTTGGCGGTTCATAGCCTGGGATAATAATACAGAGGTTAGCCATGCCAATGAACAAAAAGAGAGTGCCCAGAAAGCCCAAATACTTCTGCGGCTGGTCAAGACCAATATCTTCAATCTGCCTCAAAATCGTCGTGACAATTATTTCCAGAACATTCTGCCAGCGGGAACGAGTCAAACCTGTGGAAAGTTTACCTGTAAGAATTTTTGAACCTACAACCATTACCAACATTAACCCCCAAGTATACACAATTGTGGCATTGAGTTTGATAAAACCGGACTGCCAGAAAATAAGCTCATCAGGGCTGAGCCGCATTATTTGCCTCCTTTGACAATTTATTTAGCTCCTCCTCTGGCAATCTTGTGAGCCTGAGAACTACCTGGCGCATAACGAAAAATCCAATCAGGCATATGAACAGCCTTTCCAAATGACCTTCTGAGACAAAGTAGAATCCAGCTACAGCAATACTGGTCCGTAGTAGCAGACTGCCCAGGAACCAGAACGCAGGTCGTTTAGATGAAAGTCCTCTCTGAACCGTCCACCAGAGTCCGCCGAAAAAAACCGCTCCAAGTAAAAAGCCAGCTACTAAAGCCAAGATGAGATTTAAAGCTTCATTCATTGCTATCCTCCTGTTCTTCCTGCATTTCCCTGTGCTCCTTGGTTACCCAATGCCATGCATTCAGGCAGCCTATAAATAAACCTATAATCAACATCGTGAGCGTCCAAGAATAACTCGCTGGATAGTGTTCATCTAACCAGAGTCCAAGTACAGCACCCAGCAGCGTTGGAACTGCTACTGACCAGCCTATAAGCCCCATCATGCCAAGCCCAAGCCAGACAGTCCGGTTTACATGGCGCTGTGCTCTGAGTTTGCGTTCAGCTTTTGTCCCTACCTGACGAGCCAGAGGTGGTTCGCCTTTCGAAGGTTCCTCTGTCATTCTTTCAGCCATTCTGAAACTCCGCTAGGCGGCGTATAAGCCCGGTTTCCAATTTTGCCATTACTGAGCGAATTTTTTCTTCAGTCTCGTCTACAGCTAGAAACTCACTCTCTACCGCTTCTCTTAACTGGTTCAGGTCTGTTCCAACAATGGCATTGCGTACAGAAACCAGCACATTCTGGCCGGTTTTAACAAGTATGCCTTCATCAACTGCCACATAAGTTTCTCCCTCTTCCCCGATCTCATAGGTAAGAATCCCGGGTTCCAGAGCAGCGACACAATCGAGTCGATGTGGTAGAAGTCCAACTGATCCCTCTCGAGTCTCTGCGACTATGCGGAATACGTCTTTCTTTTCGGCAAAAATCTGGAAAGGTAGAAGAATCTTAAGATCCATGAGTGTCGAGTTCATAATCACTCCTTGCCTGATTTCTGTTCCTTGCCTGGTTTCTGTTCCCTGCTCGATTTTTTGGCTACTGCTTCGTCAATTGTTCCAATCATGTAAAGATCGCTTTCTGGATAGTCTCTGAATTCATCGCGCAGAATACGCTCACAGCCATCAAGTGCATCTGAGAGAGCAACAAATTTTCCTTTAAAACCTGTAAACTGCTCGGTAGTGAAAAACGGCTGTGTGAGGAAACGCTCTAGGCGACGGGCACGGGCTACCACGTTGCGATCTTCCTGCGACAGCTGTTCCAAACCAAGCATGGAGATGATGTCCTTGAGTTCAGCATATTGTGCGAGTGTCTGTCGGATTTCCTGAGCTAGACCATAATGCCTTTCGCCTATAACGCTAGGTGTGGACATTTTGGAATTTGACTGCAAGGGGTCAATTGCTGGATAGAGTCCCTCGCTTGCTCTTTTCCGTGAGAGGACAATAGATGCAGAAAGATGCGAAAAGGTATGTACAGCCGCGGGGTCCGTGAAATCATCAGCAGGCACATAAACTGCCTGAATTGACATGATGGCTCCGGCATCGGTATTGGAAATACGCTCTTCAAGCTCTGATAACTCAGTGCCAAGGGTTGGTTGATAACCAAGCCGTGAAGGCATCTGCCCCATCAAACCTGACACTTCTGAGCCAGCCTGGATAAAACGGAAAATGTTATCTATGAGCAGCAGTACATCGCGACGCTCATCATCCCTAAAATATTCAGCCATTGTTAGAGCTGTATGGCCAACCCTAAAACGAGCGCCTGGAGGTTCGTTCATCTGGCCGAATACCATGACCATATTGGGGAGCACGCCCGCATCTTTCATATCACGGTAAAGTTCTTCCCCCTCACGATTGCGTTCCCCTATGCCGCAAAATATACTTACTCCCTGATGGTGCTTGACCATGTTGTGAATCATCTCAGTTAACAGGACAGTCTTTCCAACGCCCGCCCCTCCGAAAAGCCCGGTTTTGCTACCACGTTCAAGAGGCACCAACACGTCGATAACCTTGATCCCAGTCTCGAAGATTTCAGATATTGTGGATCGACGTACCAGCGGAGGCGGAGCTTGGTGGATTGAACGCCATTGAACATTAGTTGGGGGATCTTTACCGTCTATGGGATTTCCAAAAACGTCAAACATTCGCGAAAGAATTCCCCTGCCAACAGGCGCTTTCAAAGGCCCACCTGTATCTTCCACTGCCATGCCTCGAGCAAGCCCCTGTGTGGGAGTGAGAGCGATTCCGCGAACACGATTGGTATCAAGCTGAGTCAAAACCTCAATGGCAATTTGACTTTCCTTTCCTGCACGTAGCAACGTGTATACAGGTGGTAAATACTTCTCAAAAAATACATCGACAATGCTGCCGCGTACCGAGACTACCGTGCCGAGGTTCAAGGGGCTGCTTTCATCTTCCATATTGCCTTTAACGTCCCCCATACTTGCAGCGCTCCTTTTCGCTTTTGGATATGAACATTTCATTTTACAGGATGTAATGAAAGGCGAAAGAATATAACAGGCTTATAATTAATTGGATGTCTTAAGATGGCAGTACTTATGAAGTACTGAGGAGAAAACAGAAAGGTATTACTTTTCACGTAATACCTTTTGACAAAAGACGATTATACTGCCTTAATGTCTTTAGTTTACTTTCCAATATTCATTTTCTAATGTTGGCTTTTGATTTCCTAATGAGTTAGTTATTGCTTGTTTCCCTCCCCAATAAAGAAATATGTCTTAAATTATATTAATTTGACATTATGATATTTTTCATTTAACAAAGTCTCAGAGGCTTTTGTTTCAGAGGGTTTTTACCATGGAAACACGCTTTATGTTAGATTCAAGATAAGTATCCCCATAAGGAGTGAACCCAAGTTTTTCATAAAAGCTTACTGCATGAGTCTGCGCATGAACATGGACCTCTTTTGCCTTAATTTCAGCAGCTTTTTCCAGAAGTTTCTCTACAACGAGCTTGCCGATCTGCTTTCCCCTGCATTCATTCAGGACACAAATCCTCCCAATCAGGCAGCTTTTTCCATTTTGAACAAGCCTCCCCGTAGCAACCGGTTTGTCATTTGCATAAACAATCACATGATGCGCCTTCAGATCCAATTCGTCAATTTCCTCTTCTTCAGGTACATTTTGTTCTTTTATGAAAACTTCCCTGCGGATATAAAAAGCATCTTCCAAGGCTTCAGGGCGATTTACATCAATCATTTTTATACTTAGTGAGGGTTCATGTTTCTCTTCCATCAAAAAGCCTCCTTTTCAATTCTCCGATTCCTTTTCCTGTCAAATGTTTTCTTCTTCTTTTTCTGTAATTGATCCGAAAATATAACACTATATTGCAGTTAGTGACAGGCTAAGCTTAAATATGTGACATACCTACATTATCGATAATTTTCCAAAGATCAGATGTGCTGAAGAAAAGTCTGTATTATTTTTACTTACTTGTTTTCAGCATATTGTAGCTAATTTAGATGAGTTTTCTACAGAGCCGAAGTATCAAAGCTTTGAAATCGTAGCCTATTAGCATTAAATGTATATATTGATGCCTTAAAATCCAGAGTTATTCTCGTCACACCGGTCATTAGGAAAATCTATATATATGTCTGGTATATACATATAGTATGTCGAAGAGATAAGCAACCGAACCTCTAAGATAAATAGGAAATTAAAGATGATTGAAAAGAGGTGATAAAAAAATGGAAAAACTCAGAAATTTGATTCTCGAAAACGTATCAATGTTTAATGAGGCGTTTCCGAACAAATTCTGCTCCAGTCCGGATGTCATTTCCGCAATCTCACACGACTATAAGTTCACTTACGGACAGGTCGAAAACGAGATCGAGAAAATGGTCCATGAAGGGGTTCTTGATGCAGAACTCTCGGACTGGTATGAAATAAAGCTCTTATAAGGTCTGCACCTTTTGAGCAGAAATTAAAGAAATAGAAATCACAAATCACTGCAAGACGACATAAAGGACTAACTGAGAAATAATGAATTGGATTGAGTATCTAAGGGTTTAACTGGATATTTAATCGCTTAGGAATATTCATTTAGGAAATTGGATAAAGAAATATATACAGCGAAATTTTCTATATGAGTGATGTATTTGCTAGAAGTTTCGCAGGTAATGAATTCTTTTCCCCAAAACCTTTTTAATCCGAGATAATGTCCAGAAGCGGGCATTTTGTATAGCTGTTCTTTTTCAGATAATAGCTTTTGGCATGTTCTACAAGCAGGGCGTGATACTCCTGATACACAGCCAGGTCTTGAGGCAAGTTTTTTTCAAACAGGGCTTTGATCTCATTATAACTCGCCTTTTCATCAATAAGGCTCAGATTTGTCAGTATTCTTCTTGTATAAGCATCAACAACAAAAGAAGGTTGTTTGAAAGCATACAGCAGGATCGAATCTGCAGTTTCAGGTCCCACGCCTTTTAATGAAAGGAGTTCTTCCCGGGCTGGAGCACGATTTTTAAGTTCCGAAAACCAGCAGGCAAGGATTTTCAGGCGCTCAGCTTTCTGGTTGTAATAACCTGCTGGCTTGATAACTTCTTTCAGAGTTTCTAGCTCAAGAGAAAGAATCTCTTCAGAGGAAAGAGAGTGTATCTGTTTAAGGTTAAGGAGAGCCTTTTCAACCTGTATCCAGCTTGTATTCTGGGTGAGCAGGGCTCCGCAAATAATCTCAAACTGCTGGTTCCGGGTTTGTGGATAGGTATAGTCAGCAGGATGATATCCTTGAACAGAGCCGGTTTTCGTGGGGTTTATCCCACCGGTTTCATGAAGTTCGGTTAAAGGCCACCAGCCCTGAGGACCGTAAAAAGCAAGGAGGTAATCGTAGATTTTTCTGATAATAGGCTTGGTCCCTGTTTTTTTGTAACCGAGATTTTGATCACTTTTTTTCATTTTGACCATCATATTCGAGAAATAGTTTAAAACTTTTTATTTTAGGGGCTCTGTAGAAATCCTCTATATTCTGTTATTACCCAAAAATTTACAAAAATAAAATTGTAAAAATGCTTCTTATTTTTTGTTCCCACAAAAATCGAGGAGCAATCCCTAATGTCATCAAATAAGTATATTAAATTTATTGATCTCAGTCTTAAAACTGTTCAGTCTTCCAGACTGAACCTTTATTCCTGTAAATATTCTAAACGTGTTTATACTCAACATCAGCTTCTTGTCCTTGTTTTACTGAAAGAGTAATAAGTACAGACTATCAGGATTTTGTAGAACTTGTTGACCTTATGAGTAGTATAAAAGAAAAACTTGACCTTGATAAGGTTCCTCATTACACTACTCTTCAGGTTCCTCACACACTACTCTTCAAAAGTTTGTGTCCAGAATTCCTTCCTCATGGTTTAACCTAATTTTGTCAAGAACTCTAAAGCTATTTTACTCACATAGAGAAAAGGCTTTTATCGCGGCAATTATTCCGAAGAAATTCATGCTTTAACCAGAGAAGAAATCAAAGCAGACTCAATTCAGAGTCAATTATACCTTTAAGAGTAAGAAAAAGAAAGAGAATAAACGGAAAATATAGAAAGCAATTACACATAGAGTTTGACAAGATCACATACAATAGAAGGAATATAGTAGAGACAATAATATCTGTCGTAAAAAGGAAATTTGGAGAAACATTAAGAGCAAGAAAGCTTAGAAATCAAGTAAAAGAAGTAAAAGTTAAACTGATAGTCTATAACATAAACAAAAAGTAATAAAAATTATTTACATCAAATTAAGGATTTCTACAGAGCCACTTAACCCTTTTTCTGCCCACTCTTTTTAACCTAATACTACCACATCTTTCAATTAAACAACCTAACATAATACTTAATAATTTTTAATTTTTCCCTAGTATAGCCAAGTCTTAATAGATGGGTTTGAAATTATTAATACGCGTTGATTTTTCTTAAACTTGTACGAGCTTAAATTATTATGAATACAAATACAAATTATGCACGAAAGTAATATAGATGGGTTTATTCAATGATATGAACCATTTGGAAAAATTTAATAACAGATTTATTTGATTTCAAGACAAAGGTCTATATTATCCTACTTTTGACTTAGGAGGGGTAAATTATGATTAATTTTAATAAGGACTCAAAAAAAGAAGACATTTCTGAAAAAGAAGGAGATCCTGCCAAGAGAATTTCTAGTAACCTTGAAGATAAAAATCTTAAGGAAAAATTGGAAAATGAAGTTGAAAAAAAAATAAAAAAACATAGGAATCTGTTTGAAAGGTACGACGAGCGGTTAAAAGATCTGGATTCGGAACTTATTACTCCTGAAGACGAAATTGCCTTAAAAGAAGCTTATATGCATGCAAAGGAGATTTTTAAACCTGAGGAGCTGGTAAGCTGGTTCAGAACCAAAGCCGAACCTTTTTATAGAGCAGGGTCCTGGGAATTGTTGTTACCTCTGTATGAAGAGTTGCTCGAGATTGTGAAGAAGAAGCCTGGACCTGAGAGTCAGGAAACCGCAGCTGTACTGGTTGGGCTTGGAGGAGTCTACCGCTACAGGGGAAATTATGAAGATGCCCTCAAGCTTTTTTCCAGAGCCTTAAAGATCTATGAAAATCTTCCAGCAGGAAGCCAGCCTGAAATCGGGGATACGCTCAGTGAACTTGGTTTTCTCTACTATCTAATGGACAGGCACGAAGAAGCTCTTCCATTCTATATACAGGCACTGGAAATCCAGGAAAAGTTTCTGAGCCCGGAAAATCTCGGTGCTGTCAGAACCCTGAACAGGATAGCCTTTCTTTATAAGGAGCTGGAAAAACCCGAGATGGCTGAAGAGTACTTCAGAAGGGCTCTTGAACTTCTTGAGAAGCTCCAGGTGCAGGAGCCTGAAAACCGCGTGATTATGGGATATAGAGCTGGAACTCTGAATAACCTGGGGGTTTTACTCTCGGAAATGGGTAAACTTGACGAAGCAGAGGACAGGTACGGGCAGGCTTTAAAGCTTGAGGAAAAGCGATACAGCTCTGAACATCCACAGGTAGCTCAGACTTTGAACAACCTTGCCCTGCTCTATTTCCAGACTACAAGGTATGAGAAAGCCATGATTCTCTACACCCGGTCTCTAGAAATTATGGAAAAATTCGGAAAAACCGAACATGTGGGCTTTGCCACAACCCTGAACAATCTCGCAGGTGTCTATGTCCAGAAAGGCCGCTACGAAAAAGCCCTGGAGCTCTACACGCGAGCCCTTGAAATCCGGGAGCGTGTTCTTGGTCTTGATAACCCTGAAGTTGCCAAGACCCTGAATAATCTCGGCGAACTCTACAGAATCCTGGGTCAGCATAAAAAAGCCCTTCCTCTCTACACCCGCGCCCTCAAGATCTACGAAACCTCCTTCGGCTCGACCCATCCCGATGTCGGCACAACCCTGAACAACCTCGCAGGTCTCCATGAAAGCATGGGTGAATACGAGACCGCAATCGATCTCTATGAAAAAGCCCTCGATATAATCGAAAAAGAATACGGTCCCGACCATCCCTATTTCAAGATCACACGAAATAACTTAATTGGCCTGTACGAGAAAATGGAAAGAAGCTGGCGGAGCTGAGTTTAAGATCGGGGCTTGAGATCATATAGATAAATGTCTCTTGCATCACCGTGTCTCAAATTTCGACTATCTGCATATATGATTTATCCTCATATAGGATGGACTAAATGCCCTGGCACTGTTATTATACTAGTTTTTTGGCAGTAGATATCTCATACATGTAGGTATCTCCACGAAAACTAGCATGTGACCCATATTTATATACTATCCTGTTACTTTATATACTATCCTGTTATCGTAGATTGCAGGCTCATCTGCATTTCCACTATTAGTGACCTGAGTTATTTTATGGGTAAAAATATCATACATATACACATTGTCTGATTCTATCCATACTACGACATTCCCATAGATATCAAGTTCTTTGGACTCGTAACTTGAACTTTTTGTAGTTGTTATTGTGCTTGTTTCGTGAGTATATCGTATAAGCGGATATCATAACCATTGTTACTGTTAGCTTGAAACCATACAACTTTTGTACCATATTATTTCAGGGGAGCTATAAACAGACATGGAGTTTTGACCGATTGACCCAAACTTTAGAACAAAATCATCTTGAAAATACATATCAAGTCTAAAAATAAGTCTTTTAAAATACATATCAAGTCTAAAAATAAGCCTTTTGATAGCGTTCACTGTGTTTTATTTTTACTTTTATTTACTTAAAAATTACAAGAAAAATTAATAGTTTAAATTAATAATTAATATGAAAGGCTTTTATATTTTTGTTCTAATATGCTTATATGGTGGGGATGGATAATTATGAAGTTGCTAAGTGATTTTTTCAATTTTCTTAAGGTTTTTCAAGCTTATGGAAGCTAAGGAATTTTTTTCAGCTACAGTTGAACCCATAAAATGACCAGCCCTCTTAAACCTGAAAGTACAATAAATTGTATAAAGAGGCGAAATCTTAATGAATCAACAATTTCCTCCAAAAAGGAGAGGTCAGAAACCAAAATTTGATCATGAAAAAATCGAAGAACTCCTCAAAGCAGGTGAGAAACCCTTTAAGATTATGCTTCTGTTGGGTTGTTCTTACGGGGTTTTACGGCATGTGCGAAAGAAAATGGGAAGAAAGAAAGTATAATTTTGGAAAGATATTCTTTTGTATTCAGTTAAGATACGATCTGTAAGAAATGTGTTGCTTTTAACGCATTTTCCTGTTAACCTATTATTAAGTTTATTAAGTCGTTGGGGGAAAAATATGTCTAAAAGGCTATTTGCAATCACTTGTACTTTCTTATTTATAATAGGTCATATGTTCAAGCGATGGAAACATATGCAAAAGTCTCTTGTCTGGAGAGGATTTCTAACTGAATCTATGTGGGTAGAAGACTATAGAAATCTATCACTTTTTAAGAAATTAGTTTTTTGGGTGAATTATCCATTATCCTATGCTAAATTTTTATGGATTGTTGTATGGGATCGTATTGACAGATTATGCTTTAGAGAATCAAGAACAAGATATACTAAAACAAGGATGGGATACCAAAAATCCTGTAAAATACAATAATATAAAAAAATATTATTTATGCTGAATTCTCACATTGCTAGATGCATAAACATAAGGATTTGAAATTAGTTCTTGGTAGAAGCTTAACTGACCAATGTTTCAATACTTCCCTATCATTTTCGCAATCGTCCTGTGCACTCCATGTATGCTGAAACCACTTCCTAGATACATCATGGGACAGTGTTCAGTCATGCACTCAAGACCTTCGGCCTTGCAGGTTGCCAGGGCTTTTTCGGTTTCTGTATTCCAGTGGAGCCAGATTTTGGTTATTCCTTTCTCTTTCAGGGCAGGGATGAAATCTCCGGGATCGGTTTTTGTGACGCCCAGGACCGCATGATCAGGCCCGGCTGGGAGTTCGGATACACCTCTTAAAGAGCCGGGTTCTGGCTTGTCAGAAAGGTCAATGACGTAGACATTCCTGCCCCGGCTTTTAAGTTCGGATATAGCCCACTTCATCGCAGGTTTTGTATTATCAGTAACGAATACATAGGTTTTTGCGTCCCAGAAGCTTTCCCTTTTGGACTTTGTTGGTTCCATCTTGAATTCTCCCGATTAGATTCTAAATTAATATATCCCCTGGTTTATATAAAGACTACAACATTGTTTTGTGAAAAAAGGAAGGAAAATAAACGGAAATGAAGGAGAGCAGATGTAATAAGATCTGCTAATCTCTACTTTTTACCCTGCTTACTGTCCCTGAAGCTTCTGTCCGGCAACCTGAAGCGCTTCGCCGAGTGCCTTTGCAAGTTCACAGTTCTGATTGCACTTTGAGGCGCAGGTGCAGTATTTAGGGACGTTTTCCGCCATCCACTGGCCGAGAAAGCCAAAGGCTTTGAGTTGTTCTTCATTTGCAGTCTGTACGAAGTCGTTTATGTCCTGTAATTCCATGATTTATCACCAGAGTCTGGAAGATCGTGTATATTTATATACTTGAGCGTCAGAAATATGCACAGGTTTTTGATTGTACAGAAAAATGACTTTAATAGCAACCATTAAGAAGGCTTTCAATTACCAGATTTAAAAATGCTTTTGATAGTGCCCTCAATTAACATAGTTAATTAGCAACGTAATTGCTGGCAGTGTTAATTTTTGGCAAAGTTAACTGTTGGCAATTTTAATTCTTGGTTAATTCTTGGCAACGATAATTTTTCGAGGTAAATAAAAAATGGAAACAGCGAACGAAAATTCTGAGATTTATTACCTGGAGGAACTTCACTCTATTAAGGAAGAGGTAACCTCCCTTCGGAATGAGTTCTCACGGTTTTTGCAGCGGACAAATCAGCAGCATATTGAAGGGCTGGTTGAGGAGATGAGGAAGAACCTCATGAAACCAATGGTAGACTACCTTTGTGAGGATGCAAGCGAAAGGATGCATACCCGGATGACAGCGAGCTGCGGGATGCGGGACTTTTGTGAAACGGCTTTTCGGGAGCTTTTGCAGGAAACCGCAGGGCTGGTTGGAAGAGGCAGAATCGAGGCTGAAACCATAAACCTGTACCGGGACAGGCTTGAGGAATTAAAAAAAGAAGCAAAAACCCCCAGTTGCAGCACTTGTTTTTCGGAAGCTACGAATCTTTTTGAAAAGCAGGTCAAACTTATGCGTTCCCTGCAGATTTACGAAGACCTAGAAGGGGACAAAAAAATTGATATAAGTGAAATCGAGCCTGAAAAGCTGGTCTCTGAGGTCTGCGAGCCGATAGCAAACCGACAGCGTCTCCTGATGCTCAAGGCGCTTTCAGGAGAGAGCAAAACATTTTCCGAACTTTCCAAACTTACAGGTCTGCGTGGCGGAAACCTACTTTTCCACCTCCAGAAATTGCTTGAAACAGGCATGGTTTTACAACGGAATGAACGGGGAGACTATATAATTACTAGAAAAGGCTACTCCACGCTGCAGGGACTTTCCAGAATCTATTCTGAAATCGAGAAAGAATAAAAGCGAAAGTGCAATAAAAAACAGCAAAAGTAGTGAAAAGGTAATAAAAACAATAAAAAGGTAAAAATCTATAAAAGCCAGAAAAACTGGCTTAAATCATATATCTTCAACCATCATTGCCAATCGCATTGACTGGACAGAGTTCTAATGACTCTTCACATAGCTCTTCTTCTTCCTCGTCTTCAGGCTGCTTATATACATAGGCATTGGAATCGTCATCATTCATCTTGAAATTTGCTGGTGAAGTATCCACGCAAAGATGACAGGCTATACAGCTATAGTCACAATAATAGGGTCCTGGAACATTTTCAACAACTTTATCAGTATTATCAGCTATATTTCACTCCCCCATCGTGTTTATTCAATAATGTATTTCACAATAAGAGTAATTATGAGGATTTTATATATAATTTTAACATTCGTAAAAGAGCGTTAAAAGTACTATTTGGATAACTATTCAGCCACCCTCTGATCAAATTCCAGCCCTTAATTAAATTCAAGGGATTCCTGGGTAGACAGATATAGGTACCTATTCCCGAATATATCTTGAACAGTCATCTTTCGTTATCTTTCTTGAACAGTTATCTTATTTATTTAATGAATTATCTTATTTATTTAATGAATTATTTTTATGATTGGTGTAAAACCAAACAAGGGGGAAGAAGTATGGGAATAAATATTGAAAGTCCAAGTTCTGCAGACCTGCCTATGAAAATTAAGCTTCCAGAGCTGAAAACCTCAGGTGAGAGCCGAATTGAAGAACTCATTGCAAAGCGGAGATCCGTAAGACAATATAAAGACAAAAAAATTTCTGAGTCCATTATTTCTCGTTTGCTGTGGGCAGCTCAGGGCATAAGTTCAAGAGAGGGTTTAAGGACCTCGCCTTCTGCAGGTGCACTTTACCCGCTTGAGATTCATGTTGTTACCGCAGGAAACGAAGAGCTCGAACCTGGAGTCTACAGGTACGTTCCTGAAGACCATATCCTTGTCCGGGAAATCACTGGTGATATCAGAGAAAAGCTTTCAAGAGCCGCTCTCTCCCAGCCAATGATAAGAAATGCTCCCATTTCAATTGTGATCTCCGCAGTCTATGCGCGGATTACAAGCAAATATGGCAATCGAGGCTTTCGTTATACCAACATGGAAGCCGGGCACGTTGCGCAGAATATATATCTCCTGGGAGTGGAACTTGGGATAGGAACCTGCGCAGTAGGGGCTTTTGAGGATGAAGAGGTAAAAAGCGTGCTTAAACTGCCTGTAAATGAAGAACCTCTGTACATTCTGCCTCTGGGCTACATATAACCCCATTCTAAAATCCAAAGAAGGGAGACAAGGTTTAAAAATGGATAAAATGGCTTTTAAACCTAGAAGTTGTTTATACCATTGAACGGGATTATTTGTTTGCGGAATTATTCCTTTGCAGAATTATTCCTTTGCAGAATCAGTTTTTGGGGCAGGCTTGAATTCAAGTCTGGTATCGTAGAGAAGGTGCCAGAGGTCACCTTTTTCTGCCATTCTTTCCGCATCAATTACGGCTCCCTGCCCCTGGATCTCGAACCTGATACTTCGCTTCCCGAATTTGACCTTTCCTAGCCTGCTTTCCATCCTGCTGTAATCAAGCGCATCGGCAAGCCGGATAAGGGCAGCTACTTTCAGGGTAAGGTCCTGAAGGTCCTCGGACATTTTCCCAAATTCTTTTTCTTTGAGTTTCCAGAGTTTCTTTTTTCCAATCTTCTTTTTATGCAGGAAAGCAGTCCAGGAAATAATGGGCCACAGTGATTCAGGTACTTCAGAAGGCGGATGAAAGCGCAAAATATCTCTTCCAGCTTTGTGATGGTCTTCAAAATCTGTAACCACGCCTATATCATGAACAAGAGCATCAATCTCCACAAACTCTCGCAGCTCAGGATTTAATCCATGAACAGAACGAAGGATGTCAAAAAGTTCAAGCGCATTCCTGGCCACGTTATCGGCATGGCTGCGCTCGATTCCGTACTTATGGAAAAGGGCTTCCAGAGGCAAGGGTTCGGGAAGTAATCCTTCCTCAAACTGGCTCTTTTCTGAAGATCCATCATCTGGATTCACATTAAACTCCTTTTATTTGTCATTCATTAATTTATCATTCATTAATTATCTTTCATTGATTTGTCTTTCATTAATTACCTTTCATTAATTTGTCTTCCACTAATTGCCTTTCACTGATTTGTTTTTCATTAATTGTCTTTCATTGATTTGTCTTTCATTGATTTGTCTTTCATTAATTACCTTTCACTAGTTTGCTATTCATTAATATCATAGTTGTACTGACTTAAACTTCTTTTCAACCTTATTTTTCGACCCATTTATTATATAAATCGCGTATTTGTCAGAAGTAAAAGCGAATAGAATTGATAGGCTTTTATGGAATAGAAACTCAATTCTAAGCTATCCCCTAGTTTCCATAAATTTGCAATTTTCCATAAGACTTTCAATATAAGATTTTCAATAATATATGCTAATTTTATACAACACTAAGTCTTGCCAGAAAGCTGGAAAAAATATAAAATTAGAAATATCAAAACCCAGGAACCTGAAAAATGACTCTTGTTATCGCTTTTATTGGGAAAAACGGTGCAGTAATGACCGGAGATTTGCGGGAAATAACCTTTGAAGGTGACAAGCCGGACAGAGAGAAACTCGAAAAAGAGCTTTACAGCGGGGCAATCGTCACGGACGACGAACTCGCAAAAAAAGCCAGAGAATTCGGGGTCGGCATAACGGTTACAGACTGCAAAAGCAAAGTCTCAGAGAGAAACGGAATTTTAGTAGGAGAAGTATCCTCAGTTGAAGGCGGTGTTGTCAAAAAAAGAAGACTGTACGCCTCAGCCGGAAACTACGCAATTGCCGAGCTCAGGGACAACGAGATGACCTTAACCTCACACGCAAAAGGAAGCACCTTAATAGTCCTCGGAAATGAATTTACCAAGCAGGTAGCCAATAAATGCTTCAAGGACAACTGGACGAAAAAAAGCACTTTTCAGGATGCCTTAAAAATTCTCATACTCTGTATGGAAACCGCAGCCAGGAAAACTGCGTCTGTGAGCAAGCAGTTTTATTTGATTCAGACAACTTCGAATGTTGATGTTTTGAAAATTGTAGAGCAAGATATGAAAGGGTGAAAGTGAGGTTGAAAACTCAACAAGAATTATTTTCAAAGAAGTGGCTCTGGAACCTTAGGCATCCCAAACAATGGGGCAATTTTGTTATAAGTTCTACCAATCTTTTGTGCATACTCTATGCCTTTTTCAGTCCCTGTTATTACTTTGTTATAGTTAGAGTCAGGATCATTTAATTCTTCAAGTAATCTTCTTACCTTATTAAGAGGTTTATTCAATCTTTCGGTTTCACTATTTGCACTTACTTCATCTAAGCTACCCTGAATCTCATCCAATTCACTTTTTAACTCAGGATTCAAGTTTCTAATTTCCTTATTCAGTTTATTAAATTCAGTTTGAATTTGCGGCAAATCTATCTTTAAATCTATATTAAGATTTATACTGGCATCTGTTTTTTGTTTGGCTATAGCGATTGATTTCGCTTCTGAGCGAACCTTTGGTTTATTTACTATTTTTATGCTTGTTTTGCCAGTAGATTCACTCGTTTCACTAGACTTTTTTACTTTCCTATAACCTTCCAGTAACGCCGAAATCTGTATATTTTTGTAACTTTTGTGACATTGGATCTTTTTTACATTTTCCATTTCAGCTTTTAGTAAATCTTCATAGAAGTATTTTTGAGGACAGTTTTCGGAACAGCTACAAGGGATTTTTTTAATGACATTTATCTTTTTTATAGAAGCATTTATTTGATCAAGCTGACTACAGATTGCACCGAGAGCCCCTCTATTATTGTCACCTTTTATTCTGATTTCTATTTGTCTTTCATCTGGCTCCATCATTACAAGAGCACGCGAATTTTGGAGATTCAGTATTGTTCCCTCTTTCCAACAGAGAGGCGTCTCACATTCTGCTATCTCAATGTTCTGATGCATACGCACAATAAAGCGAGTAATTATTTCTGCAGGTAGAAAATGATCATAACAATAATAAAAGCAAAGGTTCTCTCTCTCATCCCATGTAAAATTAGGTGCACGCTTGGGTAACAATTCAGGAATAAGATAGCTTTTCTTATCTGGAAGTTCATATGAAAGTTCAAATATGTTCATTAATTCCATCATTTGGGAGTGAATAGATGATGGATATATTTCCTCGTCCCATATCTGATCTAATTCATTATATGATAATATGCCTTCATCATGGAGCACAGACTTTGCAGATAATATTCCATAAAATGAACCCGTAGCCCACTCAGGTTTTAAAATAACTATGTTTTTTAGCGCTACTCTATCTTTAAAATGAAGAGTTATGCCTAGTTCATGCAAGTATCCATCTAATGTATTAATATTTTCATCATCTAATCCTTCAGAGATACATATCCTGTAAAATTCTTCATAAGGGATCCAATTTTCTCTTAGTCTTTCAAGCTTTTCCCGTACCTTATACCAAGAATCTGCCCAAGATGTTCTAGTTAAAGAAAGATTCCAAGCAGTGTCATGAATTTCTTCTTTTAAAAAAGGTATTCCTTTACCATCCTTACTATCAATTTTTAGATAACCCGCAATTTGAGGGAATTGATTTCTTATATCTCTTAGGTTCAGATCATCATTACTTTCGTTCAGCTTACTCATTACAAGTAATATAGGGCTGTCTCCTCCAAAAGCTTCTATCGTGTGCAGCCAGTAGTAAATATTATCATAATCCTTTTTTTCCCTTGCGTTCCATACAAGTAGATAAACCGAACGTTTTGTCAGAAAAAATTGGTGAGTCGCGTGATATATATCCTGTCTTGCAAAGTCCCAGATATTTATTCTGATTTTACTATTCCCATGATCTGGTGTAGAAATAATCCACTTATATATATTAATTCGATCGGTTTTCTTAGCTTTCTCCAGAAAATTGTCAGTAACTAATTTGTAAGCAAGACATGTCTTTCCAACTTTTGGGTCACCAACCAATATTAACTTTGCTTCATTATTTTCAGTAATTTTTAATTGTCTTAGATAAGTGAAAATTGCACTTATCCCCATTGAAACAATTTCTGGAGGAGGTGACATTAAAGGGTTCTCAGATAAGTGAAGCGCTACAAGATTTTTAAGTTCTGAGATTTCCGCAGGCAGTTTAGTCAGCTGATTACCTGATAAGCTAAGTGTTATAAGACTTTTAAGTTCTTTAATTTCTGGTGGCAATTGAGTCAGTTGATTATCTGATAAGTTAAGCTCTGCGAGATTCTTAATATCTCCAATTTCTGGTGGTATTCGAGTCAGTTGGTTCTCGTATAATTTAAGTTCTGTAAGGTTTTCTAGTTCTCCAATTTCAGGAGGCAGTTGAATCAGCTTGTTCTTACACAAATTAAGTCTTGTAAGGTTTTTAAGCTCTCCAATTTCTGGAGGTATTTGAGTCAGTACGCTACCATCTAAGTAAAGTACTGTAAGGTTTTTAAGTTCTCCAATTTCCGGTGGTAATAGAGCTAGTTGATTCCAAGATAAATCAAGCTTTGAAAGTTTTTCTAGTTCTCCAATTTCAGGAGGTAGTTGAATCAGATTATTCTTACTTAAGTTAAGCCTTATAAGGCTTTTAAGTTCTTTAATTTCCAATGGAAGATTAGTCAGCTGATTTTCCTTTAAATAAAGATCTGTAAGGTTTTTAAGTTCTCCAATTTCTGGTGGTAATCGAGTCAGCTGAGCCCTAGATAAGTTAAGTCTTCTAAGGTTTTTAAGTTCTTTAATTTCTGGTGGCAATCGAGTCAGCTCGGTCCTAGATAAGTTAAGTTCTGTAAGATTTATAAGTTCTCCAATTTCTGTTGATATTTTAGTCAGTGGATTCAAACCTAAGTCAAGTGTTGTAAGTTTTTTAAGTTTTCCAATTTCAGACGGGAGTTGAGTCAACTTGTTCTTACCAACGTTAAGTACTATAAGGTATTTAAGTTCTAGAATTTCTAGTGGTAGTTGGGCCAGCCGATTATGAAATAAGTTAAGTGTTGTAAGATTTTTAAGTTCTTTTATTTCTGGTGGCAATTGTGTCAGTTTGTTATGAGATAAGTTAAGTGTCACAAGGTTTTTAAGTTCTGTAACTTCGAGTGGCAGTTGAGTGAGCTGATTCTTAGATAAGTCAAGTTCTGTAAGGTTTTTTTTATAAGCTTCTCTAACAAGCTGCATCACCCATTCATTCGTCATTGATTTACCTCATTTACATAATTAGCGGTGGGAAATTTTCCATTTTTTCTTTCCTTTTACACTTTAACTCCAAAAGCTTTTTCATTTTATTCGAATTTACCTATCAGGATACAACTCCTCCGCTGCCACTTTGAACATAAATTTTGGACTTCGTGGAAATCAAGCTCAAACCTCAAAACCCGATTAATAATTAATACCACCTCTACAATTATTCCTTTCATGTCCCCCAAAACCGGATGGCAGTTCTGGATAGACCGCGGAGGCACGTTTACTGATATCGTAGCTCGCAGCCCTGATGGAAAACTGATCACGCACAAGCTTCTTTCCGAAGATCCGTGCCACTATAAAGATGCAGCTATGCACGGGATCAGGCAGGTTCTCGGGCTGCCCGGAAATGCACCCCTGCCCTCTGAACTCATAGAGTCCGTAAAAATGGGAACAACAGTCGGCACAAATGCTCTGCTTGAGCGGAAAGGGGAAAGGACTGTACTTGTTATAAACAGGGGGTTTGGGGATGCTTTGAGAATCGGGTACCAGAACCGCCCTGATATTTTTGCTCAGAAGATCGAACTTCCAGACCAGCTTTATGAAAGGGTTATCGAGGTGTCCGGAAGGGTGGGAGCTGATGGAAAATATCTTGTGCCCCTTGACCTAGAAAACGCAAAAAAAGCACTTGAAGCGGCTTTCAAAGCCGGGATTCGTTCAGCTGCAATCGTACTTATGCATGCATACAGGTATCCTGAGCATGAACTTAAACTCGGCAGGCTTGCCAGGGAAATCGGTTTTACACAGGTGTCGCTCTCCCATCAGGCAAGCCCGTTAATTAAACTCGTAAGCAGAGGGGAAACGACTGTAGTGGATGCATATCTCTCTCCTGTAATCCGCAGATATGTTGATATGGTTCAGAAATCCCTTGAAGACGGCAGGGAAGAGAAAAAAAGCGAAGGTGGAATAGAAAAAAGAAGAGGGGAGATAAGAGATAGGGAAAATGAAGAAAGGGATGGAAAAGAGAAGGAATCTAAAAAAACTCCCAGGTTAATGTTCATGCAGTCCAGCGGAGGACTTACGGATGCAGAAACTTTCCAGGGCAAGGACTGTATCCTATCCGGACCTGCTGGGGGAATCGTTGGAGCGGTTGCAACTTCGAAAATGGCAGGGGCACAGAAAATCATTACTTTCGATATGGGAGGGACATCTACAGATGTAGCCCAGTACAGTGGAGAATATGAGCGCAGTCTCGAAACTGAGATTGCAGGAGTGCGCCTGCGTTCGCCTATGATGCGTATTCATACGGTTGCAGCAGGCGGAGGTTCTATACTTCATTATAAAGGAGGCAGGTTCAGGGTAGGTCCTGACTCGGCAGGTTCAGATCCCGGGCCAGCATGCTATCGAAAAGGTGGGCCGCTTACGGTTACCGACTGCAATGTCATGCTTGGGAAACTGCAGCCTGAATTTTTCCCGGAGATCTTTGGGCCGGATTCAGACCAGCCCCTCGACTATGAACTTGTGCGCAGGAGATTCACAGAACTTGCAGAAACGGTTTCAAGCGAAGGCAAAGGTGAAATCGGTAATCGGACGCCTGAACAGGTAGCCGAAGGTTTCCTTTCGGTTGCGGTTGAGAATATGGCCAATGCCATCAAGAAAATCTCGGTCCAGAGGGGATACAATATAAAAGAATATACCCTCTGCTGTTTTGGAGGAGCTGCCGCCCAGCACGCCTGCAGGGTTGCAGACAGTCTTGGAATAAAAAGCGTTTTCATTCATCCCTATGCAGGCGTGCTCTCAGCATATGGCATGGGACTTGCAGACCAGAGGCTGATAAAAGAATGCTATATAGGCAGCGAACTCTCAGATACATTAATAGAGAATTTGAAAACGGTATTTTCCCGGCTTGAGGACGAGAGCCGCCTGCTCATGCACGAACAGGGAGTGCAGGAAAATCAAATTGCTGCACTCTATAAGATGCATATGCGTTATGCAGGCTCGGACACTCAGCTGGTTATCGATTTTGCTGGTAAGGACACTCTCAAGAAGGGCTTTGAGGAAGCCCACAGGAAGCGCTTCGGGTTTGTAATGGAAGGCAAAGCCATGATTGTTGAAGCCGTTTCCGTAGAAACCATTGGAATTAATGAAAGGGTCTTTGATCCGGTGCTGGAGATAGAAGAGAATCCGATCTTATCTCCTGTTGCTACGGTGCAGATGTACAGCAATGGGGAGTTTCATGAAACCCCGGTTTTTCAGAGGGACGAACTCAAGCCCGGAACCTGTATAAGCGGACCTGCGGTGCTTATAGAGAAAAACACGACTATTGTCATCGAACCCGACTGGAAAGGAATAATTACTGAACGCAACCACCTTTTCCTTCGACGGGAAATTCCACTCTCAGCCCTTAGAGCTATAGGAACCGATGTTGATCCTGTAATGCTTGAGATTTTCAATAACAGATTCATGTCTGTTGCCGAGCAGATGGGTTTTACCCTTCAGAACACAGCGCACTCGGTAAACATAAAGGAGAGACTGGATTTCTCCTGTGCCCTTTTTGACAGAGAAGGAAATCTGGTAGCAAATGCCCCTCATATCCCTGTGCACCTGGGCTCAATGGGTGAATGCGTAAAAGCCCTTATCCAAACGAAATTAAAGGAGATGCATACAGGAGATGTATATTTGATCAACTCCCCATATCATGGAGGAACTCATCTTCCTGATATCACGGTTGTTACCCCGATGTTCGGAAGTTCAGAGGAAATCCTGTTCTATCTGGCTTCCAGAGGTCATCATGCCGATGTAGGAGGAATCAGTCCTGGCTCCATGCCTCCAGGCAGCAGGAGCATTGAGGAAGAAGGGGTGCTGAGCGAGGGCATGAAAATCATAAATCAAGGCCGCTTCTGTGAAGAAAAGCTAAAAGCCTGGTTGGGCTCGGGAAAATATCCTACAAGAAACCCTGAACAGAATCTTGCGGATATCCGTGCTCAAATCGCAGCAAATGAAAAGGGGCTTTCCGAACTGCGCAAGATGGTCGAAGAATTTTCCCTTGAAACCGTTGAAGCTTACATGGACCATGTACAGGATAACGCTGAAGAAGCGGTCAGAAGCGTTATCGACAGGCTTGCAAATGGGGAATTCACCTATACACTTGATGACGGAAACAAGATTAAAGTGAAGGTTACAATTGACCGCAGGAACAGGGGTGCAAGAATTGATTTTACAGGTACTTCTCCGCAGCTCTCAAATAATTTCAATGCCCCTGCTTCGGTTTGCATAGCCGCTGTGCTCTATGCTTTCAGAACGCTTGTAAAAAGCGAAATTCCCTTGAACGCAGGCTGTTTGAGGCCACTTGAGCTTATTATCCCTGAGGGATCATTGCTCAGCCCCAAACCCCCTGCTGCAGTTGTTGCAGGTAATGTTGAGACCTCGCAATATATCGTTGATGCCCTTTTCGGAGCCTTTGGCACGCTTGCAGCTTCCCAGGGTACGATGAATAATTTTACTTTCGGAAGTTCCGATTTCCAGTATTACGAGACCATTTGCGGAGGTGCTGGAGCAGGTCCTGGATTTTCAGGAACAGATGCCGTGCATACTCACATGACCAACTCCAGGATTACCGACCCTGAAATTCTTGAAACAAGGTTCCCTGTTTTGCTTGAAGAATTTTCCATCCGGAAAGGAAGTGGCGGAGACGGCAAATTCAGAGGTGGAAACGGGGTTATCCGAAAGCTCAGGTTCCTGAAAGACATGAATGCTGCCGTTCTCTCAAGTCACAGGAAACTCCCGCCTTTCGGGCTAAATGGAGGAATGCCCGGGAAATGCGGAAAAAACATGCTTATTCGCAAGGACGGCAGTGTTCTTGAAATTGGAGGCCAGGCCGAAGTTGAACTGAAGTCTGGAGATCTTTTTGTAATCGAAACCCCTGGAGGTGGAGGGTACGGCAAGAAAGAAGTCTAAAAATGTGGAAAAACAAAACAAAACAAAACAAAATAGGGTTCCGTTGCAAAAAATCAGAGCATTTTACAAAATCACTAAAAGCCCCTACGATTGGGGAAATTAACCAATGATATCAGCCAAAAAATAGTACATAAAGGTACCAATTATAACCTTAAGGTACGAGAAGAAAAATTTTGCAATGGAACCCGTTTTGCACTTAACATGAAATCAATTGTATCTCCATTTGAGTCAACTGCTCAGTAAAAATATTTCCATTCACCTTTTACTTTTATGTAAGTCTCATCAACTCTCCAAGAGTTATTAGTTGGTCTTAAATGTCTTCTGATCTTCTTTTCTATTTCAGGAGAATATTGATGTACCCATCTCATTATCGTACTGTGATCAACTTGAATTCCTCTTTCTATCATCACTTCCTTTAAATTTCGATAACTCAATGGATATTTTAAGTACCATCTGACATTCAATAAAATAATTTCACCTACAAAGTGCTTCCATTTAGAGGAATTAGATAGCATGTCACCACCTTTGATTTCCTTTTTATTTTAATTATATCCTTAGCAGATATTTTTTGCAACGGAACCTTTGTAACTATCGCTAGAACCTTCTAGTTTTTATACCCCGCCCTAAAAAGAAAAAAGGCTTTCGCCTTAATCTCAAGCTGAAAGATTATACAAGTATATACATTTATCTGCTGGGTCTTCTGTATCATTGCTTGGGCCAGTGTATACAATTTTATCGTCGTAAATTGTAGGGCTATCTATATAGTATGTAATATGGGTTGTCTCATTAGTTGAGACATTGTACATGTAAATGCCACTCGAACAGTTGTTTCCTGCGCTGTATCTTAGCCACACAATTCTATCACCATATACATCTGGACTGGTTGAATTGCCATCAAAAGTGACTTGATGTGTTTCATGCTTGGCAATATCTCGCATGTAGATATCCCATGATTCGTTTTTTAGTTCTACCCATGCGACAATGTTTCCGTAAATTTTACCTCCCACTGCTGTACCAGTTCTACTGATGTCACTTACTCTTTTTGTGGGTATGTCGTATATGGAAATGTTTCTACTCCATTCTCCTGAATTTACCTGATTTGCCCGTCCCCATACAATCTTATTTTCATAAATAGAAGAATAAAAATGAGCATGCTCATAAGGAGTTAGCTGAGTTTCTTCATTGGTGCTGAGATTGTATAAATACAAACTGTTATACTCAGCAGCATGTTGGTAATGGGCAGGCTGACCATCAGCATATTTTGACCTTACATACACAAGATTATCACCGTAGATCGCTGGTGTATTCGCGTTAATGATTTCAACTTCTTTACCAGTGGAAATATTACGCACAACTACGTTTTCTTCGTCGCACCATGTAACTTTATCTCCCTGAATAGATGGGCAAGTTCTCGCATGTCCTAGCCAAGTTACGTTTCCGGTAGTCAAGTTATACATATTCGCTGAGGGACCAAAATTCTCAGCCCACGTAACAATGTCGCCATAGATTGATACACCCGTTATTAGCCTCGAATCCATGATCATAGTCTCTTTGCCAGCGTTTGCTATTGATGTAAAGCTTATGAGAAAAATCAAAACAAGTGCCAGATGTATTATTTTGTTCCCCACATTAATTCCCATAAGGATTAATACAGGAAAAATACATAAACATTGTTGCTTCTTATCAACATGGGAAAAAGTTATTAAATCTCAGAATAAGCCTGTAAATCTATGAATAATTTATGGAAAATGTTCTGAAACTTGTTGATTTGAAAACAAAAACAAAAAATAGAAAATGGATGAAGGGTTAAACCCTCCTCCCAGAGCTTTAGCCTGTAGCTTATTCTTTGGACTATTCAGGCCACCTTACTTTCCATATTATTTACTTTAGTTTTATTTTTCTTTTTTATTTACTTCACTCTAATTTTCTTTTTTATTTACCCAGTCTTGTTTTCCATCTTATTTACTTCAGTTTTATTTATCTCAATCTTATCTTCCGTCTTATTTACTTCAGTTTTATTTATCTCAGTCTTATCTTCCATTTTGTTTACTTCAGTTTTATTTATCTCAGTCTTATTTACTTCATTTTTATTTTCGGTTTTGTTGACAGGCATTTCATTTGTACCAGTTCCAGAACTGATATTATTGAAGTCTTCTGGGGGCTTGACAGGCTGCTTGGGCTCAAAACCGCCTACAAGAGGCAAAAAGTCTGAATACTCGTTGCCTGGGAGTTTATATGCAGTATCAGCAATCCCATCTTCATCCCCATCGGTTGCAGTCTGGGAGAATCCAGTGCCGTCAGGTTTTGCCCAGAAGTTACCTGCTATGAATGGTCCACCAACGATATTGATACCAGCTGTTTTCGTAATGTTCCAGACATTTCCTTCGCTTCCGCTTTTAACATCTGAATTAAAAACGTTGTTCAGGTAATTATCAAAGACTTTATTGCCATTGCTTGTAGAGGTCATGAAAATACCTGAGATACTGTTCAAACTGATAATGTTTCTTGAGATAATATTGTTCTGGGAGGTGCTCAGGTGAATCCCACGGCCGCTATTGGAAGCCTCATTCCCGGAAATGTTATTACCTGTGCAGTATGAAAGCAGAACCGCATATTCTCTGTTATCCAGAATCGTATTGTTCAGGATATTGTTTCCAACGGACGATATCAGGAAAAAACCTCTGCTGTTATCTGTAGCCGTATTATTGTCGAAGGTATTGATACTCGAATTACTAAGATAAACCCCGTGACCTTCATTCGAGTTCATAATATTATTTATGAAGCTATTGTCAGTGGAGTTTACAAGCACAACACCGTGATTAACACTTGTACTTGCCGTATTGTTGAATAACTCATTACCCTGCGAGCGTGTGATATAAATTCCATACCTGTTGTTTAAGGCTGTGTTATTTGACACAAGGTTATAACCTGAATCCCGTAGGCTAATTCCCCTTCCGCCTTCTTTGATGCTGTTGTTAAGAACAACTGTATTATTAGATAACTCCAGATCTATTCCAAGACTGTTATTTAACAGCTGATTCTCATTAATAGTACAATTAACAGAGTTCAGTAAAGAAATTCCTGAAGAATTGCCATTCGCGACCTCATTTCTTGAGACATTGCTGTCCATTCCTGATGCAATCCTGATGCCGTACTCATTATTCAGAGCTAGATTATCCAGAATTGTGCTTTCACTCGATCTTAATAGGAATATACCTCGGGTGTTATTGACAGCTGTATTGTTTGTAATGCTGTTGTTACCAGAATCTACAAAGCAGATACCATAAATCAGGTTTGAATCTGCGGTGTTTCCGGTTAGGTTACTGCTATCTGAATTCACTATATAGATGCCATAGCCATTGTTTGAACTTGCAGTATTGTTTTCCAGCCTGTTATTATTGCAGCTTTCCAGGACAATACCATGGTTGGAGTTTAAATATGCCGAATTCTCAGAAAGCTCATTGCCTTCGGCCGCTGTGAGATAAATCCCAAATTTCTGATCTGCCACGTCATTGTTTACTATTGTGTTATAGTGTGACCTCTCGACATTAATTGCTCTTTTGCCATGTGCCACAGTATTGTTGCGAACCTCGTTATACATTGAATTCTTTATGTATATTCCAAGAGCATTGTCAATGAATTCGTTATTATATACAGTACAATTAAGGGACCCAGATAGGAGGATTCCCGCCTTATCAATTCCAGCTCCCTTAATACTTAGCCCCGTAATCGTTACGTTATCCGCATCTATGAAGAATACATCTGAAGCATTATCATTGGCTGTAATTAGGGCATCTTTAGGGTTCCCAGACTCTGTCCTTATTACGAGATTGTCCTTTGTTATTACGATATTCTCGGTATAACTTCCAGAACTTATGGTAATTATATCTCCAGAACTTGCATTATTTACTACAGACTGAATTGATTCTCCCGGCTGGACCGTAAGATTAGCTGCAGTACCAACACTCGAACTAAAAGTAAAAACAAAAAAAGCTATCGCTAAAATAACAAATCTGTTTATCTAAATCCCCCACACTTTATTTAAATTAATGATTAATTTTCTATTAATAAATTAGATTTTAAACATTAAATAATATAAATTTATTGGATTAGAATAATATCAAAATAAAGAGATAAATATACGGCAAAAGAAATATCAATAGCCAGCTTAAAGAAATAAGCCAGGTTGCTTTTCTTTTCTTATGTTCCAGACATACTTTCGTCTTATTATGATAGATTACTTGTCTCTAAATAGAAAATAATCTCAGGTGCTAAAAGAACTATTCAGGCCCAATAAACCAACGTCACCTACACATGCAGAAAATGTATCTCAGGGACACTCTTAATAAAAGACTTTGGGAAAAAAGACCTTGCAAATGAACAGGATAATTGGCATATATGAAATAACTAGAAAATTTCACAATAAATAACGAGAGAAGCTCACAAATATCTGTTTACGTTTTCTATCAATGAACTTTCTTTTTTCTTCAAACTGTTTTTACTGAGATCCAAACTCAAGTTTTTATTACTGTATGAAATTTCCGATAGCAGTCGGGTATATTAACAAAACAAGTAAAAATAAGTTCAGGTTTATTTTTCAGAATATATATTTCAAAAACTTTTTATTACCTCAGATAATTGTTATATAAATTGATATAAAAACATTAATTGTTTTTCTATCTATATAATTTAAATCAAGGGGAGTTTAGTTCGTGAAGAGAAAATCAATTCAAAGTATCTGCATAATACTTCTCGTGCTTGGGGCCACAGCTGCTCAGGCAGGTGCTGCGGTTTTTACTGTAGGAAAAAATGGAGAGGAAAACTATAGTTCCATTCAGGAAGCTGTCAATAATGCACAAAGCGGAGATACAATCATTGTCAGCCCTGGTGTATATTGGGAAAATGTAAACGTGGGTAAACAACTTTCGATAATTTCGAGCAGTGAACAATCGGGCGATATGATGAACCGCACATATGTTATAGGTGCGACTCCAGCAAATGATGTCTTTAGCGTTAGCTCAGACAACGTGACAATAAGCGGCTTCCATATTATAGGGGGTCCAGGAATGGACACATACGAAGCCGGGATTTATCTTGATGGCGTGCAAAACTGCTCATTACACAACAATACTTTGGTCTTGAACAATGCAGGAATAAATCTCAATAATTCCAAGCGTAATTTCCTTTACAATAATTTCATAGGCCTTGGATTTATTGGAATTCTTCTTACAGGTTCTAACGAAAATAGGCTGTCAGACAACGAGGTGATGACAAACAGCCAAGGAATCTTACTGGATAAATCTGCTAACAACATCCTTACGAATAACAGCCTGTACATGAACAAGTTTGGGATATATCTCAACACGTCATCTGGAAATGCAATTTATCAGAATAAATTCTCTAACTTCCAGAATGCTTTAGATGAAGGAACGAATACTTGGAACAGCAGTTCAGCAGGCAATCTATGGGATGATTATAAAGGGAATGATACTGACGGAAACGGTATAGGAGACACGCCTTATGTTGTCAATGAGACAACCAAAAGCATAGATTACATGCCTCTCGCAAATAACGTTTCCTCAAACAATATTCAGGAAAGTATGAGTGGAAACAATAATACCTGAATATCGTAAATAGATAATCCAATAAAATGATCCGTTAAACCTTTACTAGTATGATCTTAAAAATCTCCATTCTTTTTAAGATCTTCTTTCTTTTCAAACCGCATTCTGTAAATTTTCTATAACACTCATTGAATGTTTTTTACCATCCAGCTTTTCTATCCAGCTTTTCTTTTGTTGTTCCAGGTTTCTCACTTCAAGTCAACCTTTCTCAGCTCTTCCCTGATGTTTTCTACAGTCTGCCAGGATTGTCTGACGATTTCAGGAAACTCTCCTGAATGTTCTTTTCCCCATTTCAACAGGAATTCTTTTGTCTTAGAGTCTGAAGGATAACCACTGCCAAAATCTACGCCCCATTCTTGTTTGAGTTCCTCGATGATCTCATCCCTGCGTACCTTTGCAATAATTGAGGCTGCCGAGACCACAGGATATACTGCGTCTGCCTGATGCATGGAAGTTATTTCGATTTCTTTTGCATGGGCAGGATTGGCTTTTGCATACTGCCTGCGAATGCTTTCAGCAAAACGTTCGGCTTTGACATCAGCAGCATCGGCATAAACAATGTCCGGTTTCAGCTGTTCAAGCACTTTTGAAAAACAAACCACCATGATCTCGTTCATACTCATGATTTTTCGGAGTTCATCAATTTGGGAAGGGCTGACCTCAAGAATAAAAAAGCCATCCACATATTTCTTAATCTGAGCTGCAAGCTGCTCCCGTTTTTTCGGCGCCAGTTTCTTGGAATCCGCAACCCCCAACACTTTAAGGATATGAGCTCTGGATTCCTCAATTTTTACGCCTCCTATGCACATGGGCCCGATTACAGGACCTTTTCCGGCTTCGTCTATTCCTGCGATCATCATTTTATAGCTGCCTCCTTATTTGAGGGAAGAGAGCTTTTTATTGTTTATAAAAGTAGGTAAAGGTATAGTTTACTCTACAGAGCTTCTGAGATAATGAAAAACCAATTTAATAAAGCATTTACGGGTTTGAATGCCTTCCCTTGAATCTCATAAAAAAATAATGGTCGTTTTTAAGGAGCCCTAATCTTACACTAACCTAATCTTACACTATTTAATTGTTCTTCTAAACCACAGATCACCTACTATCTTGGATTCAAACGCAGAAGTCCACTCCAAAAATTGAGTCAATACACTCACGGCACAGCATCCTGGGAAGATCTTTCTTCAGTGTCACATGGGCCATTGGATATCCTCCTTTCATGGGAAATTCTACCTGCGTGATGTGCTCCATGCAGAGGCCTTTTCCACAGACAATGCAAACACCTACTGCTTCATTGACTTTGTTCTTCTCGGTACAGTCGTAACATTTCAGCATTTTTTGTCACCTCAACAAACCTCATTAAACAGGCAGTTCTCCTTCAATGCAGCATGGCAGGGAAGGCAGACAATCCTTTTGATATGTTCAGTATCAGGTTTCAACTCTATCGGATAATTTCCTTCCCATACAGGAGTTTCCTCATGGAGAAGGTGCTCCTTACAAACCCCTCTCCCACATACAATACAAATTCCAACAGCATCTGTATTTTTACCTTCTCTGGCACATTCGTAGCATTTCATCGATTTTCCTCCACTCAGAAATTAATTTCTTTGTCCAAAGTTTTTCAGTCTAAAGCGTAAATACATTACTTGTATATTTTATAAATAAGGTTTACAGGAAGATTTATTTTTAATCTACAGGAGTAAACTCTTCTCCACAACAAACAAGAGTTCTGCCTCCTACATTTTCTACGACAACCTCGTTGCCGCAGATCTCACAGTGGTGTATCTTTTCTCCTTTAGCAGATGCACCCATAAACCGCTCACCACCCCCTGAAATTTAAATATTAAAGCAATTTTATCCCCTAGGTTTGACTTCCCTCATAATTTTGTCAAAACCGAATTCTCATACTTTATAAACAAAGTAAATATACAAAGTAAAACTTAATAAGCGTATAGTTGAAGATAAAATTCACATAGTCATAAGTTTGAAGCCTATTGATTTCTCCATTTAACCGGTTAAGTTCTGTATATCATTCAACTGCTTAAGTCCCATAGTGAATACTCGAAATGAAACAAAAGCATTTAAATCTAAAGTTAGTATGTTTGGGATTAAGTTAGCCAGCATAAGACGAGATGAATTTCCAATGCCAGTAATTACCTTACAGTATGACGACCTCGAAAAACTCACAGGAACCGATAAGGAAACTATCATAAAAAGGGTGCCCATGATAGGAGCCGACATCGAAAGGATTGAAGAAGAATATATCGATATCGAGTTCTTCCCTGACAGGCCTGACCTTTATAGTGTGGAAGGAGCAGCCAGGGCAATGCGGGGTTTCCTGGATCTTGAGACCGGATTGTCCGAATATGAGGTAAAGCCCTCAAAGGTTTCGATCTCGGTCAGCGAGGATATTCTAGGAATTAGGCCTTTTCTTGGGTGTGCGGTTGTAAGGGGCGTGAAATTCACATCCTCTTCCATAAAATCCCTTATGGACCTGCAGGAAGACCTGCACTGGGGGCTTGGAAGAAACAGGAAAAAAATGTCTATAGGCGTGCATGACCTCTCAAACATAAAGCCGCCTTTCAGGTATATGGCTGTTGACCCGAGTTTCGAATTCGTGCCGCTTGACTACACCGAAAAAATGAGCATGACCGAAATCCTGGAAAAACATCCCAAAGGCATGAGGTTTGCCCATCTTGTCAGAGGCTTTGATAAATACCCGATTATCCTGGATGCAGACGACAATGTACTGTCCTTCCCGCCTATTATTAACGGGACACTTACAAGTGTGACCGAGCAAACAACCGATCTCTTTATCGATGTAACAGGACTTGGAGAAGCCGTTTACACTGCCCTGAACATCGTCGTCACAGCCCTTGCAGAAAGGGGCGGGCAGATCGAATTTGTGAAGGTTATCAGACCCGACTGCGGCGAACTCACCCTGCCTGACCTAGAACCAAAAGCCAGGCTACTTACAAAGGCTGAAGTGAAAACCCTTCTCGGCATGGAACTCTCCATAGAAGAAATTGTTAAACAGCTCAAGAGAATGCGCTTTGGAGCAGAAGCCCTTGATGATGACACTGTTGAAGTAAAAGTCCCGGCTTACAGAGCTGATATTCTTCACAACTACGACCTTGTAGAGGATATTGCCAAAGGTTACGGTTACGAAAACATCAAAGTAAGTATTCCTGAGACCTATACCGCAGGAAAGTCTCACCCGATTTCCCAGCTTCGCTCTCCCGTAAACGAGATAATGATAGGCCTTGGCTACTATGAAGTAATGCCTTTTACGCTTACCAGTGAAAAAATCAACTTCGAAAACATGCGCAGGCAAAAAACGAATGATGTTACCTATATCCTGCACCCAATCAGCGAAGACCAGACAATGCTCAGGACAGCCCTGCTTCCGAATCTTCTTGAAATCCTTGCTTTAAACCAGCACAGGGAGCTTCCTCAGAAGATCTTTGAGTTCGGAGAAGTCGTGAGCAACGAAACAACAGGCCAGCACGTAGCTGCAGTCTCAATTCATCCACAGGCTAACTTTACCGAGATTTATGAGGTTGTAGACGCCTTTATGAGGGAAATGATGCTTTCCTATGAGGTAAAAGAGTCCGAAGATCCTGCTTTTCTTGAAGGTAGAAGGGCTGATGTTTATGTCAAAGGCAAAAAACTTGGAGTCTTTGGAGAATTCCACCCTGAGGTCATAAGCAATTTTGCTCTCGGATATGCAGTCGTCGGGCTTGAACTTAATCTTAATATTGGTTAAAGATTTCCTATTTTTTAATTTTTCTATTCAATAGAATAAGTTTTCTTTAACCTTTTTCCATTAAATTCTATTAACTTTTTAACCTTTTTTTCATAAAATTCTATCAATTTTTTAATCTTTCTCCGAGTTTTATTAATTATTTAACCTTTCTCCGTTAAATTCTATTAACTTTTTAACCTTTTTTTTCATTAATTTTGATCACTTTATTAGCCATTTTGTCGAGGTTTTTTTTCATTAACTTCTGTTCATTTTTCATATAATTTCTATTAATTTTTCAGTTAGCACTTTATTTCAGCAAATTTTTAAAAACTTTTTAAATTTTGATAGATCTTGCTCTTCGTGCAGCGTAGCCGGAGCCAAATCGATTTGTAAAATTATTCAGAAATTTCTGCCTATTTTGAATTAAAAGTCTTGAGAGAGTTTTCCACGCCCACTTGTAAATTCCATCCAAAACCCTTTTATAATAAGTACATCATTAGACATTGTTGTACATAAATATACTTCGGTGACATATAATGCATCCTTCAATTCGCCATATCCTGAACACAACAAAACCCCGCATCCAGGCTTTAGGACCTCAGACACTCTCTAAAGCCTCGATGGCAGGATTTGAGAAAAGGGACTTTTTCTCTGCTGTGGCAGATGCAAAAGCAGACAGGAGAGTGCCTGTAATTGCAGAGGTCAAACCCGCATCACCAGGCAGAACTTTTCGGGATATCCAGCCTGCAGTGGCTGCCGAACTTGCATTGGAGATGGAAAAAGCTGGAGCTGTTGCAATTTCGGTCCTTACCGAACCCAAAGTGTTCCGAGGTTCACTTGAAAACCTGGATGCAGTCCGAAAAACGGTATGCTTGCCTATCCTCAGGAAGGACTTCATTATTGACAGGATGCAGCTTGAAGAAGCCGAAAACGATCTTGTACTCCTGATTGCAGGAATCCTCGAAGAAGAACTTGGAGCATTTGTTGAGCTTGCCCTGAAAAAAGGATTTGAGCCCCTGGTTGAAGTTCACAACAGGAAAGAGCTTGATTCAGCCCTGAAAACCGACGCAAGAGTTATAGGGATTAATAACCGGGATTTTGAAACCCTCAAAATCGACCTAGGCACTACAGAAGAGCTTGCACCCCTTATCCGGGAATACGACCTTGACCATGGGACAAGGCGTCTTATAATAAGCGAGAGCGGGATGAACAACCCTGGAGACGTCAGGCGGGTAATCCAAGCAGGCGTGGATGCCGTGCTTATAGGCTCGGCTCTTATGGAAAGTGCTTCTGTTTTTGATAAAACGAAAGAATTCGTCCAGAGCGCTAGTTGGCGTTAATAACTATTTTTTCCAGATTTCTCGGAGCTTTCAGCCTGGTGGACGAGGTTGAAAAATCCATTCATGATTCATTCAAAACTGAATTTTGCTTAAAGAACGAGACAAAAAAATCACACTGCCAGAATCGATCAAAATCACGTTACAGAATTACATCAAAAAGACAAGGGAGTAGTTGAATTGACAGGAATTAAAGTTTCAGAATTTCCGATAAAGGACTCAGATTTAAATGAGCTCGCAAACGAGCTCGTAGATTCGAAGAAAAATTCGAAAATCAGTGAAACAGGCCAGGTAAAAGGAAAATACGGAAAATACGGGGGACAGTACGTACCCGAAGTCCTCATGCCGGCTTTAAAGGAACTGGAAGAAGGATACGAGCAGTACAAAAACGATCCCGAATTCCTTGCCGAGCTTGACCATTACCTGCAGGAGTTTGCAGGCAGGAAAACCCCACTTTACTTTGCCAGGAATCTGAGCAAAAAGTACGGGTCAAAGATCTACCTCAAACGGGAAGACCTTGTGCACGGAGGAGCCCATAAGCTGAACAATGCCATAGGGCAGGCCCTGCTTGCAAAATACATGGGGAAAACTAGGCTGATTGCTGAAACCGGGGCAGGACAGCACGGGACTGCAACTGCTATGGCAGGGGCGAATCTAGGGTTTGAAACCGTTGTGTACATGGGGGCTAAAGATGTCAAACGCCAGCAGATGAATGCATACCGCATGGAACTCATGGGCACTGAAGTAAAACCCGTGGAAACCGGCTCAAAAACCCTTAAGGACGCCATTAATGAGGCTTTCAGGGACTGGGTCACAAACATAGAAAATACACACTATCTCATAGGCTCGGTTGTAGGGCCTCATCCCTATCCTGTAATGGTAAGGGATTTCCAGAGTGTTATAGGGCGAGAAGTAAAGGAACAGATTTTGCAAAAAGAAGGGCGTCTACCTGACTCTATTATTGCCTGTGCAGGAGGCGGAAGTAATGCAATGGGTATTTTCTATCCATTTGTCGAAGATACGGAAGTCAAACTGATCGCTGTCGAAGCCGGAGGAAAAGCCCTGAAATGTACGCAAAAAGCAGCCCTTCACTCAGCCTGCCTCTGTGCAGGAGAAGAAGGAATCTTGCACGGTGCAAGAACAAAAGTATTGCAGGACAAAAATGGGCAGATCCTTGAATCCGAATCCATCTCAGCAGGGCTTGACTACTCAGGAGTAGGGCCTGAATTGGCTTACCTGTCCGAAAGCGGCAGGGTTACAGCCCGGTATGCGACTGACAATGAAGCCCTTGAAGCTTTCCACGAACTGAGCAGGCTTGAAGGAATAATTCCTGCCCTGGAATCTTCCCATGCCCTTGCCTACCTGAAAAAAGCCTCGGAAGCCGGCGAACTGGGAGAAGTTGCGATTGTGAACCTGTCGGGAAGAGGCGATAAGGATCTGGAAACCGTCCTGAGCCTGAGAGGAGGGATCTGAAATGGAAAGGCAGAAAATCTCCGAAAAATTCTCCGAACTCAGGGAGAGAAAGGAAGGAGCCTTAATCTGCTACATAATGGCAGGAGATCCGTCCACAGAAGGGACCTGTGCGGTTGTAAAGGCTCTGGTAGACGGAGGCGCGGATATAATAGAACTTGGTTTTCCTTTTTCAGATCCTGTAGCAGACGGCCCAACCATTCAGGTAGCAGGCCAGCGGGCACTTGCAGCCGGCTTGGACACACAGCGTTATTTTGAGCTTGTTAAAGCCCTTGAGGTCCGGATTCCCCTTGTTTGCATGACCTACTACAACCCTGTATTCAGGTATGGAGTGGAAAAATTTGTAGAACAGGCTGCTGACTCCGGGATAAGCGGACTCATTGTACCTGATATTCCGGTCGAAGAAGCAGCTGATCTGAAGAATAGTTGCGATAAGCATGGAGTTGACCTCATCTTTCTGGTTGCACCCACAACAACTGAGGAAAGAGTCCGGAAGATCCTGGAAAGGGGTTCAGGTTTCCTTTACCTTGTCTCAAGGCTTGGGGTTACAGGGACCAGGGAAGATGTCTCCTCCTCCACCAGAGAGCTGCTTTCCAGAATAGAAACCGAGCTTCCGAAAGCCGTGGGATTCGGGATATCTACAGGAAAGCAGGCTGCAGAAGTTAGAGAAGCAGGAGCGGACGCTGTCATAGTCGGCTCGGCTTTTGTCAGGATTATAGAAGAAGGAAAAGATGTGAGCGAAAGGCTGGAAGTCCTTGCAAGAGAACTCAAATCCGAAATGGCCAGAGCAAGTTAAAGAAAAAATCAAGAAAAATCAAGAATATCAACAGACTTGGAAATTTTGAGATTAATCGGAAGGGGAGAAACAGGGAATAAAAGGAGGCAGAGAAATGCAGAAATACATTAAAAAGCTGGAAGAAGGCCGAGACCTAAGTTCCGAAGAGGCTGAAGCTGCAATAGGCAAAATCCTGACCACAGCACACGATGAGGAGATCGGGGCATTTCTGCTAGCCCTAAAGGCAAAAGATGAAAAGCCCGAAGAAATTGCAGGCTTTGTAAGGGGGATGAAAAAAGCCGCAAACACTATCCAGCCCAGGACACCTTTCAGGCTTGTGGACACCTGTGGGACAGGAGGGGACGGCCTTAATACCATCAATGTCTCGACAGCAGCAGCAATCGTTACGGCAGCCGCAGGCGTCCCTGTAGCCAAGCACGGAAACCGAGCTGCCACCTCGATGTCAGGAAGCTCGGATGTACTTGAAGCTCTGGGAATAAAAACTGACCTGGAGCCCGAGCCTGTCAGGCGAACAATAGAAGAGATAGGAATAGGGTTCATGTTTGCTCCGATTTTCCACCCTGCTATGAAGAGGGTTGCAGAAGTCAGGAAAAAACTTGGAGTTCGCACGGTTTTCAACATTTTAGGGCCCCTGACAAATCCTGCAGGTGCGAAAGGGCAGGTCATAGGAGTTTTCGATAAAAAACTCTGCGAGCCAATAGCTTTTGCCCTTACTGAACTTGGAACCGAACATGCCCTTGTTGTGCATGGAGATGGGATGGATGAAATTTCGAATACAGGCGAGACATATGTTGCAGAACTCAAAGATGGCAGGGTTTCAACCTATATTCTGACCCCAGAATCCCTTGGTATGCTCAGGGCAAACCTGGAAGAGATTGTGGGCGGTTCTCCGAACGAAAACGCCAGGGACTTGCTGAGGATTTTCAAGGGCCAGAAAGGCCCAAAAAGGGACCTTGTAGTTATAAATGCAGCAGCTGCTCTCTACGTTAGCGGAATAGTAGGCTCTATCAGGCAAGCAATCCCTATTGCCGAGGATGCCATTGACAGTGGAAAGGTCATGGTTAAATTCAACCAGTTCAGGACTTTTGCTTCAGGGTTTTACGGAAACAATAGTAAGAGAGCACTTCCGGGAAAAGGCATTCTGGTGCCTTCCGGAACTTCGATATTAAGCCCGGCCTAGGGGGAGAGGGCTTGAAATTAAAAGTAAGAACGAAAATCTGTGGAATCCGCAGTCCCGAAGAAATTGAACTCGCAGCCCTTTACGGAGCCGATGCAGTTGGCTTTATTACAGAAGTCCCTGTTGAGAGCCCAAGAAAGCTTGATTTCGACACTGCTGCTTATCTTGTCACTCAAGTCCCTAAAAGCCTGAGTTCAGTGCTGGTAATTATGCCTGAGGACTCGGATACCGCTGTGGAGCTAATCGAAAAAATAAAGCCCGATATCGTGCAAATCCATTCCAAGCTGCCCCTTCTCGAACTTGAAATAATAAAAGAAAAAACAGATATCCCTATCATAAAAACCCTATCCGTATCTGTAAAGGGGGAAGCATCAGACAAAAAAACCAGAAATGAGGCTCCTGTCTCAAATCTGCTCGAAAAAGTCAGGCTCCTTGAAGAAACCGGTATTGTAGACTCAATCCTGCTCGATACTGCCAGACCAGAAAAACCTGGAGGCACAGGCTGTGTACACGACTGGACCCTGAGCCGGCGGATCTCAGAGGAAACGCGGCTTCCCCTGATCCTTGCAGGCGGGCTAAAGCCTGAAAATGTACGAAAAGCGATCAGGGCGGTTTCTCCTTATGCTGTTGACACGGCGTCCGGGGTTGAGACCCGCGGGAAAAAAGATGCCGTGAAAATCAAAAATTTTATTGAAGAAGTGAGGTGTGCCTGTGCTTTCCTTTGACCTTGGAAAAGAAGAATTCAAAGAGCTTGCTTCAGGAATATGCCAGCCAGGCTTTATCCAGCTTCTTGCAAGAATCGATACTATCACCTGTTCTCCCCTTGAACTTTACCGAATCCTGCGGGACTCAGGAACTTCAGGTTATTCGTACCTGCTGGAGTCGGTGGAAAAGCAGGCAAGCCGAGCAAGGTACTCGTTTGTTGGAAATGACCCTGATGCCGTAATTGAAATAAAGGACAGGAAAATCTCCCTTGAGCTCCTGAACCCGAATGCATCGCCCTTTTTTGAAGAAATCCGATCAAAAATCGAGGAAGCCTGCGGGCCTGAAACCGTTGAGGGAAATCCGAAGACTGAAAACTCAAAACTGAAAAATATAAAGTTCACGGCTCCAATTCCTCGAGGAAAAGACGCTTTCGATGCTCTTCGTCTGGTTTTCCCTCATGCAAACGGGAAGGGGCTCCTGAATGCACAGCGCTTTGACAGGCAGACTTTCCTAGGTGGAGCTATAGGCTATACAGCTTATGATGCAATTTACGATAGCTGGCTTGGATTCGAAAAAAGCTTTGAATCCGGAATTCCTGAACTCCAGTACCTGCTGGTTTCGAAGACTTTTTTATTCGACCATTTGACTGAAGAGATATATATTGTGATTACTCCTTTTGTAAATCCAGGTTTGGCTGCTGGAGAAATATATGATAAATATGAAAAAGCCCTGCTGGAAGCCGAGAAGCTTTTCTCAATACTGAAGAAAGCTGCCGTTTCCGGGAACTCAATAGAAGCAGAAACAGCTTCAAGCGCATCAAGCACGTCAAGAACACAAAATGCGTCAGGAGCATCAATGCTCTCAGGTCCAGTTGCTTTGAACTGCAGTATCGGGAAACAGGAGTTTGAGGAGTTGGTGATCCAGGCAAAAGAACATATTTTTGCAGGAAATATCTTCCAGGCAGTCCTTTCCAGGAAATTCGAGTTCCGGATTGAGCAGTCGCCTTTCGAACTCTATATGCAGCTTCGGGCAATCAATCCTAGCCCTTACATGTACATTTTTGAATTTGGAGATCTGGCAATTGTCGGAGCAAGTCCTGAAACTCTGTTAACTGTCCATAAAAGGACTGTAATCATAAATCCGATTGCAGGCACCTGCCCCCGTGGAAAATCCGAAGCTGAAGACGAAGCCTTTGCCTTAAACATGCTTCACGATGAAAAAGAAAGAGCTGAACATGTAATGCTTGTTGACCTTGGAAGAAACGATGTAAGGATGGTTACGGAAAGCGGCTCGGTAAAGGTTTCTGAATTCATGAAAGTCCTGAAGTATTCCCATGTCCAGCATATAGAAAGTACGGTTTCGGGAACCTTGAGGCCGGAATGTGACCAGTTCGATGCTTTCAGGGCGATATTTCCGGCAGGAACGCTCTCCGGAGCTCCGAAAATTCGCGCCATGGAGATTATTTCCGAACTTGAAGCTTCTCCAAGAGGGATTTACGGCGGGGGAGTCGGATATTACAGCTGGAACGGAGACGCCGATTTTGCAATCGTGATCCGGACTGTGCTTTTACAGGGCAAAAAAGCCTCAGTGCAAGCAGGGGCAGGAATTGTAGCCGATTCCGATCCGGGTTATGAATTCCGGGAAACCGAGCGCAAGATGGCTGCAATGCTTGCAGCGATCGATGGAGAGCTTTAATAAAAGAGAAGTAAAAGAAAAAGCAAAGAAGAAGACAAGAAGTAAAAATACGGGAAATATTAAGCTCAGGGGTGCTTTTAGGTGAAGATAGTTTTCATAAACAATAAGGATTCCTTTGTCTGGAATCTGGTAGACTATATCTCTTATTTCGAAAATGATACTCTGGTACTTCCCAATACGGTTTCCCTGGATGAACTCAGGGAGATAAAGCCTGATGCCCTAATTATTTCTCCAGGTCCAGGAAGCCCTTCTGACCCAAGGGATATAGGAAATTGCCTGGAAATAATCAGGGAATTGGGCAGGGAAATTCCCCTTCTTGGAGTCTGCCTTGGACACCAAGCTATCAATGTGGCTTTCGGCGGAGCGGTCCGAAGAAATAAGGTTGGTCCAGTGCATGGGAAAAGTTCAAAGATCCTGCATGAGGAGTCTGCACTATTTTCAGCCTTTGAAGGCCCATTTGAAGCAGGCCGTTATCATTCCCTTGAGATTGGTGAGCCTGCTCCCAAGATAAAGGTCACTGCCAGGGCCGAGGACGGGAGTATAATGGCTGTGGAGCATGTGCAGTACCCGATCTATGGTCTTCAGTTCCACCCCGAATCCGTGCTTACTCCCAATGGGCTGAAAATAATTGAAAATTTCCTAGAAATCTCGAAAAATTATAAAAAAATACAAACGGTTGTGTAAACCGCCGGGAAAAGTTAGAATATAGCTGGAAAATAGCTAGAAAATAGCCAGATTTTTTCCTGTCTACCAGGCTTATTTTTCCTTTTTGACAGCCTCAGTTTCAGCCTCCTGCTCCTCACTTTCTTCTTCCTCAAAGAATTCCTCTTCTGTGAATTCCTCGTTGGGTCTGACCGCATAGCCTGCAGGCTGAAGATTCTGAAGCTCTGAATATTGACTTACGGTCTGGGCAATAAGCTGGGGGTATTTTTCAATTTGGTCCCTTGTAACAAGCCCTGAGGCTTCCGAGGATTTTATAACTTCTTCTCTAGCGTCTTTTGCTTCCTTGCTGAAGTCTTCAAGCTGCTGCCGGTTTGCAAGATAAGCCATTTCCTCAAGTGCCAGGCACGTCCATAAAGTTACAACCTCCATTTTCTTTTCAACCGCGCCCAGACCTATCATTTTAAGATAATCTAGCGCAATTTTTGCAGGTTCAAGCAACTGAAACTGTACTGCTCCTTTTCCGATTTCCTGTGCAGCTTTTGAAAAAGACCACATTACATTTGAGAAATTCATGTCGAGTGCAGTTTCAGAAAGAGATTTAAGGTTATTAAGAACCGTGGACGCAACGTTCTCGATCTTTTTCTGGATGGCTTTGTTGCCAATATTCCGGAGAGAGATAACAACTCTCTTTAAATCCTTCTCTAATTTTGCCTCGAGCAACTCTTCTCCAAATTCCCGGAGGTACTCAATATATTGGAGTGCATCATATTCATTTTGTTCTCTTATTGCTCGCTCTCCAGATTCTCCAAGTTCAATAGCCTTTTGTTCATTCAGTGAGAACATATTAAAACCCCTTTCCAGTAAAATCCATTTAAAAATGCTCGGATTTTAAGAATTTAATTAATTATATAGGTTTACTCGGATATTAGGCTTCCTATATTTTAAAAAGTATATCTGGAACTTCAAGAGTATTATTCCAAAATTAAGTTATTTAAAAGCCTTGATAAAACGAAATAACTAATGATGATATTTAAAACTGTTGCGTTCGACTAGAATAACCAGACAAAAAAAGGAGAGCAGGCATTTGAAGGTTTGAACGGTGTAGTGGTGTAATAGAATTACCTGAACTTCAAGTTTCACTCAGCAGAACTGTACCCAATATCGGTATGCTTTGACGTAACTTCCCCAGAGTGCAAAATCGTTCCATTCTTCAAGATCTACCTCTACCGTCATCAAACAAATCTTATTTTCAAAAGCTGAAAAATCCATATCATATTTTTGCTTCATCTCAGCTATTTTTTTATCATAGTAATCGATTTTTTGTTCAGCCTTATTGCGCACAAACCCCTGTAAAACTTTTTGTTCGTCCTTATATAAACAGACTTCAGCCATACTATTTACAGGCTCAAGGAACTCTAGAGGTGTTTTTACGCCACCATATTCAATTATGTCTCCCAATATTACCACCTGTTAGTAACCTATTAGTATTCTATCTCTTCCACTTTAAATATATTTGTATACTTATCCATTTTTTATAGGGATTCTCTTGAGTTCAATAAGACTAGATTTAGGAACTTTGAATACTCCGTACCCCTTGCAGAACATAATAACATTTTAAATATAGTAACAGATAGATTTGTTATTAATAGTTTATAAATCTTTTGAGAATAATTTAGGCAGACTATTGTAAAACTAGTGAGCAGGGGACCAAGTCTCTTTGCCTGGTTAAAGTAAAAAAAATATTAAACACGAGAACGGATTGAGAGGAAAAATAAAATGCTTTCTCAAGACTTCTCTGAGATGTAAAAAATAGAGAAAAATCAGAGAAATTCAAGGCATAGAGATACATAATACTCTCTTGCAATCCTCTTTAGCCAATCAGGCACTAGGCAATACCTGTCAACTATAAGCTCATTCAGATAGTATAGAGACTCCTCGGTTTTGCAGTCACAGAGCCTCCTTATTGCCGTTCTCCTTCCCCATGCCGACCTTTCATCATCCAGGGCTTCAAGGTAAAGCTGGTATTCTCTACTCCCATCCATTACATTATAAATTCTACCAAATAATATAAATATATGTATTGATCGCCAAGAATTAAAATACGTTATATATGACAGCTTGATGCCTGCTCTGTAGCTTTTCTCTGTTGTTTTTCTCTATAGCTTTTCTTTACAGCTTACTTCAAATCTTGAATCAGGAAAGCAAAATAAACAATAAATACATATTTGCGCAAATCCCTATTTTCTAAGGGGTTCTGATGGGAGAAAAGCGCTTTGTTTACATGGATCATGCAGCTACTACCTTCACAAAACCTGAAGTGTTTGAAGCAATGCTGCCTTTTTTGAAAGACCGTTTTGGAAATCCTTCTTCTTTGTATTCAATAGGGAGAGAAGGTAAAGAGGCAGTTGAAGCCGCCCGTGAGCAACTTGCAAAGGCTCTAGGGGCCAATCTTGAAGAAGTATACTTCACCTCAGGAGGAACAGAATCTGATAACTGGGCTATTAAAGGAACCGCTTTTGCCAGACAAAAGAAAGGAAAACATATCATCACAACGCCAATCGAACACCATGCTGTGCTCTATCCCTGCAAGTATCTGGAAACCCAGGGTTTTGAAGTGACCTACTTGCCTGTGGATAAACACGGGCTTATAGACCCTGCAGAAGTGGAGGCTGCGATCAGGAAAGACACTATCCTGATCTCAGTGATGTATGCAAATAACGAGATCGGGACAATAGAGCCAATTCCTGAGATAGGCGAAGTTGCAAGAGAACATGAGATTCCTTTCCATACCGATGCTGTGCAGGTAATTGGTAAAATCCCTCTTGAGATGAAAAAGAAAGACAGCAACGTTGACATGCTTTCCCTTTCCTCTCATAAGTTCTATGGGCCTAAGGGAGTAGGAGCGCTCTATATTCGGGAAGGGACAGAAATCGACAATTATATGCACGGAGGTGGCCAGGAACAAAAAAGACGAGCAGGAACCGAGAATGTTGCAGGTATTGTTGGATTGGGAAAAGCAATAGAACTTGCAGCAGAAAATCTTGAGAATCACAATGAGAGGATGAAGAAAATGAGAGATAGCCTCCTTGCCGGTGTCCTGGAGATTCCTAGCTGCAGGTTAAACGGGCACCCAGAAAAACGCCTTGCTGATAACCTTAACTTCAGTTTTGAGTATATTGAGGGCGAATCCCTGCTTCTCATGCTCGATCAGATGGGGATCTGCTGTTCTACAGGAAGTGCCTGTTCCTCAGGTTCTCTTGAGCCCTCGCATGTGCTCAGGGCAATAGGACTGCCTCCGGAAATAGCTCAAGGTTCCCTTCGCCTAACCCTTGGGGATGAAAATTCTGAAGAAGATATTGATTATGTACTTGAGGTCTTGCCTGAGACCGTCAAAAAGTTGAGGGATATATCTCCTTTCTATAAGCCCGAAAATGCGTGTGAAAAATAAATAGAAAATATAACTAAAATAAAAGTCAAGAAGAAAATAGAAAACGTAGATGACGTAAGAACAAGATATGAGAATGAGATAGAAAATAGAAAGCGTAGATGATGAAGAATAAGATGTGAGAATGAGATGTAAGATTGGGGGAGTTTTGTGTATAATAAAAAAGTCATGGACCACTTCATGAATCCGAGAAACGTAGGAGAAATTGAGAATGCTGACAGCGTTGGAGAAGCAGGAAACCCACATGGAGACCACATGAAGCTTTTCCTGAAGATCCGAGATAATCGAATTGAAGATGCAAGGTTCAAGACTTTCGGTTGTGCAGCAGCAATTGCATCCAGTAGCATGGCAACTGAACTGATAAAAGGCAAAACTCTCGAAGAAGCCTGGAACCTTACAAACGAAGCAGTCGCTGAAGCTCTCGAGGGCCTGCCTCCAGGCAAGCTGGAGTGTTCAGTTCTTTCCAGGGAAGCAGTCCACAGCGCAATAAATGAATACCGAAAAAAGCAGGGGCTAGAGCCCCTTTCTGAGCAGACCTGACCGAAGGAATAAGAATGATCTTTAACCTCCAGACTTACTGGAAGGCAAGTTACATTACTTCTGGAACAAGTTACGTTACTTCTGGAACAAGTTACGTTACTAACTGAAAAGCAAAGTATTTTATATGTGACCAATGATGCCATGAAAAACCTGCAACATCTCCTACATTTAATATCTTCTATGCCATTTTATCGTAAACTTGATCTGGTATTCTCCCGATGATGCTCTATGAAAAAATTAGGGATTATCATCACTGATCCTGAAGACTGGACAGCAAGAGCACTTACCGATGCAGCGGAAAAAAAAGGCTTTTCTCCTTTTGTTCTCGATCTCAGGGCTGCAGAAGTCAGCATGAGTTCGGCAACTGAGGAATTGGCAGCTAAGAAATCAACTGCTGTCTTTAAAGTAGGAGATGTAAAACTCTGTGACCTTGATGCGATAATTGTAAGGGATGCAGGGGCAGGGGCTTTTGAAGGCGTATCTTTCAGGTTTGACATCCTGCGAGAACTGGAAGCCGAAGGAATCCCAGTTTTTAATTCCCCTGAAGCTATCCGGGATGCCGCAAATAAATACCATACTTCCTATCTTCTGGCAAAGGCCGGACTTCCTGTACCCGAAACCATAGCTGTGCAGAATGTTGAGGCAGCCTTGAGAGTAATATCAAGATTTGAAGACGCCATTATAAAGCCCGTGTTCGGATATAAGGGAAAGGATATTGCAAGAGTAAAGGGTGGGGAAATCCAGTTTTCGGATAGAAAAGTAGAATCCTTATCCCTGGAAGCAATTCTCAGTAAGCTGCTAGAAGAGAGAGGAATGCTGTACATCCAGAAGTTCATAGAAAACCCTGGAAGAGATATAAGAGCCTTTATCGTTGGCGACAAGGCTATAGGGGCAATTTACCGGAATGCAGCGTCTGGCTCCTGGGTCAACAACCTGAGCCAGGGTGGAAACGCAGACAGGTGTGTGCTTACGGAAGAGCAAAAAGAGCTTGCTGAGAAAGCTGCCCTGGCAATAGGCACAACTTTTGCAGGTGTTGACATCATAGAAGGTTTTGCTGAAAAAATTGATAAAGAAATTAAGATAAAACCTAACCAAATAGAGGGAAAGCCTCAAATTCTTGAAGTCAACGGAACACCATCGGGAAAAGGGATTTTTGATGCCTGGGGTATAAACCCTGCTGAATATATCATAAATTACATTGAAAATATTTTATGAAACCTTTATAAATGATATTAACCATAATACGAAACATATCAAATAGCAAACATCTCAACTTTACATCAAACAGTTTAAATACCTAGGTGGAAAGCGGACTTAGATGCCTTTATTGAAAACATTTAAGAAATAGATGGACCTTGAATAGGCCCGAGGCAAAGGATGAGTGAATATAAACAATGTATAGTTACCCGGGACGATCTGAAGCTTTCTAAAGGCAAGTTTGCAGTACAGGTAGCTCATGCTGCAATTTCTGCTGCCGAATGGGCAAGCAAAAGCGATCTTGAAAGGTGGAAAGCAGGTGGGCAGAAAAAAGTCGTTCTGAGAGTCCCTACCCTTAAAGATCTTTATGAGCTTAAAGAAAAGGCAAGAAGGGAAGGACTTCCTACCGCTCTTATACAAGATGCGGGACTTACAGAAATTCAGCCTGGAACAGTTACAGTCCTTGGGATAGGGCCAGCAAAGGAAGAGCTTATAGATAAAGTTACGCGGGACCTTAAACTTGTTTAAGTGCTAGAGACCTGAAAATCAGGTCTATAAAAACTGCACCAAAATTAAACCAAGAAGAGGCTATCGATATAATAGATAGCTCCTGCGATCAGGGAAGAGGTTCTGCCTGTCTTCGATTCAGGAGGGCATTATTAGGGATTCAAGGGATTCAAGAAAAGAGGCAATCTCAATAATTGCTACTTTATGCATATGCCTCGTGCTCGCTGTATTTACCGGAGTACTGTCTTCAGATTCTATTGAGAATTTTAAAAATGAGGTAACAGATTATATCTCCTCAGGACTGAACTCCAGAAGCGATGAAAGTGCCTATACACCTGAGCCTGCTCTATTTACCTCACCGGCAACACCCACATACTCTCCCAAGAAAATTGGATCAACTCCTATTATAAGAACTCCATTGCAGCCTGGTTTTTCCCTGAGCAGCAACTATCAGACTTCGGAGTTATTCCAGGGAGGAGTGGGTTATATGAAAATCCGCATCAAAAACGAAGGACGAAACCCAATTTTTATTGACAAATTTGGGATTTCGGTCAATGCCTCTAAAAGCCGGATTTATTCAGAGGACTGTGGAGTCCTGATTCTCCCAGAAGAAGAAAAGAATCTCGGAGTAATCTCATTCCAGATCCCTGAAGAAGAAAAAGCCGATCTCAATCTTATCCTCTGGCTGCTTGCTTCAACTTCGGAAGGAAAATGGCACGAATACGAACCCTATTCCCTGAAAAACTTCAGAGTAGACCTGAAACCAATGCCGGAAAAATCGGCTCCAAAGTACAGATACAATCCTGTTCCTTACTTCGAGACCATAAACCAACTTGTGGAACCAGCCGAACCTAGTGTAAGGAGTAAGGCAGCCGAAGTGGCTCGCTCATATCCAGGAGCATATAACATCTATCAGGTCTGTGCTCTCTTTGACATGGTAAAAGAGAAAATTGAATATGTCAGCGATCCAAGATGTAACGATATCTGGGAGCCTGCAAACGTTACTCTAAAAATAAGAGCCGGAGACTGTGAAGACCAGGCAATCCTTCTCTCATCCATGCTCGAGGCTGTGGGAGGCACAACCCGTATCTATTTGACCAATAATCATGCCTTTACAGCGGTTTATATAGGTAATGGAACGGATGCGACAGAGGCTACAGTTAAAGGAGTCAGGGCTTATTACGGAGACGTTGATGTAAATTACCTGACTGATAAATACGGTTCCTGGTTAATGCTTGACCCGACATCAAGCCTTTATGCAGGCGGGCTTCCCGGAAGAACGGCCCAGGTAAAAGTTAAGGCAGCTGAAGGAAACGAAACTTACAGAAGCTGGACCTTCGTAAATACAAGCCAGGTAAGAGTTATCGATATCAACCCCAGATGGCCTTTATAATTTTTCACTAGATATGTATAAAAGAGGAGTGTTTTTAACTCATGCAAGTTCCGGAAATAGAAAAACAGATCGGAATAAACCTTTACTCCACGGACACCGACGGCCTCGGAGGACACCTTCGCCAGGAAGTGGAAGATTTTATTGTTAAAGAAATTACTAACCGGGAAGAAGGAAAGGAAGGAAAATACCTTATTCTCGAGCTAACAAAACGCAATTGGGATACTCATCACCTGACCAGGACTCTCGCAAGAACCCTTCAAATAAGCCAGAAGCGAATCAATGTTGCAGGCACAAAGGACAGACGTGCACTTACCACTCAAAAAATCAGTATTTTTGATATTGACGCCTCTGAAATTGAAAAAATTCGCTTAAAAGATATAGAGCTAAAAGTCCTTGGACGCTCCAGGAAATCCGTAGAACTTGGAGATCTCTGGGGAAACGATTTCATAATTACTATCCGGAACATAGACTATTCGCCTGAGGAAACAAACAAACTACTCGAAAAGACTACAAACGAAATCTTGGCTGAGAGCGGAGTCCCGAACTTTTTTGGGGTACAGCGTTTTGGCTCGATACGTCCTGTAACTCACCTGGTAGGAAAAGCAATTGTTGAAGGAGATTTCGAAAAAGCTGCCCTGCTCTACATTGCCGAACCCTTCCATGATGAACCTGAAGAAACAAAAGAAGTTCGCCAGTTTGTTAAAGAGACTCGTGATTTTAAGGAAGGTTTGAAAACATATCCTCTCTACCTTGGGCATGAAAGGGCTATGATGAACCATCTGATAGCAAACCCTTACGACTTTGCAGGTGCTTTTCTGGTTCTCCCGAAAAACCTCTACAGGATGTTCGTACACGGTTACCAGTCTTATATATATAACATGATCCTGTGCCAGAGGATTGAAAGAGGCCTTCCTTTAAACCTGGCTGTAGAAGGGGATATCGTCTGTTTTAAGAATGAGCTTGGCCTACCAGATTCTTCAAAAACCGAAAAAGTGGAAGCAGATACCGTAACTGCTATGAATCGCCTGATTAAAAGAAAACGAGCCTTTATAACTGCACCCCTTCCAGGCTACAATACAGAATTTGCTTCAGGTATTCCTGGAGAGATTGAGCAGGCAGTTCTCGAAGAACTCAAAGTCCCTCTGCAAGGTTTCAATATAGAAGAAATTCCTGAGATGAGTTCAAAAGGCACAAGACGAGAAATCCTCCTTCAGGTTGAACCAAAGTTTGAGGTTGGAGAGGATGAGCTAAACCCTGGGAAGTCAAAAGCAATTCTGGAATTCATGCTTCCTAAGGGAAGTTATGCAACAACCATACTCAGAGAATACATGAAAGTAGACCCTCTGCAAATGAGTTAAGAAGAACTGAGTTAAGAAGAACTCAAATAAGCCGGATTGCTGAAGATTTCGGAAAAGGGCAGGTGTTTTTTGCCCCCTTGATGCTCAGATTCTTGGATTTCATTGTAGAGAATTCTGACTGCAGTGCTGGCATAGTAATCCAGTTTAGTCGTTGGTGGTCAACAATGCAGCAGAGGTCTTTGGTCTTCCATTCTTGAGAAAACTAAATTCTCTCCATAACAAGCCTAGTACGATCAGAAGCATCAGGAATTCCGCAGCTGGGGTTGCAAGCCAGACTCCATTAAGGCCCAGAAAGGAGGGTAAAATCCAGATTAGGGGTAGGAGGAAGAGGAAAACTTTTCCTAGCTGGATAAAAAGAGCGAACCTGACTCTATTAATGGATTGGAAATACACTGAACCCAGCATAACCGTCCCCTGGGCAAGGAGGGAAAACATGAAAATCTCCATACCGTTAAGGGTAATTTCCAGGAGTTCAGAGCTATCCGGGTTGAAGATACGAATAATCTGCTCCGGAAACGTAGAGAGGAGAAGGAAACCGACCACCCCGGTTCCAAGGCAGGAGATGATAGCCATTTTCAAGGTCAGGGCAACCCGAGAATAACAGCGGGCCCCATAATTAAAACCAATAATAGGCTGAGTGCCAACTGCAATTCCTTCAAAGATCAGGGAGAAGATCGAAAAGGCATAACCTATAATACCATAGCCTGAAACCGCAAGTTCCGAACCGTATTTAAGCATCATATAATTATTTCCAAAGAGTATGAAGAAGGTTGAAAACTGCATTGCAAAGGAGGGTAGGCCTGCCTTCATAATCCTGGAAACCTCTTCCGATTTTAGACAGAAGGATCTGGGTTTTAGCCTCAGCCCAGCCCTTCCGCTGAAGAGGTAAAGTGATAGCAGTATCCCGGATAAGGAAAAAGCAATTACTGTAGCTATGGCAGCTCCGGTAATCCCCATTCCCATCCGCATGATAAAGAGGTAGTCAAGAACGACATTTACGAAAACCCCCGCAGCTAGACATATCATGGCAAGTCCTGGTTTTCCGTCGTTTCGTACAATGGGGTCAAGGGCAATGGCCAGGAGCAGGAATATCGAACCTGCAAATAGGACTCTGAGGTAATCATTTGCCATAGCAAAGACCGGGCCGGAAGCTCCCAAAAGGCGGAGATAAGAGTCCGAAAACACCAGCCCGAAGGCAGTAAGCCCTATTCCTGCAAGTAAGAGCAGGGGAAAAGCATTATGTACAAGCCTGAAGGCCTCCTTAAGATCGCCTCTTCCACGGGCCAGAGCCACAAGGCTTGAAGTCCCGATCCCGATCATATGTCCTACTGCAACTATGGCTATAAGTGAAGGAAATGCAAGAGTCACTCCTGCAAGCCCCTGGCTTCCTATAGCATTTCCTATAAAAAAACCGTCAATGACCCCCTGAATTCCCGCAACAATCAACCCGATAGTTGCCGGGAAAACGAATTTCAGAAAAAGCTTCCCAATGCTTTCAGACTTCATTTCCAGTTCATTGGTCATATTTTTTCCTCTTCAAGCCCGGCAGCGATTTTCCCAAAGATCTTCTCAAGAACCTCAAGTTCTTCTCCATCCAGAATTTCCCGGACCTTTTCGAAAAACTTCATGTCAGCCCCGTTTTCGATCTCAACTACCTTCTTCCCTTTATCCGTAAGCTCTAGCAAGCAAACCCTTCCGTCTTTTGGAGAAGCCCTTGTTTCAACCATGCCTTTTTCCGCCATTTTTGAGACCATGTTGCTGGAAGAAGGCTTGCTAACCTCCATAGCCTTTGCCAGCTCGGACATTGTAGGGTTGCCCAGAGAATAAATCTTCCTGAGGTAGAGGTAGGCATTCAGGCTTATCTCACTGTACTCATCTGAGAACTCATACTCCTTTAAGAATTTTTGATATTGCTGGTTAATTTTTTCAAAAAGTTGAGAGATTGCCATTTTTGTGCCTCATAAACGAGATTAGTAGAACTTATTAGCTAAACTAATTAGTTAGGCTAACTAATATATTAGATTTTTCCTCTGACTAAGAGGTAAATTGCAGCATCGACCTCTGCCTTCCGGAAATATCCTTTGGAGCCAAGATATTTTAAAATATGAGATTTCTGGAACTGTTATTCCAGAAAAAACCTCCGAACTCCTTGTTGTTGACCTCACAGATTACCTTGAGGTTGTTCATGAAAATGGGAAACTTGATCATATAGTCCACAGTACTATGAAAAATTTCTGTTTGAGTAGATACTATTCTTAAAAAACACTACCCTGCGCTTGATAACATAAGATAACATAAGAACTCTCTTGAAAGAAAAACAAGTTTATTATTGCGCAAAGTCTAGGGCAATTTGTAAGTCTAGGCAATTTTTAAAGGCGGAGCCAGGGTTTATAGGTTCAATTTCATTTAGATGGAGTGAAAGGTTATAAGACTCAAAGTCGTCGTAATAAAAGTAATAATGTGAGAATTAGTGAATTTTTATCGCTGTACACATATGCCTCAACCCATACCAGAAGATTTGAATGTAATTCAAATCATTGCCTGTTTACAATGCGGGCTGAAATCAATACTCCTGACAAAGTGAATATTGTCCCTAAACTTGGAGTACTCACGGGTTTTCTTGCATCTTCCGTCGATCCTTCAGTTTTATTAGTTTCTTCAACTCCTGCTGGTTCTTCGGTTTTTTCTATATCTTCTACTGCTACCGGTAAGATCTCATCTACAGTAAATTCTTCATAGCGGAATACAACAGGCACATCGGCAACTCCACTCTCTTTTCCTGCCTGATCAAATACATCATAAATATTATCAAGAGTTGAATTATTGACTTCCGAACCTTCCAGAATTCCTACTCCTACGCGATTCTCAATGCCCCAGCCGTAGCTTATAACCGGCCCCTCAGGATAAGAATAAGGCTCCATATAATTTCTTGCAATTTTACAGATTGTATCGAGTTTCTTATACCATTCTCGGGTCTGGTCTTCAATATAGAACTCGCGCTCTTTTCCGTAAGTTATGATTAACGGATTTTCTTGTTGAGCTTCAATGCTTTTAAGCCCCAATTTTGCAAACACACGAACTGTTTCATCTTCATCGTTCAGAGCGGTTGAAAGCGGCTCAACTGCGCGTTTGTTTCCAATCCTACCAAGTGCTTCAGCTGCACGCACCCGGACACTGGAATCTTCGTCACCAAGGGCTGTGATTAAGGGCTCTACTGCTGGTTCACCCATCAGACCAAGGTTATAGCCCAGGTCTGCTTGAAGCTCCGGTTTTTCTTTGAGTGCCTGAATCATGGGCTGAATTGCTCTTTCGTCCTTGATTCCAGCAAGAACAGCAACAACCTTCATCTGGAGATAAACATCTTCGTTTTTGTCCTGTAAAATCTCAATCAGAGGTTCTACGGCAGGTTCTCCGATTGCAATAAGGGCATCAGTAGCTCCTTTTTCAACTTCCCATTCTTCATCCGTCAATAGTTTAATCAGCGGCTGCACAGCTCTCTCATCCTTTATTTTGCCGAGAGTTGCAGCCGCATTTTCCCTGATATCCGGATCTTCTGCTCCAAGTACCTGAATTAAAGGTTCAACTGCGGGTTCCCCGATTTCGACCAGGGTTTTTACAGAATCTGCTTTAACACTCACATTCAAAGCATTAAGATCCTGGATTAAAGCCTCGATCTCCTGCTCATCTGAAACGGCGCTGGCTATGCAAACTCCAGAAGATGGAGATAACTGGATAAATACCAGCGCAGAAAACACAACAGCTATCAATAAAGGAATTTTAAATTTCCCAACACTCATATGATCACTTGATTCATTTTATTCAAAATTCAAAAGTCCTAAAGTTTGAATTACAGTCTGGATGAATCTAAACAAAACAAGATATTTTATTCTTTTAATGTGATTAAATTAAGAAACATAAGTCTATCTACTTCTTCTTTAGGGAGAAGATAGCCATTATAACTATCAAGTTTGGGATTTGCCGGATCTACCCCATATTTTTCAATATAAGCTGTCTCTGCTTCCTTTATAATTCTTGACATTTCCTGTTCGCTCATCACCACATCATAATCCACACCTTCTTTCAAACCTTCTGGGGGCTCGCCTGTCTCAGTGACCAGCAATCTGGAGTTACTTTGGAAAATTGTGCCTTCCAGATAATTTGGGAGTTCCCCTCTGGCAAATTTGAGGTCATTTTCTGTAATATTGTATTTTTGATACAATACCTTCAGTTCCTCATCCGTATAGCTTACCTGGTTATGATACTCATAATAAACACCAAGGATTGCAGCAATACACGCAATTGCTATAATTATGGTTGTCTTTATCTTACTCATGATGTAAGCTCAAAAACTTATAAGAATACATATTGACCTAATTTTAAAAGATAAAAGGTCTTTTTAAAATATATGTCTTTCTTATCTATATGATAAAGTTTGAAAAAAATAAAAATAATATTTTTAAATTAAGCTGTCTACATTAAAAAATCAGAATCTGAGATGATATAATAAGAGCAAAAAAGAATCTGAGATGATATAGAGTGAAAAAAACAGTCCTGAGAATTCGGAATAGAGAACGTCAAGATCCTAGAAAGGAACTTAGCAGAAATTTATTGCACAATTCAAAAACATTGCAGAATTCTCAAAATAAAAATTGGTGGGAATTGGGGGTGAATAGTCCCCGGATTTTCTCACACGTTATATAGAAAAGAAACCTGTATTAAGGATTTATTTTTTCTTCTTTTCCTTTGCAAGCTTCTTTTTAGCGTCCTTGCTGCCTGAAGAAGCCATCTTTTCCAGTTTTTCCATTTTTTCTCTCTTAGCGACCTTCTTCTTTTCCATATCTTTTTTAGACATTGCCATGGTGTGTACCTTCATAAATTAGTGAAGTAATAACACTTCTACAAATGTTTTTAATTTTAGATGACTTATTAGATATTCAATAATTCATCCTTTTTATTTTTAAAACAATTGTCGCATTTTTAGTTTTAAAGTAGTAACCGCATTTTCGTTTTTAAGTATTTATTAGTTCCCCACCAGATTAAATAATTTAATAGAGAACTCAGCCAGATTAAAGGTTTTAGTTCATTCGATATAAGATTAAAGATTATAAGAGAGGGAATTAAAATAAGAAAGAAAAAAGTAAGAAAGAAAAAAGTAAGAAAGAAAATTAAAAGTAGTAAATTTCCTCAAATAATTTTTACCGGCTTAACTTGCCTTCTCTTTCCTTCCTGTATTTACACATTGCCTCGACAAGAGCATTGAATGGGGGAGACGGTCTTCCCGGCCTTGATCTGAATTCAGGATGGAACTGGGAACCAAAGAAGAACCGCTTTCCAGGAATTTCGGCGATTTCCATTCTATTCTTGTTTCTGCCGGAAAAGACAATTCCAAAAGACTCAAGCCTATCCACGAACTCGGGATTAACCTCATATCTATGGCGGTGACGCTCGACAATGTAATTGGTTCCATAGATCTGTGCGGCAATCGAGCCTTCTTTGAGGATAGCTTCATAGTCTCCAAGGCGCATGGTCCCGCCTATATCCGCAATTCCGGTCTGCTCAGGCAGGAGATCAATCACAGGGTAAGGGGTATCTTCATCAAATTCCGTACTGTTTGCTTCTCCAAGTTTAGCCACATTTCTAGCAAACTCGATGACTGCAAGCTGCATGCCCAGGCAGATCCCTAGGAACGGAATATCATTTTCTCTGGCGAACTTGATTGCTAGCATTTTGCCTTCAGTGCCTCGCTCTCCAAAACCGCCCGGAACAAGAATTCCATCATACTGTATCAGTTTCTCAACCTCGGCAGGGTTCTCTTCAAGGATTTCGGCTTCAACCATGTTGACTTCAACCCTGCATTTGTTATTGATTCCTCCATGTTTGACAGCTTCAACAATGCTAAGGTAAGAGTCCTCAAGATTGGTATATTTCCCAATGATCGCCAGTTTAACTGTATCAGTTGTGGCTTTCATCCTTGCGACCATTTCTTTCCACCCACCATTTTCAACACGTGACTCGAGTTGCAGGTGCTTCATGAGCTGGGTGGTCAAGCCCTGTTCTTCTATCTCAAGAGGCACTTCATAAATATCACCGGCATCATATGCACTGATAACCAGTTCCTGAGGTACGTCACAAAAGAGGGCAATTTTCTCTTTGGCACTATCTTGAAGAGGAGTTTTTGACCTTGCAACAATCACTTCAGGACTGAGCCCAAGGGCACGAAGCTCTTTTACAGAATGTTGAGAAGGTTTAGTTTTCTGCTCACCCTGAAGATCCTCCATAACCAGGGTCACATGAATAAATATGATATTTTCTGGAGGTTCTTCCCTGTGCATCTGACGTACAGCCTCAAGGAAAGGCATGCTCTCAATATCTCCAACTGTCCCTCCTATTTCAACAAGACAGATATCAGCCCCACTCCGAGCTGCAACTTTCCGGATTCTGTTTTTTATCTCATTTGTAACATGGGGAATAATCTGAACGGTCTTTCCTAGATAATCCCCTCTCCTTTCCTTGGAAATTACTTCTAGGTAAATCTTGCCGGTGGTGAGATTATGATCCCTGGTAAGTTCTGTATCAAGGAACCGCTCATAATTCCCAAGGTCAAGGTCAACTTCACCTCCATCCTTAAGCACAAAGACTTCCCCATGCTGATAGGGGCTCATGGTGCCTGCATCAATATTGATGTAAGGGTCGATCTTGATAGCCGTAACTTTATAACCCTTGTTTTTAAGGTTTCTGCCAATGGATGCAATGGTAATGCCTTTTCCAAGCCCGCTCATTACCCCACCGGTAACTACAATATACTTCATGGATAAGCTTCCTCAATAGTTCTCCTAATAGTGATTCTAAATTAAAGAACAATTATATGAAATTAGATAGGAAAATAATGAAATTAATAACTCTCAAGAAGTTTGTCATTTAGTTCTTTGGTACGAACACAATACCAATATCGTCATGATATAAAAACACTCTCAAAAATGAACAGGCTCAAATAAGAAGTTAAAGTAAGAGAATAGATCAAGATAAAGAAGGACGAGGAGAGTTAATAAAGAGGGTAAAGAAGGAAGATGAGAGTTGACGAATTCATCAAGCCAATAATTGACGGAATTTCTTCTTCGTTTCTCCTAAAGGATTTAACTTTCTGTAATTTTTAACAGGATATATGTCATACAGGTCACAAAAAGGATTGAAAACAAAAGTGATTGGGCAAAACTTACTTTAAACTGCAAGCTTGATGGCAGAATAAAGTAGAGGAAGAACAGGAATATAAGTAATAAAAAACTTCCAAACGCTATATTTAGAGTAAATCTATCGTTCCTACCTGCATCCCTGCTTTTTCTTCCCGTGGATGATGGAAAGCCTCCTGAAAAGCTTCTACGAAAAGAAGAAAATCCTCCAAGCCCATTTCCTGACCTGGAGCGAGAAGCCTTCTTTATAGGCAAGGTAACTGGGGACCGTTGAGAACTTAATTCTTCTTCCTCGGCTCCTTTGTAAGCCTCGGCTTTTGATTGTTCCTGTGGCTTTGTATCAATTTTTCCAAGCTGTACTGGAAAACCTTTTTTTCTTGAGCCGTACCCCACTGTGATATAAATCTGCCCTTTTGTAAGCACCCTGCCCTCTTGCGGGATCCTTGCAACTGCAGAAATATATTCTTTTTGAAGCACATATGGGTTATCCCTCAGAAAAGTGATCTGGCCCTTTAATTCATCACTTACTGAGAAATGGATATGGCTAGGAGACCCATAGTTTGTGATCAGCAATTCAAAGGTTTCTTCTCCGCCAGGGGAAAGAGGAATCTCGATGCTTTCCTTTTCGAACTCAATTGAGTTTATTTCCTGTCGGTTAATAATAACATTCTGAAATATCTGCTGCAAGTTTAACCCTCACATCAGTTCCTGAGGTCAGGAGGAAGTAAATTCGGGATTCCCTCATCTATTGGATAGTGCTCTTTGCATACAGGGCAGTAGAGGGTTCCGGAGATGACCTCTTTTTCATTTTCTTCGACAACGTTCAAAATCAGATCGCCCTTACACACAGGGCAGGCCAGAATATCCATAAGATCTTTTTTCACTAAAGTTCACCATTAAAGCCACTTTTCCGATAGGGAAGAGAATATTACCTTTGTCCTGAATAACTTACTGCTTTTTATCTTTGTCCTGAATAACTTACTGCTTTTTCTTACACTTTTTCGTCCTGTGAGTAACAACATTATCCCGCTAATTACCGTATTCAATTCATTCTCCTATTTTAATTAATCTATATATTTACAGTCACTTGTGATTTGAGGTTTTATTCTATTAAATTTAACTACTTCATAAAAATTATATACGTAATCATTTCAAAAAAAGCTTATAAAATGGTAACACTTGATAAGCCTGAAAATTTTTTAAATTAGCCGGTTTTTAAATCAAACAGGGCTGAGTATTAATAAAGAATCAAGAAATAAACAATCAGCCGGGTTGATTTATTTCAGGACTACATGTTTTTAAAAGTTGACATCCAAATCTGGAAATTCTGGAATCGGTAACTGAGACTCTAGATTTTAAAGAAAATGACAAAACTAGTGGGATATGAGATGGAACAGGAAATATACGAGAAAAGCTTTGATCTTGCAACCCAGACAATGCTACAGAAAGCTAGAGAAGAAGGCATTGAAACTGCCTGGGACAGGTATGAGAAGCAACTACCCCAATGTAGTTTTGGGCAGCTAGGAGTCTGCTGCCGAAATTGCAACATGGGGCCCTGCAGGATAGATCCCTTTGGAGAAGGAGCTGACAGGGGAATTTGTGGAGCTACCGCAGATATTATAGTTGCAAGAAATCTCCTGAGAACTATTGCCGCAGGCGCAGCAGCTCACTCTGACCATGCGAGAGATGCAGTGTTGACCTTTAAGAAAATGAGTGAAGGAGAAGCTGGAAGTTACAGTATAAAAGACGAAGCAAAATTATTATCCCTTGCATCGGAATATGGAATTTCCTCAGAAGGAAAAAGCTTGGAGGAAATAGCAGTTAAACTTGCTGACACACTGCTTCTGGAATTTGGAAAACAGGACGGTCACCTTCTGTGTACAAAAAGAGCTCCCGAATCAAGGCTTAAACTCTGGGTTGAACTTGGAATAGAGCCCAGAGGAATTGACCGGGAAATCGTTGAATGTATGCACAGAACCCATATGGGAGTGGACAATGATGCAGTTCATATCCTGCTTCAAGGGCTGCGCACAGGGCTTTCGGACGGCTGGGGAGGCTCGATGATCGCCACTGATATCCAAGATATACTCTTTGGAACCCCACAGCCGAGGAGAAGCACTGTAAATCTGGGGGTGTTATCCAGGGATAAAGTAAATATAATTGTCCATGGACACGAACCAATACTCTCAGAAATGATCGTGGAAGCTGCCGAAGATCCCGAACTTCTGAAACTTGCAAAGGAAATGGGTGCTACAGGCATCAATGTTGCCGGAATCTGTTGTACTGGCAACGAAGCCCTGATGCGGCATGGAACTCCCATAGCAGGAACCTTCCTGCAGCAGGAACTGGCAGTAATTACAGGCGCTGTAGAAGCTATAGTTGTGGATGTTCAGTGTGTCATGCCCTCTCTTGGAGATCTTACAGGCTGCTATCACACAAAATTCATATCTACATCCCCGAAAGCTGATTTTCCCAACACTGTAAGAATAGAATTTCACGAGGATAGGGCTTATGAAACCGCAAAAGAAATTGTAAAGGCAGCCGTTGAAAATTTCCCAAACAGAGTGCTGGAAAAGGTTACTATACCTGAAGAAAAACAGGAGTGCATGGTCGGCTTCAGTGCCGAAGCTATCCTCGGTGCACTTGGCGGAAGCCCTGATCCGCTCATTGATGCAATAAAAAGCGGGGCAATTCGGGGAATAGGAGCTGTTGTCGGCTGCAATAACGTAAAAGTAACACATAATTACGGGCATGTGAACCTTGTTAAGGAACTGATCAAAAACAATGTGCTTGTGGTCACAACCGGTTGTAACGCGATAGCCTGTGCTGAAGCAGGGCTCCTCTTACCGGAAGCTTCTGAACTTGCAGGCGAAGGGCTGAAAGCCGTCTGTAAAGCGCTTGGCATACCCCCGGTCCTGCATATGGGTTCCTGTGTTGATATCAGCCGTATTCTTGTGCTATCATCCGTACTTGCAAATCGCCTAGGTGTGGATATAAGTGACCTCCCTGCAGCAGGAGCAGCCCCTGAATGGATGAGCGAAAAAGCAGTTAGCATCGGAGCTTATGTGGTTTCATCAGGCGTATTTACCGTACTTGGGACTATTCCGGCTGTCCTTGGAAGCCAGGCTGTTACATCTCTTCTAACCGAAGGCTTGAACGGTGTGGTTGGAGCAAGTTTTGCAGTTGAGCCCGATCCCTTTAGAGCCGCAGATCTGATGCTTGAGCACATTGACGGAAAAAGAAAAGCACTGGGCCTGACCTTAGAGAGCTGATCTATAATGAAAGATCTAATAATCCGGCCCGAACGCTGCTTAGGCTGCCGTTCCTGTGAGGTTGCCTGTGCTGTTGCACACTCTGAGAGCAAGAATCTCTTTTCAGCTATAGGAGAGCTGCCGGTCCCGAAAAAACGCATCTTCCTGAAGTATATTCCTGGTCTTGGGTTTTCTCAGCCCATTACCTGTCGCCACTGTGAGGATGCACCCTGCGCTTCAGTTTGCCCTACAAAAGCTCTCCATCTGGACGAAAATGAAAGCATTGTAATTTATAATCCGGATCACTGTGTAGATTGCTGGACCTGTTCTACGGTATGTCCCCGCTTTGTATCTCTATATCATTTAATTCTTTTTATGGGTTGCTGGACTAGTTCCATGACTCAAAATCGCGGGGTAATCAGCAGGCAAGCTCAAGCAGGGATAAAATGTGATCTTTGCGAAGGAAAGATTTTGCCTGCCTGTGTAGAGGCCTGCCCAACACACGCCCTTACATTCTCCGAGGTAGAAGAGCTTAAGTGATGCAATGAACTGAAGCTGCTCCAGAACTTGCAAGATGAATCAAAATTAATTGGCGCATTCCACTACAGGCAGCAGGGCCTGTTTGCGCCATGGCTCTTTTTCGGAATTATAATAAAGGATTATTGTCCTATTAATATAAAACTTAAAAATAAAATGGGGAGTCAGTTATGGATGGCAGTACTTACAGGAAAATAATGATCGCAACCGACGGATCGGAATCAGTCAAAAGAGCAGTAGAAACAGCAGTTGAATTCGCAAAACTAAGTGGAGCAAAACTGTATGCTGTGTATGTGATCGCCTTTGGAAGGCCTTTGAGACCTTATCCCAAAGATGTGGGATGGGAAAGGGCTACTCTCGAGCATTTCAGGGCTGAAGGCAAGCAGGCAACGGTTTATGTCGAAAACGCTGGGAAAGCTGCAAATGTTGAGGTCGAATCCATAATCCTGGAAGGAAACCCTGCAAATGAAATTGTCGATTTTGCAGATAAAAGTGATATGGATCTTATTGTTATGGGCACATTCGGTAGGACAGGAATTCAGAAGTTTCTACTTGGAAGCGTGGCTGAAAACGTGGTAAGACACTCGAGAAAACCAGTACTTGTCGTAAGGGGACAAACTATTGAAGAGAGAAAGTAAATCCAAAAACTAAAAATTTTTCAGGTTAAGAGCTTAGGTTAGGAGCTTAGCTCTTTCAGGCTTATAATTTACTTCCTCATATAAATAAAAACTATAGGATTTATTGGCACAGCAGTTGTCAGGAAAGGACCTTTTTTAGAGAAACAAACCACAAAGAAATTAGAAGAGACGGTTTGTAAGGAAAAAGAAATAGAAAAGAGATAACTAAAAATTACTTGTATAAAATTAAGAAAAATAATAAACATAGTAGTGAACGGGGTTTTTTGAGGAGGTTAAAATATGTTGGATATAATTATTATCATCAATAATAATTGTTTTTGAGTTTATACCCGTTCACTAACTCTTTCAGAGGATAAATGAATATATAAGTGTTTTGGTCAGCTCGATGTGTAAAAAAGCAGATACCTTATGTACCAGAGAGCTAGAAAAATACTCCACCTCTGAAGTGTCTATAAGACTCATATATTGACTATTAATTATGTCAACTGATTACGATTCAATTCCCCAAATTCTAACTGTTTTCAAGATTAGAAGGTTTTAAGTCGCTTTTTCAATCCTTTCTTTAGGGACGGTTGTTAACCTAGAGTACTTTACCCCCTTTAAACTTAGAATTTTTTCAGCTAACTCTACAATTTTCTCCCCCTCTCCCTGCAGAATTATTACCTCAAAACAGGAATCAGCCTCAATATGAAAGCGTACTGAAGAATTGATCAGATCCAGATTTTCATGCTGGATTTTCGCCAGAGTGTTCGAAATTCCTGTTTTTGAGCAATCATAAACAATAGAAATCATCGCAGCTCTTTTGCCACTAACCTGCTGCATCCATTCAGAGCGCTGGTTATACAACCTTATAGCATCCCTTATTCCCTCAGACCGAGAGGAATAACCTCTCTTAAAAAGAGTCTTGTCAAGTTTGTCCAGAAGTTCCCCGGGTAGGGAAATTCCTATTCTCATAAGCTTCTTTTCCATATACCCCCTCCTAAAAAACGGAGATCCTCTGTTAAGTACTCTCCACATAACTTATGGCCAAAACGACAAATGCAACATTGAATGACAGAAATAAAACCTAGTTAAATTAAATTTCCGAGCTTCCCACTAATAAAGAACAAGATTTTGTTAATATTCTATTAATAATCTACTAATAATAATCTACTAATAATCTATTGTGATTTAGTGACATAAATAGTAACCGAAAGACATATGGAATATGAGAAAGTGCATAAAACTTGGAAACATGTCAGACTTAAAAACTACCTTGATAGGATTTTTCCTACCGGAATCAAACTAATTCCTTGATAAAAGTAAATTTCGTGGTTAGAGTGTATGATTTAATTAGATATTTCTAAGACAAAATTTTTTATAAAATCCATACGATTGGTAGTAACCAAGCAGATTCCCAAAAAGCTTATTAAAGGCAGAGTTCTATAGCGTGGAACACTCTTACGCTGAATTTGTTACGCTGAGTTGGCTAACAATGAATAGTTTTCTTGCTTATAAATTTAGTTAATTTAATAAAAGAGTTGAAAATTATGGTAATTCAGAAAGGCGATTTCATAAAATTGAACTACACAGGTAAGTTCGAAGATGGCAAGGTTTTCGATACAACAGATGAAGAACTTGCAAAAAAAGAAGAAATCTTTAATCCGCGCGGGCTTTATGGCGGAGACGTTATTATTGTCGGGGCAGGTCATACAATTGAAGGCCTTGACGAAGATCTTGAAGGAAAGGAAGTCGGTTACAGCGGAACCGTTGCAATCTCCCCGGAAAAAGCTTTTGGCCCAAGCAACCCCAAACTTGTGGAAACTATTTCCATTACAAAACTTAAAGATCGAAATGTTTACCCTGGCCTTGCAGTTGAGGTAGAAGGCAGAAGAGGAATTGTCAGCCGAGTTATAGGTCGCAGGGTTACTATTGACTTTAACAGCCCTCTTGCAGGCAGGACCGTTACCTACGAGTACACAATTGAAAAGGTTCTTGAGAATGACATTGAAAAAATCCAGGGTCTGCTTGCCCTCTACACCGGTATCAGGGATCTAGAAGTCGAGATCGAGGACGGCGTTGCAAAAATTTATACCCCCACAGGCTTAACTTTTAACCAGCGCTGGCTCATGGCAAAGAACAGGGTAGCATCCGAACTCTTTAAGTTTGCTGGGCTTAAGGAAGTCCAGTTCATTGAAAAGGTCACGGCCGAGTCTGAAGCTCAGGAAGTAGCCGAGTCTGAAGTAAAAACCGAAGCTGAGACTGAAGCTGAATCCGAGCCCGAAATTAAGGCTGAACCCGAAACAGAGTAATCCTCTGAACCGGAAGCCTGATATCAACCCAAAATATTTAGAGAAGCGAAGAGCTTTTCCTCTTCGCAAATTTTATATACCTTAACCGGGTTTCTGTATATGCTTTCCGGGATCTCAGGATTACCTGCAACAGATTCTTTCTGAAAGCTATAAGGATAAATCTAGAAGGATAGTTTTTTCAAATTGCTGAGGTAGCCAAGTGGACTACGGCGCCGGTCTTGAAAACCGGTAGCGCTTCGCGCTACGGGAGTTCGAATCTCCTCCTCAGCGCTAACCTTTTTAGGCCGAACATTTTAAAAAAATTCATTCGTTTTTGATGAAACAATTTTTTAGATTAGTTGCGGCAAATTTGAAGAGAGTTTTATAAAAAATTATAATATAATGTTAAGTCTTTGAATATGTTTCAGATAGCTCTCTTTTAGTTCTGTTTGGGTTATATGGTCGTAGATGTCTATGGCTTCTTTTCTGACATCTCCACGGAGTTCTTGTATTATGGATCTTGGACAACCTGCACGCCTTAGCCAGGTAGTGAAAAAATGCCGGAAGCAGTGCGGTGTAAATTTTTCGTTTAACTTGCCTTCGGGGTTGTGGAAGCCGAGTTTCCGAGCGTGCTGGGTGGTAGCATCATATACTGCATCTCGAGAGATCCGGGAGCCTTTTACTCCCAAGAAGAGGGCCTTGTTCCTAAGTTTGTGAGTTTTACGCCATGATAACCAGCTTTCCAGGACCTGGGCGCATTCTTCGTCAAAGAATACTATTCTATTACTTCGCTTTGCATGAGGCTTGAGGACTGCATACCCTTTTGAGAGATAGAGGTCCTGCAGGTCAAGGTCGATTAGTTCTTGTCTTCGGATGCCTGTTTTTGCGAAGAAAATAAACATGGCTTTGAAGCCTATCCATTCTGCAGAGTCTATGAGGTCCTTCATTTGTTCTAGGCTTATTAGCTGCCGTTCTTCGTGCCTTTGTGCTTTATAGTACCTGAGGTATCTTTTCCGGAATTGAGGAACTATATTTTTTTGCACTCCTTCCCATTCTAGGAAGTCAAAAAATGAAGAGAGAGCAGCAAAGTAATTTTCAACGGTGGAAGGAGAATAGCCTTTTTCATCCCGGATATGAAGAAGGAAGTCTTTCAGGACCATGGGGGATATTTCTAAAGAGTGTCTGGATAGGAAATATTTCAGATTGCTTTTGTATGACTGGATTGTTCTAGGGGAAAAGTTCCTGACCTGGCAGTCAAGTAGAAAATCAGATAGTAAGACTGTTCCTGGCAGATCCTGAGTTACATCACAGTCTAATAGGTTTGTTTGATACATGTTTAAAAGTTATTAACTGTTTCTCAATTAGTTTTTTAAGCCTGTGCTATAATGAGTAGAGTAATAACCTTATGTTTTGAAATATAGTTTTTGCTTAGTCTTTTTTAGAAAGTTAAGAAGGTTTTATATTTCTACTACTACTAATCACAATATATGGGGAAGCTAGATAAGATAGAGACAATCTGCCCAGTTTGTGGATATGCTTGGGAGTATAAAGGGAAGAAGCTGCCACTGATCGAGCTAGGAATGCATGTGTATGTTACATGTCCTGCCTGTAGAGGAAACGTAAAATTAGGGAGTGGATGAAAATTATTTATTATGTGTTAACTTTTGCTGTAGGGTTTTTTTTGTTTTTGTGTTTGTTGGATAAGATCAGGAATGCCATGACACATAAACCGGATATGGAATTCTTTAATGAAGTGAGGTATTATAGGGTTCCAAAGTGGAGATTATCAAGATGGGCACGTGCTCAGTGCAGACGGTACAAGTATGTTAATGGCAGGCTTAGACGAGGAAATAAATTTTTTTCCGGAAGGTATTACAAGTATGCGGTTTCGTATGCGGGTGATGGGCGGTATATGGTATTTAGACGAAAGCGTTTTTGAAATCTGAGAATAGTCTCAAGGAAGTCTTTGAAGATCTTGGGGGTAAATCAAGTATGAGAGAATGTGATCATTGTAAAGAAAGGATATACTCACTTCCTTTTAAGTGTAATCATTGTGGGGATACTTTTTGTTCAAATTGTAGATTACCAGAATTGCATAGTTGCAAGGAATTTAATTTTCAGAGGAGTTGGAACAACTATAGAATGAATATGAAGAAGCTTAACATAGACAGAAGATCGGAGTATTATATAATATCAAGGGATTCGCCAAATTATGTCTTACCTCTTCCTCCTCTTGAAGCTCAAATAAATGAGGTTTCAAAATCGAGGAAGATATGATAAAAAGGTACAGGTTTAGAAAGCATAATAGCAGGATGAAGCGTGGATTTTCAAAGTCGAGTGCGTTTTATTATCTAAAATACATGTATTATTTTTTTAGATACGTGTATTATAGAATAAAAAGAATAACAATGTCTTTTCTATCAGCTTTGTTAAGTCTGTGCATGATGATAGCAGAATTAGCTTTTAGAGCAACAATGTCTTTTCTATCAGCTTTGTTAAGTCTGTGCATGATGATAGTAGGATTAGCTTTTCTAGTATTTCTTGCTAGTTCAGTGTTGAGCGATGGGGACCCTAGCGATTATAACGACCCTGTCAAATATTTGAACATTGCAGGTGCAGATGGTCATCGAATTAAGCTTGTCAATAATGTAAACGCTACAGACCCATCATATGAAGAACTTAAAAGGTTTTTGAAAGCAGATTTGACAGATACAATTCCTTATGAATATGGTTCTTTTGTTTGTGCGGATTTTGCAGAAACAGTTCATAATAATGCAGAAGAACAAGGAATCAAAGCCGGGTATGTTAGTGTTGATTTTTATGAAATAACTGAAGGCCATGCATGTAATGTTTTCAATACTACAGATGAAGGATTAGTTTTTGTGGATTGCACTGCTCCTTTGAATAATGATTTTAGAAACCATGATACAATAGTGACCATGGGGATAGGGGAAAAATATGAACTAGAAGGATTGTTTGAACATTATAAGGTTTATATGAATTTCGATGATGTAGACCTAACAGTAAAAACTTATGAAATTTATTGGTAACCTCTCTAAATTTTTAAATAGTTACATGAGATCATTAAGAATTAAGGGGAGATGGGAAATGATATGAGATTAAAATACAGACTTTGGTTGTGGTTTTACAAATATTTACCATATAATAAAGATGGAAAATTGATCTTTGAACCATATAAAGGGTTTATTTACGATTTATATTCAATAGAAGATTTAGAAGATCAATTGCGCAAATTAGATGAAGATGGTCCGTTTATGTCAGTGGGTACATGGGGTCAAAAAGAGGTAGAAATCTTAGATCAAATCAATTATTTCCATTATATAATTAAAATAAACACTAGAAAATGGAAGCTCGGGGAAAGATGGTAAATAAAAAAGAGAAGATCGTTTTTAATTTATACTTTGGAAAGAGTCTCTGTGCCGGCATTATAAGATTTGTTTTCTAGGCATAGCAATATTGCCGCCCCTATTAACCCGATTAACAGTACTAACCATATCCACCAGGGGCTTCGATTTTTATATTTAAGCATGTTCCAAGCGCTAACGTATACCATGATGGAATAATATAATGCAACTGCGAATCCGGCGAATATTACAAAAAATGTAACCAATTCATTAGAGACTATATCAGAAACAATTATAAGCAATATTGCTGCAACCCAAGCAACTCCAGATTTAAGTATAGCACCTATAAACATCTGGTTTGGGTGCTCTTTCCAAAGCTCTAGTTGTTCATTTTCCATACTGTAGACTCCCCCTATTGTATACAATATTTTGAATTTTGTTCTACAGTTATAACCCTGTGTTCCTTAGATATATTTGTTTCTGCATTATTAGATTTTGAGTTTTATTTTAAATGGGTCTCCGTATTCATTTTTGCGCATTTTGTTTTTTGTTTCCTTAATTTTTTTAGTGTGCTTTGATGGATCAAAATCCAGACTGAAATCAAAATTAATAGGCTTCGGTGGTGGTGGCCTGTAATCAAACGGATCTGGAATCCAGGGATCTGGAGATTTAGACCAAGGGTCAGGAGATTTGATGGAAGGACTTGGAGAGAAGCTAACTGGATTTACTGGTTTGATGGAAGGACTTGGAGAGAAGCTAACTGGATTTATTGGTTTGATAGAAGGACTTGGAGAGAAGCCAATTGGATTTATTGGTTTGATGGAAGGACTTGGAGAGAAGCCAATTGGATTTACTGGTTTGATGGAAGGACTTGGAGAGAAGCCAATTGGATTTATTGGTTTGATGGAAGGACTTGGAG
>ENA-UOOM01000080-UOOM01000080.1-fermentation-metagenome-genome-assembly--contig:-NODE-80-length-116841-cov-22.209529_pt1 | contig 116841 bp, 95 predicted proteins | sample MGYA00245781_ERZ724031 | MGnify/ENA primary metagenome ERZ724031 (study PRJEB28704, sample SAMN03018317) | fermentation metagenome | biome: anthropogenic terrestrial biome; feature: soil...
AGAGCATTAGCCTTCCAAGCTGAGGGTCGCGGGTTTGAGTCCCGTCTTCCGCTCTGAAAAGAGTGTACGGAGCTGCACAGGCCTGCACAATGTTCCGGAAAGGGACATCAGCCTTCTGCTCTTTTGCCTATGTAGCTCAGTGGTAGAGCACTTCCTTGGTAAGGAAGAGGTCGCGGGTTCAATTCCCGCCATCGGCTCAACTATTTATGTAACATCATCTGGATCAAGATCATGGCAGAAGTGCCGAGTGTCTTGAATATTACTGTTTATAAGCGTAAATATAAAGAATACATATATTATTTAAACTAATTAATAGGACATTTTATGGCAAAAGAACATTTTAACCGGACGAAACCGCATGTTAACATCGGTACAATCGGTCACGTAGACCACGGTAAGACTACTTTAACGGCTGCTATCACCACCGTCTTAGGAAAAAAAGGATTCTCACAAATTCGTTCGTTCGATTCAATCGACAACGCTCCTGAAGAAAAAGAAAGAGGTATAACTATCAATACTTCACACGTTGAATATGAAACTGGAAATCGTCACTATGCACACGTTGACTGTCCGGGCCACGCTGACTATGTAAAGAACATGGTTACTGGTGCTGCACAGATGGACGGAGCTATCATTGTAGTTGCTGCAACTGACGGTCCAATGCCTCAGACACGTGAACACATTCTTCTTGCACGTCAGGTAAACGTTCCAAGGCTTGTTGTTTTCATGAACAAAGTGGACTTAGTTGACGACGAAGAGATGCTTGAGTTAGTTGAAATGGAAATGCGTGAACTGCTTTCATTCTACAACTTTGACGGCGACAACACTCCTGTAATTCAAGGTTCTGCTCTTGGTGCACTTAACGGTGAACCAAAATGGGAAGATAAAGTAATGGAACTTATGGATGCTGTTGACACATGGATTCCACTGCCTCCACGTGATGTTGACAAACCATTCCTTATGCCGGTTGAAGACGTGTTCTCTATAACAGGTCGTGGTACAGTTGCTACAGGCCGTATTGAGACAGGTATCATTAAAACAGGTGAAGAAGTACAGATCATTGGTCTTGGTGCTGAAGGAAGAAAATCAGTTGTTACAGGAGTAGAAATGTTCCGTAAGATTCTTGATGAAGGTCAGGCCGGTGATAACGTAGGTCTTTTGCTTCGTGGTATTGACAAAGACGATATCAAACGCGGTATGGTTATTTCTCACCCGGGTAAAGTTACACCTCACTCAAGATTTAAAGCTGAGGTTTATATCCTGAAAAAAGAAGAAGGTGGACGTCACACTCCATTCCACAACAAGTACCGTCCTCAGTTCTATATCCGCACATTGGACGTAACTGGTGAAATCACTCTTCCTGAAGGTGTAGAAATGGTTATGCCAGGTGATAACGTAACAATTGAAGTAGAACTGATCTACCCTGTAGCATGTAACGTAGGTCTTCGTTTCGCAATTCGTGAAGGTGGACGTACAGTTGGTGCAGGTCAGATTACAGAACTTGTAAACTAAAAAGCCTTAGTCCCCTGATTGTACAAGGGATTATAAGGTAACCAATACCTACCCTCCAATTTTCGTCCTCTTGCAGGAGGAATGAGGAGGGTACTTTACGGGTCTAGCTCAGTTGGTAGAGCACTGGTCTCCAAAACCAGTTGTCGGGAGTTCGAGCCTCTCGACCCGTGCTAAATGATCTGAAATAGATGAAAAAAATAGTTGCATATATCAAGGATTCTTATAACGAGTTAGTTCATAAGGTATCCTGGCCTTCCAAAGAAGAATTATCCGGCAGTACGGTGATTGTTTTAATTGCTTCCCTAATAATTGCCTTAATAGTGTTTGGAATAGATTCTTTATTTGAGTGGATATTAAAAATCCTCTACGGTATTTTATAATTCTGAATTAAAGACATAATGACTGAAGAGAGAAAAAAATGGTACGTATTGCGTTCCGTTAGTGGTAAAGAAAATAAGGTCAAAGAATATCTTGAATCAGAGATAAAAAAAACCGATTTGGGGAAATATATTTCTCAAGTCTTAATCCCCACAGAGAAGACTTTTACAGTACGTAACGGGAAAAAAGTGATGAAAGAACGCGCTTATCTTCCTGGGTATGTACTTATCGAAGCTGAACTGACAGGGGAAGTAATTCACGAACTTAAGAATATCAATTTTGTTGCAGGCTTTCTGCCTAATACAACTAACCCCCAACCATTAAAGGATTCGGAGGTTAAGCGTATACTAGGTACAATGGACGAATTGGAAGAAGCCGGTGAAGATCTTGATATGAAATTCTATGTTGGTGAAAACGTGAAAGTGATTAGCGGTCCTTTCAGCAGTTTCTCCGGCGAGGTTGAGGAAGTGAATGAAGAAAGGAAGAAACTCAAAGTAATGGTTAAAATTTTCGGTAGAAAACAACTATTAGAATTGAGTTATATGCAAGTAGAGAAAGAATAATCAGATATTTGGTTACGCAGATTCTGTAAATTCTTTAAAGTGTTTCGAAAAATCCCAATTATTTAAAATCAAGAAAATGGCTAAAGAAGTTGCCGGACAACTAAAATTACAAATTAAAGGAGGAGCTGCAAATCCATCACCTCCCGTAGGACCTGCATTAGGTTCGAAAGGGATTAATATAATGGATTTCTGCAAGCAATTCAATGCCAGGACTCAGGACAAAGCCGGTAAAGTGTTACCAGTAGTAATTACTTACTATGCCGACAAGTCTTTTGATTTTATTGTTAAAACACCACCGGTTGCAGTACAACTGCTAGAAGCCAGTAAACAAAAAGGAGGTTCGGCAGAGCCTAATCGCTTGAAAATATCAGCGATTACCTGGGAACAGGTAGAGACTATTGCCCGTGAGAAAATGACCGACTTAAACTGCTTCACACTTGAGTCTGCAATGAGAATGGTAGCCGGAACGGCTCGAAGCATGGGTATCACAGTAAAAGGAAAATTTCCTCAGAATATTAATATTTAAAACTTCAATTGAACATGAGTAAACTGACAAAAAATCAAAAGTTAGCTTTCAGCAAAATTGAAGGAGGAAAAGCCTATTCACTAAAAGAAGCATCAATACTGGTTAAAGAAATTACTACAACTAAATTTGATGCCTCTGTAGATATCGATGTACGCCTTGGCGTAGATCCGCGAAAAGCTAACCAAATGGTAAGAGGTGTTGTATCTCTTCCACACGGAACAGGAAAACAAGTAAGAGTCCTTGTATTGTGTTCTCCGGAAGTCGAAACCGATGCTAAAGAAGCAGGTGCAGACTACGTAGGACTGGATGAATATATCGAAAAAATTAAAGGTGGTTGGACCGATGTTGATGTTATCATCACACAACCGCAAATAATGGGAAAAATTGGTGCATTAGGTCGTATTTTAGGACCTCGTGGTCTTATGCCAAACCCAAAAAGCGGTACTGTTACTACTGACGTTGCAAAAGCTGTAAAAGAAGTAAAACAGGGTAAAATTGACTTTAAAGTAGACAAAGCCGGTATTATTCATACCTCTATAGGAAAAGTATCGTTCACGCCGGAACAAATTCGAGATAACGCTAGAGAATTTATCCAAACGTTGATCAAATTAAAACCGTCAGCAGCAAAAGGTACTTATATTAAGAGTATTTATCTTTCTAGTACAATGAGTCCCGGTATTAAGCTGGATACTAAGGCATTAGAAGAAACCAATTAACAAGGAAGTCAATGAAAAAGGAAGATAAAAAACAAATAATAGAACAGATTACAGTTGATCTTCAGGAGTATGAAAACTTCTATCTTACCGACATTGCAACATTAAATGCAGTGAAGACAAGTACATTAAGAAGAGAGTGCTACAATGAAGATATCAAACTGGTAGTCGTTAAAAACACCTTATTGCAAAAAGCATTCGAATCATTAGATAACAAATATGAAGAGTTATACCCTGTATTGAAGGGTAATACTGCAATAATGTTTTCTAATGTAGCAAATGCTCCTGCTAAGCTTATTGATAAACATAAAGCCGACAAGGTACCAGTATTAAAAGGTGCTTATGTTCAGGAAAGCTTCTTTATTGGAGCTGAGACCCTGAAGGATCTTGTGAATATCAAGAGCAAAACGGAACTTATCGGAGATGTTATTGCATTGTTGCAATCTCCTGCTAAGAATGTTATTTCAGCGCTCCAATCCGGCGGTAATACAATACATGGAGTACTGAAGACTCTGTCGGAAAGAGAAGTATCTCAATAAAAAGATCCGATAAATTTAATTAAAATAGATTTATCAGTCAACAAACAGAATTAGTAATCAATTTAAACAAATACAAAAAAATGGCAGACTTAAAAAAATTTGCTGAAGATCTGGTTAACTTAACAGTTAAAGAAGTTAACGAACTAGCCGAAATTTTAAAAACAGAGTACGGTATTGAACCGGCTGCTGCAGCTGTTGCTGTTGCTGCAGGACCCGCAGCTGGTGGTGAAGCCGCTGTAGAGGAAAAAACTGCATTCGATGTAGTTCTTAAGAGTGCCGGTGCAGCAAAACTTGCTGTTGTAAAAGCGGTTAAAGAACTTACCGGACTAGGACTAAAAGAAGCTAAAGATTTAGTCGACGCTGCTCCAAGTGAATTGAAAAAAGGTATAACAAAAGACGAAGCAGAAGCTTTGAAAAAACAACTTGAAGAGGCTGGAGCAGAAGTTGAACTTAAATAGCATTTACCTATATTAGGTTAATTCGGTTAGGAATCTTCAGTACTGAAGGTTCTTAACCTTTTCTGTCAATATATATTAGGTTCATAAATTCATCCCCATGTCTTCAAACAAAGCTATTCAAAGAATAAATTTTGCGTCGATTAAAAATCCGCTTGACTTCCCTGATTTTCTGGAAGTTCAACTCCAATCATTTCAGGATTTCATACAACTCGACACACCCCCCGAAAGCAGAAAAAAGGAAGGATTGTATAAGGTTTTCACGGAAAATTTTCCGATTACAGATACCCGAAACAATTTTGTACTTGAGTTTTTAGATTACTATGTTGATCCTCCACGCTATTCGATAGAAGAGTGCGTCGACAGAGGACTCACCTATAGCGTACCTCTAAAGGCTAAGCTTTATCTATACTGTACTGATCCTGATCACGAGGATTTCACACCTGTAATTCAGGATGTTTACCTGGGTACAATTCCTTACATGACTGAAAAGGGAACATTTGTGATTAATGGTGCAGAACGTGTAATCGTTTCTCAGCTTCACCGTTCTCCGGGTGTGTTTTTTGGTCAGAGTCTGCATGCAAATGGCAGTGTACTATACTCCGCCAGAGTTATACCATTCAGAGGGTCGTGGATAGAATTTGCCACGGATATCAACAACGTAATGTACGCCTATATAGATCGGAAAAAGAAATTGCCTGTTACAACTCTTCTTCGTGCCATTGGGTTCGAAAATGATAAGGACATTCTTGAGATTTTTGATCTGGCAGAGGAAGTTAAAGCAAATAAAACAAATCTGAAGAAAGTTTTAGGTCGTAAATTAGCTGCCCGTGTTTTGAAATCATGGATGGAAGATTTTGTGGATGAGGACACCGGTGAAGTTACTTCAATCGAGAGAAATGAAGTAATTATCGAGCGTGAGACCATTTTGGAGCAGGAGCATATTGATGAAATTATAGAATCAGGAGTTCCATATATACTTCTTCATAAAGAGACAGCAAATACAATTGACTATTCAATTATATATAATACATTGCAAAAAGATCCGAGTAATTCGGAGATTGATGCAATAAAACACATATATCGACTATTACGTAGTGCTGAGCCAGCTGATGACTCAAGTGCACGGGATGTAATCAACAATCTGTTTTTCTCTGAAAAGAGATATGACTTAGGAGATGTTGGACGTTATAGAATTAACAAAAAGCTCAATTTAAATATTGATGACGATATTCGTGTTCTTACGAAAGAAGATATTATAGAGATTATAAAATATCTTATCGAATTAATTAATTCAAAAGCGGTAGTTGACGATATTGATCACCTTAGTAACAGACGTGTAAGGACTGTTGGTGAACAATTATATACTCAATTTGGTATAGGTTTGACCCGTATGGCACGTATAATCCGTGAAAGGATGAATGTCAGAGACAACGAGGTCTTTACACCTATTGACCTGATTAATGCGAAAACTATTTCTTCCGTTATAAATACCTTCTTCGGAACTAATGCTTTATCGCAATTTATGGACCAAACTAACCCACTTGCCGAGATAACACATAAACGACGCTTATCGGCACTGGGACCAGGTGGACTGTCGCGCGAACGTGCAGGATTTGAAGTTCGTGACGTTCACTTTACACACTATGGACGTCTTTGTCCTATTGAAACCCCTGAAGGTCCTAATATTGGACTTATCTCTTCACTTTGCGTTTATGCCAAAATTAATGAACTTGGTTTTATCGAAACTCCTTACCGTAAAGCAGAAAATGGAATCGTTAATATTAATAACAACGAAATCATATATTTAGCTGCCGAAGAGGAGGAAGGGAAAATTATTGCACAGGGTAATGCACCCCTTGATGAAAAAGGGCACTTTATAAACCCAAGAGTTAAATCCCGACAAGATGCCGACTATCCGGTTGTTGCTCCCGAAGAGGTAGAACTTATGGACGTATCACCGATGCAAATTGCATCTATTGCAGCATCTCTCATTCCTTTTCTTGAACATGATGATGCAAACCGTGCACTGATGGGTTCAAACATGATGCGTCAGGCAGTACCACTGATACGTACAGAATCTCCTATAGTAGGAACAGGTATTGAAGGAGATGTCATTAAAGACTCAAGAACACAAATAGTTTCTGAGGGAGATGGCGTAGTTACTTTTGTAGATGCCACTACAATCAAGGTAAAATATGAACGAAGCGAAGAAGAAGAATTCACCAGCTTCGAAGATTCAGAAAAGACTTATAATATTCCTAAGTTCCGTAAGACTAACCAAAATACAACAGTCGATCTTCGTCCTATTTGTAAAGTAGGTCAAAAAGTAAAAAGCGGTGAAATCCTTACTGAAGGCTATGCAACGGAAGATGGAGAGCTGGCACTTGGTAAAAACCTTAAAGTGGCATTTATGCCTTGGAAAGGTTATAACTTTGAAGATGCTATCGTATTAAGCGAAAGAATGGTAAGTGATGATGTATTTACTTCTGTTCATGTTGAGGAATTCTCACTTGAGGTTAGAGAAACCAAGCGAGGAATGGAGGAATTAACATCAGATATACCAAATGTCAGCGAAGAAGCTACAAAAGATCTTGATGAAAAAGGAATAGTTAGAGTAGGTGCCAGAATTAAACCCGGTGATATCCTTATTGGTAAAATTACTCCTAAGGGAGAATCTGATCCTTCACCTGAAGAGAAGTTACTTCGAGCTATTTTCGGAGATAAGGCAGGAGATGTCAAGGATGCTTCACTAAAAGCCTCACCCTCACTTAGTGGTGTTGTTGTACATACAAATCTTTTTTCGAAAGCATCCAAAAAAGGGAAGACAAAACTTTCCAATAAGGCTATTCTTCCTAAACTGGATGAGGAGTACGAAACAAGACTTGATGAATTAAGGAAAGTACTTATCGATAAACTTTTAAAGCTGACTGAAGGTAAAACATCTGCAGGAGTTAAAGATTACACAAATATTGACATTGTTCCCAAAGGTACTAAATTTACTCTAAAAACACTCTCTGATATTGACTATCAATCAGTTCAGCTTAATAAGTGGACTACAGATACTCATAAAAACAAGCTAATTCGTGCAACTGTTATAAATTATCTGCGTCGATTTAAAGAGCTGGATGCTGAATTAAAACGTAAACGTTTTGATCTGACAATCGGTGATGAGTTACCATCAGGAATTATGCAAAGTGCGAAAGTTTATGTCGCCAAAAAACGTAAAATCCAAGTTGGAGATAAAATGGCCGGTCGTCACGGAAACAAAGGTATTGTTTCAAAGATTGTACGTCAGGAAGATATGCCTTTCTTAGCTGATGGCACCCCTGTTGACATTGTTTTAAATCCGCTTGGTGTACCTTCTCGTATGAATCTGGGACAAATTTTTGAAACAGTTCTGGGATGGGCTGGCAAACAGCTTGATATTAAATTTGCAACACCTATATTTGATGGTGCACAACTTGAAGATCTGACTGTATGGACTGATAAAGCGGGCGTACCTGCATTTGGTAAATCTTATCTGTATGACGGTGGAACCGGAGAAAGATTTGATCAACCGGCAACAGTAGGAGTAATTTACATGCTTAAGCTCGGTCACATGGTTGAGGATAAAATGCACTCTCGCTCAATAGGACCATATTCACTAATTACACAGCAACCATTGGGTGGTAAAGCCCAATTTGGAGGACAACGTTTTGGTGAGATGGAGGTATGGGCACTTGAAGCATTTGGAGCATCTCACATTCTACAAGAGATTCTTACTGTTAAATCAGATGATGTTGTTGGTCGTTCCAAAGCATACGAATCAATTGTTAAGGGAGAGGCAATGCCTCAACCGGGTATACCTGAATCGCTTAATGTACTTATTCATGAGCTTCAGGGTCTGGGACTTAGTATTACTCTCGATTAATATTCACCGGATAAACAGATGATATGGCATAGAGTAGCTTTATCATCTGCCGGGAATTCATTTAAAAAAATCATAACTCTTTATAAAGGTTATTATGGCATATAGAAAAGAGAATAAAATAAAGAGTAGCTTTTCAAAAATTACAATCAGTCTGGCTTCTCCGGAACAGATTCTTGAGAAATCATTTGGCGAAGTTTTAAAACCAGAGACAATAAATTATCGCACTTACAAACCAGAACGTGACGGACTTTTCTGTGAACGAATATTCGGGCCGGTTAAAGACTATGAGTGTCATTGCGGTAAATATAAACGAATACGCTACAAAGGTATAGTATGTGATAGATGCGGTGTAGAAGTTACAGAGAAGAAAGTACGCCGTGAACGTACAGGACACATTCACCTTGTGGTTCCTGTAGCTCATATATGGTACTTTAGATCACTACCCAACAAAATTGGGTATCTATTAGGTATTCCTACAAAGAAACTGGATACTATCATTTATTATGAACGATACGTTGTAATCCAAGCGGGTATTCTTGAAGACAAAGTGACAGAAAAAGATCTACTTACTGAAGATGAATACCTGGAACTACTGGATTCAATACCTAAAGAAAATCAATCACTCGAAGATTCTGATCCCAATAAATTTATTGCTAAGATGGGAGCAGAAGCTTTATTGAGTTTGCTAGAAAGAATCAATCTTGACAAGTTAGCTAACCACCTTCGCCACAAAGCAAATACAGAAACATCTCAGCAACGAAAGAATGAAGCACTAAAACAGCTACAGGTAGTAGAAGCATTTAGAGGTTCCAAGAACATTAATAAGCCTGAGTGGATGATAATGAAAGTTATCCCGGTAATTCCACCGGATCTTCGACCATTAGTGCCCTTAGATGGTGGACGATTTGCTACTTCTGACCTTAATGATCTTTATCGAAGAGTTATTATTCGTAATAACCGCCTTAAAAGACTCATTGACATTAAGGCTCCTGATGTGATTCTTAGAAATGAGAAACGTATGCTTCAGGAATCGGTAGATTCATTATTTGACAACTCTCGCAAATCGAGTGCAATCAAAACAGAATCAAACCGCCCTTTGAAGTCTCTATCCGACAGCTTGAAAGGAAAACAAGGTCGTTTCCGCCAAAATCTACTTGGTAAACGTGTAGACTATTCAGCACGTTCAGTTATTGTTGTGGGTCCTGAACTAAAGATGCATGAATGCGGACTTCCAAAAGATATGGCGGCTGAATTATACAAACCGTTTATTATCCGCAAGTTAATAGAAAGAGGAATTGTTAAAACAGTTAAGTCTGCTAAAAAGATTGTAGACAGAAAAGAACCTGTAGTATATGATATACTTGAATATGTGATGAAAGGTCACCCGGTTCTTCTTAACCGTGCTCCTACCCTTCACCGTTTGGGTATTCAGGCATTCCAGCCAAAACTTATTGAAGGTAAAGCTATTCAATTACACCCGCTTGCTTGTACTGCTTTTAACGCGGACTTTGACGGCGACCAGATGGCTGTTCACCTTCCATTAGGCAATGAAGCTATTCTGGAAGCTCAACTTCTGATGCTTGCTTCACACAACATTCTCAATCCGGCAAACGGAGCACCAATTACTGTTCCTTCACAAGATATGGTTCTAGGACTTTATTACATTACAAAAATACGTCCGGGTGCAAAAGGTGAAGGCATGTATTTTTATGGTGAAGAGGAGGCAATAATTGCATACAACGAAGGAGCTGTTGATATTCACGCACTTGTGAAAGTAGTTGTTGATGATATTGATGAAGAGGGCAATCCGATTCGAAAGATGCACGAAACCACAGTAGGACGTGTTATTACCAACGAAGCTATTCCTAAAGAAGTAGGATATGTTAACGAGTTGCTATCTAAAAAATCACTCCGTGATATTATCGGAAAAGTAATTAAAACTTGTGGTGTTGCACGCACAGCTCAATATCTTGATGATATAAAAGATCTCGGATACAAAATGGCATTCAAGGGAGGATTATCATTCAATCTTGAGGATGTTATTATACCAAAAGAAAAAGAGGCGTTGATTCAGGAAGGTTATAATGAAGTAGAACAGATATTGGATAACTACAATATGGGATTCATTACCTATAATGAACGTTATAACCAGATTATTGATACATGGACACATATTAACTCTAAGTTGTCAAATATCCTGATGAAACAACTTTCAGAAGACGACCAGGGATTTAACTCAGTATACATGATGCTTGATTCTGGAGCTCGTGGTTCGAGGGAACAGATCAGACAGTTGTCAGGTATGCGTGGATTGATGGCTAAACCCCAAAAGAGTGGTGCAGAAGGAGCTCAGATTATTGAGAATCCAATTCTTGCGAACTTTAAGGAAGGCTTGTCAGTTCTAGAGTATTTCATCTCAACTCACGGTGCCCGTAAGGGTCTTGCCGACACAGCTCTTAAAACAGCTGACGCCGGTTACCTTACACGCCGACTGGTTGACGTATCTCAGGATGTGATAGTAAATGAAGTTGACTGTGGTACTCTAAGAGGATTAACCGCAACAGCTATTAAAAACAATGAAGAGATAATTGCTTCACTGTACGAAAGAATTCTTGGACGCGTTTCTGTACATGATGTACAACATCCTAATACAGGCGAAATTCTTGTAAATTCGGGTGAAGAAATAACAGAGGATATTGCTAAGAAAATTGAAGAATCTCCAATAGAAAGAGTTGAAATAAGATCAGTTCTTACATGTGAATCATCACATGGAGTTTGTGCAAAATGTTATGGTAGGAATCTTGCTACCGGACACATGGTTCAAAAAGGTGAAGCAGTCGGTGTTATCGCTGCCCAGTCAATTGGTGAACCTGGAACACAGCTTACTCTTAGAACATTCCATGTCGGTGGTATTGCTTCTAATATTGCTGCAGAAAGTAGAATTGTAGCAAAGTATGACGGAATTGTTGAATTTGATGAACTACGTTTCGTTGAGGCTCAAGACTCTGAAGGTAAACCATTGAAAGTTGTCGTAAGCCGTTTGATGGAAATGAGGATTATTGATCCAAATACAAAAATTGTTTTGGTTACTCATAATGTTCCCTACGGATCCAAGCTATATTTCAACCAGTCTGATAAGATCACAAAAGGAGATTTGATATGTGAATGGGACCCGTTCAATGCTGTTATTGTATCTGAAGCATCAGGTAAGATTAAATTTGAAAATTTCACTGAGAACCTTACTTATAAGGTAGAATCTGACGAACAAACAGGATTGAAAGAGAAAGTTATCATTGAGTCTCGCGATAAAACAAAAGCTCCGTCTGCACACATTGTAGATGATAATGATAATATCTTACGTACATATACTCTACCTCTCGGTTCACACATTGTAAAAAATGAGAACGATGATATTAAAGCGGGAGATATTCTGGTTAAAATACCACGTGCAGTTGGTAAAACAGGTGACATTACAGGTGGTCTGCCACGTGTAACCGAACTTTTTGAAGCACGTAATCCATCAAATCCGGCAGTAGTTACTGAGATTGACGGAGAGGTTTCTTTTGGAAAAATAAAAAGAGGTAATCAGGAAATTTCAGTTACCACTAAGACAGGTGAAACTAAAAAGTACATGGTTCCATTATCCAAGCAGATACTTGTACAGGAAAATGACTATATCCGTGCAGGTATGCCTTTATCAGAAGGTGCAATCACTCCAGCAGACATATTAGCTATCAAAGGCCCTACAGCAGTTCAGGAATACATTGTGAATGAAGTTCAGGATGTTTACCGTCTTCAGGGTGTTAAAATTAATGATAAACACTTTGAAGTTATCGTTCGCCAGATGATGCGAAAAGTTGAAGTTGTAGATCCGGGCGACACTTGTTTCCTTGAACAACAACTTGTTGACAAGCTTGAAATGATGGAAGAAAATGATCGTACATGGGGTAAGAAAGTTATTACTGATGCAGGCGATTCTCAAATATTCGAACCGGGTCAGATAGTTACTGTTCGTAAACTGCGTGACGAGAATAGTTCTCTGAAACGTCGTGACCTGAAACTTGTAGAAGCTCGTGACGCTGTTCCTGCGACAGCTAATCAGGTGCTACAAGGAATCACCCGCGCTGCTCTTCAGACAACCAGCTTCATGTCTGCCGCATCGTTCCAGGAAACAACGAAAGTCCTGAACGACGCAGCTATTCACGGTAAAACTGACACTTTGGATGGACTAAAAGAGAATGTTATTGTTGGACATCTTATTCCTGCAGGAACCGGTCAGAGAGAGTTTGAAAAACTTGTAGTAGGCTCACGTGAAGATTTTGAAAAACTAAATGCAAACAAAAGAAGTAATTTGTTCCAGGAAGCAATTTCTGAGGACTAAATTATCTCTGATATACATAAAAACCCGAGACTGGTAATCAGTTTCGGGTTTTTTATTATATAATACTTTGCAGTAAATAATATTCATAAAATGTTTGAAAATCTATACTATTGACCTGTGGATTTTTTCAGGTAATCATAGATTGCACTTTGAGCACGTACGGGCGGATTATCATTATATTTGAAAATATTATTCAGATTTTCATCAATCCACACAGCGCTTTTATTATCAGCAAGCTGAATTTTTAGAATATCAATAATCTGTTTTTTAAGAGAAATTGTATATATTGGAAAAGCCACTTCAATACGTCTATGCAGATTACGTTGCATCCAGTCGGCAGATGTTAAATATACATTTTCTTCACCCTCGTTAAAAAAATACCAAACACGTGCATGCTCGAGATAAGCACCTACAATTCGGGTAATAGTTATGTTCTCACTATAAGGCTGATTAGGTATAAGGCAGCAGATACCACGGACAATCAGATCAATTTTAACACCCACCTCACTTGCCTTATAAAGTGCTTCTATCATACCTTTATCCTCTAAACTATTCATTTTAAGTATAATATATCCTATACCACCATTTTTCACATGTTCTATTTCACGCTCTATCATACGATGAATCTCGGGTAGCATATTGAACTGAGTAACTAAAAGATGATTAAAGTTGTGAATATGTGGTTTGCCTTCCAGAACACGAAATACTTCATCAATATCTTTGATAAACTCTTTATTAGACGTCAATAATCCTTTATCAGAGTATATTCGTGCTGTTTTCTCATTAAAATTTCCTGTTCCAAGATAAGCATATCCTTTAATTGGATCTTCAGGATCATTGCTGCGCTTACGTACATAAGCCAACTTAGCATGTACTTTTAAGCCTGGCAAACTATATATTATTTTCACACCAGCCTGTTGCATTAGTTCTGAAGAAATGTAATTATTTTCTTCATCAAAACGAGCTTTAAGCTCAACAAACACAGTCACTTTTTTCCCATTCTTTGCAGCACTAATCAAACTATTAATTACAGCTGAATTCTCTGCAACCCTGTATTGAGTAACTTTAATCTCAAGTACTTTGGGGTCAAAAGCAGCCTGTAACAGGAATCTAAGCAGATAATCAAACGACTGATAGGGGAAATGCAGCAAAACATCCTGTTTCCTCAATACACGCAGAACAGAATTATTAGATTCCAGTTCTGGTACTCTAAGTGGTTGTGGAAGCTTTTGTTTGAGAGTGTTTCCTACTGGATTTGGGAGATCAGCAAGATCAGACAGGTTCAGATAACGTCCAGAGGGAAGAAGTTCCTCTTCCTCTATTTCGTATGCCTCACATAGGTAATTAAGAAAATAATCAGGCATATTCCGATCATACTGAAAACGAGTTACTGCACCTATTTTTCGCTTACGCACTTTTTTTAATATTTCTTCTGCAATGTCTTTCTGATCTTCATCTTCAAGAGAAAAATCTGCATCACGTGAAATCTTAATGCTAAAACAATCTACTATGTCATATCCGGGAAATACACTTTTCAGATTGGCTTTAATTACATCATCAATAAACATAATGTAGTAATTACCGCCATAAGAAGGCAATTCGATAAACCGTGGAATCTTTGTATACGGTATCTTCATTATTGCATAAGTGTAGTTGGAAGGATCATCCTCAATCTTTTTCTTCTTTTTTAGTAAACTAATAGTTTGATAAATTCTACCATCCTGAATAAATGAATGGATATCATCTTTTTGAATTATCATTGGCTGAAGATATGGAAATACCTCTTCATTGAAATATTTCTCAACATAGCTTTTGTGGAATGCCTTAACATTATCGGTCTGATAAAGCACAATACTATTTCTTTTTAACTCAGGAAGAATCATATTATTAAAGATGTTATGATATTCTTTCTCCTGAGCTGTTACTTCATTATTAATTTGAACAATCGTTTTTAGAGCTTCTTCAACAGATTCATCACGATTAATACTTTCTAGCAATGAGCTGTGGTAACCACTAACTCTGATTTTATAAAACTCTTCCAGATTTGAAGAATAAATTGATAGAAATTTTATACGTTCATATACAGGCAGTCGTTCATCTTTTGCTTCAAGAAGTACACGATAGTTAAAAGACAACCAACTTATATCGCGTTTGAAATAAGAGTATTGATTATTTTTCATTGTAAAGCGTTTGCGTATGTATATTTAACCTCAAAAATACAAAGTTTGTTCGAATAAAAGATATTTTGACAATATTTCAACAAGAAATTAATTAACTGACTATTGGGCAGGGAACTTTGTTTGAAATAATTTATCTTTGCCAAGATAAGTAATTAAAAATAATATGAAGAAAATCGGACTTCTGTCTGACACACACGGATATTGGGATGATAAATTTAAAATCTATTTTGAACCATGCGACGAAGTGTGGCACGCCGGAGATATTGGCAATATGGAAATTGCCGAACGATTTGAGGAATTTAAAACATTCAGAGCTGTATACGGGAACATCGATGACTATAAAACACGTAATATTTACCCTGAAAGGTCTCGTTTTATAATAGAAAATGTTGATGTCTTAATGACTCATATCGGTGGTTATCCGGGACATTATGACCCTTCTATCCGTTTACTGATACAGAAAGAGCCCCCCAAGTTATTTATAGCGGGGCATTCACATATTCTTAAAGTAATGTATGATAAAAAACTTGAGTGCCTTCATATTAATCCCGGTGCTGCAGGTATATATGGATTTCACAAAGTGCGTACTATTTTACGCTTTGTACTAGAAGATGGAAATATAAAAGATTTGGAAGTAATAGAACTTAGATAATTAGAAAAAACAGGACTCTATATTTTAAATCATATAATGGTTTGTTTATGCAGACAATACTATTCCAACTAAACCAATTATTACAAATACACCTCCAATTACCCTATTAAGAACTAACAACCCATTACGTTTGAACTTCTTTCGCAAGCGGGAAACAAGTGTGGTAATAAAAAACCACCACAAAAGTGCTGCTGTTATAAACCCTGCAATACCTGCAATAACGACATGGAACCCCTCATAAAATGGATTAAAGGAGAATCTGGTATAAAGTCCTATTAAAACGAATACAATTGCAATATTTGAAAAGGTCAATACAAATGATGAAAAAAAGTCCTTTACGTATCTGGTATTTTCAGGCAGGTATGAAGGTGTCCAGACTTTCAGTGGGTTGGATCTAAATACACCAATTCCAAATAAAACAAGTATGATACTTCCGGCTATTTGTAATATTTTTTTATTTTCTGAAAGAAACTCAGATATAAAACTCAGACCAACCATCGTAATAAGTGCATAACTTATATCAGATAACATAGCTCCCATACCAGTTACAAATCCATGCCACCTGCCACGGTTAAGAGTTCTCTGAATTGTCAACATATTTATTGGTCCCATCGGAGATGAAACAAGAAGTCCGATTATAAATCCCTTAGCAGCAATCTCTAGCATAAAATTAGTATAGGTAAATTATCTCGTGCAAAGATACATTCAATATCAAAACAGACAAAAAGATAATTGCTTTCTAATTATATCACTCTTTTTAGTAACTTTGTCTTTTAATTCTATTTAAATCGATCTAAAAACTGAGATATGATTTCTTTTTTCAAAACACCCTCAAAAAGCATAGTTGCAGTAGAAGCTGATCATTCGTTCACTTCAGAAACACTGCGTAAACTTACATGGCTATTCGGTGAAGCTGAATTGCTTGACACTGATAAAATTGAAATAGCATATATTGGTCCTCGCCGTGAAATGATTACTCCATGGAGTACTTGTGCAGTTGAAATCACAAGAAATATGGGAATTGAGGGGATAACCCGAATAGAAGAATATTCTCCATTTTCAGACAATGTTGATTTCTATTTCGATCCTATGCTTCAACGTAAATATAAGCAACTGGATCAATCAATTTTTACGATCGACAGAAGACCTGAAGATATCATTTATATTGATGATATAAATGCATATAACCAATCTGAGGGACTTGCTATGAGTATTGATGAAATCGACTATCTTAACAGTGTTAGTAATAAGATGGGCCGCAAACTCACAGATAGTGAAGTGTTTGGTTTTTCTCAAGTGAATTCTGAACATTGCCGTCACAAAATATTCAACGGAAAATTTATTATTGATGGCGAGGAAAAAGAAATGTCGCTCTTCCAGATGATAAAAAAGACTTCTTCCGTCAATCCTAATTCACTTATTTCAGCATATAAAGATAATGTAGCTTTTATTCAGGGACCAACTATAGAGCAGTTTGTTCCTGCAAGTGGAGACAAACCTGATTACTTTATAACAAAAGAAATTGAGAGTGTTTTATCACTTAAAGCTGAAACTCATAATTTTCCGACAACAGTTGAACCATTTAATGGTGCATCAACAGGAACTGGTGGTGAGATTCGCGATAGATTAGCAGGAGGTAAGGGATCGCTACCCATCGCAGGCACAGCTGTTTATATGACCTCCTACCCTCGCCTTGAGAATGATCGTCCATGGGAACAAACTCTTTCGCCCCGAAACTGGCTTTATCAAACACCTGAACAAATACTAATAAAAGCATCGAATGGTGCTTCTGACTTTGGTAATAAATATGGTCAGCCTCTGATTTGCGGTTCGTTGCTTACATTCGAACATAAAGAAAATAATAAGAAATTTGGTTACGACAAAGTGATCATGCTTGCCGGCGGTGTTGGATATGCTAATAAACGTGACGCGAAAAAAGGTGATCCTGAAAAAGGAGATAAAATTGTAGTTCTCGGAGGAGATAATTATCGAATTGGAATGGGCGGTGGCGCAGTATCATCTGTAAATACAGGCGAATATTCCGAAGGAATAGAACTTAATGCTATACAGAGGGCAAATCCTGAAATGCAAAAACGTGTTTCAAACGTGATTCGCTCCTTGGCAGAATCTGAAGACAACCCAATTGTATCTATTCATGATCATGGTGCAGGTGGTCATCTTAACTGTCTTTCGGAAATAGTGGAGAGTACGGGTGGTGTAATAGAAATTGACAAACTGCCTATTGGGGATAAGACTCTTTCGGCAAAAGAAATAATTGGAAATGAAAGTCAGGAGCGAATGGGACTTCTGATGAATGAACAAGATATTGAAAGAATTGAACGTATTGCCTCACGAGAACAAGCACCACTTTATGTGGTAGGAGAAACAACAGGAGATATGAAACTCATGTTTACACAACCTGATGGAGTAAATCCGATTGATATGGAATTAGGTGATTTTTTTGGTAAAACACCTGAAACTGTTATGAAAGATAATACTATTATCGAAGAATACAGTTCTCCTGAATACACCTTAGAAAAACTGGGGGAATACATTGAGAGTGTTCTTAAACTTGAATCTGTGGCATGCAAGGACTGGCTTACAAACAAAGTTGACAGATCTGTTAGTGGTAGAATTGCACGTCAGCAATGCCAGGGAGAAATTCAACTTCCTCTGAGCGATTGTGGCGCAGTAGCTTTGGACTATAGAGGTCATGCCGGGATTGCAACTTCAATCGGACATGCACCTCAGGTTGCTATGATAGATCCGGCATCTGGTTCGGTAATGGCAATTGCAGAGGCCTTAACAAATATTGTTTTTGCACCTCTAACGAAAGGCCTTCAAAGTGTTTCACTGAGTGCCAACTGGATGTGGCCATGCCGTAATCCGGGTGAAGATGCAAGGCTTTACAAAGCAGTAGAAGCTTGTTCTGATTTTGCATGTGATCTGGGAATCAACATACCAACCGGAAAAGACTCACTTTCTATGACTCAGAAGTATGGAGAAGAAAAAGTCTATTCTCCTGGTACAGTGATTATTTCTGCAGCTGCAGAAGTAGAGAATATTCGTAAAATTGTATCACCTGTACTAGCATATATAAAAGGCACATACATCTATTATATTGATTTTTCATTTGACACATTTAAACTTGGAGGCTCTGCATTTGCACAGACAATGAGTAAGATTGGAGATGAGGCACCCGGAGTAACTGATGCTGAATATTTCAAAAATGCTTTTGCAGCAGTACAGGAATTAGTTAACAGAGGATTAATACTGGCAGGACATGATGTATCGGCAGGAGGTATGGTTACCACTATGCTTGAGATGTGTTTTTCTAACCCTAACGGAGGATTGGAGGCACGACTTGATAAGATTAGAAATTCAGATATTATAAAAATACTATTTTCTGAAAATCCCGGAGTTTTGATACAGGTAAAACATCACCGTCTGGTTGAAAAGATTCTTCAGGATTATGGTTTAGGTTTTGCAATTGTTGCAAGACCCATAGAGGATCGTAAACTGATTATTGCAAAGGATGATTTCAGGAGCGAATTCGATATCGACAAACTTCGCGATGTTTGGTATCACACCTCTTACCTTCTTGACAAGAAGCAAAGTGGATCGAATCATGCTGAATTGAGATTTAACAATTACGCAAATCAACCACTTCAATTCGATATTAAACCTGAATTTACAGGAAAAATGGAAGATATGGGGCTGAATCCAGATCGTAAAGAAAAGTCAGGTCTGACAGCTGCCATTATTCGCGAAAAGGGTACTAACGGAGAACGTGAAATGGCCTATTCACTTTTCCTGGCTGGATTTGATGTAAAAGATGTGCACATGACTGACCTTACTTCGGGAAGAGAAACACTTGAAGATGTACAGATGGCTGTATTCTGTGGAGGGTTCTCAAACTCAGATGTACTTGGATCTGCAAAAGGATGGGCAGGAGGTTTCAAATATAATGAGAAAGCAAAATCAGCTCTTAGAAACTTCTTCGCAAGAAAAGATACTCTTAGTCTTGGTGTTTGTAACGGTTGCCAACTATTAATGGAAATGGGACTAATATTTCCTGAACTAGGTGGACAACATCCTAAGATGCAGCCTAACTTATCAAACAAATTCGAATCAACATTTGTAAGTTTGGAGATTCCAAAGAATGAATCAATAATGCTTAAATCTTTGGAGGGATCAAAATTAGGTATTTGGGTTGCTCACGGCGAGGGTCGTTTTTCTCTACCGGAAGCTGAGTTTACCTATAATATATCTGCAAAGTTCCTCTACGATGAATATCCGGGAAATCCTAACGGATCTGACTATTCAGCAGCTGCTGTATGTTCAAAAGACGGTCGCCATTTAGCTATGATGCCACACTTGGAACGTTCAATTTTCCCTTGGCAAAATGCCTATTATCCTTTTGCATACAGAAAACATGAAGTAACTCCATGGATGGAAGCATTTACAAATGCAAGAGATTGGCTAAAAGCACGTTAAGTTAACAGGGTTACTTTTATTTGTAAATATTGTAAATTTTATTTAACTTGACGAAAAATTAGAAGTGAATAAGCCTATTTTTGAGATTGAATTAAAAGTACGCGATTATGAGTGTGATTCGCAAGGTCATGTGAACAATGCAAACTATCAACACTATTTTGAAGTGGCAAGACATGAATTCCTGGAAAATTCAGGTTTAAGTTTTTATCAACTTCATCTTAAAGGCATTGATGCTGTTGTCTCGCGCGTACAAATTAGATACAAGGTTCCTCTAATTGGGATGGACAGATTTAAATGTACTATTTCCAGACTTGAAAAAGTAAATGTAAAATATATTTTTCATCAAGATATTATTCGAATATCCGATAATGTCGTTTGTGCAAAAGCAAAAATTGAAGTTGTTAACCTTGTTGATGGCAAGCTTTCTGAACCTGAAGTTTTTAACAAAGCATTTACTGATTATATTTAATTGATATGGAAGTATAATAAATTCAAATTAATAATTTCAGTTCAGAAATATTACTGACATTAGACATCAGATCAAATTGACAGATAAATCGTTATACCAAATAGCTCTCACACAAATAAAAGGTGTGGGTGTTACCCTTGCCCGTAATTTAATGGAAGTGATGGGTGATGAAGAGGCGGTCTTTAAAGAAAGTATATCAAAACTGGAAACAATACCACGTATCTCGAAACGACTGATAACTGAGATACGTAATTCTGAAGTATTAAGAAAAGCAGAAAAGGAATTGGAATTCGTAACGAAAAACAATATTCATCTTCTTTTTTTTACTGACAAAAACTATCCACAAAGACTTAATAACTGCATCGATGCTCCAATTCTAATGTATGCAAAGGGTAATGTTGAATTTAACCGCAATAAAGTCATAAATATAATTGGCACACGTAATGCAACAAAATATGGACTGGATTTTTGCAGAGATTTTGTAAAAGATATTTCACAAAGATTCCCTGATATTCAGATTATAAGTGGTCTGGCTTACGGTATAGATATATGTGCTCACAGGGCTGCATTAAAAAATGGGCTATCAACTGTAGCAGTTCTAGGCCACGGTTTAGACAGAATCTATCCTTACGTCCATCGTCAAACAGCCATAGAGTTAACAAATAACGGAGCACTCCTTACAGAATTTCCTAGTGAAACTAATCCTGACGGGCATAATTTTGTCAGGCGAAACCGTATAGTAGCCGGCATGTCTGATGCAACTATTGTAATGGAATCCGGAAGTAAGGGTGGATCACTTATTACTGCGGATATAGCTAATTCATATTTCAGAGAGGTTTTTGCACTTCCAGGGCGTATAAACGATAAAATGTCTTATGGTTGCAATCAGTTGATATCAGGAAATAAAGCATTATTACTTCAGAGTACTGAGAGCTTCATTTCTCATATGGGATGGGAAGTTGAAGAAAAAAAGAAAATACCTAAGCAAATTGAGTTGTTTAATGATCTATCTACTGAAGAGGAAAAAGTTTGTAGTTCTCTTAAAGAAAAAAGTCCAAAACAGGTGAATAATCTTGCAATTGAATTAAATGTCCCATTATCTGAGCTTTTAATGACTCTTTTAGAGTTAGAAATGAAAAATCTTGTGACTGCTCTTCCAGGAGGTATGTATAAGTTGATCTAATTTTTTTTTCATATCTTTGATAGAGTAAAAAACTATTGAAAAAATATTCCTTTTAAGTACAAACAGACAAAAATTAAAGTACACCAATATTAACAAATTAACTAATAGATAGAGTTATGGCTGAAGAAAAAGACAACAAAAGCAACAAGAGTGCAGAAAAGATTAATGAAAAGAACAGTGAAAAAATGAAAGCTCTGCGCGCTGCAATGGATAAGATAGAGAAAACTTACGGCAAAGGCTCTATTATGAAGATGGGAGATGAAAAGGTAGAAGAAATCCCTGTTATCTCATCTGGCTCAATCGGTCTTAATATTGCACTTGGTGTTGGTGGTTATCCAAAGGGCAGAGTAATTGAGATATACGGTCCTGAATCATCCGGTAAAACCACACTTGCAATTCATGCTATTGCAGAAGCACAGAAAGCCGGTGGAGTTGCAGCTTTTATTGATGCGGAGAATGCATTCGATCGTTTTTATGCTGAGAAACTTGGAGCTAATACAGATGAATTACTTATCTCTCAACCTAGTAGCGGAGAAGAGGCACTGGAAATTGCAGAACAACTAATTCGATCAGCTGCAGTAGATATTATTGTGATTGACTCTGTGGCAGCTTTGACACCTAGAAAAGAGTTGGAAGGAGAAATGGGAGATGCCAGCGTTGGTCTTCAGGCAAGACTTATGTCACAAGCATTGCGTAAGCTTACCTCAGCCATAAGCAAAACAAACACTACTTGCATATTTATCAATCAGTTGCGAGAAAAGATTGGTGTAATGTTTGGTAATCCAGAAACAACTACAGGTGGAAATGCATTGAAATTTTATTCTTCTGTACGTCTGGATATACGCGGAAACGGAACACCAATAAAGGAAGGAGAAGTACAAATAGGGAAACCAACCCGGGTTAGAGTAGTAAAAAATAAAGTTGCCCCACCTTTCAGAAAAGCAGAATTTGATATTATGTATGGTGAAGGTATTTCAAAAACAGGTGAAATAATTGACATAGGTGCTGAATTGGGTATCATTAAGAAGAGCGGATCATGGTATAGTTATAAGGATACCAGACTTGGTCAAGGACGTGATGCAGCCAAAATTGCTATTAGGGATAATCCTGAACTTTCTGAAGAACTAGAAGGACTAATTTATGAAGCATTAAAAGAAAATAAATAGTTTCTATAGAGGTTTCCAACAGGAAGCCTCTTTTTTTTATTAGCTTCATCATTATTTCAAATTCTTTTGTTTTTTTTGAACTCCTTTACTTTATTATTGTTATAATTTTCCTCTCAATTAATCATAAAAATTTTTTTTAGTAAATGCGCACTCACAGAAATATAACTCAAAAAGAAATAGATGTACTTTTATCCAATGGCACTGAGTGTTCTAATTGGGATCTTGTACAAGTCAAAGATGGTTTTAATCCACAATATATTAAGAATACAATATTTTCCGGAAAAATCAAACTTGGCGTATTTGAGAAGGATTTTACACTTTCTGGAGGACTTAAAAAACACTCAGGAATATACAATGCAGTAATTCACAATTGTACTATTGGAGACAATGTGCTAATAGAGAACATTCAGAATTATATTGCAAATTATTCAATTGGCAAGAATAGTTTCATACAGAATGTAGATGTAATATTAGTTGACGGAAAAACATCTTTCGGCAATGGTGTTCAGGTCAATGTACTTAACGAAACCGGAGGACGTGAGGTTCACATAAATGATAAGTTGTCAGCCCATTTTGCCTATATTTATTCTCTTTACCGCCATCGTCCCAAGCTCATTGAGAAAATGAAAGCAATTACCGACTTTTATTGTGATAAACATTCATCTGAGATTGGGATAATAGGTAATGATTGTAAAATTCTCAATGTGGGGTATATAAAAAATGTAAAAATAGGACCATATTGTAATATCACCGGAACAATGAAGCTTAAAAATGGAAGTATAAACAGTAATGAACATGCTCCTGTTTATATTGGTCGTAATGTAATTGCACAAGATTTCATAATATCTTCCGGATCATCGATTGCTGGAGGTTCTTTTATTACACGTTGTTTTGTTGGTCAAGCTTGTTTTATCGATCATGGCTACTCTGCTTCAGACTCGCTTTTTTTTAGTAATTGCCATGGTGAAAATGGTGAGGCATGTGCACTTTTTGCGGGTCCGTATACAGTCACACATCACAAATCCACACTTCTAATTGCCGGTATGTTCTCCTTCATGAATGCAGGCTCCGGCTCAAATCAGAGCAATCACATGTATAAGTTGGGACCTATACATCAAGGTATTATAGAAAGAGGAGCTAAAACCACAAGTAACTCGTTTATTTTATGGCCTGCTAAAGTTGGCGCCTTTTCCCTTATAATGGGACGCCATTCACAGCATGCGGATACATCTAACCTGCCTTTTTCTTATTTGATTGAGAAGGATAACAGTACATATATTTCCCCGGGAATAAATCTTAGAAGTGTTGGAACAATTCGTGATGCTAAGAAATGGCCGGAAAGAGATATGAGAAAAGATCCCGAAAAACTTGATTGCATCAATTTCAACTTACTCAGTCCATACACAATTCAAAAAGTTTTCGCAGGCATTGAGATCCTTAAAAATCTGCAGTTCACAGCAGGTGAAACTTCTGAAATATATACTTTTCAAAGTTGTATTATCCAAAATCGCTCATTAAAAAGAGGACTTCAATTGTATGAAATAATAATACATAAATTCCTGGGCAACTCAATTATCAAGCGGCTGGAAAACACCAAGTTCAAAAATAATGAAGAAATTAGAGAAAGACTGAATCCTAACACATCTATTGGATTAGGAGAATGGGTGGATCTTTCAGGATTAATTGCACCTAAGTCTGAAATAGATAATCTTCTTGATCAGATTGAATCAGGTGAAATTACCAAACTTAAAGATGTAAACCACGTTTTTCATAAATTGCATGAAAATTATTATGTTAATGAATGGACCTGGGCATGGGATAAAATTCAATCTTTTTACAATCTGAAACCAGATACTATTACTGCAGAGGATATTATAAAGATAGTGGAAAAATGGAAAGAATCAGTGATAGGACTAGATGAGTTGATCTATCAGGATGCACAAAAAGAGTTCTCTTTGTCATTCAAAACTGGATTTGGTGCTGACGGCAATATTCAGGACAGAGCTATGGATTTCGAATATGTCAGAGGTGCTTTTGATAAAAACCCGTTTGTAAGAACTACACTTAAACATATTGAAGATAAAAAGGCTTTAGGCAATGAGCTAATTGAAAGAATAGGTAATATAAAATAATTTTGTATACTTGTAAAAAATAGCCCAATCATGACAGAAAGAACTATTGAAATAATTAAACAGTTCAATCCAAAACCAGTAGATATCCCTCTAAATAAATGTGAGCTTGAGGAAGTCGTCGAATCACTATATATATCAATGTTTCCGGTTTGTGAATGCAATAATTCCACCAACTTCAGGGATGAATTAATGGATGCTGCCAAGAAATTACATCGAAATATCGAAAATCGAAAAGGTAAAGAAACTGCTGATAAAATCCTGGAGTCGTTTATTGAAAGTCTTCCCTCAATTCGTACACGACTATATGAGGATGCTGAATGTTATGTACAATCTGATCCTGCAGCCAAATCACTGGAAGAAGTTATTTTAACATACCCTGGTTTTTTTGCTCTCAGTATTCACCGTATAGCACATGAAATACACAGACTTGGTATGCCTCTCATAGCCAGATATTTTTCTGAATATGCGCATTCAAAAGTCGGCATAGATATACATCCTGCAGCCAAAATAGGTAAGAATTTGTTTATGGATCACGGTACAGGTATCGTAATAGGTGAAACTACAGAGATAGGAGATAATGTGAAGATATATCAGGGTGTTACATTAGGAGCCCTTTTTGTAGAAAAGAAACTATCAGATGTTAAGCGCCATCCTACAGTAGAAGACAATGTTGTAATTTATGCTAATGCTACAATTTTAGGAGGAAAAACAGTAATAGGACATGATTCTACTATTGGTGGAGGCGCATGGCTCACACAAAGTGTTATTCCCTACTCACTTGTTTACAACTCAGTGGATGTTAAAATACGTACTGTTAAGAGTTTCAATGAACCCCATGATTTTGTGATTTAACAAGTTATTTATTTGCGGAAATACTTATTAAGATTATACTATTAAAGATTTACAGAAAATATTTAAAGCTATAATAACAATCAATTTTATTAAAACGAGCATGAAAATTGTTCATAAACAATTTTATCCAGATGAAATACAATAGCATATTAGAAACAGTTGGAAATACAGCACATATAAGGTTAAACAAAATGTTTCCGAATCATGAAGTATGGATAAAACTTGAAAAACAAAACCCTGCAGGCAGCATAAAAGATCGTATTGCATTATCAATGATAGAAGATGCCGAAAAAAAGGGAATAATAAAACCCGGGCAAACAATTATTGAACCAACATCTGGAAATACCGGTGTCGGACTTGCATTTGTTGGAGCAGTTAAAGGGTACAAAGTTATTATTGTAATGCCTGAATCCATGTCTTTAGAAAGGAGACAACTGATTAGTATTTACGGTGCGGAGTTAATTTTAACCCCACGCGAGAAAGGCATGAGAGGAGCTATTGAAAAAGCCGGGGAACTGCAGAAAGAAATTCCTGACTCATGGATACCTCAACAATTTCAGAATTCATCAAACCCTCAAATTCATGCCAAAACAACAGCTCAGGAGATTATAAAAGATTTTCCTGAAGGGTTTGATTATCTGATAACAGGTATAGGAACAGGTGGTCATATCACCGGCGTTGGTCATGAGCTCAAGAAAAAGTTCCCCAAGATTCAGGTAATTGGTGTAGAACCTTTTGATTCTCCGATTATTACAGAAGGCAGATCAGGACCTCATGCAATACAAGGTATAGGAGCAGGATTCATTCCAGATACGCTAGACCTGAAAGTTTTAGATGATGTGATAAAAATCACTAAAGATGAAGCCTACGAATATACCCGTCAGTTGGTAAGAAAAGAAGGTATACTGGGAGGAATATCAACTGGAGCAACTATTGCAGCGATAATTAAAAAAACCAGCGACTTGAAAGATAATAGTCGTATAATTGCATTTAACTATGATACGGGCGAAAGATATCTTTCACTTGAGGGATTGTTCAAATAATCAATAGTTATTATTTTTTTCAGAAATCTCCTCGAGTATTGTAACTGCATTCTCCACAGTTTCAACATTACCAATCAAAAGGGATCTCTTTTTACCCTCTTCACGTAGTTTACTATTTCGAGGATGTTCCTGAACATAATTCAGGAGACTTCCAAATGCAAATGACTGATAATAAGGCGATTCGATATCCGACACTAGGTTTAGAGACATCTTTCCATTTTTAAGAACTATCTTTTCGATTCCAAGTGGCTTAGCCAGACGCCTTAAGCGTACTATACGAATGAGTTCCCTCGCTTGTTGAGGCAACTTACCAAATCGGTCCTCCATCCTTATAGTGAAATCGAGGATTTCTGTCTCTGTCTCCATATTGTCCAGTTCACGATAAATTGCGACTCTCTCTGCATCATTTGGAATATACATAACAGGAAACATTAGCTCAAGATCACTTTCCACGTGAACATCTTGAACATATTCGTTTTCTTTAGCCTTTTCACTAAGTACTTCTTTATACAGATCTGAGAACTCATCTTTCCTCAACTCCTGGACTGCTTCAGTAAGAATTTTTCTGTATGTCTCATAACCAAGATCTGCTATAAATCCACTCTGTTCGGCTCCAAGAAGATTACCGGCACCTCTTATATCCAAATCCTGCATTGCAATATTAAGACCGCTTCCCAGTTCTGCAAAGTTCTCGATTGCTTGTAATCTACGGCGTGAATCGGCACTCAAAGTGTACAAAGGAGGAGCAAGCAAATAACAGAAAGCTTTACGGTTACTCCTCCCTACCCTTCCTCTTAACTGATGTAAATCACTTAAGCCGAAGTTTTGAGAATTTATCACAATAATAGTGTTAACATTAGGCATATCAATACCCGACTCTATTATGGTAGTAGCAATAAGAACATCCTGTTCCAGATTCATGAAATCAGAAATTATTCCCTCCAACTTTTTTGGATCCATTTGTCCATGTCCTACAGCTATTCTTACGTCAGGAATCTCTCTCTTTATGAGCTCTTGCATTTCGTAAATATTCTGGATGCGATTGTTTACAATAAACACTTGTCCATTTCGACTTAACTCAAAATTTATTGCATCGCGAATTATTTCAATATCAAAAACGTGAACCTCAGTCTGAATCGGGTAACGGTTTGGTGGAGGGGTACTAATAGTAGACAAGTCACGAGAACCCATTAATGAAAACTGCAACGTGCGTGGTATAGGGGTAGCAGTCATTGTAAGAGTATCCACATTAACCTTCATTTGTTTAAGTTTCTCTTTTGTTGAAACCCCGAACTTCTGCTCTTCATCAATTATAAGTAAGCCTAAATCTTTAAACTTTACATCCTTACCTACAATCCTGTGAGTACCAATCAAAATGTCGATCTTCCCTTCTTCTAAGTCATTCAGTATCTTTTTTTGTTCTTTTGATGAACGAGCTCTGCTTATATAATCAACTTTTACAGGGAAATTTTCCAGTCTGTCTTTAAAAGTATGATAGTGTTGAGTGGCCAACACTGTTGTCGGAACTAAAACTGCTGTCTGCTTACCATCAGTTGCCGCTTTAAATGCTGCTCTGATTGCTATTTCTGTTTTACCAAACCCAACATCACCACAAATAAGTCTATCCATAGGCTGCTCACTCTGCATATCAGCCTTCACATCACGAGTAGCTTTCACCTGATCAGGTGTATCTTCATACATAAAAGAAGCTTCAAGTTCAGTTTGTAAATAAGTATCTTTTGAGTATGCAAAACCTTTCTCCTGCTGTCGTTCAGCATAGAGTTTAATCAGATCACGAGCTATATCCTTTATCTTCGACTTAGTCTTTGCCTTAACCCTTTCCCATGCTCCACTCCCAAGTTTGTTAAGTTTAGGAGATTCTCCTTCTTTACCTTTATATTTAGAAACTTTATGCAATGCATGAATAGATACGAAAACTGAATCATTATTAAGGTAACTAATCTTTATGACCTCCTGAATCTTATCACCTATAGGCAGTCTTACCAGTCCGGAAAACCGTCCAATACCATGATCCATGTGAACTACATAATCACCGGGCTGTAACTGATTAATCTCTTTAAGAGTTAAAGCAACTTTACCGGAACGTGTCTTGTCTGATTTAAGACTATACTTGTGAAATCTGTCGAAGATCTGATGATCTGTGAAACAGCAAATCTTAAGCGTTTCATCTGTAAATCCTTCGTGCAGAGTTTTGTTAACAGGTATAAAAGGAATCGAATCATTCCTGTCTTCAAATATATGGAATAGGCGTTTTTGCTGTTTCTCACTGTCACTTAATATATAAATAGTATATCCTTCATCCAGATATTGACGAAGTGATTCTGACAAAAGGTCGAAATTCTTATGATAAAGCGGCTGTACGGAGGTATTAAAGTTTATTACAGCATCAGGTGTATCCTGCATTTTAGTATCAAAACGGATATGTCTAAACGGTTTGATTGCTGTGAGAAACTCCTCTTTAGTCAAAAGATCTGCTTTAACATAATTCACATCATTTGGATTAATATCGATATGCAAATCATCCCCATTAAGCGATTCAACGCGACTTGCAATCCACCGGATATCCTCTATGCCGATTATTGATGGAGAAGGCAGGGAGCTGAATAATGAAGAGTTCTTATTACTGTTTCTTCCAAACTCCGGAACAATTCGTATTGTATCGAATTTCTCTTTAGAAAGCTGCGACTCCATGTCGAAATTTCGTATTGTTTCAACTTCATCACCAAAAAAATCAATTCTATATGGGTATTCAGAAGAAAATGAAAAAACGTCAAGGATGCTACCTCTTTGTGCATACTGTCCTGGTTCGTAAACGTAATCCACAAACTGAAAACCGTAGTCGTCCAATATCTCACTTACAAATGTTGCGTCAACTTGCTCACCCACAGAAATTGTTAATGTTTGCTCTTTCAAATGCTCTGCCGAAACTGTCTTTTCTGATAAAGCATCGGGATAACTTACAATAATCAATGAATTATTATCATCTTGCAGCCTGCTCAATGTTTCTGTACGAAGAATCTCATTTGCTGCATCCAGTTGACCATATTTTGCTGCCCTTTTGTATGCTGAAGGGAAAAAAAGTATATTCTGCGAACCCATAATCTGTGTCAGATCATGATAAAAATAGCCTGCTGTTTCAGCATCATTTAAAATATAAAGGTAGGTATCAGGGTTTTTATTAAACAGTGAGGTGGTAAACAATGCACGCGAAGATCCTTGCAAACCCTTCACCGATAAAACATCCACTTTTTTCAGTAATGAGCCTGCTGCTGCTACTTCAGGAAGTTTCTCAACTAATTGCCGTAGTTCTGTAATGTCTAAAGTCTTAACCATTAAAATGAAAGTGCAAAGGTATACTTTTTTTCTTATCTTTGTCCCGACAGGAATATAAAATATATTATGCAAAAAGAAACCAAACTTACACCTGATATTATATTTGAAAGTAGTTGGGAAGTATGCAACAAAGTAGGAGGAATTTACACAGTGTTATCAACTCGTGCAAATTCTCTGCAAAAAACCCACAAAGATCAGATCTTCTTTATTGGACCGGACATCTGGAAAGAACAAGAAAGCACATGGTTCATACCTGATGAAGAGTTATATGCCGAATGGCGAGATCAAGCATTTAAAAATCAAAACCTCGAAATACGTGCGGGAAGATGGGATATTCCCGGCCAACCAATAGTTTTTCTTGTAAAATTTGAACAGTTCCTTGGCCGTCAAAATGAACTATATGCCAGGATGTGGCAGGATTATGGCGTTGATTCTATAGCTGCCTATGGCGATTACCATGAATCAACTATGTTTGCATACGCCACAGGAATTCTTATCGAAAACTTTTATCGGTTTCATCATCTGGAGTCATATAATGTAGTTGCCCATTTCAATGAATGGATGCTTGGTGCAGGAGCACTTTACATCAAGAAGTTTGTTCCGAAAATTGCTACAATATTTACTACTCACGCAACCTCAATTGGTAGATCAATAGCAGGTAATAATCTTCCTTTATACGGTCACTTGCATGAATATAACGGTGATCAGATGGCACGCCAACTGAACATGTCCGCCAAACATTCAATTGAAAAAAAAGTCGCATTAAATGTTGATTGCTTTACTACTGTTAGTGATATTACTGCTGAGGAGTGTGCACAGTTTTTGCAACGCAGTCCTGATGTTGTAACCCCTAACGGTTTCGAAAAAGATTTTATACCTATAGGGAATGAATATATCAGAAAACATAAAAAAGCAAGGAATTTACTAATTGAAGTAGCCGAGAAAACTCTGGGGCATTCTGTACACAGGGATGCATTGCTCGTTGGGATTAGTGGTAGATATGAATACAAAAATAAAGGAATTGATCTGTTCATTGATTCATTAAGACATTTGCAGTCGATGAAAGAGCTGACGCGCGACGTTATTGGTTTCATAATGGTACCTGCATGGATTAAAGGACCACGAAAAGATCTACAATTACTTCTCAAAGATAAAACAAAGAATGGCAAGCAGGATAAGAAAGTTTTATCTGCAAGCATTTGTCCTTTTGTAACTCATGAACTTATGGATCCTCATAATGATAAGATTGTAAATCATATTAAACATGCCGAATTCTGTAATGAACCAAAAAATAGGGTCAAAATTATATTCGTACCTTCATACCTTAATGGTGATGATGGTATTTTCAATCAAAACTATTACGATCTGTTAATAGGACTTGACATGTCTGTTTTTCCCTCTTATTACGAGCCTTGGGGATATACTCCTCACGAAAGTGTAGCTTTTTCAATTCCTACAATAACTACCAACCTCTCAGGGTTTGGAGTGTGGGCAAAGAAAAAAGGAGACCGAAAGCCAGGTCTTAGTGATGGAATAGAAGTTATTAATCGTAACGACGATAATTATTCTGAAGTTTATGAAGAGATAGCATCTGTTATTTATGACTATACACTAAAAAGTAGTGAACAAATTGCTATATTAAAGGGAAGTGCTGCCGAACTGTCCGATAGAGCAGATTGGGCACATTTCATCAAATATTACTACGAGGCTTATGACAAAGCATTGCACAACTCATTTATAAGATTATCTAAACCTTATAAACTCAATTCAGATTAAATTAATTATCTTTGTTACGTTATTCTTTTATAATTAATAGGTTATCACCATCTATTAGAAAATAAACAAATCAAATCAAATCAAATCAAATCAAAAGCTATGATTATTAAATCAAGTTATTCAAATACTCCAGTATGGAGAGATATTCACGTACATGCAGTATTACCCCCCGAACTTCAGCCATTAGAAGAGATTGCTCATAATCTTTGGTGGGTCTGGAATGAAGAAGTAAAAGCAATATTAGAGACTTTAGATCCAGATGAGTGGGAAGAAAGTGATAAGAACCCGGTTGTAATGTTACAAAATCTACGATCAGATGTAACAGAGAGATCGATAAAGAATACTGAATTAGTAGAGCGTATACAAAAAGTTTATAATGATTATAAAGAGTATATGAACGTTCCATTTAATAGCGAACGTCCTAGTATTGCATACTTCAGTATGGAGTACGGTTTATCTCATGTATTAAAAATATATTCCGGAGGATTGGGTGTGCTTGCCGGCGATTATTTGAAGGAGGCTAGCGACAGCAGGGTAAATATGACAGCTGTAGGTTTTCTTTATAAATACGGCTATTTTACTCAAACCCTTTCCGTGGATGGGCAGCAGATTGCAAAATACGAAGCACAGAATTTTGGCAACCTTCCTATCAGTCAGATTATGAACGATGACGGTACTCCTATGATTTTGGAAGTCCCCTTTCACGACAGAATTATATACACGAATATTTGGAAGGTTTCCGTTGGGAGAATAAATCTTTATCTTATGGATACAGATTTAGATCTTAACAGCGATTTTGACCGTTCAATAACGCACCAGCTTTATGGTGGTGACTGGGAAAACAGAATGAAGCAGGAATATTTACTCGGTATCGGTGGTATTTTACTTTTAAAAAAACTTGGCATTAAAAAGGATGTCTATCACATGAACGAAGGTCATGCTGCATTTATTAACGTACAGCGTCTTCGTGATTATGTTGTAGAAGAAAAACTTCCTTTCAATGTAGCAGTTGAGATAGTACGAGCATCTTCATTATATACAGTTCATACTCCAGTTCCTGCAGGTCATGACTATTTCGATGAGGCACTAATTGGAAAATACATGACCCCGATAGTTCAGAAAATTGGCATACCATGGCAGCAGTTTATGGATATGGGTCGCTCAAATCCGGGAACAAATGAGAAATTCTCAATGAGTGTATTTGCTTTAAATACAGCTCAGGAAGCTAATGGAGTAAGTAAACTGCATGGGACAGTCTCACAAAAAATGTTCCAACCAGTGTGGAGTGGTTATTTCCCTGAAGAGCTGCATGTAGGCTACGTTACTAATGGTGTTCACCTTCCAAGTTGGGCAACATCATCTGTTAAAGAATTGTATGGCAAGCATTTCGGACCTGACTTCTTTAAAGATCAATCGAATCCGGAACTGTGGAAAAACATATACAATGTAAGTGATGATGAGCTTTGGTCATTACGAACTCATCTCAAACAAAAGCTTGTTGATTATATACAGGAGGAATTCAAAGAAGGCTGGCTTAAAAATCAAGCCGATCCTTCAAGAATAATGAATATACTGGAAGAGGTGAATCCTAACGCTTTACTGATTGGGTTCTCCCGAAGATTTGCAACCTATAAGCGAGCTCACCTTCTTTTTACCGATTTGGATAGATTATCCAGAATAGTAAACAATCCTAAGTATCCTGTTCAGTTTATATTTGCAGGTAAAGCACACCCTGCTGATGGTGGTGGTCAGGGACTTATCAAGCAAATTGTAGAAATTTCAAGGAGACCTGAGTTCTTAGGTAAGATTATATTCCTGGAAAATTATGATATGCGACTTGCAAAAAGGCTCGTTTCAGGAGTAGATATATGGCTCAACACTCCTACTCGCGCTCAGGAAGCATCGGGAACTTCAGGAGAAAAAGCTGAAATGAATGGTGTATTGAACCTCTCTGTTCTTGACGGATGGTGGTATGAGGGTTATAAAGAAGGTGCAGGATGGGCTCTGACAGAGAAAAAAACATATGATAATCAGGATTTTCAGGATGAACTGGATGCTTCTACTATCTACTCTATGCTCGAGAATGAAATTATCCCACTTTATTATGCACACAACAGTAACGGTTTTTCTCATGAATGGATACAATACATTAAGAAGTCAATGGCTTTGATTGCTCCTAAATGTACTACGAAGAGAATGATGGATGACTATTTCGATCGTTTCTATAATAAACTGGCAGATCGTTCAAAGGTATTACAGGCAAACAACTTTTCTAAAGCAAAAGAAATTGTGTCATGGAAAGAAGACACTGCAGCAAAGTGGAATTCATTTGAGGTTGTCAAACTCGATTTCAATCCTAATCAGAAAATGAATATCAACAACGGAAAAAACGAAGTTTATGGCTCTGTTGTTATCAACAAGAAAGATCTGAAATGCGATATTGCAGTTGAGTGTGTAGTTGTAGATATAGACCACATGAATAATACACCTCAGTTTGTAGAATCTTATGAATTTGATCTGGTAAAGAGTGAGGGTAGTTTGCTCTATTTTGAAACGGACAAAGCACTTAACGATCCCGGTACACATCAGTACGGACTACGTGTTTATCCAAAGAATGCCGACCTTCCACACAGAATGGACTTCGCTTACATGAGGTGGATATAATTCTTTATTTTATATAATATAATGCGAAAAAGCGTCTCTCAAATGAAGACGCTTTTTTTATAGAAAAAGATTGTGTTATGTATAATTAAAAGGTAGAGTTAGATAGCATCCAATAATCTGCTTTTATGCGGTGAGGTTCCAAATCGTTTGCTATACAGATTCACTAAATGTGACACACTCTTGAAGTCATACATTTTTGCAATTTCTGTAATACTCATATCTGAATTTAATACCAGAGACTGAATTTCCTCCATTTTACGGTCAAGCATCCACTGATAAGGAGTCTGCCCAAAGCTCTTCTTAAAATGGCGTGTAAAGGTTCTCACGCAGTCGTAGTTGCATAATTCTGCTAATTCAGTGACATTTTTTGTTGACATGTAGTTCTTAAGAACTTTATCTTCAAATGTCTTTGATTTTGTTGAGTGAGGAATAAGTTTAACAAGTACTATTTCTTTTTCTGAGGATGACTTAACTTTACTTGTCAATCCATCTGAAAATGTGAAAGTACACGACTCAACGTCAGTAAGCAAATATTTGCGAACTTTATTTAGATTTTTATTTTCCGTTTCCATATTTTCCTTTATAAATAGTTCCTGAATATATAGAATCTCCAAGTGTCAGTCTAATTCTGTATTCACCTGCTCCCAGTCCTGAAAGGCTTATTACATCCATTCTCATATCATATACCTCGAAAAAGTGTACTTTACTTCCATTATCTCCGTATATTTCCACTAACGCAGTTCCACGGTAATTTTGTACCGAAACAGTAACCATGTTATTACCCATTTGTGCTTCTACTACCGGTTCAACTGCAATTGCGAAAGATTGAATTCCGAATGTGCTTCTTGCCACTCTTGTTGTTCCACCCTCTTTGCTAAGAGCAACATGATCTTCCCAGTCATCCTGTACTTTATTGCTATTTTCTATAGTAGCCGGAAATACAAGAACGGTACATACAGTCATCAAGAATAACATTAAACTTGTTTTTTTCATTTTATTGTACATTTATTTCGTTAAAGATTATTGTTAGAGATTACTGACACAAATTAACTCACTAAAGACATCAAAAACAATACCCTCCGGATTTTTTAACGGCGTTATACAGCCTTAACTATTGACTATCTGCACTTTAACAGTGTCTTTTTTAACACTAATTAATGCCGATTTAATCATTAAAAATTGAAATATCAAGATCATTTTCTATCATTTTCTTCTTTAACTGTGACTTTCTAACCCTTATACTTTCTACAGTAGTATTCATAAAAGTGGCTAACTGACGATTATCAGCATCGCAGGAAAGAAGCATAAGTATCATCTTTTCATTTTCATTTAACACCCCTTTTTCATCTTTCAAGTGAGTATAGCTTAAAAATGTTTCATCGTCCGGAGAGAGTGTCTTATTTATATCTCGAAGATCAGTATCCGTATTTTTGAGAATTTGCTGCATTTCTTTATAAACCTTGGGTTGTGATGAAACATACTTTTGTGTAAGCTTCTCAAATTCTCCCTGAAGAAAAGTTAGCCTATCTGAAATATTACTATATAAAAGCAGCAACCATTTACGCTTACCCTCTTCCATTCTCATCAAAACAGCCTGCATCTCCTGGTGTTTCATCTTATTTTCTACCTGTAACAGCTTCATCTGCGTAGCTCGTCTAACTTTCTGTGCATACACTAATATGAATATTAGTACAATAATTAACAACAATGCACCTATTACAATCCTAAGACTCTGCTGACGTACCCTTAACGCCTCATTCTCCGCCTCTGTCAGGTCATATCTCTTTTCAAGCTCTGCTATTTGAGTATCTAGTCGTCCGGAAATAGATTTTTTATAAGCTTCAGAAGCTTTTTTTCTATAATCATTTGCATAAACGAAATTTTTCTGATGTTCAGCAATGTTTGCTACATTTTCAAAATACATGTGATTATATACATAAGAGGTATCCTCAATTATGTCAATTGCCATTTGTGCATATAACATCGCACTGTCAAGCAGTTCAAGACCCACATATCTGTTCGAAATGTTATAATATACTCTCGACAAATCAATTTTCTCATCCTGAGTCGTGTATAGTGATAATTTAGCTTTCTCCCTATCCAGAGCCGTTAAAGGGTCACCTGTTATATCATAATAAAAAGATTGAGCGTTTAAAATAAAATAATCCTTACCAGTCAATTTATTATAAAACCCCGAAAGTGAGTCCAAATATTGTTTACCTTTATCTACATTCTTTTGCTGCATCTCGTTCCAGAAATGTGCTACGTAAGTATCAAACAGGTGAATGGAATCTTTCCCCAGGTGAGCATACTTAAGTGTTTTATTGAAATGATGGTTAGCAGAATGATAATTTCTATTATTATAGTGGATATTACCAAGAAAAAAATTAATAAAATATCCTAGTGAAGGATCTGGCTCAGACATTAAGTTTAATAATCTGTCGGCCTCTCTTAAGGGTTCATAAACAGTACTATCCCTTACTCCCAAACGGGTACGCACAATACCCTGATAAGCAAGAGACCTGATCAGATTGGGGTTTTTTGGATCATGTGTCTGATAATAATTCGTAATAGTATTAATAAGAGAGTCACTCGTAAAGTTTACATAGGTCTTATCGTCCGAAATTACTTTTAGAAGATTGTAATAAGCTCTATTCGACCTGTTCAAATCATCCACTTCAATAGTTTTTAAACTATCTGACACAATCTGCGGTATGCTGTCTATTATACTGTCCCAGTAAGACAAAGTCATGAATGTTTTCATGTCTTCCGCTTTTTTGGAACAAGAACTTACTAATAGTATTACTATCAGGAACGATATAATAAACCGAACTAACTGCATTAACTTCTTACTTAATCTAGATAATACAAATTTACAACATTATATCTTTCAAAAGTTGAATATTTCCCAAAATTGTTTACGTACACAACATTTTTTTATAAAGCTAATGCTATTACTATTTAGTAGTATTTTATACATATTGAGTAATAGAGTATAATATTATTGACATTTTTGAAACTTATGCTATCTTTGCGATTAACATTTAAAAATCACAGATTAGAAATCCTAAAACATTAAACAGATGAAGTCTATAGCAATCATTTACGGATCAAGCACAGAACACACAAAAAATGCAGCAGAGAAAATAGCCGAATTACTTGCAGATTATTCACCCACTTTGGTTGATATTTACGATGGTGATGAGGAACCGTTTAAAACTAACGACGTACTAATATTGGGGGCTTCCACTTGGGGTGTACAGGATTTGCAGGATGACTGGAATGACTTCTATCCTAAACTAGAGCAGATGGATCTCTCCGGAAAAACAGTTGCGCTTTTTGGAATGGGAGATGCTTCAATATATCCCAGCTCATTTGTCGATGCCATCGGCATCCTTTACGAGATATTAATTAAACGAGGCGCTAAAGTAATTGGTCAAGTTTCACCTGAGGGATACGACTTTGAATACTCAAGAGCATTAGTAGATGATAAGTTCGTCGGGTTACCATTGGATGACGACTATGAGCCTGAGCTTACAGAAGAGCGTATCGTCAACTGGGTGGAACAGCTTAAACCACACCTGTCCTGAACGGCTTCAGCTTAACTGAACTACTTCATATCACCGGATCTATTTATAGTAAATCTTATATGACCAGGGTGAGAGTGTCATCTCTTTCACCGATTCAGCCTTATTGGAATCAGGAAAGGTATAGTAATCTCTTCCCGGAACCTGCTCATTGAACGTGACGTCGACTTCCTGATCAGTCAGATTAAAGACCGAAATAACTTCATTATCTCCATATTTTCTGCTGAAAGACCATACACTACTTGGATTACTGTTAGTAATTTCAACCATTTCGCCATCCTTTTCCTGTGACTGAAGTGCAGGGTTATGCTCTTTTAAGTTACTCAGCTCTGCATAAAAATCAGTGAAGCTATCAGTGTCTGTCCAGTCGATCGTATCCTTTTCGAAAAATTCAAGTCGATTATCAAACCCCACCTCCTGACCACTGTATATTAGAGGCATACCGGGCATAACATAGATCAGTGCAGCGAAAGCTTCAGCAGCTTCGCCCATACGTTCGAACTCCGTACCATTCCATGAGTTTTCATCATGATTTGATGTAAAAAACATTGGTATTGCGTGTGAGGGGAAACTACTGATCATGTTACTCAATGACAAACGGAGTGAATCAACATTACTTTTTCCCTGAGCAACTGAATTCATTGTATGATGAAAATCCCAGGCATAGAAGGCATTGAAAACCGTTTCGTTCAACTCAGGCTTTTCTGCCTCTGCCAATAAGAATATATCAGACTTGAGTGATTTAAGTGAATCACTTGCAACAACCCAGAAATCTGTAGGCAATTCATAAGCCACGTCACACCTGAACCCATCAATATCAGTTTCATTTATCCAGAACATCATAGAGCTGATCATCTCACTACGCAACTCATCATTGCTGTAATCCAGCTGAGCAATATCTGTCCAGTCGTACCTTACAGCAAGGCCTCCCAAACTATCTCTGACATACCATTCCGGATGCTCCTCAACCCACACTGCATCTCTTGACGTGTGATTGGCAACCCAATCCAAAACAACCTTCATACCCAGATTATGCGCTACACTAACAACTGATTTAAAATCATCAAGTGTTCCGAATTCACTATTAATTTCGGTATAATTTTTTATAGAATAATAGCTTCCGAGAGTACCTTTACGATCCTCCTCACCAATTGTTTGTATAGGCATAAACCAAAGGATATCAACCCCCAGCTCCTGAAGTCGCGGCAGATGTTCGGTCAAAGCATTAAAAGTTCCTTCGGGTGTAAACTGACGAGTATTAACCTCATATATCACAGCATCATATACCCACTCAGGATGCACACTTTCAGTCTTTTTTTTATACCCGGAGGATGAACTGTCACCGCAGGATATCAACAGAGCAACTGCTATTAACAAAAAATACTGTATGTTAAATATTCTGCTCATAATATTATACTTTTATAAGTTATCAAGAACAAATCACATCTATCTGACAAGTGTGGAGTCATTCACTTTCTCTTCAAACGATAAACATCATCTTTATCCTGAACAATAAATACACTAAACGCACCTAAAACAAGGGAACAACCTGCAAGAACCATAGTAAGTATTACCTGCCCGTGAAACAATTCACGAGTAATAAATCCCAGTATACTGGCGGCAAGTATCTGTGGTATAACTATAAAGAAATTGAATATTCCCATATATGTACCCATCTTATCAGCGGGTAGTGAACCTGTAAGTATAGCATAAGGCATTGATAATATACTTCCCCATGCAAAGCCTACCCCAATCATTGGAATAAGCAATATATTGGGATCTTTTATGAAGTAAAGAGAAATAAAGGATATTCCACCTAAAGCAAGAGCAAGAGCATGAGTTGCCTTACGCCCAATCTGACGGGCTATAAGAGGAAGCAGAAATGCACTTATTGCGGACACTGCGTTGTAGACAGCAAACAGCACACCTACCCAATTGGCTCCCATATTATATAATTCGGAAGACGAATCTGTTGTCCCGTATATATGCTGTGTTATTGCAGGAGTTGTATAAATCCACATTGCATAAAAAGCAAGCCATGAAAAAAACTGAACAACAGCCAGTTGACCCATTGTTTTCGGCATGTGCAGCAGGTCATTCATAATCCCTACCATTCCTCTTGGCTTATTATTTTTTCTTGTGATAAAGGCTGAAATAATCAGAATTAAACCAAAAGCAAGGAGTAGTCCTGATATAATATATAACTGAGCATTATCATCATCAAGATTAAAAGCCATTATCAGTAGTGTGAAAGCAACACCTGCAACAGTCCATATTATTCCTCTTTTCATGAATTGTTTAGAAGTTACAGGAGGTTTTATAACCGTTTTGATACCTGTAGATTTCTCTTTTTCCTCTTCAAATGCAGCTAACTCTTCAGGTGAATATTCTTTGGACGTTATAACTGTGTACAACACTGAAGCATAAAGTACTACTCCGCCAATATAAAATGAGAGTTTCACTGATTGAGGAATAATACCCTCAGCAGCAGTATTTGGTACGCCAAACCAGTTGGTTAATACATAAGGCAATGCAGAAGCAATTACTGCGCCTGTGCCAATGAAGAAACTTTGCATTGCAAAGCCCATTGTACGCTGTTCTGATGGAAGGTTATCTCCTACAAATGCCCTAAAAGGTTCCATTGAAATGTTGATTGAAGCATCCATAATCCACAACATTCCTGCGGCGATCCATAACGAAGGAGAGTTTGGCATAATAAACAATGCCAGAGTAGTAAACATAGCACCAATCATAAAATAGGGACGTCGGCGCCCAAAACGGCTCCAGGTCTTATCACTGAAGTGACCTATAATTGGTTGAACGATCAATCCTGTTATTGGAGCGGCAATCCACAGAATAGGTATATCTTCTACCCTTGCACCAAGAGTTTCAAAAATACGGCTAACGTTAGCGTTCTGTAAAGCAAAGCCAAACTGGATACCTAAGAAACCGAAACTCATGTTCCATATTTCCCAAAAGGATAATCGTCTTTTCTTCATGATTTTGTTTTTGATAATTTGATTTAGGTATACTATGCGATACTTAAAGTGATAATAGACAAATATAATAGTGTTTCCCTACACTAGTAACACAAAAAACAATGTAATTTAAATAAATTTACGCAAACGTTTGCAACTGTTTAGTCGACTCTTTTATTATCAGTTCTGTTTTAATCACTCTGCTCACAACGCCTTCTTTTACCTCTTTTCCCTCAATACGATTAATTAAAAGACGAGCAGCAGCTTTTCCCATTTCAAATCCGTTTTGATCTACACTGGTAAGTCTTGGATAGGTTACTTCTGTAATATAACTGCTGGTGAATCCGCAAACGGATATATCCTCCGGTACTCTGAATCCGTAACTCTTGACTATTTGTATGCAGAATGCAGCAACCTCATCATTTATACAGAAAAACGCATCCGGGACAGGATCAAGTTTAAGCATTTCAGGTATTACTTTTTTTGCAAGATCAACAGTATCACAAATTTCAATATATTTCTTATCAATCTTCATCTTATTCTTTCTCAAAGCATCTTCGTAACCCATCCTCCTGTTATTTGATATGGGCATTGTTGGTACAGAACCTAAAAAGGCTATGTTCCTACATCCTGTATTTATAATATGTTCAACAGCATTAAATGCACCTGCATAATCATCTACTACAACCTTGTCTGTGTTTATACCCGTACATATACGATCAAAAAACAGAAGATGAACGTTATTATCTATTATGTCCTGAAAATGGTCGTATTTTACTGTTGTTTTAGATTGGGATATCAAGATACCGCAGACCCTTGCATCCAAAAGAGTTTCTACACTTCTGACTTCCCTCTCATAATCTTCATTTGAGTGTGTTATGAGCAGATTATAACCTTTACTTTCCGCTTCCTGTTGAATACCATCCAGTACAGTTGAGAAAAAATAGTGAACAATTTCAGGAACAATCACACCAATAGTATTATTTTTATTAGTACGCAACTGTAGCGCAAGTTTATTGGGTTTGTAATTATGTTCCTCTGCATATGCTTTTACCGCTTCACGCGTAAACTTACTGATTGCAGGATGATCACGCATAGCACGGGAAACAGTTGAAGTTGATAAATTCAGTGCTTTAGCAATATCTTTTAAGGTAATTTGTCCCATATTTCAATTGTCTCATAGTTTGTAGACTGTTTACCAAAATTAGCAATAATATAAGAAGGAATCAACATAATTATGAAATAATTAATGTTTTGATATTTAAAATGGCTATAGTAAGGATAAAATTTATATTTTTGTTAATAATAATTTCTATTCTATTTGTATGACGGAATCTAAAATATCCTTGAACATTCAGTCCGAGGTAGGTAAACTTGAAGCAGTTATATTGCACTACCCGGGTGCTGAAGTGGAAAATATGACTCCACGCAACGCTCAAAGAGCACTATATAGTGACATCCTCAATTTATCAATTGCCCGTAAAGAGTACGACCAGTTACAGGGGGTACTTCAAAAGACTTCAAGAGTTTATGAAGTTTCGGATCTCCTCACTAAAGTACTCGAAAGAGAAGATTTAAAAGAAAATCTTATTCTGAAAATAAGTGAAATGGAGCAGGTTTCGGGATATGTTGATTATCTCATGAAACTATCACCTCAAAATCTTTCGAAAATACTAATAGAAGGATTACCGATTAAGATAAATACACTTACGGACTTCCTTCGTGATGAGTATTACGCACTTAAGCCTCTTTACAATTTCTACTTTACACGTGATGCCAGTGCAATAATCGGGAATAATGCAATAGTATGTAAAATGGCTAACAATGTGCGTCTTCGTGAATCACTTATAATGGATGCTATTTTTCAAAGTGGACTCTTTTTCGACTCAAATACTATTAACACATACGATTTATCCCGCAACAACCCGATGGTTAAAGTAGAAGGTGGAGATATTCTTGTGATAAGAGACAATATCTTACTTGTAGGAAATGGATCCAGAACAAGTTCACAGGGAATCGATCTTCTGGTGCAGGAGTTTTGTAAAACCGACACCGATAAGAAACATGTAATCGTGCAACAGCTGCCAGAGTCACCCGAATCATTTATCCACCTGGATATGGTTTTCACTATGCTTGACTCCAACACAGCAATGGTATATAAACCACTAATAATGGGAAGCTCGCCCTACCAAACCGTTCACATTCAGATTGAAAATGGCAAGGTAGTCAAAATATCATCAGCGACAGGAATACTTAGTTTGCTCAAAAAGCTCGGAATCGAAATTGACCCAGTTGTTTGTGGCGGAAAAGCAGATGACTGGGATCAGGAAAGAGAACAATGGCATAGTGGAGCAAATTTTCTTGCAATATCTCCAGGTAAGGTAATCTCTTATGCACGTAATATTCACACACTTGAAGAACTCAGCAAGAACGGTTTTGAGATAGTTGCTGCACGCGATATCATAAATGACAACTATAATCTTGAAACATCTAAAAGATGTGTTATAACAATCGAAGGTTCTGAATTGCCGCGAGGCGGGGGTGGTCCACGATGTATGACAATGCCTTTGAGACGCAGTTAATAAGCCAGTCATTCAGAGAATATCCTTTATTTTCAGGAGAGAATCAACTGTATAAGTTGGTTCAAATTCAACAGGTTTATTTTGCGATGGATTGAACCAGATCTGGTCAATCCGGCTGTTTCGTGCACCAACAATGTCAGCTTCCCAACTGTCACCAATCATTATTGTTTTATCACGTTTAGAGTTGGTGTTTTTTAATGCATAAGTAAACATCCCAGCATGAGGTTTGTTAATATTCGCATCTTCCGACAAAATAATCTTATCGAAGTATGGTCTCAAACCGGAGTTTTCTATTTTCTTGAACTGTACTTCCCTGAATCCATTGGAAAGAATATGCATACGGTATCGTGGCTTTAGATACTCCAACAGCTCAATAGTACCATCAATAAGTTTGGTCTTACGTGTAGTACGTTCAAGAAAATCATCACTTATCTTTTTGGCATACTCAGGATCGTCAATACCAAACTCTCTTACGGGAATAAGAAATCTCTCAACAATAAGCTCTTCTTTATTTATTGATCCCTGACGATACAATCCCCATAAAAGATTATTACTTGGCATATAAACATTGTAATACTCATTAAATGTTGGGTAATATTTCGAATACCCATAATCGTTGTAAATCTCTTCCAAACACTCTTTGCCATTAAGATGGATATCCCAAAGCGTATCGTCGAGATCAATAAAAAGACTCTTATAAATCATGTACAGCGCTCTAGCTAACCTCTATTATAAGGTATTTAGTCAGACTCCAGAATCTCTGAGTATCTGTTATCTGAAAAACAAGATTACCATCACTACCTTTCACAAATTCATACGTACCTTCGGGATGAGTTGACCAAAGTTTACCTTTTGCTGAATATAAGGGTATTTCGGTAACTTCTCGAATATCGATTTGCAAAAAATAATCTTTATTAAAAGTGTCTTGCATTACACGTGTTGCCTGCAAAAAACCACCTGAAAGAATCTTCTGATCTTTTAGTTCATTAGCTGTACCAAATACGTAATAAGCTGTATGAAGTGACTTGTCCTGCTCCTGTATAACCGCATATTGCTGCTCAGTTTCAAGGGCCAGCGATGTAATATCTTGAGAAAGCAATGCAATTTGCTCATCCTTCAGTGCAAGCTCTTTTTGAAGTTCAGCTAACCTTCCTGTGCTCTCCTGCATCTCGCGGTTGAGCCTGCTAATAGTGTTTTTTAAAGAAGCAAGCTCAGTGTTACTGCTGCTATACTTCTTATTAAGTGCTTCCAACTGAGCCTTATTACGTTTCAGGATTTCATTTATCATACTGAAGTTTTCATTAACCCTATCCTTAGTGTCCTTATTCATCTCACCGGACTGTGCAGATTGAGTTGATATGTATTTCTCCGCTTCTCTTATCCTTTCAAAATTTGCTTCTACCTCACTAATAACGGACATCATTTCTGCAGCTTCACTTTCTGCATCTGCAGATTGCATCAAAAGAGAGTCGCGCTCGGCTTGTAACTCCTTAAATTCTTTCGACTCTTTTACATTAGTACATGAAACTATAAGTCCCATTACAAGAAATAAAATCCATACTTTTTTCATAAATAATTATATTTATATTTTACATTAATCTCTGCCTTTAACTACTATAACAAACTCACCCCTTGGTTCGTTTTCAGTAAAATGATTAGTTAGCTCTTCAAGCGTTCCTCGAACTGTTTCTGCATATAATTTTGAAATCTCTCTCGAAACAGAAGCCTGTCTTTCATTACCCATATTTTCTGCCAGTTGACTAAGTGTCTTTACTACTCTGTATGGAGATTCATAAAATATCATTGTTCTCGTTTCTTCAGAAAGTTGTTTTAGACGTGTCTGCCTTCCCTTTTTTTGGGGAAGAAACCCTTCAAAACAGAAACGGTCATTGGGTAATCCTGATTCAACAAGTGCAGGCACAAAAGCTGTAGCACCCGGGAGACATTCAACCTCAACACCCTCACTAATACAATCTCTGACAATCATATATCCTGGATCTGAAATGGATGGAGTACCGGCATCTGATATCAAAGCAATAATCTCACCTGCTTTCATTCTATCCACCATACGCGCAGTAGTTTTATGCTCATTAAATTTATGATACGACTGCATGTGGGTTTCTATTCCGAAGTGTTTCATCAATACGCCACTTGTTCTGGTGTCCTCTGCTAAGATAACATCACACTCTTTGAGCACATTCAATGCTCTTAAAGTTATATCTTCCAAATTTCCTACAGGTGTGGGTACAACAAACAGTTTTCCCATCTTTATATTTACTTAAATCCTTTTTTAATAGTAAATAGAAAATCAATCACTGTGGGATTTTCCAAATCCGCTGAAACATTCTCTCTAATAAACTCTTCGACCTCTTCGTAGGTCCCCAGTTGATTTAGCTTTTCAATAGTACTGTTCATCCTGTGCCTATCATTTCCAAACAGTTCACGCTGAAAAAGGAATCTGTCATTCAAACTAATACCTCTTTTTAAATCAATAAAAGATGGAATATTAGCTTCACGCTTTATCTGTTGACTGTGATCCGAATGTTGCGGATTTCTGTATTCAGGTAATGCAATTCCTTCAGCATATTTGTTACCTGTATTGGGCTTATCAAACTCTGTCTCAGACCTAATTGGTTCATCATCTTTAATTTCAGGGAGTTCAGGTTTTCCTTCCTGATTATTTGCTTGAAGCACTGAGTGCACCAAGACCTCAGGTGACTCCTGCTCCTTGTCTTTACTGTAACTTTGGGCTTGATTCTGTGACAACTCCAGCTGCTTCTCTTTTTCTTTCTCCGAAAGTACAAGCACCAAACGCTCCATTTGGTTTTTTAAGTCCTCAACCTGCATGAATTCCAGTTTGTGCAATATACCGGTAATTTCCTGTGTTCTGTTAAAAGATTCTTTGAAAAAAGAAAACGGAAGACTCCCACTGTTGCTTACCTCCAGTACGCTTTCGTGCAAAGATTTTATCTCGTTGAGAAGCTGTTCGATATATGGTGTTTTTTTTTCAAACATCTGATTTTCCTTTAATAGCTCATTCCATGAAACATACAAATGTAATCATATTTTAGAAAGCTCAATAAAATCATCAGGCAAATTTACAAGATATAACGTTTGAGTAGCTCGTGTGATCGAAGTATATAGCCACCTATAGAAACTTTCACCTAAGTATGATTTTTGAATGTAACCCAGATCCAGAAATACATTTTTCCATTCTCCACCCTGTGCTTTATGGCATGTAACAGCGTATCCGTATTTGGTCTGCAGAGCATTGAAATATGGATCAGCCTTTACTTTTTTATACCTTAACCGCTTTTGGGTGATGTTGCTATAATCCTCCATTACTCCGGAGAAAAGTTGATTGTTCTGTTCACTTGTTAATCCCGGTACTTCTGTATGCAAGACATCCAGATTAATTTTCGCCTCAAACTCAATGTCATATTCACGGTGATACAAAACCACATTACAAAATCTAAAACCATACATTTCCTCTTCTCCTCTTACTCGCATAACTTCAACAAATTCTCCATTAGCCAGAAAATCAAGGTTCTCATACTCTTCAATCCAGAAATAGTTGTTTTTAGTGATCATAAGAATATCACCTGTGGAAAGCTCTTCTTCTCTATATAAAACGCTGTTCCTTATGCCATTGTTGTATGCATTTACACGTTTATTTGAGCGGGATATAACTATCGTCTCCTCCATTCCATCACGTGAATATGCATCAGAAATCTCATAAATTAAATCCTTTCCTGTAATCTTCTTAACATCTGCGAATCCGTCAACTTTAAGTTTTGGAAAATCATCTGTAGCATTTAGCATTAATGAATCTCTCAGATAAGTTGCATTATAGAGAATCCCAGACTCTACTTCCTGTCTGACGACATCTGTCAGTGTTGCCTCCATAACCTGCAAAGGATAAGATTGAAGAATCTCTCTATCAAGTGCAGGACTGTATTCCTGCTTAACGGGGGGCAGCTGAGCATCATCTCCAATCAATAACATTCTGCAACCCTCTGCTGAGTAAACATATTCTATCAGATCATCTAGCAGTCTTCCGGTACCGAAGACCGAAAAATCGGGGGATTCATTATTGATCATTGAAGCTTCATCTACTATAAATAACGTGTGTTTATGCAGATTCTCGGAAAGAGAAAACTGCATAGTTCCTTCCGACATCTTTTGTTGCCGGTATATTTTTTTATGTATTGTATAAGCTTTTTGTGAAGCATAGCCTGAAAAGACCTTTGCAGCCCTACCGGTAGGTGCCAGTAAAACTGTTTTTTGTCTGAACTGTGTCATTGTTCTTACAAGACTACCTATAAGCGATGATTTTCCTGTTCCTGCATATCCTGTAAGTAAGAATATCTGATCCCCGGTTTCTGAAAAAAGAAATTCGGAAATCCTTTCCAGAGCGTATGACTGGTCTTTTGTAAAATTAAAAGGGAAGTTTTCATTGATTTTCTCAACAAAAAAACGATTTATCATTATTTTCGGTAATTTTTCCCGTAAAAGTAGCATAATTATCATTCTTTTTCTAAATTTGTAGTCTAAAATCAGAAAATCAATATTAAAACAGTATAAATTAAAAAAGAAAAGTCCATGAAAGTTGTAATGAGAGTGCTTTTAGCAATAGCCATTGTTCTGTTAGCTTGGGTAAGCTGGAAAAGTATCCAGGGACCTATAGATTTCAATGCTGAAGTCGCAAAACGAGATCAGGCAGTTATTCAGCGCTTGATGGATATCCGCACAGCACAAGTTGCTTTACGCTCACAGACCGGCTCATATACTGCCAGTTTTGACACACTTGTCAATTTTGTGAAAGAAGGTAAAATTGCTACTATAGTCAGATCTGGTGATCTCACTGAAGCTCAGCTTGAATCAGGAATGACAGAAATAAAGGCTATGGAAATAATCAGAACAGGTAACGAAGCAAAAATAAAAGAAGCCGGTTTATGGGATTCTGAGAAAAATGCACCGCAATTGGTGAGGGATTCATTATTCTCACCTGCAGTTGAAGTTCTCTTTCCTAATCGCACTAATTTTGCAGCTGATTCACTCAGATACGTCCCTTTTGCGCCCTCTGGCACAACATTTAAAATGGGTGTAGATTCACTAATTACAGCATCAGGGTATCCAATTCAGGTATTTGAAGCAAAAGCTGCTTACACTGACTATTTAAGTGATCTTGACAAAAAATTACTTGCTCAGAAGATTCAGGAAGTACTTGACCGTCCGGGAGACAGATTCCCTGGTATGCAGGTAGGTTCTCTTGAAGTTGCTAATAATAACGCAGGTAACTGGGAATAAATTATTATCTCAACCTGATTTATGTTTCTACCGGAAAATATAGATTTAGCACATTCAGAAAAATATAGTTTATCCATTCGGTTAACTCCGAATGGATTTTCTTTTTATTTTCAATCCTCGGATGACCCAAATGTATTCCATTTTCAGAAAACAGACCTAAGCAACAAGTTATCATATTCTGATAATATCAAGAAGTTGATTTTTGATTTAGGGTTTTTCACACATTCTTTTAAAAAAACTACTGTTATAATTGTTTCGCCCAATTATACACTTGTTCCTCGACAACTCTTCGAAGCTAAAAAAAGTAAAGAGATCATGGATTTTAATTTCCATGATATGAGTGGTATAAAATTACATGATTCTTCTGTAAATAAAGATTACTCGGTTGTTTTTAATATGGATGAAGAAGTACATTCATTTCTGTCAAGGCATTTGATTAATCCTGAATTTAAACATCACTCTGCTCCTCTACTAAATGTTTTTAACACATACACACATCATGAATGCCGAAAACAGAGTTTTGTCTGTTTTCATGATGGCTTTGTATCAGTATTTTGTTACTTTGAAGATAAGCTACTGTCAGCAAATACATTCCACTGTGATAACAAACCCGACACCACGTACTATTTAGCAAGTATCTGGGAGAAGTTGTCACTGGATCAAACAAAAGACACTCTGTATTTAAGTGGAGATATTGATTCATATTTAACTGTGGTGAATGATCTGAAAATACTGATTAAAAATGTTGAGAGAATTAATATGGAACCTAAGACAACTCTCACAAAAGAACAATTGGATTCACTACCAACAGATGTAATTGCTGCCTTATGCGTATAATCAGCGGAAAATATAAATCCAGAAGGATACAGGTGCCACCTAACCTCAAAGCAAGGCCAACTACCGACTTTGCAAGAGAGGGACTGTTTAATGTTCTCAGCAATTTTATTGATTGGGAAGAAACGTCTGCACTTGACTTGTTCTCCGGCACAGGTAGTATTGCCCTGGAACTGGTTTCGAGAGGCTGCCCAAGAGTTGTTTCAGTTGAATCTGAACACCTGCATTGGCGTTTTATATCTATGACAAAAGAGAAACTTGAAGCAAAAGAACTCTATCCGCTGAAAGCTGATTCTTTCAAATTTATAGAAACATGCAGGGAACAGTTTGACCTTATATTTGCCGATCCTCCTTATGACATGAAAGAGGTTGATACTATCCCCGATTTAATATTCGAAAAGAAACTGCTTAAACCTGACGGATTGTTAATTCTTGAACATTCCAGGACTCACAATTTCACAATGCTGCCTCAATTCAGCAGGGAGCTTAAATATGGCAGTGTTCACTTTTCCATATTCTCATAATTCATATACTGATTACTCATCTTTTAAATCTCATACCGCTCAATTATAACTTTGCAGCAAACAATCCAGGTCTGTTATAATTATTTTTTTGTATTTTTGTACCGCATTATAAAAAATACAAAATATGAATAAAAAACAAATTAAAGCGACCAAAGCATTTCGTTTCAAACGATTCGCACGCAAGTCGTACAGTGTATTCAACAGTCTGCACAAGTCAGTCACAATTGGTGTATTGACAGGTTGTACGCTGGTGAGTGCACATGCAACTTCGGTAGAGCCGGTTGAACAAATGTTTATTCAAACTGCTTCAGATTCCATTCCTCCAACAGAGCTGGACGAGGTAGTGGTCACCGCTTCAAAAGTAGCAATGCCTCTTAACTTGGCAGCTAAGCAGGTGACAGTTATATCAAGACAAGAGATTGAGCGGGCGCCTGTCCGAAGTATTGAAGATCTTTTGAACTATGTAGCAGGAGTAGATATCCTGCAGCGCGGACCGCACGGCGTACAGGTGGACATAACTCTCAGAGGCGGATCATTCGATCAAACAGCCATACTCCTTAATGGAATTAACCTTACAAATCCTCACACAGGCCATTACAGTTTCGACATCCCTATTAACATTTCTGATATTGAACGTATTGAAATCGTTCAGGGACCATCATCTCTTGTTTATGGTGCCGGCGCTTTCTCGGGTGGCGTTAATATAATCACTAAAAAAGATACCGAATCGAATGTTTATGCAAAAGTGGAAGGCGGAATGCACGGACTATTCGGAGCAGACACCCGCGGTGCCATTGCAGGTGAATCATACACTCACTCACTTTCTACAGGATACAAGCGATCAGACGGGTATATTCCTAACAGTGATTATGACATATACAATCTTTTGTGGCAAAGCAGGTTTGATATAAATGGTTCCAACATCGATTTTCAAGCAGGATTAAACGATAAGGCTTATGGAGCCAACACATTTTATACAGCAGCCTACCCTAACCAGTTTGATGATACACAAGGTTTGTTTTTCTCTTTAAAGGGCGAAACAAACGGCAAACTCAAACTAACACCTCATATCTACTGGAGCAGACATTATGATGAATTCCAATTAATCAGGGAGGGAACACCTGATAAACCTTCATGGTATACAGATCATAATTATCACCGTAGCGATGTTTTCGGGATGAATCTAAATATGCAATATGCTTCAAGATTTGGCATTACAAGCTTTGGGGGTGAATTCAGAAATGAAGGAATTTTGAGTAATGTTCTTGGTAATGCTATGGAAGAACCAATCGGGAAATACACAAAATCGGACAACAGAACCAATATCAGCTACTACGCTGAACATAATTTTATACTCAACCGTATAACTCTATCATTAGGCGGACTGATAAACTATAATACTGCCGTAACTGATAAGTTTGATTTCTATCCCGCAATAAACGGAACTTTCAGAGCAACTAACAAGTTGAGTCTGTACGCATCATGGAATAAGGCGACGCGTATGCCAACTTTCACCGATCTCTACTATACAACTGCGACCCATACAGGCAACAGTAATCTGGAAGCTGAGCTTTCAGAAGCGTTTGAAGTGGGTGCCAAATACAACCATCACATAGTAAAAGGGGCGATTGCAGTCTTTAATATGGCAGGTAAAAACATGATCGACTGGGTAAAGCCTTCTCCCGAAGCGTTGTGGGAATCGACCAATCACACCCAAATAAATAAAAAAGGAGTGGAAACAAACATCTCTTTTGATTTTAAAGAGTGGCTGGGTGATAATCAACCAATAAACTCATTTAATGTCGGATACATGTATATTGATCAGGAAAGGGTTGAAGATGAACTGATTTCAAATTATACACTTAACCATTTGCGGCATAAATTCACTGCCGGATTACATCATGATCTGATTAAAAATCTAACCCTGTCATGGAACTTCCGCTGGCAGGAAAGAAATGGTTCTTATGTAAAATATTCCGACTTGCTCCCCGGCGAAAGAGTAGATTATGCCCCTTTCTCCATATTAGATGTTAAGGCAAATTACAAAATAAGGAATACTGATTTCTTTGTAAATGCAAACAATATTTTCAACAGTGTACATGTAGATTTAGGCAATATACCACAGCCCGGATTCTGGTTATCGGGTGGTGCAAGTGTAAGGTTTTGAATTAGAATAGAGACCTAATTCCCTTTATAAGCAAAACAGTTTATAAGGGGAATTTTTTTATAAATAATATGCTGTTAATTTATCTACCTATCGACCCGGATTTTTGTGGATAAATGCTAATAAAATACTAAAAGCGGACAGGGAATAATGCGTATTTCAGTCTTACTTGAGTCTTACTTTGCTCATACCTCGTCCTTATAAAGTCCTTTTATAAAAGTTTTAAGTAAGGATAAGATACGAATAATGTAAAACCCTATTTATACCGAACTATAGTTTTGCACCTTCTGTTTATTTTGCTTATTTTGCAGAATTAATACCTATTTTAAATGAAACTATTATCACCGATTATTATTCTTACTATCATTTTATCAAGCTGTGCAGATATATCAGAAAAGAAACTAACCGATTATGTAAATCCTTTTCTGGGTACCGCCACATTGTGGGAACCGGAGGATCTGGGCTATGTGCGCACCTGGGAAGAACGTACCTGGGGAGCTGAAGTATTTCCGGGATCGTCCCTGCCCAACGCAATGGTACAAATTAGTCCGGTTACACAGTTCAGAAGCGGTGCAGGTTATCAGTACGAAGATACTGTGATTTATGGCTTTGCTCACACCAACAAAGGGCATTGGAACTTACTTCATTTTCCTTTGCTTCCTGCAACCGGCGAGGTTGTCCCTACGGATTACGCATCAGAATACAATCATGATAATGAATCGGCTAGTCCCGGTTACTATCAGGTCTTTCTTGAAAGATATGGCATTAACGCGGAACTAACATCCACTTTAAGATCAGGTTTTCACAGATATACTTTCATTGACAGTTCTGATAAAAAGCTTATTGCTGACATGACACGTACAAATAACCGAGTAAAGGAATGGGGCATACAAAAAATTGACGATAATACATTTACAGGTTTTCAGGATGCAGAGGGTAAGATATATTTTTATGCTGTTTCTAATTATCCTATCAGTGAAATTGGACAGGTGAAAAATGATAAGCATGAGGTGTCAGTTGTCAACTTCGGTAATAGTGACAACAAAAAACCTTTAGAGATTAAGATAGGCTTTTCTTTTGTCAGCATTGAAAATGCTAAGATGAATCTTGAGGAGGAGATAGCTGACAAGAGTTTTGCTCAAGTACGGAAAGAAGCAGATGATACTTGGAATAAGCTGCTGTCGAACATAAAAGTAACCGGTGGAACTGAACGCCAAAAAGGCATTTTTTACTCAACGCTCTACCGTTCATTCTTATGGCCTGCCCTCAGAAGTGATGTAAACGGTGATTTTACCGATGAGAATGGTAATGTTGTGAATGAAGGTTTCAGATACTACACAAACCCCTCATTCTGGGATGATTACAGAAATAAGCTTGTACTTCTGGCAATGATATCTCCTGACGTGACAACAGACATAATTAAATCTATAACTGATAAAGGTGAAAAAAGGGGTGGTTATATGCCTACATTTTTTCATGGCGATCATGCTTCCGTTTTTATTTCAGGTAGTTGGCTAAGGGGAATAAAAGATTTTGACCATGATAGAGCTTACGCACTTATACTTAAAAATGCTACTGTTCCGGGTCGCGGTGGCAGGCCCTATCTAGATGAGTACCTTGAAAGAGGTTGGATTGCTGAGAAAGACACTACTAATGTACCTTTCTGGGATGAGTATAAAGCAGCTGTTACCAAAACTGTTGAGTATGCTTATGACGATTATGCAACAGCGCTTGTTGCCAGGGAACTTGGAGATACAGAAAACTATGAACTGCTAATGAGTCGCTCCAAAAATTATAAAAATCTGTTTGACCCTTCAACAGGCTTCTGGCGCGGTAAAGTGGACGATGGGACCAAAGAAGGTAAGTGGATAGAAGATTTTGATCCGTATTATGCATATTTTGCATATATGTATCGTGAGGCAAACGCCTGGAATTCACTGTTTTTTGCGCCCCATGACGTAGAAGGAATGCTGAGTCTTTATCCAAGTCACGAATCAATTGAACAAAAGCTTGATTCACTCTTTACTGAGCCCTGGAATGGAGTTGAACTACACAATATGACCGGATTCATCGGGAACTATTGTCATGGTAATCAGCCGGGACATAGCATTCCATATACATATTACTTTATAGACCGACAGGAGAAAGCACAATGTGTACTTGACAGTATTATGGACAGGTTCTATGATATGGGAGCTGAGGGGCTTGCTTATGCAGGTATGGATGATGCAGGGGAAATGTCAGCATGGTATGTTTTAAATGCTATCGGAATATATACCTACTTACCTGCAGATCCGGAATACATTGTAACTGTTCCACTTTTTGATGAAGTGGAATTCAGATTAGGATCCGGAACAAAATTTACTATAAAAAAAGAGGGTCTGGGAAAAAAGATTAATAAGATAACCTATGGGGGCGAAGAAATAGATGGTTGGTTTATAACTCACGACATGCTCGAACAGGGAAAAGAACTGGTCATAAAAATTGAATAATTCAATTACTTTGTTAAATATATTATTTAACTTATTCTGCTCCAGTCGTATCTGTTGCCACCAAGGCGACTAAGCTGTTGCTTCAGCACCTCATGTTCAGGCAGCTCAAGAGAAGGGTCATTTTCTATCAACTCCTCTGCTACCTCACGTGCACGAAACAGTATATCATTATCTTTTACAAGATCAGCAATCCTTAGGTCAAAAGGAATACCGCTCTGTTGTGTGCCTTCCAGATCTCCCGGGCCGCGTAGCTTTAGATCAGCTTCAGCAATAACAAATCCATCATTGCTTTCAGTCATGATCCCTATCCTTTTGCGGGTATCGGCAGAGAGCTCATAGGGGGTCAGCAAAATGCAGTATGACTGATCAGCCCCCCTGCCCACTCTGCCACGGAGCTGGTGAAGTTGTGAAAGGCCGAATCTTTGGGCACTCTCTATTACCATCACACTTGCATTCGGGACATTCACACCTACTTCTATTACCGTTGTGGAGACCATAATATTTGCTTTACCTGATACAAACTGCTGCATAACTTCATCTTTTTCAGCAGGTTTCATGCGTCCGTGCATCTTACAAACGGTAAACTCTGGAAATGCTTCTTTAATATGCTCATACCCCTCTTCCAGATTCTTCAGATCAAGTGTCTCGCTCTCTTCAATCAATGGATACACAATATAAGCCTGGCGACCCGAATTAATCTCTTTACGAATAAAATTATACAGTTCACCTCTTTTTTTGTCAAATCTATGAAGTGTCTGCACCGGCTTTCTTCCGGGTGGCAACTCATCAATAACTGAAACATCCAGATCACCGTAAACAGTCATTGCCAAGGTACGGGGTATTGGTGTAGCGGTCATTACAAGTACATGCGGCGGTCTGTTATTCTTGGACCACAGCTTTGCTCTTTGTGCTACTCCAAAGCGGTGCTGTTCATCGATTACAACAAAACCAAGGTTTTTGAACTGCACAACATCCTCTATAAGAGCATGCGTTCCGATTAATATATTAATTTCTCCCGATTGCAGTTCGGCATGAAGTTTCTCACGATCTTTCTTTTTAGTGGATCCTGTAAGTAATTCTATACGAAGTTTCATTCCTGACAACATTTTAGTGAATGTCTCGAAATGCTGACTTGCAAGTATCTCAGTGGGTGCCATCATACATGCCTGAAAGCCATTATCAAGAGCAATCAGCATACACATAATTGCCACCAGAGTTTTACCACTGCCCACATCACCCTGTAACAACCTGTTCATCTGTTTACCTGATGCCGTATCCTTACGAATCTCTTTTATTACCCTTTTCTGAGCATTTGTTAACGGGAAAGGCAGATTTTTTTTGTAAAAGGAGTTGAGGTTATCACCTACTCTATGAAATATAAAACCGTTAAGTTTCCCTTTTCTGTCAGCAGCATACCTGACTATACTTAGTTGAATATAAAATAGTTCTTCAAATTTAAGCCTATATTGAGCATCTTTGAGCTTAGCCGGTGATTTAGGGAAATGTATATTCTCAATAGCATCATGAATAGAAGTTAACTTAGCCTCTTTGATTACATCAGAAGAAAGCGATTCAGGCATGTTACCGTTGATTAAGCTAAACGCATTTTCAATGATTTTCTGCATTGCTTTTGAATTGAGATAATGATTTTTCATTTTCTCTGTTGTGTTGTACATCGCCATCAATCCCTGAGGTAAATCTGAGTCATTTAAAAAAGGGTCTATTTCAGGGTGAGCAATATTCCATTTACCGTTGAAAAGATTCGGTTTACCAAAAACGATATATTCCTGATTGAGTTTATATTTTCCCTCTATAAAACGGATTCCCTGAAACCAGATAAGATCTACAAAGCCTGTGCCGTCGGTAAAGTGTGCAACCAAACGCCTTTTACGTCCCTCTCCAAAAGTTTCGAATGCAGTAATTTTTCCCTTTAATTGAATATATGCCAGTATATTGTCTATTTCATGGATATAATATATTCGGGTTCTGTCGATATATCTATAAGGATACCATCGCAAAAGATCTCCAACAGTGAAAATTTCAATCTCTTTATTTAGTATTGCAGCCCTTTTGGGACCAACACCGGGAACAAACTGAATTTCACTCTGAAGAATACTCATAAATTATCTGATACGGTTTCTTTGATTTACCTACGATATGCAAATATAAACAAAAACGAGGAATAGTTCAACCACCCCTCGTTTGTTATAATTATCTGATAAGTCTGTTAATTAGACATGGATTACCAGGCAAAAATAGGATACTTTTTCATTGTCGTATTCACCTTCTCTCTGACTGATGATATTGTTTTGCTGTCATCAGGATTAGCAAGTACTGTATCAATCATCTCAACAATCTCACCCATGAGACTTTCTTTAGCACCACGAGTTGTGATTGCAGGCGTACCAAAACGCAGACCTGAAGTCTGGAACGGTGATCTGTCATCGAAAGGAACCATATTCTTATTTACGGTAATATCAGCTTTCACCAACATATTTTCTCCCTTTTTACCGGTTAAATGTGGGAATTTTGATCGTAAATCCACCAGTATGATATGATTGTCGGTACCACCTGATACTACATTATATCCCAAATCTACGAATGCCTGTGCCATTGTAGCAGCATTTTTCTTTACCTGAAGTTGATATTCTTTGTATTCAGGTTGAAGCGCTTCATGGAAAGCCACTGCCTTAGCTGCAATAATATGCTCCAGAGGACCTCCCTGCATTCCCGGGAAAACAGCAGAATCAAGCATCGCAGACATCATTTTAACCTCACCTTTAGGAGTTTTCACACCCCATGGATTCTCAAAATCCTTACCCATCAAGATAACCCCGCCACGCGGTCCGCGAAGGGTTTTGTGAGTTGTGGATGTTACTATATGCGCATATTTCAGAGGATTATCAAGTAAACCGGCAGCAATTAATCCTGCTGGATGTGCCATATCAACCATGAAGATTGCACCTATCTCATCTGCTACTTTACGGATTCGGGCATAATCCCATTCACGCGAATAAGCAGACGCACCTGCAATAATCAATTTAGGTTTCTCGTTGCGTGCAACCATTTCCAACTGATCATAATCAACATGCTGGTCATCTTCCCTGACATTATATTCAAGCGGATGAAACATTAGTCCTGAGAAATTTACAGGAGACCCGTGTGTCAGATGCCCTCCATGTGATAGGTTTAAACCAAGGAATTTATCACCTGCTTTTAAGCAAGCCAGAAATACTGCAGCATTTGCCTGAGCACCTGAATGCGGTTGTACGTTTGCCCACTCTGCATTAAACAACTGCTTTAGTCTGTCTATTGCAAGTTGCTCACTCATGTCAACAACCTCACAGCCGCCATAATATCTTCTTCCGGGATATCCCTCAGCATATTTGTTTGTAAGTACAGAGCCAGCAGCTTCCATTACCTGCTCACTGACAAAATTTTCAGAAGCTATCAGCTCCAGACCTTTTAGTTGACGCTCGCGTTCTTTCTCGATAATTTCAAAGATGTGCTTATCTCTATTCATCTGCTTATATTTAAAAATGACGTGCAAAAATAGTGAAGTTTAACAACAAACGGAAGTTATTAATGATTCAATTTTCAGATATTATTATAATACCACTTATATAAAATCTCTACACCCTCTTCAACTTCAATCTTATGCTTCCATCCAAGACTATTAAGCTTGGTAACATCAGTAAGTTTTCTCATGGTGCCGTCAGGTTTTGAATCATCAAAAAGTATCTCACCTTTATACCCAATTGTATTTTTAATTAGAAATGCCAGGTCATATATTGAAATCTCCTTTCCGGTTCCTATATTTATATGACAATTTCTGATCTCTTTCTTGTTTTCAATTAAATCTGCAAAATCAACATTCTCCATTATAAAGACACAAGCGTCAGCCATCTCTTCGCTCCAAAGGAATTCACGCAAAGGATGACCTGTTCCCCACAGTTTTACATACTTATCTGTAATTCCATATTTGCCCAAAATATCAATAATTTCCTTGTTACTGCTTTCACCGGTAACCTGTTCTACGGGACGAGCATTCAGATCTCTTTTTAAAGTTTCCTGGTCACCATCCATCAACGCTTTAGAAAGATGTATTTTTCTAATCATAGCAGGCAGGACATGGCTCTTTTCCAGATCAAAATTATCATTCGGTCCGTATAAATTTGTAGGCATAACAGCGATATAGTTTGTGCCATACTGAATATTAAAGCTCTCACACATCTTTAATCCTGCAATTTTTGCAATGGCATACGGCTCATTTGTATATTCAAGAGGTCCTGTAAGTAATGAATCCTCAGTCATAGGCTGACTCGCTTCCTTTGGATAAATACATGTACTGCCCAGGAACAGGAGCTTCTTTACGTTGTTGCGAAAGCTCTCACCGATAACATTGTTTTGAATCTGCAGATTTTTGTATATAAAATCAGCTCTGTAGTTATTGTTGGCTATTATACCCCCCACATGTGCTGCTGCAAGAAATACATATTCCGGTTTTTCTTCTTCAAAAAACCGGGACACTTCTGCACTATTCATCAGATCCAGCTCTTTGTGAGTTCTGCCAATCAGATTTGTGTAACCTTTATCTGTAAGGTTATTCCAAATAGCCGAACCTACTAAACCTCGATGACCGGCTACATATATCTTGGTCGATTTATCAATCATATAATTTGTTTTTAATATCTGTTATCTATTGCTAGAAATAAAATAAAGCTCTATTTTCGCTATTATAAATTTATAATTGTAATAAAATGAAAAAAACTATTTTTACTCTGTTGTTTTCTATTGGAATACTTATGAGTGCAAATGCCCAGTTCACTAGCTATATCAGGTTGTCAGGAGACATCGGCATAGTTTCAAACAGTGAGAAGGACAAAAAGTTCGGAGTTGGCGGAACAGTATCCTGGCTTACTGTTGACAATCTGATTTCGGGCAACGAATACAATTATATATCACTGGGTATAAAAGGATTCAACAATCCTTATGGTGAAGGTAAACTCTTTTCAAGTATAATGAATGACGAGGATGATGGTTTTAATTATATTATGCCATTACTTGGTTACAGGTTTACTCAAAAAGGGGTTGAAGAAGGCTTTTTTATCGAACCGAGAATAGGTGCAGCATTTGGCGCAAGTTATACAGCATTTGCTATTTCACCATTAGCAGGATATTCATTCAATAACCTGGATTTTTCCATTTATTGTGATATGGGCTTCGGCTCTGAAATCAGTGCTATACAGAAAAAGAGTTTTTTTACACCGGGGTTAAGTATTGCCTATAGCTTCGGATTTTAAAATAACTATTCACCATACATCTTTTTATAGTAGTTCATGTATTCACCGCTCGTTACATGATCCAGCCATTCTTGGTTTTCAAGATACCAGCTCACAGTTTTTTCCAGTCCTTCCTCAAATTGTAGTGAGGGCTCCCATCCAAGTTCATTTTTCAGTTTGGAAGCATCAATAGCATAACGGAGGTCGTGCCCTGCCCTGTCTGTTACGTACGTGATCAGTCTTGCTGATTCTCCATCTGCTCTTCCAAGCAGTTTGTCAGCAACTTTTACTATGAGATGAATAAGGTCGATATTCTTCCATTCATTTAATCCACCAATATTGTAGGTTTCACCCTTACGTCCTTTATGGAATATTAAATCTATAGCTTTGGCATGATCTTCTACATAAAGCCAGTCTCTTACATTCTCCCCTTTTCCGTAAACAGGTAAAGGTTTGTTGTGACGTATATTATTAATAAAAAGGGGAATTAGTTTTTCAGGAAACTGATAGGGTCCATAGTTGTTTGAACAGTTTGAAATTACAACCGGTAATCCATACGTATCCCTGTAGGCCCTCACAAAATGATCGGAAGAAGCTTTTGAAGCTGAATAAGGTGAATGAGGATCATAAGAAGTTTCTTCTGTAAACGGATGTTCTCCAAATTCAAGTGACCCATATACCTCATCAGTCGAAACATGATAAAACAATTTGTCGTTGAAATCATTTTTCCAAAGTTCTCTAGCAGCTTGCAAAAGATTGAGAGTGCCCATTATGTTTGTACGTGCAAAAGAAAACGGGTCTGTAATTGAACGGTCGACATGGCTCTCTGCAGCAAGATGAATGACGCCATCAATATTATACTTGCCGAAAAGGTTTTGCATTTCATCAAAATCACAGATATCAGCCTTTACAAAAGAATAATTAGGCTTATCTTCTACATCTTCAAGATTCAATAAGTTCCCGGCATAAGTGAGTGAATCGACGTTGATTATTTGATACTCCGGATAATTGTTAAGAAACTGTCTTACTACGTGCGAACCTATAAAACCGGCTCCTCCTGTTATCAAAATATTTTTCCTTACCATATCACTCAAAATATTTATTTATAATTTAAATTTATAGCTTTACTCATCGAAATAGATAGAATTAAAATCCATAAGCTGATTATTCTTATCTTTCTCCGACAATATTATATCTTCTTTCGGCAGTAACCAATCTATATTGAGCTGCTTATCATCCCACTTTATTCCTTCTGCATGTTCGGGAGCATAAAAGTTATCACATTTATACTGACATACAGCGTAATCACTCAGAACAATAAAACCGTGTGCGAAGCCACGCGGAATGAAAGTTTGTAATTTGTTGTCGTCCGACAATTCAACTGATACGCACTTACCAAATGTTGGAGATTTATGTCTGAGATCTACTGCAATATCAAGCACCTTTCCTCTTATTACTCTAATAAGTTTTGCCTGAGCAAAAGGTGGTTTCTGATAATGCAAACCTCTTAGAACACCATATTTAGAGCTGCTTTCATTATCTTGAACAAAAACAGTCTTACACACTTTATTCTCAAATTCTTTTTGAGAAAACGATTCGAAAAAATATCCCCTGTTATCTTTATATACTTTCGGCTTAATTATTACAAGCCCTTCTATATCTGTCTTTTTTACATCCATAAAAATCAATCCATATCTATAAGTTTCAAAAGATACTGACCGTATTGATTCTTTTTCATTGGTTCTGCAATACGTATTATATCCTCTTTTGAAATCCACTTGTTGTACCATGCAATCTCTTCCAGACAAGCAATTTTTAATCCTTGTCGTTTCTCTAACACCTCAATAAATGTTGAAGCTTCTGATAGTGAATCATGTGTACCGGTATCCAGCCATGCAAAACCTCGTCCTAGTAGTTGCAGATTCAATTTATGCTCTTTAAGATATATCCCGTTTACAGTGGTTATCTCTAGTTCTCCACGTGCCGAAGGTTTTATTTTCTTTGCAATTTCGATAACACTGTTAGGATAAAAGTATAAACCTACCACAGCATAATTAGACTTTGGTTTTTTTGGTTTCTCTTCTATCGATTTGACTTTATTGTCTTTATCAAAATCAACAACCCCATATCGCTCAGGATCATTAACATAATAACCAAATATTGTTGCTTGGTGACTGTTTTCGGTTTGTGCTACCGCTTCTTGCAGCATAAGTCTGAAACTCTGTCCGTAAAAGATATTATCACCAAGAATAAGACACACAGAGTCGTTCCCAATAAACTTTTCACCTATTATGAATGCTTGTGCCAGACCATCAGGACTTGGCTGTTCTGCATATTCAAAATTCACTCCGTAATCTGATCCATCGCCCAAAAGGCGTTTGAATCCCGGGAGATCAGAGGGTGTCGAAATAATAAGTATATCTCTTATCCCGGCCAACATCAATGTGGAGATAGGATAATAAACCATTGGTTTATCAAAAATAGGCAGCATTTGTTTGGAAACACCTTTGGTGATAGGGTATAATCTGGAGCCAGAACCTCCGGCTAATACAATGCCTTTCATTTTTATTTAAATATTTTTCAGTTTTTACAAAGATATAAAAAGTTATAACAAATCAGGTCTTAGTTTTTTTGTACGCACCACCGCTTGCTCATGTCTCCACTCCTGAATTTTCTTTTCATGACCTGAAAGAAGAACTTCAGGCACTTTCCAACCTTTATATTCAGATGGCCTGGTATAAACGGGAGGTGCCAGCAAACCATCCTGAAATGAATCTGATAGTGCCGACTGCTCATCACCAATAACCCCGGGTATTAGTCTTACAACAGCATCAGCAATCATTGCTGCTGCAAGTTCACCTCCTGTAAGTACAAAATCACCTATAGATATTTCGCGGGTAATAAGATGTTCTCTCACCCTAAAATCTATACCTTTATAATGACCACACAGTATTATAATATTTTTCAGTAGCGAAAGTTCATTTGCAACAGATTGAGTAAAAACCTCTCCGTCAGGTGTAGTGAAAATAACCTCATCATATTCTCGCTGAGATTTAAGGTGAGAAATTACCCTGTCGATTGGTTCTATTTGTAAGACCATGCCTGCCTCACCACCATAAGGATAATCATCTACTCTTTTATGTTTATCCAATGTGTAATCACGCAGATTGTGCAAGCCAAACGTCGTAAGACCCTTATCCTGAGCCCTCTTTAATATGCTAGTATGAAGAGCACCTTCGATCATCTCGGGTAGCACAGTTATAATATCAATCCTCATTTATCAAAAATACTAGAAATTAAACTCAATAAAAAATTTAATTGACTTCCTGTGTTGTTGTACCTCCCTGTTGTGTACCGCTCTCACCCTGCATTACGTCTTCGTTGGTGATACTTCTTTGTACTCGCTTTACTGAAGTTTTCAGATCGCCAAAACGATAAGTTACACTAAGGGTTAAATTTCTCATTGGATTTAGAGCTATTACCTTTTGAGTAAAACTTTCGCCTCTTGTTGTAGAGGAGAACTCTCTGTACTCTGAAAAAAGATTTTGAATATTTAAAGAGAGATCAAGTTTTTTCTCTATGAAACTTTTTTGAAGGCTTAATGAATAAAAATAGAACGGAGACTGCTCTGTCTGTAATTGAATTCGGTTTAGAAAAGTACCTCCATTTACCCCAATCCTTAAATCTTTTGGAAATGTGAAAGTCAAACCGCCATAAGCCCGACCGGAGAACCCACTGTTTTGCAATGCGATATTCTCTTCGGTACTTTTAATATCAGTATAGTTCAATCCTCCGTTTAAATAAGTGCGTATCATTTCACTTGGAGTCCAGCTCAGATAAATATTTGTACCAACATTATGATTACGCCCAATATTTGCATAAGTGTTATGTGTAACTGATTTCTCAATTCCATCAACTGTTTTCTGATCAATAAAACTATAGGGTGTGACCGCATTCTTAGCAAAAGAATAGCTTAAAGTTGCATTAAAATTCAATTTCTGCGAGAATGAGCCATAGTTTATATTGAAGTTGTGCTGTTGTTCAGAATCCAATCTGGGATTACCATAACTAATATTATTTGGATCTACGTCATTAACATACGGGTTTAAATACCAGATACCCGGACGGGATATTCGCATATTGTAACCGCCCCTCAGTGTTTGCGTCATTCCTATTTGGTAGGATACTGTAGCAGAGGGAACCAGATCAAAAAAATTAGTGCCTACAACCGTATCTACATCAGCACTCATAAAATGTATGTCCTGCATTGTATGTTCAGCTCTTATCCCGAGTTTCATTCCAAATTTACCGGATTTATAACTGTACCCTGCATAGCCTGATGATATATTTTGAGAGTGATCCAGATCATTTTTCCTAAGTAAATCTGGTTTCCAGGTATTGTCTGTAACATCAAAAAAAGTATGATCAGCACGACTTGAATTATCTCTGAAAATATACTTTAATCCTGTTTCAATGCCATGTTTGTTATCCAATGGATTCACATAGTCAACCTGTATTGTATGCTCATCGCCTCCCGCATCATTAATACTTTTCAAGCGATAACCGTCGGGATAATAAAATACACCTCCCGGCTCAACATCATATACACTCTCATATTCACTGTCATTTGGATTTCGTTCATATCTATAAGATCCCGTAAGCATTTCTCCTTTTTTTTTGAAACTGCGCTGATAATCTGCTGAAAGGTTCATGCCTCCAAAATGGTTTTTGCTATTACTTTCAGTAGTGTATGAATAAGGACGGGCTTCACCTGAAACTGCTTGCTGTTTTGACAGTGAATTAAAATCTCCTCCAAATCGCGAGACCGAGAGGTTAAATAAATTCAAAGTGTCTGGTTCATAACTCATTGATCCTGTAAAAAACAGTCCCTTGCCGCTGCTTTCTGAAGTACCCTCCTGAGTCAGTGTATTTATTGGGAATGGCTCTACTTCTTCTCTTGTGAAAGTCGACTCGGATGCGGGCTGTGCATGATTAAAGTAGCTTGCATTTCCTGTGAAACCAAACTTCCCATATTTTGTTGCCAAATACATATTTGCTCCATAACCTCCAAATGTATTTGCATTTGCACCCACGGAACCTGAATAACCATCATCAACTCTTTTGTCTGTTACAATATTTATAATACCTCCCACTCCTTCTGCATCGTAGCGTGCCCCCGGATCAGTAATAACTTCAATATCCTTAATGCTGTTAGCAGGCATACTTTTAAGCACCTGTGAAGGATTTGAAGATACCATATTTGAGGGTTTCCCATTTACATATATCTTAAAGTTTGAAGAGCCTTTCAATTGAATCTGATCTTCGCCGTCTACAGTAACCAATGGCACCTTTCGTAATAAGTCAAGAACATTTGATGTAGTTGATTCTGGATCGTCTTTTGCGCTGTATGTTAGTTTATCAATTTCCACTTTTACCAACGGAGTCTGTGCAGTGACACTTATTTCATCAAGCTGTGTAGAGGATTCTGACATAGCGATATCACCCATATTATAAGTTGCGGCAGATGAAGTAAGATTTACTGTTTCTTCAACATGATCCATGCCAACAAAATTAAATGTGAAGATGTATTGACCTTTCTCGAGCTCAGTAGAAAAGCTGCCATTTTCTTTTGTAGCAAATTTCCTAATACTTTTTTCAGGTGATTCTTTTTTTGCAACTGAAATTGTTGCATAAGGCAGTGGTTTGTTGTCAGTGGAGGTTACCAATCTTCCATTAACTGTAATACTTTGAGCAATAATTGTTGTTGTAAACAAAAAGCTCATAAAAAGAACAAATGAATGTTTCATTTTTTTAATGTGGTTGTTTTGGTTGAATACAGTGGTTATGTGGATATTAATTGTAAAAGTAAAATAAATTTGCTTTCAATATGTTGAAAACTTATTCATTAATCATTTTTAACCATAAACTCAAGTGAGACAATCACTTTGATTTAAGGCGACCGTTTTTTCGAAGCTGCTGGTCAAGCATCCACTGGATCTGACCGTTAACACTTCTGAATTCATCAACAGCCCATTTCTCAATAGCTTCCATTGTTTCAGAATCCAATCGCAAGGCAAAATTTTTGGTTGTCTTATCTTTTTTTGTCATCCTATTTCATCTCCATACTTACCTAATTCTATAAGTATATCTTTTAAGTATTCAGGATTTTGTGACCCTATTAAAATACTTTTCCCGTCTATTAAATCTATTTTCAATCCCATCCGACCTTTCACAGTGTAAGCTACGGTTCCTTTTCTTTTTTTCCTGAAACCCCAACCACCATATTCAAATATTGGCTTATATCTGACGATATAAAGTTTATCAACAGTTTTCCAATCAATAAATTTATATCTCCATTGAAAAGGGAAGTATCTTAAATAAATGCCATCACTGTTTATAAAGGTTTGAAGTTTACTGAACAATGATAAGAGAATCGAGAATAAAAGAATCAAAACAGCAAGAATTATTAGACCGATGTCACTCATAGGCTTATCACCGAACGGCTCATTAAATCCAATCTGTTTGACAGTTCCGAAAATAAATAACAGATTAACAATCAACAGTATTATCCAAACAAGCCAGCCTTGGTGTTGATCTTCCTGAAAGAACTTTCTTTTAATCCTCATTTTCCTTGTGGATATAATTTTTCTGGTTTTAATCTTTTAAAATTCTCATCAATTATCTATTATTGATAAAGTGATCCAGTATTTAGAACGGGCTGTGCAGATTCGTCGGCACAAAGGACAACAAGTAAATTGCTTACCATTGCTGCTTTTTTATCTGCATCTAGCTCTACAATATCCTCATCTTTAATCTTATCCAAAGCCATCTTAACCATTGTGACTGCACCTTCAACAATCTTCTCGCGTGCTGCAATTATCGCCTCTGCCTGTTGACGGCGCAGCATTACTGCAGCTATTTCAGGTGCATAAGCCAGATAATTTATACGAGCCTCTACAATCTCAATACCAGCCATTTCGAGTCTGTTATTCAATTCAACCTCAAGATCATCATTAACTACGTTTCCTCCTGATCTTAATGTAATTTCCTCATCTGAAACAAGACTACTATCGTATGCGTATTTACCGGCAATAAGTCTGAGTGCGGCATCACTCTGAACATCAACAAAGTTTTCGAATGCATCCATCTGCTTACTTACAGTAAATGTACCTGTACCAACTGCACCGGGCGCTGAAGCGGCAATTGTCTGTGAATCAATCTCAAACATAGCCTTATAAGTATCTTTAAGCCTCCATACGAGTACCATTCCTATAAGAACAGGACTACCTACTTTGTCGTTCACTTTAATTGGACTAGGGTTAAGATTTCTTGCACGAAGCGAAAGTCTTTTCTTTGTCATAAAAGGATTAATCCAAAAGAATCCTGTATCTTTTAGTACTCCTTTGTACTTTCCGAAGAATATCATAACGACCGCCTCGTTAGGCTCTAACTTAGTAAATCCGAATAAAGAAACTATCCAAAACAAGGGTAAAATACTTCCGATTATTACACCCCATGTTCCTTGAAAAAACAGCCAAGCGATTACAAACAACAATACAAACTGGATTAAAAGCATAACGAAACCATTAACCTTTAAACCTTTAAAATTGAATTCTTTTGTTTCCATAAATAGGTTATTTAAAATGATATTATTTTGATATTGCAAATATATCATGCTTTGTTATAACTACAAAATATTTATCAGTTTTATTTACATTTATTTTTACTTTCTGTTTTTACTTTTTAATCAATAAACTTTCCAGAAAACATTTTGAAGTTTTAAACGTTAAATGGAATATGTTACACTTTCTAATTGTGAAATTTTGCCACAAAAAACCATTCTGATAATACTTCCAGTAATTTTCATTGCAGCTTATATTTACACGGCTGTCAGGCTATATAAGCTGGTACCTGAAACATCTCAGTTGCGTATACTAGTACCCATTTTATTTATTGTGGGCATAATAGCAATTTTATTGTTTTTTTCTTTAGGCGAAAAGATGAATATTTCATTAGCAGGGTCGCTTTACATATTTAGTACCGGATGGCTTATTGCATTTCTGTATTTTTTTATTGCAGTATTTTTAATTGATTTATTTCGTCTGTCTAACGGTATTTTTCATATTATTGATAAAAATATTGTATACCGGCTTTTCACAAATAATGCTGCAACATCTATGATTATTTTTGGGACTGTAGCTCTGATTTTGATTTATGGAAATATCCAATATCACAATAAAAAAAGACATCATATAAAAATTGAGACAGAAAAGATTCCATATCCTGTTAGAATTGTGGGTATAAGTGATCTTCATATTGGCTATACAATTTCGGCAAGGGAGGTTGACAAATGGGTTAAAATGATAAATTATGAGAAACCTGATATTGTAATAATTGCGGGGGATATAATTGATAATCACCTGCGTCCGCTGATGCGTGATTCTACTGAGAATGTTTTAAGAAAAATAAATACGCGAATGGGGGTTTTTGCTTCTACCGGTAATCATGATCTTATGTTCGCTGTTGGTGAAGATGCGGGTTTTTACGAACGAGCAGGAATTACACTTCTCAGGGATAGCACACACAGTATTAATGAAATTACAGTTATAGGTCGCGATGACCACTCTAACATAAAAAGGAAAAGCCTGAACAGCATCATGGAGAATGTAAATAAGTCAACATTCACAATTCTACTGGAACATAAGCCTTTAAAACTTGAAGAAGCAAGTCAACAAAACATTGACTTCCAGTTGTCCGGTCACACTCACAGGGGACAAATATTCCCTATTTCATTGATAACAGATAAAATTTTTGAACTGTCCAATGGTTATATGAAAAAGGAGAATACACACTTCTTTGTTACAACCGGTATAGGAATATGGGGAGGCAAATTCAGGATAGGAACCAAATCTGAATATCTTGTTTTAGACTTGATTCAATCATAATTTACACAATAAATTAAAAATAGTATATGCGCGCACTTATCAGTGCTTTCATTGTTCATATTACACTTAACGTCTTAGTGTTCTTAAAAGGCTGGCATACTTTTGACAAAAAAAGGTGGGCTCGGATTATTCTGTTATTTATCTTCGGTATTGAATTTATCATCTATACTATAGGATTTATTTTTTACAGAAGTATTCCAGAAAATATCATTCAGCTTATTCGAGTGATGGGTACAAGCTGGATGTTATTTTTGTTATATACAGGGGGTTTATGGTTAATTATCGACCTGATTTATATATTGATAAGAAAGTCTCAAAAAAAATCGTGGAATTTTAAAAAACAAACTCAGAAATTCAAAATTATATCATTCACAGTACCAATAATAATTGTATCGGGTATAATGACTAATGGACACCATAAATTTTTAAACCCGGTTGTGCAAGAAATCAATATAACTGTAAACAAGCCGGTTGAAGAATTCGATTCGGTACGTATAGCTGTTGTTGGCGATTTACATTTGGGATGGATGATAAACCGTTACCACACGAAACGTTTTGTAGACCTCATTATGGCACAGAAAGCCGATTTGATACTTTTTGTTGGAGATATATTAGATTCACATATTGATCCAGTTTTAGAACAGAATATGCATGATGAACTTGCACGGCTTTCAGCACCTTTAGGTGTTTTCTCGTGCACCGGCAATCACGAATATAGATATGACTCTGAAGAAAAGATTCAGCTTTTAAACAATGCCGGAATAACTATGCTACGTGATTCTGCTGTTTTAATTGACAGTGCTTTTTATGTTATCGGACGTGAGGATGTAATCATACTTAACAGAAAATCAACAGAAAATCTTCTCAAACAACAAGGTGTCGATATGTCTAAACCGGTTATCGTCCTCAATCATACACCGGATGACCTGAGCGAAGAGTCAGATGCTGGCGTAGACATAGCCCTTTACGGACATACACACCATGGTCAGTCCTTCCCTGGGAATTTAGCAACTGAAGCAGTTTTTGAGGTAGCACACGGTTACAAGAAAAAAGAGAACACACACGTATATGTGACTTCGGGTATTGGTCTGGTAGGACCTCAATACCGTATTGGATCTGTTTCTGAAATTGCTTTGCTTACTGTCACCTTCCGTAAGTAAATAAACCATGTTCACTTAAATGAACATCGTTATATTCACTTCTGATTAAAGGTGCCCTATAGCTTTCTCTAACTGGATTGAGTGAGATCCCTTTAAAAAGATATAGTGTTTATTTACTGGTTCTCTTTTTAAATCATCAATTAATTCTTCCACATTTTCAAAACACCTGAAATCATCTTCAGAATTTACCAGATCCTTAAAAACAGAACCAACGAGGTATATTAAATCGTATGGTTGTTTCCTTAGATAATCAATCATCTTTATGTGCTCTTCTTTACTGACAGCCCCCAACTCTTTCATCTCACCTAGAATTACCATTTTTGGCAATGTCGTTGTAATAGAAGTGAAGAAGTCGAGTGATGTTTTCATACTTGTGGGATTAGCATTATAAGTATCAATAATCAGATCATTTTTATCAGTTCGCATGAACTGTGACCGGTAATTAGTAGGTTGATACTCCTCAAGTGCTGAGCTAATCCTTTCTGCATTTATACCGAAGAATTTTGAAATTGCCACAGCTGCAATGGCATTATCAAAATTGTATTCACCTACAAGACGGGTTTTAACCCTGTATGAGCTGTCAAAAAAGCTCCAATCGAATTCCAGGAAAGGTGTTGCATCAGCAATAGAACCTGAAGCAAAAAGTGTTGGGTCATTCTTTCCGTATAAAATACGATCCATTCCATCAGACAGATCAAAGAGTATTTTATTGTCTCTATTTACAAAAACTTTCCCTTCATGTTCACGGATAAAATCAAATAGTTCCCCTTTGGTACTAATGACATTCTCAAAAGTACCAAAACCCTCAAGATGAGCTCTGCCTACATTTGTAATGATACCATAGTCAGGTTCTGCTATTTCGCATAATTCTTTAATATCACCGGGATGACTTGCACCCATTTCCACTACTCCAATTTCGTGAGATTTGTCCATTGACAGTAGAGTTAGCGGAACTCCGATATGATTGTTGAAATTTCCTTGAGTGAAAGCAACCTTAAACTTCCTTGACAATGAAATTGCGATCAACTCTTTGGTTGTAGTCTTTCCATTTGTCCCTGTAACAGCGATAATAGCTATTTTGAGTTTTTTTCTGTGATAATTTGCCAGCTGCTGTAATGTTCTTAATACATTATCAACTTTAATAACTCTATCATCCTTGTTATCATCATCCCATTCATCAACTACTGCGTAAGAGCAGCCTGCTTCGAGTGATTTTTCGGCAAAAAGGTTACCGTTAAACCGGTCACCTTTTAAGGCAAAAAATATAGATCCTCGGCTACAGATCCTTGAATCAGTAGTAATGGTTGGGTATTTACAAAAAATGGAGTATAGTTCTTTTATATCCATGTTTACCGTAAATAATTAAAGACCAATTTTCTTAGCAATATCTTCAGGTATTGCGTCTTTGTGCAGTACTATACTAAGGGTCTTATACTTAACAAATGGTACTGAAGCATACCATAATCCATTATAAGGTCCGGTTTCTCCCCATGAATTTTTTACCATATAATATTTATTACCATTCTGATCAGTAGCAATTCCATATATTTGCATCCCGTGATCATCAGTAGTTTGGTAATTATCAAACGCTTCCTGTCGCATTTCCTGAGTTATTCCTTTTTCAGCCAGCACCTCCATACCAACGCGGGATCTAATACTTACATCCCGTTCACGACTGGATTGTCCCAGCCATTTCTCCTGATCACTTCCAGCATTCTCAGGTGCATTTTCATCCGGTATGATGGCAATTCCTGAACGAGAGAAGCCCGCCTCACTAACATCCGAAGCCCAAGCGATTGTAAAACCCTGCATTATTGCATTGTCCATAACCTCGATTAACTCATCAATTGGTAAGTTATAGGAATCGGCCCAACGCCAGTTATCCGGGACTTCAACAGGAAAGGCTGTATAAAACGGCTGATGACTGAATGAAGTCAAAGAGATGTAATCTTCCTGATTTAGACCAAGATATTGTTTAAATGTATGTGGAGTATATTCAGTCCCATTATATGTAAATGTTTCCGGGACCTCTCCCAGATAAGTATCCAATATAGCCGAAAAACCATCAAACCAAACAGGAGAAAGACCTCGTGCTCCTATAATTCCATTCATATACCCTGCAAGTACTTTATCCAACTCTCCATGATCATGAGTTTCAGAACCATAATTAAGACCCTCATAAACATCATTGGGCATAATACCGAAATCATTAATTGTTTCTACTACATCAGCAAATGAACCTCCGGCGGCAAAATTCAAATTACCATGCAAGCGTGCATACTTCTTTGCTTTATCTTCATAATTCTTACGCACAATATACATCTCAGACAGATCAAAAGTACCTTTTCCCATCCTGATAAGCTCTGACTCTAAAAGTCCTACACCTGAGAAGCTCCAGCAAGTACCAGTACTTGATTGGTTTTTTACAGATGTAATGGGATTTTCTTTTACCGTTTTGAAAGTATACGTACTCTGTGCCGTAATTGTCACTGCCACTAGCAATGTAATGAAGATTGTATAAATTTTTCTCATATTAATACTGTAGTTTTTTTAGTCCTGGAAAAATAGAAGTGTAATAAATTTACGAGTAACAAATATAGCTTAAATAAAGGAATATCCATAAAATAAAAAGTATCTTTGCGATTAAAATATTACGATTATTATGGATGATCTGAAACCTAAAAAAAGAAAAAGTCGTAAAGGGCTGGCTTGGTTCATCAGTATACTTATTATTGCACTTGGCATATTCGTTTATGTCAGATACTACTATGTATTTGGAACAGGTGTAAAATCAGGTGAACTAAATTATCTTGTTTATAAAGGTGTTGTATTCAAAACGTATGAAGGGAAACTGATACAGTCAGGATTCAGAGCTGATAAACCCGGAGGTTTACAATCCAACCAGTTTGATTTTTCAGTTGTAGATGAGGAGATTGCTCAAAAATTAATGATATCCGGAGGTAAAAACGTCCAATTGCATTATAAAGAGTATTTTGGCACTTTACCATGGAGAGGATACACTAAGTTTATTGTAGACAGCATTGTTAGCATAGAAGAGCCGGTAAAATCAGATAATCTGGATGAATTAACACCGTACATTCTGGAAACCTTGTGAGAGGGTGACTTATGGCAAAAAAGAAAAGATTTTATGTAGTTTGGAAAGGAGTAGTACCGGGTGTTTATTCTACATGGGACGAATGCAAGAAAAATGTTCAAGGTTTCGAAAATGCCTTATATAAATCATTCGGTTCTCTGGAAGAGGCTCAACATGCTTTCGCTGAAAATCCCTGGAAACATTTAAATGGAAAAAACAGTAAAAAGACATCTCAAAAAGCAGGTGTTGACTCCCCCAATTCTTCAGAAAAAATTATAAAAGATAGTATTGCCGTGGATGCAGCTTGTAGTGGCAATCCGGGACTTTTAGAATATCGAGGCGTTTATGTAGCCGATGGTGTCGAAATCTTTCATGTCGGTCCTTTGGAGGAAGGCACTAATAATATCGGAGAGTTCCTTGCTATAGTACATGCTTTGGCCCTTTTGAAAAAAAACAACGACAATACATCAATTTATTCCGATAGTATGAATGCAATTAAATGGGTTGCGAAAAAGAAATGCAATACTAAACTAGCTCGTTCTGAAAAGAATCAAATTGTATTTGATCTTATCGATAGAGCTGAAAAGTGGTTAAATTCGCATACCTATTCTAATCCAATACTAAAATGGGATACTTCCGGCTGGGGTGAAATACCTGCAGATTTCGGTAGAAAATAATCTAATCCTCTTCCTCCTCATCTGGATAATAAGGCTTGGGAGGCTTTACTGTAGGAAATATTTTACGCACATTGTCAGCTACCTTTGAAGCAAACTCTCCTCTTTCAATATTCATAGCTTGAGAAGCCTGAAGATAAACCTCACGGATAGTCATTTCTCCTTCATCAGTTTCGCAGAATAGCGAATCTATTGGTATAATTTGCAGTGAATCAATGTTGATGGAATCACCAACTGAAAAAAGAAAGCCTTCTTTTATCAGACGTTTTGTCAATTCTGGTTTCCCCCTATAACCATGAATAATCCAGGGTTGAGTAGGGTTAGTCTCTTTCTTCACTTTTAAAAGTTCTTCCCACGCTTTTACGCAATGAATAATAACCGGTTTATCTAGTTTCTCAGAAAGTTCTATATGTTTCTTAAAAACCGGAATCTGCACATCAAACGAAGGACCTTTTAATCTATCCAGTCCTGTTTCTCCAATTGCAACAATACGCGGATCAGATGCAATTTCAGTCAGATATGCCATCTGTGTCTCGCTATCTTCTGAGTACCATGGATGAATACCACAAGAGAATGAGTGTCGTTGGTGCAATTCTTTAGCAACTTCAAATTCAAGGGAATATACATCAAAGATACACGAGTGATATGGATCATCGTTATCTTCTGTGTAAATCTGGTGTGTATGTACGTCGTAAAATTCCATTATATTGTTATCCTATGCTTCCTTCTTACCTTTTTTTGTCTTCGGCTCCGGTACAGGATCATATCCAGATCCTCCCCATGGGTTACAACTTATTATTCGTCTGACAGACAAGTATAATCCTCTAAAAGGACCATGCTTTTTTAATGCTTCAATCGTGTATTGTGAACATGTTGGTGTATATCTGCAACTAGGTGGTAAAAGTGGCGAAATAGCTGCCCTGTAAAAATAAACAGGAATAAGCAAAATCCATGTCAACAGTCTCTTTATACCATTCAGCATCACTCTTCCCCGGTCTCAAATCTTTTTTTAATCTCATTCAGTGCTTTACGCATTCCTCTCTCAATTGAATCAAAATCAGACAATTCATCTTTTACATAAACAAACGCTATTTCAATATGCCTGTTACCACCTATTAAAACATTGTGAAGAATATGTTTGTTCATCCTGAACGATTCTCTTATGAGCCTCTTCATCCTATTACGATTTACAGCTGATTTAATCCTTTTTTTAGGGATACTCACCAATACTTCAAGCACTTCAGGATTTTGAGTTACTTTTTCAAGATAAACGATTCTTAATGGATAAGCAACAAAAGATTTACCTCTGATAAAAAGATTCTCTATCCTTTTATCACCTGTTAATCTCTCCTCCTTCTTAAAAAAATAGCGCTGTTCGTTATCCATAGATAAAAGCATTCCTCTGAAAGCAATTACTACAACAAAGATAAACCTTTTTGAAATCAAACATCAGACTTTAGGTAAGAAAAAAGGAAAAGTAAATGTTGAACTTTTCCAATTATAAAAATTATCTGAATATCATTCAACCGTGATGTTTATGATTTTCTTTCAGAAATGCATCTAACGCAGCAACTACAGAGGGATACTCTGGTCGAGGAGCCTCAAAATCAAGCCTGAATCCTGCTTCTTCCATAGCTTTTGCTGTGGTATTCCCAAAGCACCCCATAGCAGTATCTCCTTGAGTGAAGTCAGGGAAATTTGTAATTAAAGACTGTATACCAAGAGGACTAAAGAAAATAATCATATCATAGTCCATTTTTTGATCTTCCTGAAATTCATTACTCACAGTCCTGTACATTACACTTTTTGTATAATTGAGCTTTTTCTCATCCAGAAAATGAGAGATATCGTCGTTATGCTCTTCGGGAACTGGGAATAAAAATTTCTCTTTTGAATGTTTTGTAAAAGGATTATTAAGTCCTTCCACCTTACCGGTCTGACTAAAAAATATTTTCCTCTTCCTGTAAACAATATATTTCTGTAGATATAATGCAACTGTCTCTGAGACACAGAAATATTTCATAGTCTCCGGTATAGTTACTTTCAGATCCTCGCAAATTGAAAAAAAGTTATCAACTGCAGTTCTGGAAGTAAGTATTATAGCAGTAAAATCAAGTATATTTATTCGTTGTTGACGAAACTCTTTTGTAGAGACTCTTTCTACCTTTATGAAGGGGTAAAAATCAAGGCTCACATGATGCTTTTCCGCTATATCGTAATAGGGAGACTTTTCGCTGCTTGGTTTAGGCTGAGAGATCAGAATTTTCTTTACTTTACGGGCGTTCATACAATATTATTTCCTGCAATACTTATTAATGAAAGCAACCCTTTATAGTACAGTAAATAGGGTGCAATTTCAGTTCCGCAAAGATACACAAAAAAATAAAATCCACCTACTTTATTTTTAACAAAAATATTTATTAGCCATGCAACTATTATCAGACGCACCGTAATAAATATAATTAATACAACAAAGATCAGAACAGATCTGCTTTCGGGTAAAAAGACATAAATGAATAGAGGAATGAAAAGTAGAACTCCACTTAATTCAATTAATCGAAAATACCTGCTTGTCCAGCTTTTTAGATCATTTTGAAGAAAAAATCCGCCAATTAACCTGTACATCAAATACTTTAATACAATCAACAGAGTCAAGGCGAGAAAAATACCAACAAAGTTCGAAGCATAAGATTTTAAAGATAAACCAGGCTCATTTTCCCATAAAAAAACAACTAAAAATATTGTATATAACAGGATAGCTTGAAAAATGAGGAAAAACTCACCCCAGACCTCTGTTGTGGTGACCTGTTCTTTAAAACCTTTAGCAGAACGTATTCCTGAAGAGAAGATGCTTCTGAAATTGCCTGACAGTGCAGCACCTTCTTTTCTGAATATAATTGAAAAAGTAACTAAGCATAAAAGGAAGATTAAAAAAAGTATACCACTCACTGTTGGAGAGAATGAAAATAACAAACCTTCATTTCCGGGTACAGGCAGGAATTTCTCATATTCGGTTGAATCAGGAGCAAATAAAATTCCCTGTGAATTGACAGATAAATATTCAAAATTCCCAAAATTAAAAAGAAGTGAGTCAGATTGAACAGCCTGCTCTTCTGCTCTCAAATAAAAGGATAAAGAATCCTGTATAGTTCTTGGAAATAAGAATGGCACTTTTTAATAAAATGTTTTCAGCAAATTTACAATTCTTTTTTGTGATATTTAGTAAACGAAGGATTCCAGTTCAAATTATTATTCAGAATATTAATAACATCTTCAGGTGACGATGCAATTTGTAATAGTTTAGAATAATCAGGATTCATAAATTTCTGCTGAATCATACTTTCAAAAAACTTCAGCAAAGGGTCGTAGTAGTTATTTGTGTTGAGAAGTACGACAGGATTCTTAAAAAGTCCAAGCTGCTTCCAGGTAATAATCTCAGACAACTCTTCCAGAGTACCTATACCACCGGGAAGTGCAATCGCTGCATCTGAAAGGTGAGCCATTTGAGCTTTTCTTTCGTGGATAGTTTCAGTTATTATAGTTTCAGTAAGATTTTCATGACACCAGCCTGCATCAACCATAAATCCGGGAATAATACCCTTTACCTTACCGCCATTTTTCAGAACAGAATCATTCAGAGTGCCCATAAGCCCCTGTTTACCTGCGCCTGTTATGCATGTCATATTATTTTCAGCCAATAACACTCCCAGTCTCTCAGCGGCATTAATGTATGCCTTGTCTATTTCGGAACTTGAAGCACAGTATACTACTACAGCGGGATTTTTATCTTGCATCTTTTACTCAATTCTAAAATAATCAGAATCCTGTCTCCCTTACTCAATCTAAATTAAATTCTTTTTTAATTTTATCAACATAATCAAGCTTCTCCCATGTAAATAGCTCAACATTATATTCAATAGGTTTAGACATGTAGCGAGAATTAAAAATCTTCTTTACAATTTGTGGTTCTCTGCCCATGTGTCCATAGCTGGCTGTTTCCAGGTAAATAGGGTTGCGTAATTTAAGCCTTTGCTCAATAGCTTTCGGTCGTAAATCAAAAAGCAAACCAATCTTTGAGGCAATTTCAGAGTCTGATAAACTCACCTTACTCTTACCAAAAGTATTCACGTATATACTCATTGGCTCTGCTACACCAATAGCATAAGAGATCTGAATCATAATCTCAGAAGCAACACCTGCAGCAACCATGTTTTTTGCAATATGACGAGCTGCATAAGCTGCAGACCTGTCAACTTTTGATGGATCTTTTCCTGAAAAAGCACCACCTCCATGAGCAGCTTTACCACCATAAGTATCAACTATTATCTTGCGACCGGTCAGACCTGTATCGCCTGTGGGACCTCCAATAACAAACTTTCCTGTTGGATTTACAAAATATTTTATATCTCCTTCAAATAGTTTAAGGATATCTTTTCGACGTTTATATTGAGCCTGTACGCGAGGAATAAGTATAGTTCGAATATCTGTTTCTATGCGTGAGCGCATTCTCTCATCTGCTTCAAGTGCTGCCTCTTTAGTGTCTTTTCGAGGTTTCTCAAACTCATCGTGCTGTGTTGATATAACTATTGTGTCAATTCGTAAAGGTATGCCATCATCCGAATATTCAACGGTTACCTGCGACTTGGCATCGGGACGAAGATATGGCATCAGTTCTGATTCGTTCTTACGGATATTTGCCAGTTCCAGCAATAATGCATGACTCAGATCAAGAGAAAGAGGCATGTAGTTATCTGTCTCTGTTGTTGCATAACCAAACATCATTCCCTGATCTCCGGCACCCTGTTCCATTGGGTCTAACCTCTGATCTACTCCACGATTTATATCATCGGATTGCTCATGAATACTTGAGAAAACACCGCAAGAATTTGCTTCAAAGCCATACTCACTTTTTGTATAACCAATTTTACCAATCACATTGCGTGCCACCTCAGCCACGTCAACATACGCTTTTGATTTCACTTCTCCTGCCAAAACCACTTGTCCTGTTGTTACCAAAGTTTCACAGGCTACTTTTGAATCACGGTCATAAGCCAAAAACTCATCTAAAAGTGCATCTGATATTTGGTCGGCTACTTTATCCGGATGCCCCTCCGAAACTGATTCGGAAGTAAATAAATAACTCATATTTTAAATAATTTGTGCTTTCTGTTGTATTTACATACAGAAAACGTTGTTATACATCTAAACTATAAACAACGTGTGAACTGCAATAATAAAGCAAATGGATAAATGCGGGAAATCGTTTTAGCATTTTTTTCTGTGGTTGCAAGCAGTTCAAATCTGTCCACATTGTTTTATCAACCACAAAGGTAAAAACATTATATAATTCCAGTGAAAAAAAAACGTTAAATCCCGTTATTTTTAAGCCACTCCTCTAAATTCAAATCTTCAGTTATATGAACTACCTTGAATCCCAACCCCTCTGCAGCTTCAATATTTGCTGCATTATCATCAATAAAAAGAGATTCTTCAGCATTTATCTGAAATCTATCCAATATTAATTGATAAATCTGTACATCAGGTTTCAACAATTTTTCTGTACCTGAAACTACAATACCTTCAAGATCATTGAAAAAATCATACCTTTCCATGGCAAATGGAAGTGTCTCTGCCGACCAGTTAGTAAGCCCATAAACTCTGTATTTTTGCTTTAGGGGCTTGATTAGCTTAGCATTCTCTTCTATCACTCCTCCTAACATTTCAGTCCAGCGACCGTAATACATTCCAATTTCCTCTTTATACTCAGGAAATTTCTCCTGTAGAAGCAGAGTTCCCTCTGACAGAGGTCGACCTCCATCCTGTTTCAAATTCCAATCGTAGCTACAAATATTTTCCAGGAAATAATTCATCTCCTCTTCTGTTTTAAAGACATTGCGATATAAATAAACAGGATTCCAGTCTATTAGTACACCTCCAAAATCAAATATTATATTTTTCAGTTGTTTCATAAATTATTTTTTTTCATAAACTTTTCAAGATATAAATATACAACTTTTATTTGACTTGGGGTGGACATTTTCCAGAGTCTCCTCATTAAAATATGATGAGGGTATCAAGAGAGTATGAGGAAGTAATGAAGAGGGTCTGGGTGAAGTACGACTGATTCATTAACAAAGTATATACAATCAGCTCTTTGTTAGACGAACATTTAAAATATGAATATATAAAACCTTAATTCTTAAATTATCAGTTGCATTGTTAAAATAAATATAAGAGTTTAATTATGGAATGTATTTTACTTAAATTTGTTTTTCTGAATCAAGAACTCAGTATGTCTCTATCCGGAAATAAAGTTTTAAAACTTGTATCCTTTACAACACTTTTAGTTATTCTCGCATCCTGTGGAGCGGGAAAAACCAGCCTATCACGAAAGAGGTCTACAACTGCCCTACAAAAAGAAGTTCTGGATTATAGCAATAAATTCCTTGGAAAACCTTACCGATATGCAGGGAAAGGCCCCAACTCGTTTGATTGTTCTGGCTTTACATCTTTTGTATTCAAACAGTTCGGATATAAATTAAATTCGAGCTCTGACGGACAGGACAGACAATTTCCGACTATTGCTCAAAAAGAGAAATTAAATAAAGGTGACCTGGTGTTTTTTGAAGGTCAGAGAAGGAATGGCAGAGTTGGACATGTGGGAATTGTTACAGAAACATTTTCTAATGGCGAATTCAGATTTATACATGCTTCTACAACCAGTGGAGTGATTATTTCTAAATCTACAGAACCATATTATGCAGCACGCTATCTTCGCGGCGGAAGAGTTCTTGAGGAGAATTCATTTTATGAGTCAGCCGAGCAAAACCAGATTAATACTGTCGAAATTAATCCCAGACCGCTGACTCCTGCTGCCGTAACCATTACGCAGACTGATCAAACAAAAAACCCCGAACTACTAAAACAACATTCAGATGATAAACGTGGGGAGAAGGAAAAATCGGCACCTGTAATAAAGTCAGATATTGTTCTGCCAAGAGAAACTGTAATTATTCCGCCTCCTACTGAAACTCACATAGTTCAACCAGGCGAAACGCTATATTCTATATCAAATAAATATGGATGTTCTGTTGAACAATTAAAAAAATGGAACCCTCAATTGGATTCCATTTTAAAAGCTGGAGAACGAATAAATATCTTACCAGGCAGTAACTAGCTTTGGTGAAGGTACATTTATTGGTGGTATTATGTCCATTGGCTCTGATGAAGAGCTAGGTATCGGAGCATTTGAAAATAATACAAGGGGGTATGTTGCTACTAAGCTAGCGTCCTCAATCCTTACAATCACAGCCGGCAAGGAAGAAGAAGAACCGTTTTTCCTCTCAATAACATCAAGTACGGTTAATGCAACCACACCCAAGTTCTCGCCCTTAAGATTTGCATTTAAAGGGCTATAGTTGACTGATATATCACTATCATAAACAACAGCATATACTGTTTTACCTATTAACATTTTGAGTCCGGTGGCTCTTAAAGGAACAACTCCGGGCACTTTATCCAGATAATCTTCTGTGCTATCATGTCCTAATCCCGGACCAGCCATAAAATAATTAAAGGAGCCTTCTGAGCCGGGACCGGCATTAGACCAGCTACTCGGGATATAGGTAGGAGCAAACCAACCTTCGTCGCCAACCTGACCTGTGTAAAGTACAATCTGTTTCCCTTTATTACTCTTACTATTAAAATAAGGTAGTATTTTGCGTAATCCTACTTCAGATATATCGTCATTAATTTCCGAATCTTTAAAATAGTTCGGTTCATTTCCATTGTCAATACTTTCTTCGTCAATCAGCAGAAATACAGCTTCTGATGTTTCTGATTTCGAATATTGTTTATTGATCTCTTCATTGTATAGTGCGTTGTCATCTCCTAAAGTGTCCATTTTATCATCAATTAATGTACAGGCATTAAAAGAAAACGACACCATCATAACAGATAAAAAGCTTAATAGCTTATTAATTTTAATTTGTCTCATAATTTAAAATTGTCTTAATTGATTGAATACCATAAAAGTAAGTATAAATAAAATATTATAAAAACAAAGTCGGAATTATTACTATTTTTTAATTACATGGTATTACACTTAACAAAGATTAGACCCTGTTTTGTTGCAAATAAAAGACATACAGCTATAAATCTATAGAGTATATCATGACTGAATATTAAAATTGTCAATAAATGGCTCTATTCTACTTGCTTTTATGTACTTTTGCCAAACAATTAATAATAACGAATATGATTACTGCAGACCAGCTTAAAGATATACTGGAGCGCGAGAAAGCGCTGAGGGGGTATCTTTGACATCGATTCAAAGACCATACAATTAGAAGAAGAAGAACTTCGCACTCAATCACCAGATTTCTGGAATGATGCTAAATCTGCCGAATCGCAGATGAAAATAGTCAGGGAACTTAAATTCTGGATTAATGCTTACAACGAAGTAAAGTCAGCTGCTGAAGAACTGGAGTTGGCTTTCGACTTTGTTAAAGATGGTATAGTAACAGAAGAAGATGTTCAAAATAATTATGTCCATGCAATTTCTCTCATTGAAGACCTGGAGCTAAAAAACATGCTTCGTCGTGAAGAAGATAAGCTCGGAGCTGTTTTGAAAATAAATGCAGGTGCCGGGGGTACAGAGAGTCAGGATTGGGCTTCAATGCTTTTCAGGATGTATCAGCGTTGGTGCGAAAGTAAGAATTATAAAATCACAGTAACCAACTGGCAAGATGGTGATGATGCTGGCATTAAAACCGCTACTCTACAGGTTGAAGGAGATCTGGCTTATGGATTTTTAAAAAGTGAGAACGGTGTACACCGTCTTGTACGTGTTTCTCCATTCAATGCTCAGGGAAAGCGTATGACCTCTTTCGCATCTGTTTTTGTGGTTCCTTTAGTTGATGACTCCATTGAGGTAGAGATTAACACAGCTGATATAAGCTGGGATACTTTCCGTTCATCGGGGGCCGGAGGACAGAATGTAAATAAAGTAGAAACCGGAGTAAGACTGCATTACAACTATAAAGATCCTGACACCGGTGAAGAACAGGAAATTGTTATAGAGAACACTGAGAGTCGATCTCAGATGGGTAATCGTGAGAATGCCCTTCGTCTGCTTAAGTCGCAGCTTTATGAAATAGAGCTTGAAAAAAGACGCTCTGCTCAAGCAGCTATTGAAGCAGGGAAGAAAAAAATTGAGTGGGGATCACAGATACGCAGTTATGTATTTGACGACCGCAGAGTAAAAGATCATCGAACAAACTACCAGACTTCCGATGTTAATAGTGTTATGGATGGCAATATAGATGCATTCATTAAAGCTTATCTTATGAAATATGGAGGCGAATAGACCTTTAATAATTTAATTAAGGTGTTATGGCGCAATTGCAGAAGAGTTCACATTACCGATATGTCCTGATTGGATTAATTCTACTCCTCTCAATTGTCATTTTTACCCAATTCAGATATTATTTGGGCGGATTTATGGCTGCTATTGCAATGTATACCATCTTAAGAGGATATATGGTTAAATTGGTTGAAGAACGTAATTGGAGTCGCGGTCTAAGTGCTTCACTGATAGTTGTAGGATCTATTATATTTATCTTAATTCCACTAACGGGAATAGGTTTTTTAGCAGCGGATACGATTTCGGGTATCGAAATTAATCCGGAGCGGATAAAAAGTATTATTGGCGAGTTTACAACAGATGTAAAAAGACGTACAGGAATAGAATTATTTACTCCTGAAAATTTGTCTTTTGTACCACAGGTGGGCAGTTCATTGATGCAAAGTGTAGTCTCGGGACTCAGCTCGATGGTTATAAACAGTATTATTGCAGTTTTTGTACTCTATTTTATGCTTGTGAATTATGGTAACTTGGAATCTACTTTAATGGAATTATTACCATTCAGTGAAGAAAATAAATTAATACTCAAGAACGAAACAAGAGCAATAATTCTCTCCAATACTATCGGAATACCGGTAGTAGCTCTAACTCAAGGAGTATTTGCATACATAGGGTACATCTTTTTAGGGGTAAATACTCCACTTGTATATGCTGTGTTGGTTGCTTTTACTACAATTATCCCTGTAGTGGGCACTTCTTTAGTTTGGGCCCCAATAGGGATATCAGCTCTACTTAACGGAGATATCTTAAGAGGGGTACTGCTACTGGCTTATGGTTTAGTAGTTATAGGAGGTTCGGATGCAATCTTACGTTTTATTCTTCAAAAGAAACTATCAAACATACATCCGTTGATAACTTTTTTTGGCGTACTGATAGGACTGGCGATGTTTGGTTTTTGGGGAATTATTTTCGGTCCACTACTAATATCTCTATTACTATTACTGTTTAATATGTACAGACATGATTATATAAGAGAATCGAAAGTCAAACTTCGTATCACAAGCAAATAGTAGCCTCTAACCTCATAAATTTTAAATGACCTTCTCAATTGACAATCCGAACAGCGCAAAATCATATTTCGCAGGATCATCCTCATCAAATAATCTGAGATTCTGAGTAAGCTCCACTGCTGTTTTCCAATCCGTCTGCTTTCTTGTGATAAGTCCCAGCTTTCTGGCAGTCCTATCCACATGCACATCTATAGGACATATAAGAGCACTTTGAGGTATACGTTTCCATATTCCAAAATCAACACCTCTGTCATCGTCCCTCACCATCCATCTTAAAAACATATTTAATCTCTTGCAAGCTGAATTACGAGCAGGTGTTGCAACATGTTTTCGGGTGCGCACAGGTGCATAAGGATAATCAAAAAAATTATATTCGAACCCGATAAGTGAATTCTCTATTGAAATAAAACTGCCATCTGTAAGGAAAGCATCTTCCAGACTGTCATTTTCATTATAAAAACGTCTCAGGTAATCAACAAAATAGAGTAAATCCGTTTCATTAAATGTACGGTGTTTAAATCCTGTAAGATTTTTAAGATCTTCATTGCCATAACCTGTTATAAACTTATAAGGTTCATTATCAAACCTGTCTGCAAGCTCGTTACATTTATTAATAATTGTCTTCCTCTGACCCCACGCAAGTGTAGCAGCAAAGAAACCCATTATTTCTTTATCTTGCTTTACGGTAAAACCATGTGGAATTGATATAGGATCATTTAAAATAAATGAGGGATTATTGTAATAATCTGCTTTTTCATCAAGCAGTTCTTTTAGTTTTGTCATAGAAGCTTTTTTTATTCTCCACAAAATTACGACTATTTCTTAAAATACCTTATATTTGTCTTTACATTCATTATTACACCAGTTGATGAAACGCGAAATCTTCATTCTATTTATTTTCCTTACACTTAATCATACCTTATCGGGACAAATAAGTCACGGTGGACGACCACTACCGTTGTCTGCAGATGCTGGTGTAAGAGCTTTCGCTCCGACTGCCGATATTTTTGTTGAAATGCCTCAATTTGACGAACAGGCAGCATTATGGCGATCAGGTCTGGAGCAATCACGCTTCAAGAGCCTGGAGTTTGCACATAAATTTGATGTTCACCTGAGGCCGGACAATTCAGGAATCAATTTTACTGTGGGAAATACAAATGTTTGGCGTGTTGGTGTTCGCTCTAAGAATGCGTATTCATTGAACATTCTTTTCTCCAAATTCAAGCTGTCTGAAGGTGCTAAAGTATTTGTTTATAATTCAGATCAAACAGAAATCCTGGGCTCATATACTCATGAGAACAATTCTGATTTAAACCTACTTCCCGTTCAACCTATCGGTGGTGACGAGCTGATTGTTGAGTATCATGTTCCTATAAATGAGGTAATGGAGAGTGATATAGAAATTGGTGAGGTAAATCACGATTTTGTAGGAATTTTCAGAGCAGCTGAACCAAGAGATCCTGAACAGTCCTGCCATCCCAACCTTATTTGTTATCCTGAAGATATACAGCCGGGTAGCGGAGTAGTGGCATTAATCATAAACGGCACAACTTATTGTACTGGTAGTTTGGTAAACAATACTTCAGAGGACAGAACTCCATACCTGTTAACTGCCACTCATTGTCTTAACGATAACTACAGACAGTCATTCTTAAACAATAGAAAGTATGATATTATTGCAGGTAATATTGTAGCTTTCTTCAACTACAATTCACCTGTTTGTTCTACTGATATAAGAGGGCCTTTACAAATGACGCTTGCATCAGCAGACTCTGTTCTTATTAGTGAGAACCACGATATATCACTACTCAAACTTATAGATATTCCCCCGGCAGAGTACCAACCCTATTTCCTGGGATGGAATGCCAGTTCTGATGCCGGTTCTTCATCATCAGCACCTTTTCACGGTATACATCATCCAAACGGAGGTATAAAAAAAGTTGCTGTTGAAGAGGATCCTTTACAGTATAAATCATTTATAATTGATGGCTATAATATTGTATGGGAACCCAACTCTTTCTGGGAAGTGAGAAATTGGGAAATTGCAGCAACAGAAAATGGTTCATCAGGATCCCCTCTTCTTGACAGTCAAAAAAGGATTATTGGCACTCTAACCGGAGGTAGCTCAAAATGCTCTTCACCACGCGGACCGGATTTATATGCTTCATTGCATAAGCTCTGGAATGTACAGGGTTCGATTGACAACCCAAATCCTATAAGCTACTATCTTGATCCTGTGGGATTAGGAACAGTCGGACTAAGTGGGTTAAATCCTTATGTTCATGAACCTTATACAAAAAGCAACAACTTTAAAACTGATGAGAAAGTTTCTGAGTTATATTTTGAGTCTGTTCCCATGTTTGCTACAAATAACACTTTTGGATACACAGAGTTTGCAGAAGAGTTCTACGCCAAAGAGAGTGTGCAGCTTAGAGGTGTTTTCATCTCTTCTCCACACACAGCGAATATCTCAGACAAAGACATAAAAATCAGAATATATACGGGAAAGGAGAGCCCCGAAAGTCTTATTCGGGAAATACCGTATACTTACAGTTATCAATATTATAGTAACAAAGAATTTAACGACGCAGATAGGGATATGAGACATAATGTTGAAAATTATGTGGAATTTGCAAACCCGATAACAGTGATCGGTAGTTTTTATATCTCTTATTATGAATCCAATGGCTTACCAAACGGATTTGCGACGTTTAATACAGAGCCACGAAAACCTGGTTCGAATATAATATCCACAGCATGGATGAAAAACTCCACGGGATGGGTAAGATCTTCTGAAAATTTGGAAAATCCTGTTAACACCTCTCTTTTAATAGCCCCTTATGTAATTGGAAATAATGATATTAAAGTTGAACCAAGAAAAGAGGAAACCAAAACTTCTGTTTATTATTCTGGTCAGATTAAGCGTATTATCATAGAATCCAACAATGATCTTCTTGAATGGGAAATATTTTATGTTTCAGGACAAAAAATACATCATGAAAGTACAGATTTAAGTATGAACAGAGCCTCGTACTCAGCTGCTCATTTACCAAAAGGAGTTTATATTGTGAGAGTAAAAACTGTAAATGGATCAATCAGCACTAAAAAAGTTCTGGTTATATAAATTATATTTCATTTTCAATACTTACTTCAAGATCAGAAATCTTCTCTATATCTTTCTCAATATCATTAATCTGATCTTCTGTGTTTTTATCCAATTGACTCTGTATATAATCTGAAATTATGTTACTCTCAATTTTAGGAGCATCAGGCTTCTGTTCGGGCTCCTCTTCAACGGTCACAGCTACCACTTTTTGTCCTACAATAAGCTGGTCATTTACATCAATTCTGGATGATTTAAGATTATTCCATGAACGTAATTGTGACACCTGCACATTATTATTTTGAGCTATTTTACCCAAAGTATCACCTTTACGAACTCTGTAATATGTATTAACAGTAGTGGAATTACCAGTTGTGTTTGCCTGTGCCAGCTGTATTTGCTCTGACTCATTTGCAGGAGGCGGTGCAGCCTTTTTACCAACAATAAGTCTTTTGCCTATACTCAACCTGTCTGAAGTGAGTCCGTTCCATGATTTTATCCTTGAAACTGTAGTACCATTCCTTCTGGCTATTGTTGATAAATTATCTCCTTTCTTTACCCGATAATAAACATCTGTAGTATTCCCGTCAGCTGAAGCAATAGTTCCGTCTAAATAACCGTCAGTATAAGTCCTGTGAGTAAAATATCTGTCTCTGTTATAACTCATAATTGAATCATTCTGATCAATATATGCATACATTTTTTCGGTTGGCAATACTAAAGTATATACTTTATTACCGGGTATCATATCTTTTTTGTATTGAGGATTCAACCTCTTGATTTCACTTACCGGAATATTTAACACACCGGCAATCTGCTCAAAATGAACCTGCTCATTTACGTGAACAGTATCCATGGCTAATGTAGAACCATAAGTATGCGCAGGACAAATATTATGGTCAGCATAATGATTCATTATATAATTAGCAGCTATAAAAGCAGGTACATAACCTCTGGTTTCACGTGGCAAACGATCATAAATCTCCCAGTAATCGCGTTTTCCCCCACTTCGTGCAATAGCTTTATTGACATTCCCAGGTCCACAATTATAAGCTGCAATTACAAGATTCCAGTCACCATATATTGTATATAAATCCTTTAGATATTTAACTGCTGCCTGAGTAGATTTATACGGGTCTCGACGTTCATCAATCAAACTGTTCACTTCCAATCCGTAACCTTTACCCGTGCGAAGCATAAACTGCCACAATCCGGTAGCACCTACTCGTGAAACGGCTGTAGGGTTCAGAGCCGACTCAATTACAGGTAAGTACTTTAGCTCAAGCGGCATTCCCTCTTTGTCAAGTGCTTCCTCAAACATCGGGAAATAGTATTCACCCAGAGCGAGCATATAGCTCACCTGATCTCTCCTTCTTACTGAGTACATCTCTATATGCTTCTTTACCACTTGATTATATGAGAGCTCCATTACCGTCGGTAAATCATACAACCTCTTAGCATATACTGTATCATGAAAGATTACATTATTGCCTCTCTCGCAATCCGAATCAGTAGTGGAGAAATCTAATTGCCATTCATGAAGCAAACTGCTAATATTTTCAGTCATACTTTCCGGGTAAACTATTGCACTGTCGTTAATAGTGCTAATGCTTACATTCTCTTTATTGGTAACTGAATTATTTTGAGCAAATATTCCAATATTTCCAAGTAAAAAAATCAATGAAAGTAAAATATTATTCTTCATACTTAAGTTACGGTTAATTGTCTTTTTCATTTTAAATTCTCTTTTATGAAAATTAAAACTAAAAATTAAAACTCATTTGTAATCCATAAGAGTTTCCCAAGTAGTTAGGCTTTTCTTCCCTTAATAGTGCGGGTTCTACTCGCATAGATAAATCAGGGCTCATATCAAAATCAAACAGTTGTGCATCCACATAAGCATCTACAATTGCAAGCAAATATAATGCTACAGTTCCTATGACACTTAAATCGCGATAATATCTATAATAGTCTTTTCTTTGTTTCAAAACATCAGTAAACCAGCTCTGATCGACAGTTGCGTGATCCATTCCATACGGAAGCATATCGTGCCACCTTATAGTTTCGGGATTACTATCCATAATATCCTGATAACCTCCCAAATAATCTCTGTAATAACCGTTATTCCATGTTATTGCATAGGTGAAACCTACGAAACCACCATATAATATAGGCAGTTTCCAGTATTGCCGATTATAAATTTGCCCAAGTCCCGGGAAAATAGCTGAATAGATTACGGCCTTTTTGGGAGTGGGCTTAAACATATAAGTGGGGGTAGTAAATGTATCTGAATAAGTAGAAGGGAGAATTACCTGACTGGTTTCATTCGACATTATTAATGTAGAATCTTCTAAAGTTAACCGTATTGAATCATTTTGCGGTTGTGTTGAACTAATCTGAGCATGCAATCCGGTAGAATAAATAATTAATAGCAGATAAACATGCAATCGGGCAACCTTCATACTAAATCCGTTATTTCATTTTATCGAACATAACTATAATACGTTCCAATTCGTCTGATGAATTAAAGGGTATTGTTATTTTCCCTTTTCCATTCTTGTTATAGTTGAATTGAACATCAGTGTTGAAGTAAGAGGAAAGATGCTTTTTCAGTGCTTCAAAGTCATCAGGTAATTTCTTTTTCTGTGTATTACCTGTTGATTTTGTTTTTTTACTATCTGATTTCAGCAATTCTTCTATCGGTTTTCCTTCATTAAATTCCTTAACAAAAGATTCTACATTGCGCACGGAAAGTCCTTCCTGTAGAATTATATTATATAGCGATAGCTGTGCAACCGGATCATTCATTGTTACCAATGCCCTTGCGTGACCCATATCTATCTTTTTATCCTTAACACCCATCTGTACTTCAGCAGGTAGTTTTAATAAACGAAGATAATTAGCGACTGTTGCTCTTTTTTTACCGACTCTTTCACTAAGCTGTTCCTGTGTAAGAGAAAGTGTATTTATGAGCTTTTGGTAAGCCAGTGCAATCTCTATGGAGTTAAGATCCTCACGCTGAATGTTTTCAATCAGCGCCATCTCCATAGTCTCATCATCCTCAACAGTTTTAATATATGCAGGTATTGATGTTAGTCCTGCCATAATTGATGCACGATAACGCCTTTCTCCGGCGATTATCTCATAAGAATCTTCATCTATCTCTCTTAAGGTAATTGGTTGAACTAGACCAATGGATTTAATGGATGCGGCCAGTTCCTGCAGTGCCTCTTCGTCAAAAGTTCTTCTCGGTTGATCAGGATTAGGGACAATTTTATTAAGATCTACTTCATTAATTGATGAGGAGCCCTGAGTATCTCCTTCATTAAAAGTAATCAGTGCATCTAACCCTCTACCTAATGCATTTTTTCGTGCCATAATTTTATCTGTCAAAATACAAAGTTAGGCATTTTTTTCGATTAGCTCTTGCGCCAGTTGAAGGTAATTAATAGCTCCACGTGAACCGGCATCATACATTAATGCAGGTTTTGCGAAACTCTGAGATTCACTCAGAGTAATATTTCTCTGTATAACAGTAGTGAAAACCAACTCTTTAAAATGATGCTTAACCTCTTCATATATCTGATTGTGGAGCCTTAAACGTGAGTCGTACATAGTGAGAACAAAACCTTCTATTTCCAGTGATCGGTTGAGTTTAGATTTGATAATCTTTATAGTATTCAACAACTTACTTAGCCCTTCGAGCGCAAAGTATTCACACTGAACAGGAATCATTACCGAATCAGCAGCAGTAAGCGCGTTTACTGTAATAATTCCAAGTGATGGTGAGCAATCTATAAGAATATAGTCATATTTTTCCTTTAATGGCAACAGCACTTCACGTAGTCGTTTTTCTCTGTTATCCATCTGCACCATTTCCACTTCTGCTCCAACCAAGTTGATATGAGAAGGTATAATATCAATATTATCAAAGGGTGTATTTAAAACTGATTCCTCTGATTTACAATTTCCAATAAGTCCTTCATAAATAGTTTTCTCCACACTCTTTATATCAATACCTAAACCGGATGATGCGTTTGCCTGTGGGTCGGCATCTACAACAAGAACTTTTTTATCTAATGCTGCCAATGATGCAGCCAGATTAATAGTAGTGGTTGTTTTTCCTACCCCACCCTTCTGATTTGCCAAAGAGATAATTCTTCCCATACTTATATTTTCATTCAGCAATTTTTAGTGTTGCTTTAAATGGCAAAATAAACAATAAATCGAATATTTTTGTGTTAATTATTTAAAACGTTGCTTTTTTTGTTGATAAGTAGGGAAGTAGCTATTGTTATTCCAGATTTATTCCCAGATAAAATCAGTATCTCTTCCATTTTTTCCTAAGAGATTATCCTTTTCAAAGAAAAACTCTTTTTCTCCAAATGCCGGTTCTAACTCATCAAACCAGGTTGCCTTTTTGTCATATTTTGCAAAGAAAGGTATATCAATTAAATCAGGGTTTCTACATTGCAGAAATCTCAACACAAACACCTTTTCACCTTTAACTTCAGTAACACCAAGAATCTGAATCTTGCCCGGATTGGCACTCATACTTGGTCCCCTTACGGTACGACTGACACCACTTACATTTCTATATGCCTTACGAAATATGTTCCATGCTTTCTCAAGTGGAACATCAAAAAAATCTTTGGAGCCAGTATCTCTTGCAACAAACATGTAATAAGGTATTAACCCCTGTCGAACCTGTTCTTTCCACATATCAGCCCATATTTTCGCATCATCATTAATATGACGGAGTAACGGTGACTGTGTTCTTATATGTGCTCCTGTATTTTGTATTCTTGAAATGGCTTGCCTTACGGCATCTGTCGAAAGTTCCACAGGATGATTAAAATGTGCCTGAAAAGCTAAATGCTTACCTGCTTTTTTAACCTTCTCGAAAAGTCTGAGCAGGTCATCAGCATCCTTATCTGTCAAAAATCTGTATGGCCAATAGGAAAGTGTTTTACTTCCAATACGTATATTCCTTATATGATCAAACTCTTTTGTCAGCAATGGTTCGATATATGCAGCCATGATACTTGTTTTTACTGTTAACGGGTCACCTCCTGTAAAAAGAACATCTGTCACTTTTGGATGTTTTAGAAGATATTTATGGAGCAGATCGGCTTCTTTCATTGCAAATTTCAATTCATTCATACCTGAGAATTGTGGCCAGCGAAAACAGAATGTGCAATATGCGTGGCATGTCTGACCCTGACTGGGAAAAAATAAAACTGTCTCACGATATTTGTGCTGCATTCCGTGAAGTTTAATGCCATCAACGGTTGGAATATTCTTTTCCTGACCTGCAGGGTTAGGATTTAACTTCATCCTTATATCAAAGACCTTTTGTTTCAGACCTGCTTCATCTCCGCTGTCGAGAAGTGATTTCACAGCGTTATAATTTCTCTTTGACAACATCTCCTTCCTTGGGAACGTGAGTGTGTAAATAGGATCTTTTGGGACGTTATTCCAGTCAATCAACTGCTCCACAACGTAGTTGTTGGCTTTAAAAGGTAAAACCTGGCCAACTACCCTAATAGCCTCCTGCTCTTCCTGAGAAAGTGAACTCATTTGGGGTAAATCACTATAATTCCGTAGAATATAATTTCTGTACTTAATTGTTTCCATAATTTTTCTATTATTTTGAATACAGGAGAGATTAAAAACCTGCAAATGTGAATCAGGATAAGTGTTCCTGCACCTGGAAAACAAAAATAAAAAAAAAGCATCAAAAAGACAATTTATATAATACTTTTTCACGTTTTTAATGGTAAACATTAACACTTTGCTTTAAATACACTCCTAACGACAGATATTTTACAAAGTATTGCGATTATTAAAATATAATTATTACTTTTGCAATTCTATGATAATGATTTTATCACATACAAACCTTTACAATGAAGCAGTCCTAGTCCGACGACGCTATTGATTTATACAGCCAACAAGTTGACTGTATCCCTCCATCTATTTACTATTCGCTTCAAAGCGATTATTCACAACACAACAACTATCTTTTTATTTTATTATAATGAATGTAGAAATTCATATTGCAAACAGCAGTTTTGTAGGTTATTCTCAGGAAATATGTGATTTGATATACGAATCAGCACAAGCCAGGGGTACCGGTATAGCTAAACGTAGTACCGAATATGTGGCAGAAAAAATTGAAGCTGGCAAAGCAGTTATCGCTCTTGATGGTGATAAGCTTGTTGGCTTTTCGTATATAGAAACATTTAGCCATAAACGATTTGTGGCTAACTCTGGATTGGTTGTACACCCAGATTATCGTAACCAGGGACTAGCAAAGAAGATAAAGAAAAAGATTTTCGATCTTTCTCGCAAACTGTATCCAAATGCTAAAATATTTAGTATTACAACTGGTCTTGCTGTAATGAAAATGAACACTGAACTTGGCTTCAAGCCTGTCACTTTCTCTGAGCTCACTGATGACGAAGAGTTTTGGAATGGATGTAAGGGTTGCAGGAATTATGACATTTTGCAACGCAACAACTTTAAAATGTGCCTCTGCACAGGCTTACTATACGATCCTAAAGAGCCGTCAATACAGAAGCCAAGCACTTTCGCAAAAAAAGTTGTGAAACCGGTAATCAAAACAAGAAAACCAAATAAATTATATAAGAAATGAAACAAAAAGTAGTTTTAGCATTCAGCGGAGGTCTCGACACCTCATTTTGCGTCCCTTATCTTATGAATGAGAAAGGACTGGAAGTACACACCGTAATTATTAATACGGGCGGATTCTCTGACGAAGAGGCTACTAAAATTGAAGAGCGTGCACTAAAATTAGGAGCTGCCACTCATACATGCATAGATGCTGTAAATGATTATTATACCAATGGCATAAAATATCTGATCTATGGCAATGTGTTAAAAAACAATACCTATCCTCTTTCAGTAAGCTCTGAACGTTTCTTTCAGGCAATGGCAGTTCTTGATCACGTAAGAAAAACAGGTGCAGATTTTGTTGCACACGGAAGCACAGGCGCAGGAAATGATCAGGTAAGATTTGACCTTGTTTTTGAAGTTCTGGCTCCTGAAATTAAAATTATTGCACCTATCCGTGAACTAAGCCTTTCGCGTCAGCAGGAGATAGATTACCTTAAAGAGAAAGGTTTTGACTTCTCATGGGAAAAATCTAAATACTCTATCAACCAAGGAATATGGGGAACAAGTGTAGGTGGTGTTGAAACACTGAAATCGTCTGGCGTGCTACCTGAAGAGGCTTACCCCTCGCAGATTACAAAGAATGGATCCGAACGAATTACAATAGGTTTTGAAAAAGGCGAACCTGTTTTATTAAATGGAGAAAAAATGGATCCTGTTGATTTGATTCATAAGCTGCATAAAACTGCTTCGCAATATGGTATTGGTCGCGATGTACATGTTGGCGACACCATAATCGGAACAAAGGGCAGAGTAGCTTTTGAAGCGCCTGCACCACTTATTATCATTAAAGCTCATCATCTGATAGAGAAACATGTACTTACCAAACAGCAGCTCTACTGGAAGGATCAACTTTCCAACTGGTACGGACAGCTAATGCATGAAGCACAGTATCTGGAACCGGTTATGCGTAATATTGAAACATTCCTCGACGATACTCAGAAATATGTTACGGGTGAAGTGGAGATTGAACTTCGTCCTTACCATTTCTCAGTTTTGGGATGTTCAAGTGATTATGATCTTATGAGCTCTCGTTTTGGCGAATATGGCGAAAGCAATAAATCGTTTACAGGACAGGATGTGGTAGGATTCACAAAAGTAACAGCCAATCCGTTGAAAATTTATTATACAATACACGATAATGATTAATGTAAGTATAGCAGGTGGAACAGGATACACTGCAGGTGAACTTTTGCGAATCTTGTTATGTCACCCTGAAGTAAATATTGAGTCGGTAATCAGCACTACCTCAGCCGGTAAACGTATAGACTCTGTACACCGCGATCTTTTGGGTGATACTGATCTTATCTATAGTGATACGTTTAAAAATCCTGATGTAATCTTTCTTTGTTTGGGTCATGGTCTTTCCAGAGAGTTTCTGGAAAATAATGAATTACCTGTTGGTTGTAAAATAATAGATCTGGGAAATGACTTCCGCAATCAACCGATGTTTGGAAACAAAGAATTTGTATTTGGTTTATGTGAGCAGAATCGTGAAGAGATCAAAAAAGCCGATTATGTGGCTAATCCGGGGTGTTTTGCAACAACAATAATGCTTGCACTTTTACCGCTTGCTTCGAAGAACCTGATAACCGATGAGATTCATATACATGCTATTACAGGATCAACAGGCGCCGGAAAAAGACCGGGCGAAACAACGCATTTCAGTTATCGCGACAACAACATCTCGGTTTATAAACCTTTTACGCATCAGCATCTGGAAGAGATTGGCAATACTTTGACTGCTGCCGGTAACGACAAACTGACTCAAATAAATTTTGTGCCCATGCGTGGCGATTTTACCCGAGGTATCTTTGCAAGTATATATACAAAATGGAACGAAAAGCTGTCAGAAGAAGAAACTATCTCTTTTTATAATGAGTATTATGCCGATTCTCCATTTGTGTTTGTTTCTGAGAAGTCTATAAGCCTCAAAGAGGTGGTCAATACCAACAAATGCCTCCTGCATATTGAGTTTCATAATGGTTACATTCATATAACTTCAATAACAGACAACCTTGTAAAAGGGGCTTCAGGTCAGGCTGTACAGAATATGAACCTTATGTTTGGCTTTGATGAATCACTTGGATTGAAACTTAAGGGTAGCAGTTTTTAATTTATCTCAATGGAGATATTCGAGGTGTTTTTTTATTTTAATATTTCAAATGAATTAATGTTTAACGAGATAAACGAGCTATAATAACAATGGAACTATTTGATGTATACAGTTTATGGGATATTGAGCCGGTAAGAGCTGAAGGCTGTCATGTTTGGGATAAAGACAGAATAGAATATCTAGATTTTTATGGCGGACACGCTGTTATTTCAATAGGGCATTCACACCCGGTATATGTAAAGGCAATCAGTGAGCAGGTTGAGAAGATAGGTTTTTATTCAAATTCTGTACAAAACTCACTGCAGAAAGAACTGGCTCAAAAACTCGGTGAGCAATGTGGTTATCCCGATTATTCTCTTTTTCTGTGTAACTCAGGAGCTGAAGCAAATGAAAATGCCCTTAAGTTAGCATCTTTCCATACAGGCAACAAAAGAGTAATAGCTTTCGAAGGAGCATTCCATGGTCGCACTTCAGGTGCCGTAGCCATTACTGACAATCCAAATATTCAATCCCCATTCAATAATGGGCATGAGGTAACTTTCGTTGCCCTCAATGACATTGATGGCTTAGAGTCTGAATTGGAAAAGAATGATGTGGCAGCAGTAATTATTGAAGGTATTCAAGGAATTGCCGGTATTTATGTTCCAGAAACTGATTTCTTACAGCAGCTTGAAACACTCTGTAAAAAACATAATGTGCCATTGATACTTGATGAAATTCAATCCGGCTATGGACGCACCGGACAGTTTTTTGCACATCAAAAGGCTGGCATTAAGCCCGATTTAATATCCATAGCAAAGGGCATGGGAAATGGCTTTCCGATCGGAGGTTTACTTATTTCCCTTGAATTTGAAGCAAAAAAGGGTATGCTGGGCACCACTTTTGGGGGCAATCATCTGGCTTGTGCAGCTGCAATAGCAGTACTTAATGTGATTAAATATGAGTCTCTGATTGAAAATGCAGCTTCAATGGGTGAATACCTGAAAGGGAAGCTGCTCAATATTAAAGGTGTAAAAGAGGTTCGTGGTCGTGGATTAATGCTCGGGATTGATTTTCAACCTGAATATTCTGCTATACGTAACCAACTGTTGTTTGAAAGTCATATCTTTACCGGAGGTGCAAAAAACAACATTATGCGTCTGCTCCCTCCCCTCTCTATTTCTAAAGAGGAAATTGATATTTTTATTAGCGAGCTAACAAAAAAATTAAACTAAATAGTATGAGAAACTTTACATCGGTGCATGATATAGGTGATCTGAGTCGGGCATTGGAAAAGGCAAAGGCTGTTAAAGAACATCCTTTCGCAGATCAGGAATTAGGAAAGAATAAAACCCTTATGCTGATATTCTTCAATTCAAGTCTGCGTACTCGTCTCAGTACACAGAAGGCCGGATTAAATTTAGGAATGAATGTAATTGTTCTGGATATTAATCAGGGAGCATGGAAGCTTGAAACTGAAAGAGGTGTTATAATGGATGGAGATAAACCTGAACATATACTGGAAGCAATCCCGGTTATGGGTTCATATTGTGATATTATAGGAGTGCGCTCTTTTGCACAGTTTGAAAGTAAGCATGATGACTACAATGAGGTGATTCTTAATCAGTTTATTCAATATTCAAATCGGCCCGTTTTCAGTATGGAAGCTGCTACACGTCACCCGCTTCAGAGTTTTGCAGATCTTATCACTATTGAGGAGTACAAAAAAACGGAGCGACCAAAAGTAGTACTAACCTGGGCTCCACACCCTAAAGCTCTGCCACAGGCGGTACCTAACTCATTTGCCGAGTGGATGAATGCTACCGATTATGAGTTCGTAATTACTCATCCTGAAGGGTATGAACTGGATGAAAAGTTTGTAGGTAATGCAATTGTTGAGTATGACAAAGAGAAAGCATACAAGGGCGCTGATTTCATATATGCAAAAAACTGGTCAGCTTATAAAGATCCAAACTATGGCAAGATTTTAAGTACCGACCGCTCCTGGACTGTAGATTCTGAAAAAATGGCCCTGACCAACAATGCTTACTTTATGCACTGCCTACCCGTTCGTCGCAATATGATTGTTAGTGATGAGGTGATTGAGGGACCACAATCTATAGTTATCCCTGAAGCAGCCAACAGGGTTGTTTCTGCACAAGTGGTTCTAAAGGAGATTTTAAAGGAATTGTAAATTAATGCTCTGACACAGGGTTCTTTATCTTCTTTGCATAATAAAAATGAATTGTTTTTTAGACGTCTCACTAACTTCTTTCGGGTACCCATTCTGCGAAACTAACGTATAATTTGATTTACTGTTTGAGCGAAGCGAGTTTAAATCAAATAGTGAGTAAGCAGCTAATGGATGAAAGAATTAGTGTAAACTAGAAAAAATTGTACATTTTTTTAAAGAAGAAGAAAAGCAGTCAAGAAAAAATCAAGATGAAAAGTAAAGTTTTATATAACCGTGAAAAAGAAAAGCTCTCAATTGTAAAAATCGGGGGTAACATAGTTGATAATCCTGCAGAGCTACAGAAGTTTCTCATTGATTTTAATATGCTTAAAGGACTAAAAATATTGATTCACGGTGGTGGGGCAATAGCTACAAAGATGGCGGAACAATTGGGGATTGAGACAAAAAAAGTACAGGGCAGAAGAATAACAGATTCTGAAACTCTGAAGCTTGTCACAATGGTATATGCCGGATTGATTAATAAAAATATTGTTGCATCACTCCAAAGCATCGGTTGCAATGCTATCGGGTTAACAGGCGCTGATGCTAACTGTATCCCTTCTATTCGTCGTTCTCCCGAGCCTGTAGATTTCGGATTTGTGGGAGACCCTGATCCACAGAGAGTGAACAAGACCTTCATCGTTGAATTACTTGAAAATGCTTCTATACCTGTTTTCTGTGCTATTACACATGATGGTGAAGGCTCACTTCTTAACACAAACGCTGACACAATTGCTTATACAGTAGCATCAGCACTTTCAGATATATATAAAACTACTCTCTACTACTGTTTCGAAAAAGAGGGTGTACTTATGGATCTAAATAACCCTGAGAGCCTTATAGAAACAATTGACATAGATGAATATAACAAACTTATACAACAGGGGGTGATAGCTGATGGAATGATTCCAAAATTATTCAACTCATTCAATGCAATTTCTCAGGGTGTATCGGAAGTTATTATCCTTCATGCAAAAAACCTGTTGACAGGAAAAGGAACTAAGTTAATCTGATTTGAAAGATTTTTTAATTACTGTATTGAAAGATTGTTATATAAATGACAGAAAATAGTTATAAAAACAGAGCTGCAGAATTACTCAGGAAACTGGTATCTATAAAATCTTTTTCCGGAAATGAGGAGTTGCGCAGCAACTATCTGGAAGAATATTTCAGTCAAAAAGGTATATCAGCTGAAAGAATAGGAAACAACCTCATTTTCCGCCAACCTCATCATGATCTTAATAAGCAGACGCTAATGCTAAACTCACATCTTGATACTGTTTTGCCTGTCTCTGGTTACTCCTTCGATCCTTTTAATCCTGAAAAATCAGATACTCATATCCTAGGTCTTGGCAGCAATGATGCCGGAGCAAGTGTAGTCTCGATGATTCAGACATTTCTGCATTTTTATAAAACTGAAATGCCTTTTAATTTACTACTTGCACTTTCTACAGAAGAGGAAAATTCGGGTCCTAATGGTATGCGTCTGATGTGGGAAAAGCTTGCCGAAGAAGTGAATATGGCAATTATCGGAGAACCTACCGGAATGAAGGCTGCTATTGCTGAACGGGGCTTACTGGTTATTGATGGCGAAGCAAAGGGTGTTAGTGGTCATGCCGCCCGCAATGAGGGTGTAAATGCATTATATATAGCATTAGACGACATAAACACTTTACGGTCGGTGAAATTTGATAAAGTATCTCCTACAATGGGTGAGGTTAAGTTGACTGTCACCCAGATAGAAGCAGGTACGCAGCATAATGTGGTGCCCGACAGCTGCAGGTTTGTTGTCGATATAAGGCCAACAGAACAATATAGCAACAGTGAAATAATGGATATACTGCAACCCATGGTTAAAAGTAATCTCAAGGCGCGATCGCTGACAAACAGGAGCTCAGCTACACCTGTGAATCATTTATTGTTGCAATGTGCTGAACAACTGGGAATTGAAACATACACCTCTCCTACCACTTCAGACTGGATGAGAATAACTTGTCCCGCAATAAAAATGGGTCCGGGTGAATCGGCACGTTCTCACCAGGCTGATGAATTTATACTGACGGATGAACTGGAACAGGGGATTAATGGATATATTGAGTTTATAAATCGAATGTCCGGCGATACCGGAATATCAAATAAGTGATAAACTAAGAATTATGGCAAAAATTTGGGATAAGGGCTTCGATGCCAACAAACTGGTAGAAGACTTCACAGTAGGCAAAGATCGTGAACTGGATTTGCGTCTCGCAAAACATGACATCAAAGGATCAATGGCGCATATAAAAATGCTGACAAAAATAGGTCTGCTCGAAGAAAATGAAGAAAAATCACTCCAATCAGAACTTAAAAATATTCTTGACGAGGTTGAAGCAGGCAACTTCAAACTTGATGATGATGTTGAAGATATCCACTCGCAAATTGAAGCCATGCTAACTGAGCGACTCGGAGAGATTGGGAAAAAGATTCATTCCGGACGCTCTCGCAATGATCAGGTGCTGGTAGACATAAAACTATATCTGAAAGAAGAAATACAGCAAATTAAAGAGGAAGTTCTGCAACTTTTCGATCAATTACAATCTCTGAGTGAGCAGCATAAAGACGTTCTGCTTCCCGGCTACACACATGCACAAATTGCTATGCCATCTTCATTCGGATTATGGTTAGGTGCTTATGCCGAAGCTTTAGTGGATGATATGCATACACTTGCCGCAGCGTGGAAAGTAGCCGATCAAAATCCTCTTGGTTCTGCTGCTGGCTACGGCAGTTCTTTTCCTCTTGACAGGGAGATGACTACTAAAGAGCTGGGGTTTGGCACAATGAATTATAATGTAATTGCAGCTCAAATGGGTCGTGGAAAGACAGAGCGTATTCTCGCGCAAAGTATGTCTAATATAGCATCAACGCTAAATAAGCTGGCTACTGACAATTGCACCTATCTGTCAGGTAATTATGCCTTCATCTCCTACCCCAAGGAGTTAACCACCGGATCGAGCATAATGCCTCATAAAAAGAATCCTGATGTTTGGGAGCTGATAAGAGCCCATAGTAATCGTTTGCAAAGCCTCCCAAATGAAATTTCCCTGATGACTACAAATATGCCGCATGGATATTTTCGTGATTACCAACTATTGAAAGAGGTACTTTTCCCGGCAATTGAGACTATGCACACTATCCTGAAAATGGCGCATTTCATGCTTCAGAATATCAGTGTAAATAAGGATATTCTTTCTGAACCAAAATATGATTATCTTTTTACTGTAGAAGATGTTAACAATCGCGTTTTACAGGGTATTCCTTTCCGTGAAGCATATCAGCAGGTAGGCAAAGAGGTTCAGGAGGGCACTTTTCATGCTGAGAAAAAAGTTAATCACACCCACGCCGGCAGTATCGGTAATCTTTGTAATGAAGAAATAAGACGAAAAATGGATTTAGCATCAAGCAACATTGGTTAAGACTTATTCTTATCTCGCTCTTACCTGATCCTGACCTCGCTCTTATAATCTCCTTTTAGAAGAGTGCGAAGTAAAGGAAATGTATGTATAAAAAAACAGGGATCTAAACTCTAAATAGGTTTGATCCCTGTTGGTTTTGTTTATGAAGATCTGTTTTTTGCCTTAGAAAATATTAGTGACTATGACCACCACCGCCTAATAAGATATCATGTACGGCTTCAACACTGTGAGTATAGTCCACATAAGCTTCAACATATTTTCTACCTTCTTCTACTGAATTGTCTTTTACTTTATAAAGAGCTTCTGTATTATCAAATTTCTCTTGAAGTACTCCGTTTATATGATTATTAAGAGCTTTCAGAAGACTATCGAAATCGCCTGTCTCCAGAGCTTTGTCACTCATCATTGTTATAGGAGCTACTGATCCTGCTGGTTTTAGTCCTGTAAAAGTTGCACCTTCCATTTCACGATGCAGACGTACAAAAGTTTCGTAGAAATGTTTTTTTACTATCTCATATATCTCCTTGTCACCGTTTCTCAAGCTGTATGTTTTGTGGAAAAGAGGTACAACTTCATCTTCCATATCTGCGTTAATCCATTTCAGAATCAGATCAACATTATTGGTTTCCAGAGCTTTTTCCGCATCCTTCAGAGCTGGTCCGTCAAAAGAATCGCAATGAGCTGATGCAGGTTGCATGCTTAGGATTGAAAAAAATGCTATAAGTGATAAAGTAAATATCGACTTTAGCCAATTGTTTTTTTGTGAGTAAATTCTTGTTTTCATAATTCTTAATTTTATAATTGTTGCTTTACTTATTTCTTTTTATTATTTTCGTTATCAGTTTATTATTATCATTACCTGACTTTTAGTTTTTATCTTGTATTTTAATTTGATATTAATTTTCTGTTCTATCTTATTTTGTATTACAAAGGTACAGTCTACTCTACCCAATAATTGTCACCCAGGCGACAAACTGCATCTTTAACATTATTTAGTGATAATATTACGACTTACAGGCTTACTCCCTGTTTATTAATATAATAAATAGACTTATGGAAGATAAAAAAGGATTTTCCCACGACCATTTAGCACGTCTCCTTAAGGAGCATAATTTGAATCCTGATTACTTTAACGGCAATAATCACCATCACGGGCACAACACTCATGACCATAAGGATCAAAACAGTTCAAGTCAGCAATTATCATATTGTCCGTTGTTTAAAAACATGAGTCAGGCTGATCATGACCAGTTTCTCGACAGGAATGTGAAAGAGGTTCTGACTTTTAAAAAAGGAGAAACCATTGCTATGCAGGGAGACCCGATAAGCTCCGTTATGCTTCTTGTTCAGGGAAGTGTAAGAACAGAAATGATAACAATGGAGGGGAATATTCTCGATATAGATATAATGGAAGCGGTAATTCCTTTGGCTCCCTCATTTATATATGGTGAAAAAAACCGGTATCCAGTGGATGTGATTGCTGCAGAACCTTGCATCTTCCTGAAGATATCGAAAGAGGCATGGTTGGATGAGATGGCAAATAACAAGCAGATGCTTACCAACTTTTTAACTATGAATGCGGATTTGACCCTCTATCTTACTAATAAGTTGCAGATGATTTCACTGAAAAGCCTTAGAAAGAAATTAGCCACTTTCTTTCTTGAAAAGACAACAATAGAATATGATTCTTTTAATCTTAAACGCTCGCGCACTCAGTTGGCAGAATTTTTCGGGGTACAGCGTCAGTCCCTTGCCCGCTCGCTTAAAGAGATGGAAGATGAGGATATAATTAAACTTAACGGTCGTAACGTGAAGATTATCGACAGGAGCAAGTTGATCAGAGAATAGCCTTTACCTTTTACATCTGTTTTTACTGTTTAATTACCTCAATTTTTAGTACTTTTGTGGTATATACATTATATGTTTATATTGTATCCTGTTTATCTTGATTGAAAAACCAAAACAAATATAAAACGATGGACTTACTCGAAAGTATTATTCAGAGGGCTAAGGCTGACAAGCAGCGTATTGTATTGCCCGAAGGGACTGAAGAACGGACACTCCGTGCTGCTGATTTATTATTGTCAGATGATGTGGCAGATATCATTCTGCTTGGTGAAGAACAATCCATAAAGGAAATGGCTGATAAATTGGGTTTATCAAATATCAATAAGGCCATTATAATAGATCCTAAGGAGCATTCAAAGAAAAAGGAATATACAGACCTACTTTTAGAACTTAGAAAAAAGAAAGGCATGACACCTGAACAAGCCTCCGCACTGGTAGAAGAACCCCTGTATCTGGCTTGCCTGATGATTAAAAACGGTGATGCTGATGGCGAGATTGCAGGTGCTCAGAATACTACAGGAGATGTGCTTCGACCTGCTTTGCAGATTATCAAAACACTCCCGGGAGTGAAAGTTGTTTCGGGAGCATTTATTATGTTTACACAAACACCCCAGTATGGTGAAAACGGAGCCCTGTTATTCGCAGATTGTGCTGTTATGCCCAATCCGAATGCTGAAGAACTTGCATCAATTGCTGTATCTTCTGCCAAAACCATGCAAAGCCTTGTAGGTGCAGAGCCGAGAGTAGCGATGTTGAGCTTTTCGACTAAAGGGAGCGCAGAACATGAGATGATTGATAAGGTCAAAGAAGCTACACGAATAGCAAAAGAAATGAATAGCAACCTGCTAATAGATGGCGAATTACAGGCTGATGCGGCACTGGTGCCATCGGTCGGCTCAAGCAAAGCTCCCGGAAGTTTGATTGCCGGCAAAGCTAATGTGCTCGTTTTTCCGACACTCGAATCCGGGAATATCGGATACAAGCTGGTACAAAGATTAGGCAATGCTCAGGCAGTAGGGCCAGTACTACAAGGTATGGCAGCTCCGGTAAACGATTTGTCTCGCGGTTGCTCAGTTGAAGATATATATAACATGGTGGCAATTACTGCTAACCAAGCAATCGGACTAAAAAAGAATTAGATATTAAAAATAACAGATAAAAGTCGCATTCTTATGAGTGAAATGATTATTGAACCAATTGAGAAATATGGACTTACCATAACATCGGACAGCAAAAATAAGCCAATGTTCTCAAGAATTGGAGTTGTAGGGGCAGGAAAAGAAGGTAGGAATATCATAAATTTGGCTGCCACTGCAGGAATGGAAGTTGTTTTTCAGGAAGAGTCACAGGAAAGGATAGATTACGTTTACAGACAATTAGAGAAAGTGATGGATCATAAGATCAGCAACTGGGGACTAACTCAAGCTGAAAAGCGGATCATCATGAATCGCATAACACCCACTTTGCTATATGAAGACTTTGCCGGTTGTGATATGGTTATTGAGTGTACAAGATTTTCTGAAAGTGGACGCAGGAGTACTCCTGTAAGGAAAAATATATTCAAAAAACTGGAGGAAATACTTGACACTGATGCTATAATTGCTACAAACGGATCTGTAGTAATCATCAGTGAACTGGCATCAGAGCTTGTGCATAAAGACAGATGTGTGAGTCTTTATTTTCCTGTTTCACATCCCGACGCACGGATACTTGAGATTGTAAGCGGAATGTACACTTCTGATGAGGTTTACAGGAAGATGGAGGTTTTTACCAAACTGATAAATTATAAGCCTCACCGGATTAATGAAAGTAATGGTAATGTGAGTATGCGTATTATGGTAAATATGCTTAATGAAGCTTGTCAGATACTACTCGAAAGGGTTTGCTCTATGGAAGATATTGAGGAGACATATACCATTATTTACGGTCAGCGCTACGGAGTTTTCAGAATGGCTGACATTATTGGTATTGAAAGACTGGTGACCCTTATGGAAGCGATGTTTAATGAATTTGGAGAAAAGCACTATAAACCCAATCCTATTTTATGGAAACTGTATCGCTCCAATCAGCTGGGTGTAAGAACAGGTAAGGGTTTTTATATTTATGATGACAACGGAAATCCTGTTTCAATAAATAAAGCGGTGATCAACTAACAGTAGTCAGAAAAACAGAAAGATTCAAAGAAAAACAAAGACAGAAATGAAGATATTGGTTTTAAATTGTGGCAGCTCATCCATCAAGTATAAACTTTTCGAAATGGAAAGTAAGGAGGTAATAGCACAAGGTGGTATTGAAAAGATTGGTATGAAAGGTTCTTTCCTTAAGCTGACTTTGCCTGACGGGCAGAAGGTAATGCTTGAAGGAGAAATACTTGAGCATCGTGCAGGAATTGAATATATTCTGGGAGTACTGTTAAGTGAGAAATATGGCTGCATCAAATCAATCGATGAGATTAATGCTGTCGGGCACAGGGTAGTTCACGGAGGAGAAAGGTTCAACTCAAGTGTACTTATTACCGATGAAGTTATAGAAATGTTGAATGAGTGCATAGAGCTTGCACCACTTCATAATCCGCCAAATCTTAAAGGGATCTATGCTATTCAGGAGTTGCTGCCGGAGACACCTCAGGTAGGCGTTTTTGATACTGCTTTTCACCAGACAATGCCTGATTATGCATATATGTACGGATTACCCTATTCACTTTATGAAAAATATGGAATACGGCGTTACGGGTTTCACGGAACAAGCCATCGGTATGTGTCACGCAGAGCTTGCGATTTTTTAGGTGTAAATTATGAAGAACAACGAATTATCACTGCTCATATCGGGAACGGCGGTTCTGTCACAGCCATAAAGAATGGAAAATCAATTGACACCAGTATGGGTATGACTCCTGTTGAAGGACTTATCATGGGTACACGCTCAGGCGATGTTGACCCGGGTGTGATTTCTTACATTATGGAAAAAGAAAATATGGGAACAAAAGGAATATCAACCCTTTTGAATAAGTTCTCAGGAATGTTAGGTATTTCAGGTGTTTCCTCGGATATGCGGGAAATTGAAGAGGCAATTGAAGGAGGCAACAAAAGAGCTATCATGGCTATGAAGACATATTCCTACAGGATTAAAAAATATGTAGGATCTTATGCAGCAGCCCTGGGAGGAGTGGATATTCTTGTATTTACAGGTGGCGTTGGTGAAAATCAAGCAAGTGCACGACAAGCTGTGTGTGAGAATATGGAATATATGGGTATTGAGTTGGATGAAGAGCTAAATGATTCGGTACGCGCAAAAGAGGTAGTTATAAGTAAGCCCTCATCAAAGGTAAAAGTGCTTATAATACCTACTGACGAAGAGCTTACTATTGCAAGAGATACTGTAGAGATTTTGAATCAGGTAAATTAGTTGTTCACGCCTATTCAATCTTCTATGTATTCAATTTCTTCAGATGCATGCAAATTGATGTTCTCAGAATCCGAAGCAAGTTTATTTGACTGAAAATCATACGGGAATTGCGTATTTACTTTTACAGACTCATCCTGAACCTTCTGGATGGGTCTGTACTCATTTTTAGGTAATATCAAATCTTGTTCCGGATTCAATCATGGAGGTCTGTTGGTTGTAATTAAAAAGAGTAGATCAAAAAACTACTATTATTCTACCATCTTAATATCCCTCAGCCAGGAAATCACCCTGTGGGGCCACTCGTTTACTGTGTGCCCGGTATTTCTGGCTCCGTATCCATGTCCTCCAGATGGATACAGGTGCATAGCAACAGGCACTTTGGCTTGTTTTAGTGCGTAATAGTAAAAGATACTACTATCAATATAACTATTGTCGTCTTGTGTCTGTATTAAAATTGTTGGTGGTGTATTTTCATCCACTTTCAATTCAGGAGAAATTGAGAAATTATCCGCCGAAAGATAAGCAGGGTAGATCAGTGCCGTGAAATCGGGACGAAGACTTACATCATCATTATTATCTATTCTTGGATATGTGCGTTCACTGTAATTTGTGCTGGCAACAGCCGACAAGTGTGCTCCGGCTGAGAACCCAAGAACTCCTATCTTATCAGGATTTAAATTCCACTCTTCTGCATGAGATCGTGTATAGGCAATTGCCCGCTGAACATCCTGCAATGGTGCCTCATGTTTCTCTAATCCAGCGCGTCGAGGCACACGGTATTTCACAAGAACACAATTTATACCATAACTATTGAAACGTTTACAAATCTCTGTTCCCTCAAGATTATATGCAAGAATATTATATCCTCCGCCAGGATTAACAATTATTGTTACTCCTGAATTATTATCAGCTGGAGCAGGATAAAATGTCAGGGTAGGTTCACTTACATCGGTTATCCGCAGCACAGGGCAACCTGCCACTTTGTTGCCCGTGAGATCATCTTTCTGCTTCATTTTCACTGTCTCACCCGGCGCACCCTGTGGAAACAGAACTATCTGTGACTGTAAAGACATTATTGAAACAATAAATAATAGTATAAAAAGTGTCTGTTTCATAGTTTATTTTTTGAATAACTGCACCATTTTTTTTATCAGAAATATAATAAATCTAACAAATATAACAACAAAATATATTGATAGTGTTATAATCAATACATATCCTATCTGTGTAAATATTTCGTACCATGGCGTTTTAAACTTTATGATAGCGAAAATGTTAGTTATAAATGCTATTGCAAAACTTATTACAAAAATTAAAACTTCCTTCTTTAATCTCTTTGATGAAATAACCAGTTCTTTCATTTGAATTTACTATTTTTTATTACGAAAATTTCATGTATGGTATCTTGTACTCCTCGGGATAGTAAAGCTTCTCACCCCTTTTCATAGCCTCATTGCCAAGCAGAGCTAATGTTGTAGCCTGATATGCTTCTTCAACAATATTTTCACCCTGCTCACCTGTGATGCAGGCTTGACAGAAAGAAGAGAGTATTTCATCTGAGCCATCATTTAGTGCACCTATCATAGATTGTCCTTCTGTCACACTAAAAGCACCTTCTACAATATTATGAGGAATATATTTCTGTTTTGTTTCGGGACGCCAGCTGGCAGCAGCTCCCGGTACAGAAGCATATACTTTATTGCCGATTTCACCAATCAGTTGTTCGATCCCTGATTTATTGCCTACTTCATTTTCAAGATAATACATGCCGGATGCAAGGTTCATAGTTCCCTTACTACCCAGTATCTGTTCTTCCATACCGTTATACATGTTCGCTATCAAAGATTCGTAATTAATTTTTACACCATCCGAAAATTGATAAACAAGATTGACGCTGTCATAAACCTCTCTGCCATCTTTCCAATAAACGATATCTCCCATTCCTACCACAGATTCAGGAGCAAACTTCTTTGCCCAACAGCAAACTTCGAGCTGATGTGATGCCAGCTCGGTCATCAATCCCACGGAATAATCCCAATACAGCCTCCAGTTGATTTTACGTTCTAATTCGGGTGAAGGAACGGGTCTGCGCCAATCGTGGTTTCTAAACCAATAGCATCTTTCACCGACAACATCTCCGATAAGACCGGAATGAATCATCTGCATCCCCTTAAGATACTTCTCATCAAACATTCTCTGCATACAGATATATAAAACCTGACTGGTGTTCTGGTATGCATCGTAAACCTGCTTACACTCATCAAGAGTGAGAGCCATCGACTTCTCACAATATACATGCTTGCCAGCAGCTAGTCCGTCAAGTGTCATTTGAGCGTGAAGATAAAGAGGAGTAGAGATAATTACTCCATCAACTTCTTTTGATTCAAGCAGTTTTCTGTAATCTGTATATGTTTTAGCTGTGGGACAAATCTCTGTTGCTGCTTGTAGATTTGGTGCATAATCATCACATAATGCAACAACTTCTGCATGTTCAATAGCCATAACAGCATGAAGATTGTACTGTCCCCTGGATCCGGTTCCTATAAATCCAATACGGGCTTTCTCATTTTTTATTTCCTTTGCTTTATCGGGTGTAAATGATTGCAACCATGGAGTAGTTGCCAATAATGCTGCACCCCCGGATATATATCCTAAGTCTTTAATAAATTGTCGCAGACTTTTGTCCACTTCTTTTTGTTTTTTCATTGACATAATAAATACTACAGTTTATATTCTTTTATATTCAGAATATTAAAATTCTCTTTTATTTGTTTTTTTTCTTGTTCATTTGCTATCATTAAAGCGGTTGACAACACTTCAGCTTCAAGAGGATTATCTGAAATAACAGATACCATCCTGGGCTCTGATATTGATTGCCCTGATTTGGGCGCAACAATATGTCCGCCATATGTTGGTGTATTACCTGATATAGACAAAGCGGTATCTCTTAAAGACAATTCGTCTATAATTTGGTCCTTATTGTATGGGTTTTCAATTGTCACTTTCCAATCATCTCCATAAGGGTGGTGCCCGAGTCCGAGTATTGAACTATTCCCGAAATCTACATAAGAGCAATCTATTTTAGATTCAACAAGAATAGATTTTATCTTATTAAGAGCATAACCTTTTCCATATCCGCCGAAATCAATTTGTATGCCGGGATGAGCAAAAGTAATTGATTTGTCATACTCCGAAAACTTTACAGAGTCGAAATCCTTCAATGTTATATCAAACAGTCCTAAAGTATGTTGATGGTAATACTTGCAACTATTTAAAATATGCCACATCTCATCCGTGACAATCACAGACACAGATGCTGCTTTTGAGTTTATCCTTGAAGTTTCGCTTAGTTTATCAAAACGATTTAATAGATTGTTTAGTCGCTTTAATTCTGACTCGATAGTATACCAAACTGACTCTGATTGTATTTTATCTTTTCCCACTATAACAATATCAAACCGTGTTCCCATTATATTCTTTAAGGAACCATGGAACAGGTGTGACTTTTCATAATAGGAAAATTTTCCTGATTCAAACTCGTTCATTAACAAATAACTATTTCACAGCTAGTTAGTGACTCCATGAAATCACTCTGTGTTGGCACAGCTGCAAATATAGTATTTATTTCATCTTGTTCCTTTAAGGACGCTGACAATGTTATCAGTTAAAACATAAATTTAACTTAAATAAACCATTTTGTATAAGGAATATTTTGTCAGTCTATATATAATATACTGTTTATAACATTCAAATAATTATCTTTGCTTTTTACATGAACCAAACGGTTATGTATTTTCAGATGAATATCATTTAAAAATTACAGGCTAAAAATGAGTAAAAAACAGTTGAGTGCTTCCGCATGGCTCGGTAAAAAGATGGCATGCGCTCGCAGCTTTTATGTAACTGCTTCGGTATTCACCCTCTTAAGTGCAGGGTGTTTCGTAGTATTTAGCCTGTACTTATCTGAATTTGCAGCTTCGTGGCTCGACGATGGTATAATTGCTCCCAAAACGTTAATTTTAGCATCTGTTTTCCTTGCAGGCAGATACTTTTTCGCACACCTCGAATCGAGAAGTAACTACAACGCAGGAAACGCAATAGTGGCCGACATCAAGAAGGAGCTGTACCCTATTCTATTATTGGATAGTAAGCTAAACTCCACCGATAGCGCATTATATTTAACAAGGATCAGTGATGATTTAAGACCCTATTTCGCCTTCTTTGTCCCCTATTCTCTAGCTACAGCTATTGTGAGCATATTATTATTGGTGATATGCTTTATTGTTGAAAAATGGGTTGCACTAATACTGCTGATATCCCTACTGGTTATCCCAATACAGATGGCCGTAATTGGGATAGGTGCAGAAGCAATTCATAAAAAACACACGCAGCTGTTTTTGAAGTACTCTGCCGTGTTTTATAACAGACTGAAAACCATAGCAGAGACAGTCAATCTGGATAACTTCAATCCTCAATATCGATTTCTGTCACGTAAGAGTGATGAACTGAATAAAGCAACTACCAATGTGATGAGGGTTGCAATACTATCTTCTGCTGTTCTTGAACTCTTTGTAACTATTGCAATTGCCGCTATTGCCATTTATCTGGGAATGAGCCTGATGGGAATTATGAATGGTCCAAATTACGGTAAGGGCTACGATTTTGGCACTTCACTGTTTCTTCTTACTATAACACCATACTTTTTCTTTTACATCCGCAAGTTTGTAAGTGCTTATCACGACCGCAATAAGGCACTGGCTTCTGCTGAACTTCTGATGCCTCTGCTTGAGGGAGAGAGTGAACTATCTTTTGCTGATCTGGATGAGCCCTATAACAACATATCAGTCAGCCACCTCAACTTCTCCTATCCTGATTCACCGGTGAAAGTTTTACACAACATTCATCAGGATTTCCCAAAAAAAGGACTTGTTCTGGTGAAAGGTATATCCGGTTCGGGTAAATCAACACTGCTGAAAATATGTACCGGTAGTCTTTCTGTTGAAGAAGGAACTGTTTCTGTGAATGGCAGGGACAACGAATGGTCTAAACAATGGCTGAATGCCAACACCTCATATATGAATCAGTTTCCTTTTATTTTTGACGGTTCTCTTCGGTATAACGTGTTCCTGAGAAATGTTAGTGAAAAGGGGATTGAAGAGAGGATTGATTATCCCAAATTTTTGAATCGAATTCTCTCGAAAAAGGAGGATGGATGGGATACCGAATTGAGTCACAATGGAGTGCAACTGTCAGGCGGTGAGCGCCAATTGGTCACTCTTGCCAGAATGTCGCTACATCCTAGGCCTGTGGCTATTCTGGATGAACCGACAGCCAATCTTGATTCGGAAACGGTTGAAGTAATTATATCAGAGATAGTGAAAATGGCACAGGACAGACTGGTTATAGTTGCTTCTCACGAGCAGCGTTTTGAGTTGGTTGCCGACGATATTGTTAACCTAAACTGGGGGGAACAGATGTATGCGTGATTTTATTATGACATATATCGTTAAACCTTTTAGTGGTAAGTGGTGGAAAGGTTTTTTGTTGCTTGCTCTATGGACAGTGGCTTTTGTTGCTTTACCCTCTATTTCGGGATGGTTTCTGGCGATATGCAGCGTTGTATTTGTCACTGCAAACACAACTTTCTCATATCTTATCCCATCTGCAATTATACGATTGTTATCACTTTTACGTACAGCAACACGTTATTTCGAACGATTAGAAAATCATAAAACTACACTAAGTGTGCAACAAAGGCTGCAGTTAAAAATATTTAGGTCGGTGGCCGGTTTACCCTATTTCAAAAAGCAAGTTAACAACAATTCATCTTTGCTTGAGAATAGTACTCACGGAGTTGATCAGATACTTAACCATATACTACTTTGGTTGTTGCCTTTTTCGGCATTGCTTCTGACAATAACTGTCTATTTTATCTTTCTTTCTATTTTTTCGGGAGTGATAGCGGTTGAGTTTCTTATATCCGCATCTATTCTGCTGTTTCTGGCTCCTCAGTTCACATTTAGAAAAAACAGGATTTTAAACAGTCAACTGAAATCTCTTCGTGAAGAAAATCATCAGGCTCTTATTCAAAGTTTCAGGGGAAGAATAGAGATATCAAAAAATAACCTGGAAAAGAAGGCGATTGCCTCACACGAAAAGATGAGAGTGGAGATTGAAAGGATAGAGAAGAAGCTTCAGTTCAACTCTTTCTACCTGCAACTAATTGCTGGGCTGGGATTCAGCTATGTAGGCGCTTTTCTGCTCTGGAGCTCAAGTAATCAGGGATTGGATGCACCACTTGCCATTGGAATATTTTTCGGGATCATGGCTCAAGCAGAGCTTTCAGAGATGCTATTTTCAGGAAAATCAGAGAAGAGCAGTGTGGAACAGCAGATAAAAGACATGGAATTATTGTTTAAAAAAGGCGATAAGTCTCATGAAATAGTATCAGAAGAAGGTGTGACAGTAAATTCTCCGTTGGAACAATTGATAATAAAAGATATAAAGGCAATAATACCAGGGACCCCGATAAATGTGGGGTCTGTTTCTGTTGATATCAGAAAAGGTGAATGGGTAGCACTATATGGCGAAACAGGTAAAGGTAAAAGCACACTGCTGAACAGTCTGTTTTATCCGGAATACAGGGAGCAAGGCACGTTAATATGGAATAAAGATGAGACTTTACCTCATCTGCCTGTACCGGAATCGATTTATGTGACTCAGAAAGCTTACCTGCTGACCGGCACTCTGCGTGAGAATTTTGAAGGTTTCGAGGATGGAGAGATTGATAAGGTATTGAATATTGTGGATCTGACTTTGTGGCGCACCTCTCTGCCTGATGGCTTAGACAGCTGGATTGGCGAGAATGGGGAAACATTGAGCGGTGGCCAGAGAAAGAAATTACTGCTTGCACAGGCTCTTCTTAAGCAACCACAACTGCTGGTGGTGGATGAGCCTACAGCAGGTATCAGCACTGAAAATGCGATTGAGATATTTAATAATATCCGTTTACATCATCCCGAGACATCTATCCTGATGGCAACTCATAATAGAGAGTTTGAGACAGTTGCAGATAAGGTTATAAAGATATAGTGTGAACATTTTAATTTAATTACGTACATTTGCAGTAGAATTTTTAACGTAAAACAACGAAAATCATATATGTACAGAAGCAAGACATGTGGCGAGTTGCGACTAGCCGATGTAAACAGTGAAGTGACTTTAGCAGGTTGGGTATCCAAGATTCGCAAAATGGGAGGAATGACATTTATCGATCTTAGGGACAGGTATGGTATTACTCAGCTTTCATTTAATCAGGAGGTGAATAACGACCTCTGTGAACAGGCAAATAAGCTGGGGCGCGAGTGGGTAGTACAAGTTACAGGAACTGTAATGGAGCGCAGCAGTAAGAATAGTCATATTCCTACAGGTGAAATTGAGATTATTGCATCTGAACTGAATGTACTTAATGTTTCAAAAACCCCTCCGTTTACTATCGAGACTGATACTGATGGTGGTGATGAGATTCGTATGAAATACAGGTACCTGGACTTGCGTCGCAGTGTTGTTCGACATAACCTGGAGCTTCGTCACAAGATGACTTTCGAGACTCGCCGTTATCTTGACGAGAGAAACTTCCTTGAGGTGGAGACACCTGTACTTATTGGCTCCACACCTGAAGGTGCCAGGGATTTTATTGTACCATCAAGAATGAATCAGGGAGAGTTTTATGCCCTTCCACAATCACCACAGCTGTTTAAACAGTTGTTGATGGTATCAGGATTTGACAGATACTTCCAGATTGTTAAATGTTTCCGCGACGAGGATTTAAGAGCTGACAGACAGCCTGAGTTTACTCAAATCGACTGTGAGATGTCTTTTGTAAATCAGGAGGATGTACTGAATACATTTGAGGGACTAACCAAGCATCTTTTCAAGAATATAAAAGATATTGATCTTCCTGACTTCCCTAGAATCAGTTATGCCGACGCCATGAGATTGTATGGTTCAGATAAACCGGACATTCGTTTTGACATGACATTCACAGAGATTAAGGATCTCACAACCGGCCAGGGGTTTGGTGTATTTGACTCAGCTGAATATGTTGGTGCAATTTGTGCTGAAGGATGTGCTTCATATACACGTAAGCAGGTGGATGAACTTACCGACTTCGTGAAACGGCCTCAGATTGGCGCTCAAGGTCTCATCTATGTACGTTATAATGAAGATGGTACTATCAAGTCTTCGGTGGACAAGTTTTACAGTGAGGAGATTCTGAAAACATGGATCGAGCGATGTGATGCTAAACCGGGAGATCTGCTACTGGTGCTTGGAGGTGATACAGAAAAGACTCAGAAGCAGCTAGGTGAGCTGAGGCTTGAGATGGGAAACCGACTTGAACTAAGGGATAAAAATAATTATAAATGCCTGTGGGTGGTTGACTTTCCGCTTCTTGAAAAGGATGAAGAGTTAGGTCGCTATTTTGCCAAACATCACCCTTTTACTTCTCCCAAGCCTGAAGATATTCCTCTGCTTGATTCTGATCCGGGGGCTGTACGTGCAAATGCGTATGATATGGTAATAAATGGCGTTGAGATAGGTGGGGGATCTATCCGTATTCACGACAGTGGATTACAAAAAAAGATGTTCTCTGTACTAGGTTTTACCGAAGAGCAGGCTGAATCTCAGTTTGGCTTCCTGATGAACGCTTTTCAGTACGGAGCACCTCCACACGGTGGTATTGCTTTCGGACTGGATAGATTTGTATCTATTTTTGCAGGTCTTGACAGTATCCGTGACACTATTGCATTCCCTAAAAACACTGCCGGAAGAGATGTGATGATAGATGCTCCTTCCACAGTTGCAAAAGAGCAACTTGATGAGTTGGGTATTTCACTCAAACCGGAAGAATCAAAATAGATAGTTGGATCTTAAAATATTATAAATAGGGGCTGTTCCAAAAGGGCAGCTCCTTTTTTAATTTTTTATGCTGCTATCTTCT
>ENA-UOOM01000083-UOOM01000083.1-fermentation-metagenome-genome-assembly--contig:-NODE-83-length-113155-cov-8.074315_pt1 | contig 113155 bp, 116 predicted proteins | sample MGYA00245781_ERZ724031 | MGnify/ENA primary metagenome ERZ724031 (study PRJEB28704, sample SAMN03018317) | fermentation metagenome | biome: anthropogenic terrestrial biome; feature: soil...
CCCCAAAGCTGTAGGACGCTCTCGTGGAGGTCTTAACACCAAAATCCATACAATCTTGATGGTTTAGGAAATCCGGTCTATTTTCAGTGGTCAGCTGGAAACATCAAAGATTCCACCGTAGCGGTCGATGTGCTGTCATATGTGGATATAGCTCAAAGCAATGTGCTGGGGGATAAGGCCTACGGGACCAATGAAATTCTTGATTATATTCAGCGTCTTATATTCAGCGTCAGGACAGTGAATATACAATTCCGCCGAAAGCAAATATTGTGAATCCATGGCGCTGTGATTAGTCCATTTACAAAGAGCATCATTTGGTTGAATGCTTTTTTCAAAAGCTAAAATGGTTTAGAAGAGTGGCAACTCGTTATGATAAGTTGGATGCTTCTTTTTTAGCATTTGTTTATTTGGCTTCCATTGCCATTTTGGTTAAATAGCACAACCTTTTCGATTTTACAAACAAGCCCTAGTTAATTTATTTAGGGATCATTACCTAGAAATATCAAAAGAAATCTTGAAATATAAAAAACGTGGACATAGTTTTGATATCATTTTTAATAGGATAATAAAATCAATATTAAATGATAATCATTTAAAAATATTATAGAATTATGTAAAGCGTGACTATTTTTATGATAAAAACGCAGGCACATTTTTAAGGTGTCTTAAGTTAGAAGACTGTATAGATGAACAAGGATAAAATATAAAGAAATACAATCTAGTTAATTGTAAAAACAAAGAAATATATACAATATACTGTTATGAAAATCATTCTAAAGAAATAGAAGTAAGCATATATAAAAAGCTATTGAAACAGTTGGATGAGGTAGAGAAAGAAAGTGAATAGCGCTGGCAAATAGTGAATGGAAGTTAAGTACTTGACCCAACGGCCTATTATATAAGGGGGATATATTTGATTAAAAAATTAATTGTTACAGTCATTGGAATATGTCTAACTGTAGCTTTGCAAATTAATTGCGAAAATTTTTCAAATAAATTGCAAAATAAATAAATTAAAAAATACCGTTTAAAATGGAATTTAACATCCTTTTAAACGGTATTTTTACGCCTATTTTTCTATGGTTTTTTCTTACGATTTCCATGGTATTCTACAATTAAATTATTGCCCGTTTTACGTCTTTTACTAGGCACATATTCAATTAGATTATGTAGAGAACAGTCAAGAGCCTCACAAATTTTATCTAAGTGTTCAAAGGATATTCTTTCTGCCATTTCATGATATATCTCATTAATTGTAGCAGCTCGGATTCCTGTAATTCTTGACAATTCTGCTTGGCTCATTCTGCGCTCTCCAAGTAATCTTGATAAATAATTTCTTATCATAATGAATGCCCCTTGCCTAATTTTAGCATGAGGTGTAATTTCATGTAGAATTTGGAAGAATATTACGATATGCGTAAGGCTCAATAGTTTCTAATAATCAATTCGGAGAACTTTTCTTTGTTGCTGCTATGAGCTGCCAGTGTATTATTTCTTTTCAGCTCCTCAATGTGAAATCCTTCATAAAGGCAGTGAATAAAACTGTCATTATTATAGGAAAGAATAAACTTCCCTTTGATGCTGGAAAGGCAATCTTTTAAACGGTGATGATCTTCTTCTAAAAAAGGTTTACCGTTTTTATCATAATGTTTTTCAGTTCCATGATATGGGGGATCAACATAAAACAATGCATTTTCACTATCATAAAGTTTAATTAAACCCTCAAAATCTCTGTTTTCAATTACAACACCAGTAAGCCTTGACTGTATATCCTCAAACCGTTCTAAGGCTTTATCTAAGCGTTTTTTTCTGGTTGCAAAGCTTCTTTTGTCACAGCCAAAGCTAATTTTAATGAGATAAAAGTAACGAGCAGCTCTCTGAATATCAGTCAAACCTCTCATGTTGATTTGTTCTCTAAAATCATAAAATAGCTCATGAGAGGCTAGAATATACTCTAATTCTTTCACTAAAGCTTCAGGATGATGCTGGATGCATCGATACAAATTAATTAGGTTTCCATCAATATCATTGAAAACCTCCAATTGCTTTTTTATCTGCTCCTTTTCGAATAATACCCATCCAGCACCGCCGCAAACCTCAACATATGTGCTTGGTATATCATCAGGAAAACGAGAAACGATTTCTTTTCTTAAAGCCTTTTTGCCACCAATCCAACCAATAAAACTATCCATAAATTATACATTCCCTTCTAATGAATATTGGGGCATTCATTAGTGAGATTAATATTGTTATTTCTTTATATCAATTACAGGTATCTTTCCTTTGTTGCTAACGGCAACCCCGGGGGCTTGCGCTAAATCTCTCGCTTTAACAAAGACATAACCATCCTTTCGGATAGCGTCCATTGTATAATCCTGACCGTCGACAATAACCTTTTCCTTGGTAATCATCTCATCATCCTCCTTTTCGTAGATAAAATAATCCATGAGAAGCCAGTGGGTGAACTTGTTATTGCTTAGTGGTACTTCTCTTACACCATAAGCAGATCCATCTGCAGCAATATAATATGGAACATTTCTTTTCAGGCCTGTATATATACCTACGTGACCACGCATCCAAACCAGAGCACCCACTGGTGCCTCTTTTATGGTACTGATGGGTTCCTTTTGGATAGCTTTATCAAACAGCTGGGCAGAGCCTAAAACAACTCCCGTTGCCCAAGAAATCAATCCAGAGCAATCAACACAAATTTCCCCAATTTTTTTCTCATCACTATCCCATACCAGTTTCTTTCCGTAGGTTTTCTGCAAATAATTAAAATTAGCCTGAGTCATGGCGGTTCCTTTCATGCCATAAACATAAGGAGTCCCCAACTTTGAACGGGCAAAAGCTACCAATTCTTTACCTTTCATTATTCATCACCTCCACCGTTTTTTTGATATTGAGTGCCAAAATAAAAAGCAATTACCACGCTGAAGATGGTTAAAAATTGTTCTCCGCTGATTCTGCCGACAACAGCTAAATATGCGAAAACTATCGTTAATAGCAGGGTGACTACTGATTTTACAGTTAATAAATTCTGGATGGTGACTTTTGTGCTCTCAGCCAGTGCAGTGCCTTCTAACCATTCACCCTCTAGTACTCCGCTTTGCAGTTCGTTTGTTTCATTCTGTGTCTGATCCATTTTTCATTTCCTCCTTTTTTTGCCGTCTTTCTCGTCTGCCCTGATCTCTTCGATCAACCCAGTCACACCAACGCTTATGTATCGTCATTAACCCACAGATGCCTAATTCTGTACCAAAAACTCTTAATGCACTGTCTACAATTGATGAAGTATCTATACTAAAACAAGCAAGTGCAAAACCGATTAGCACTACTAACACACAGAATATCAATGAACATATTACAATGGTTGTCATGGTGTCATCATTGATGCGGAAACGCTTTTTTCTATGTTTCCATCTATAAAAAAACAAATTTATCGCCACCTTTTTCACCAATAAAAAAAGGCTTCAAAGCCCATTTCCAAAATGTAATTATTCTGATAAATCCTCACCGGTGATTACCTTATACTCTTCCGTGGTGATTTTTCCAAGCGTCGCATATTTTTGCAGCTGGTCTTTTCTCACAAAGTTTTTCTCAAACCGCATTTTCAGAGAATCAAACATAGGACTTTTTACCTCTGTACTCATACTGCTCCTCCTAACACCGCTAATTCAATATCCGCCATCTGCTGCGCTAACATCTCCTGTCCTTGCTGGATTGCAAAATCTCGTAATTCTGCATCTGCCTGTGCTTGCATGAGTAATTCTATATCTGTTGCTCCTGGTAACTCTGGTTCTGATTCAGCCGCACCAACAATCTGTCTTACGACCGTACCATTAGAATAGTGAATATGCTTATATTCTCCAATAGTCTCTTCTTTAATAACACTTAGCATCTTATCACTCCTTTAAAGCATAGTAGACTGAAACATAATCGTCATTTGTAGCTGTCACAGAATATGCAAGAATCCTTAGATTATTTTCAAAATGTAATAACCTATTTGCAATATAATCAGTTTGAGTATTACTCAAAACTCTAACTCTTCCGTTTATAAAATCATTTAGATTGGGTATCATATTTCCCGTAAACATTGTTGAACCAGTAGATGCTAAACAAGAAAGCATTTGACCATATTTATTGCTACCGTGGGCAACAACTCCATAGCTAAAAAACAGCTCGTCGTCTATATATATTCTTACTTTTACTGTATTTCCTGCGGCTGAAGATTGTAAATAAATACTGGAAAGATATCCCCCACCATTTATATTTAATATTTCCGTATACGTTGCTGGTAAATTAGCAAATACTGGCTTCTGTAAATTAGTACCCGCTTTTATAACGTCATTATCTAAAACATCAGCACTTGTATGTTCAATAATTTTATTTACCGCTGACAAAATAGCATTTTCCTTTGCCATCACCGTTCCTGCCGTTACGCTTCCACCAGAATCATCTGTTTTCCCAAACAAATTTAAAAACCAGTTCAATTTTGCATGGGCTGAAGAAGATGTGGAACTGCTTGCCGTATCATTTTGGCCACCAAGCCTAACATTAATGTTGTTCAAATAACTGCTAATTTGCAAAACCAAATAATTCAGCTTCGCAAAAATACTTATCGTCGTACCAGTGGTGCTGCTGCTTGGTGCATCATTAGCTTCACCTATCTCTTGCTTTATCTGCTCAACATTATCTTTCAATTCAACATCCTCCAGCCCAGCGAGTATTTCTTCCAACTGCCCTTGGGTAACATATCCGGCTGGGTCTACGTTCGCAGTTATACTGGAAGCATTGCTAATAACAGTACTCACTACATAATCACAGACATAGTTGGGACTTTCTGTTACCGAAGGGATGAAATCGGCCAAATCTGTCTGAAGAATCATAAACAGAATATCTGTATTGTCTGTAGCCAATTTTGCGTAAATTCCGATTTGATGCAGTAAAAAACCAGCTGAAACATTTTCATTATTTAACTGAACCCGTAGGCTCACTTGGTTATTTGTTGCGATACAGCCAGAAATCAAAAGAGATTTTTTGAAATTTGTGACTTGCGTCTGCGTTACCAAAACAGCAGCATTTACTGTTCCACTGCCACATTCAGCCTTGGTAAACACGAAATTATTGTTGGGGGTTCTGGCCAGAAGCGTAAGTCCTGCATTTGTAATTTTTGAGATCCAACGTGCCATATTAACAGATTACCTCCTCTTTATATTCTGAAATTGCTGTTCCGAAATAAACTCCTGCACTTAGAGCAATATTGTATGTAATAGATAGCCCAAGGTGTGCAGGTTTTACCTCTTCAATCTGCTTTACTAAAGTTTTATAGAATACATTTTTATCATCCTCAGGAAGATAAATTATGATTGCAATGAGATACTCCTGAAATCTTTCAATAATCTCCGATGTACCACCAGTGATAATCTGCACCAATTCCTGAATGGATTCCACCGTAGTCATTTGCCTTGCATTCAGCTTGGCAATGATGCGCCGTCTTCGTTCTTCAAGGCCTTCCATAGGATTTGTAGACAAACCAAACTGTTTTTCGTAACGTCCAAGAAGAGAAGTACTACTATAAATGTGCAGCTCCTCTTCAATAGTTTTTACCATTTTACTAATTAGAGCAATTTCCTTCTGTTCTGCATTCAGTAAATCAGCCATTTCATGCATTGAGCGGACTTTCAATGGTAACGTGTAAATATCGTTAACTGCCATTTACGATCACCTCCTGCAGCTTAAAAAATTCATCAAAATCAGATTGCAAGGAAACCGTTCCTCCGTTTAAGGTATAGGAAGAAATGTCTATAACCCCCTCTATGCCAAAAATAACATCTCCAACCTTGTAGTAGCTTAGATGTTTGTTTTCATCAAATGCAATCTGGCTCAAATGCTTGTTTATGCCATCTATTGCTTGAGATTTTATAGAATCTAAGTTATATCCATCCGCAAGGACGACTGTCACATGAATGGTAACAGGAACGGGGATTGCCTTAGATACTGTAACATCAGCACCTATGGGACGATTTGCTTCAATGTGGTTTTTTACATTTTCCACAACTACATCATCGGGAACATCAAACACATCTGAGAGAAGAATTACTTTTACTGTACCATTTCCATTCCAGCAGGAAACCACCTTGGCTTTTCCGACTCCGGACACTTGCTTCGCCCAATATTCATAGTGATTTTTGTTCCCCGATGTAATTGGTCTTTGAATTTTTTCAATAATTCTGCTCCGAAATGACGTATCACTTTCTTCATCAACTCCTCCGCTAAAGGCATCTTCATTGGTAACAGAATCAACACCATTTAAAGGGGATTTTAGATCAGCAATCTCTCCGGAAGCTATATTACCTATTGTCCCTTCGGTTACGCATTCAGCTGAAATAAATATGACCTGTGTTTCATCAATGACACCATTAGCAGTTGTAGCAAACTCCAAGTCACTTATAACAGCAATTGCCCCTGAAGGGATTGTGATTCCTGAAGAACCTGTAAATTTCAGTTTGCCGATTGCTTTTTGAGCTGGATTCCGAGTTTCGTTAAAATCTACAGCTCTTCTATCCAGCATGATTCCTTCAGCTGTATCTAGTAAAACATGATCCGGAATGGGCAACACCTCCAAGGTCATAATTCTGGCCAATTCTTGGGATACTGCTTGAATATTATCCATTGAAAAGCTGCCTTCTGTACGGCTTGCAGCATTCTGCAAATGTTCTTTTATTCTGTCTCTTATAGCTGCGAAAGTGAATTCCATTTCCTACACCTCATCCCATTTCATTTCAAATTCAATTGTTCCATACACTGTATTGCAATCAAAGTTTGCCTTTAAAGCACTTCCTGATTTCTCAAATGTGAAATTTTCCAGTTCCTCAATATATGGGTTCACCATCAATGACTCAACTATGAATCTTCGTAACTCTGAAAAGGTAATTTCACTGTTCATGGAACGTCCGATCAGCGTATGCGCTTCATTGCCGAAGCCAGATGTATAGGCAAGATAGCGAAAGCGTTCTGTAATTAAAGCTTTATAAATCCAGATTTTTAATGCTTCATTTTTCTCCACTAAATATGTAGTTCCATTTCTAAGTTTCAAACAATTGTTTTCAAAATCATAGGCATATTCTTTGTAAATCTCTAATTCCTTAGAGGCTGTGTTTGTTACATCAGCATCCATAAAAGGAAATATGCTCATGTCTCCACCGCCTTTGCAAGAATGTAAAAAGAAACCCCTACCTGAAGAACAATCACAGTATCACCTTTCTTAATTACGAACCTTTGATGAAACTCTTTTAAAAAATCAAACCAACCAACATCTATAATTGGATTTCCGGTATAGGCTACATCAATAAATTGATCAACTCCAGACGTTTGCGAGGAGGATTTAGGAGTTCTTGTGATTCCATCCACACCGCCTTTTATCTTTAAAGCATCTGCAAACGCATCTGAAATTTTATTACTATCATTGCTGGCCAAAAGGGTAAGGGCAGGATTGAGATACAAATATTTTTTTATAACTTGCCCGTTAATTTCAATGAAAAGCGGATCAGCCGAAACGACCCTGCCGATCATAATTTCATAACTGTTTCTGCCAGAGATACCTTCATTACTGGTCGCTGAGCCTTTTTTCTTCTGCAATGCTTCAACAAGATCAACTGCCCACTTATCTGCCATCAACATCCTCCTATTCCTCTTCATTTTCTATCTCTTTCTCATCCATAATATTTTCAAACGCTAATGATAGCTCCATTGTAGAGCTGCCATTTTCAAAAGTATGTGTATCACTCTCAATATAAAATTTCCCCAAAAGACCAGTGATGGGCTCTTCAATCACTAAAGCATATCCTGATTTTGCTCTTATATCAGAAATGCCCGAAACACTAGAGCTTCTTTCAATGGACTGCAGCATGGCTTGAGCAGCTGCCTTGGCATCCTTACCGTCCTCCTGCGTATATACCTTTTGGATTGTTCCGTATTTTCCGGTGGATTCCGAATCCTGAATTTTACCCACAACTTTACCCGTTTTATCCACAATCAAAACTTTATTCACAAGGTTTTGCAGTGAAATTTTATAGTTTGCATCAATTAAATTGTAATCTCCATTTAGAACCACATCACAAAGGGAGCCTTTTTCAATCACCCAAAGTTTATCAATATCCTTCATGATTGGAATGTATTTCTTCCCATTTGCTCTGCCGGCATAAGTATAAGCCATCATAATTGCTTCATAGCCATTCTTATTTAAGCAGGGCATATAAACCTTGATTCCTGTGGGTGCTGCGCCGCCAAAATTAACTCCAAGCTCTTTGCATACTTCTGCAGTAATTGTCTCTGCAGTATTATCAAAAATTCTGTTGATTTCAGAATTATTGATGTAGAATAAAAAATCAAAGGCAAGATAGCTTGTGGTATTGGCTGCTCCTGATTTGTCAATGTCAAATAAAATGCCTCCGAAAACTACCGCACCAGCATCATCTTTTAAAATAACTGGATCTCCTGCAGTTAATTTCGGCTTTGGGAGGTAATAATCTGTTGCCTTGCTGACAATAGTAAACTCCAGCTTTCTGGCTACCTGTCTGGTATCACCACTCCAAACAACACGTTCAACAAGCTCACTTAAATCCAAATTGTTAACAAATAGTTTCATGGCAATGTCAGCTCCTGTCCTGAATAAATGGTATACTTAGAAGCTTTTCCTTTTTGGTTTCTGGTGTCCATCAGTTCTTTGTTCGCATTATAAATAGTTGTATATTTCGCACCGTCTCCATATACTTTTTGTGCAATCTCCCACAGACTGTCACCTTTTTTTACAACATATTTTTTGGGCGCAACCTTTGTATTTGGCCGTTCCTTTAATCCGTTTGACTGCACAGAGGCTTCGACCTTCACCGAGGGCACATTTAAGAACCGATATTCGCTCAACTCCAATGTATAATAGACATCACCATCTCCTTCATTCATGGAATGAGAGATTTTTTCAATAGCCATCGCCAAATTTACATCACTGTCTGAAATAATCAGGCGCACTGGTTTTTTGCTGTTTTTCCACTTTTTTAAGGTGTTGATATAGTCCATAGGCTCTCTGTTTGCCCGTTTGTAATGAGGTGATTTTGAAGAAGGGAAGAAGCTTGATAACGTACACGTTACCAAGCCTCTGTTCCCGATCAGGTTTATTTCACCAATATTAAGTAATGTTATCTTTTGGTTCAAGTTTTGTTCTGTCAGCTCAAAGGTCTTGGGATTGATTGGCAGTACAAAACCCTCAGCACGATTATTAAAGGTAATTTCTATTGTTCTTGCCATGCTATCACACTCCTTACGACATATTCAGAACTATTTTAACGACTTTATCTGCAACTACTGTGCCGATCTTATCAATATCAGCTTCTTCACGGACAATGATAGTATCAGCAAGCTTTGCAATCGTGACACTGAATACCTTTTTTACTTGCTGTACCAAACTGTTCTGCTGATTTCGAGCAGCTTGCGGTACTTGATAATTTCCACTACTTGTGTCAGGCTTAGAATAAGTGACACTCTCCTTATGAGGGAGAACCCTAGAACCTCTTGGTAAATCCACAAGCTCCGGTCCTTCTTCACCGACCCAAGTCAAACCGCCTTTCCAGTTATTTGTCCCTTTTGCATTTGCTCCTACCTCTGAGCTGCCACTGCCTGTTACCTTGTCCGCAAGCCAATTCCATCCACTGGCGATTCCTTGCATAACTGTGCCGATGCCTTCTATTAACGGCTTAACAAAGTCCCAAACAGATGTAATAATTTTTTGAATGCCGGGGAAAACCTTTTGAACGACTCCAAAAAGGAGCTTAAAAGTTCCAATGCAAATATCGATGACGGGTGAAATAACACCCCATGAGGTAGTCAAAATATCCGCAAGAACAGGGGACACAGCAGAAATAACCTCTTGTATGAATCCCATTCGCTCACTGACAAACCCAATAACAGAGCCAACTTTTTCACCAATGGAGCTGAATATTGTAAGCCAAACCGGAGCAAGGGCAGAGACCACAGTGCCAATACCTTGCACTAATCCGGAAATAATTGGGGCAGCAGAACGAATGACCGAAATTATACCGTCAAAGAGAGGCTCTACCATTCCTCCCATGGAGCTGGGTAAAAGATTGATCATTCCTTCCTTCAGGCTTTTAACAATAGAGCCTCCGGCTTCTTTGATTTTAGGAGCTGATTTCACAATTCCAGTTTTAATTGCGCTTGGTAATGCCTTTACAATCCTGCCTACCATAGGAATCGCATTATTAAACAAGAAAGTCGACGCACTGTCTACTAACTGCTCCATTGAGCTTGTTACATCTCCGCCTATAGCTAAATTGCCTAACAGGTTAGAAGCAGCTGATTTCATTGCAGCGAAAGAACCGCTGAAGGTTTCACTGGCTTCCTTTGCTGTAGTGCCTGTTACTCCCAAATTCTCCTGTATGGCATGGATGGCACTGTATACATTTGAGAGATTATCTATATCATACTTAACACCAGTAAGCTTAGTGGCATCGGTGAGAAGCCTTGACATTTCTTCTTTTGTACCACCGTAGCCCAGCTTTAGGTTATCAAGCATGGTATAATTCTGCTTCGCAAAGCCTTGGTAAGCATTTTGAATGCTTTCCATATCCGTGCCAAATTTATTGGCATTATCGGACATATCAATAATGGCCATGTCTGCGACTTTAGCAGATTTTCCAGTATCCCCACCAAGACTGTTTAGCAGAGAAGCAGAGAAACTGGTTACAGTTTCCATATATTCATTCGCTGATAATCCTGCGGTTTGAAATGCCTTGTCCGCATTGGCTTTTACAATGCCTGCATCCCCTTTAAAAAGTGTTTCCACACCACCGATGCTCTGCTCAAGTTTTGCACCTTGAAAAATAGAACCCCCAATTACAGCAGTGACCCCTGCGGTTACCGGAATCACCACACCCTTGGCAATGCTGCCCAAGCCTCCCTTAATTTTAGAAAGGCCAGCAGCTGTGGCATCTTTAATTGTCACAATGGGCTTGGATACCATTTTGCCGATTGACTTTACCTTATTCCCAATAGCCTTTACTTTGGCTGTGGCTATATCTTTAACGGCTACTGCAGTTACAATTTTTTTTCGAAAGGGTTGTATTGCTCTGCTGATTTTTTTCATCTGGCCTGTGGCTGCCGAAGTATCAATCTTTACCTTGAATTTTTTATCCCAAGTACGCTGAAGCTCTTTTCTTGTTGCCTCGACATCTTTGCGGAATTCGCTTTGCTCCTTGCGGATGCTTTTTAAAACGACGGTGGCATTATCCTTAATCCCAATTACACCCTTTACAACACCCATTTAATCCGCCTCCTTTATGCTAAAAAAGGCTGCTCTCTCTTCAAGAGCCACCTCCATTGATGCTGCATAAAAGCCTTTTACGAAATCATCAAGGGCAAGAAAATTCTCAATCTTCCATCCTTTTTGTATGTAGTAGTGGAGGAGATAAGTCTCACCGTCTTGGATAATTAGTTTTTTAATTCATTTACCACAGCCACTTTCTTCTCACCGATTACACCGGACAGCTTCATGATCTCCCGAGCAATAGAAGCACGTTCATGCATATCAAAAATGTTGCAAACATCTATGTACTCAATAATTTTCCCTGCATCCTTCAACTCTTTTGCAATCTCCTTTAAATTCGGTTCGCACACAGAAAGATAGATTGTATAGTTGTCACTGCGATCAGGATCGGTGTCTGTATCTTCAGTATTCATGCACTCAATGACTTCTTTTTGGGTTAAACCACGAATTGTAATCTCTTCGTCCAAGCTTGGGATATATAGGCGAGCTTTTTTCATCACCTTTTTATCATCAAGCCTTTGTGCAGCCTTTTGGGCAAATGCAGAAAAAATTTGATTTGTATCACTCATACTATTGTCCTCCTACGTTATGTTGAGATTTTATCTAAATTAATCATATCTGTTGGGGTAAACCCACCGGAGACTTCTTGTTCTACGAGATTGCCTTTTTCCCAATTAACCAGTGGTAAATCATTAAACCAACAGTTATCAGTAGAGTATCGCTCCATTTGACCACCCGTAGCATCTGGATCTTCGAGCTTGCTGATAATTTGCACTCTCTGATCAATGCCTTTTTTCCAATTTTCAAAGACATCAAGGTAACGGCTATACACCTTTTTCACCGTCAAAGTAAGCTCTCCCTTAAGTCCTGTAATTTTACTGTCCACATCAATATCAATTTGCACATCTTCACGATTTGCAGTAATTTTTTGCTCAATTTTGGAGCATTCAAAAATCTTATCACCATCTACCCAAACCTCCGCATAGGTTCCAGTGAGGACTCTATTGCCCCTGACCTTTTCTCCCATAAATTTTCCTCCTTACATGTGATTCACCATATCCAAATCTTCCATGGCATCCACAAATTTTATGTTTCCAGCTACAAAAACCCTTGCTCCGGTATTCACTTTGGCCACAGCGACATCGTCCATCTCAGAGGTGTCAATGCCCTTGCTTTCTAAGTACTGGCGTTGTGCTTCTACGTCAATGGTTGTTTTGTTGTCATAGGTTTTATCCAAGACATCACCCTCCAAAGCCTTATTATAGGCATTTACAGCAGCAACAAATGCTTGCTTGTTATCATAGTCATTTCTGTATTTGCCAATATAGGAATCCTCAAAGGTACTGCGGATATCATCATTATAGAGATCAACTCCCTCCATAATTTTGATTTTAGAGAATTCTTGACCATGCTCTGTGGTAAAGGTCGTAAGACTGTTAACACCTCTGCCGATTTTATAGTTTTCACTGTCATAAACAATAATCAGCTCACCATTATCAATTCTTTCGTTGGGGTCTTCTGGGACAGCAGCTGATACAATATCCGGAAAAACATAATACGTTGAGGAACGAGAAAGGGGTAACCCTGCCAGTATTCCGGCAATTCTTGCACAATACTCCGCAGTAGTGAATGCCGTTTCAGATAAGGTGCTTTCGATAGTATCGGTTGTAAAATTAATAATGCCTTCATGGTCTGCGACACACTTTGGTAATACGGCCTTGAAGGTCTTTTGAGCACTCCGTTGTTCTTTTATCCATGCTGAAACGATGGTTAAATTTTCACTATCAATGCTCGGGATTGTGAGATAATTCCACCGAAGATTTTTCAGCTGCCGAAGAGCAGCATTATAATCTGTTGCCGAAGTCGCAAGCCGAATCACAATCACTTTGCTTGGTGCGCCTTCATAAATAAGTTTCAAGTACTCATAATTTCTTTTTGTATATTTTGTAAAATCAATATCCGCCACACTTTTAAAGACCTCCAATGGACTTCCACCTTCGGTATCATCTTTAATAATTAAAGCAACAATTCCTCTGGCACTTCTTTGGATGGCGGTAACACCTTTCGTTTTAAAAATAATGTTTATACTTGGTAAGCCCATGGTGTCACTTCCTTTCATTAAATTTTAACATCAAGCTCACCCATCATGGGATCAGTGTATTCTTCTTCCTTCGCAATAACAAAAACAAGAGGGAAGGTGTAGTGCAGCACTCTATCCACAATTTTGGAACTAGTTTCTGCAACAGTAATTGCCCTGTCTTCAAAATGAAAAACAGGGCGGATTACTTTGTCTATGGCATCGGCCATAATTAAATATTCTTCATTTTTTTCTGCCTTGATGTGTCCTGCAATATCAATTACCAAATTCATTTCTGTAAAACTCTTACCCAAGGTGACGTTGCTGACAGGAATAATATCAACAAAGAAATAATCTTCCATCTCATTCTGAAAATCATCTTCTTCAGTTTTAGAAATTTCTTCAAAAAAAACATCAAATGCAGGGTAGAGACCTTTGAGTAAGGTACTTAAGCTGCCTTTGATTGATAAGTAAGGATTCATTTCAGCCTCCTTATAGATCATGATTCTCAACAAATTCTCGTACCCAGTCTTTTAGATACTTGGGAAGTCGTTGATTCACCTCACTAAGGGAAATTTCCATCATATGCGCTCCTTTTACAAAGCCTTTCCCACCTCTGGTTCTGTGACCGTATTCCACTGGTTCGGCATATTCCACATTGTTATATACCTCCACATAGTACTCATCACCACGCTTGACTATATCCCCAACTGTCCATGCATCTCTAAGTCGGGAAGTTTTTTTGGGGGTATTTTCTTTCACCTTCCCCTCCAGATCATAAGCGATTTTCTTCACCATTTCTTTAAACGCAGCAGGGTATTCCTGCTCAATCATCTTGCTGAGCCGCTGTTCCATTTCGTCCAAGCCATCAAAGGAGTATTCTGTTTTTCCCATTATGCATATTCCTTTCCCAGCTTCATAGGCACATTATTGTGAGACGGCTGACGGTCAGCAAGTCCGGCAGTCAATACAAACTGCTTGCCGAGGCGAATGACCGAAACCGTATCATTTGGCAATATATTAATTTCAGGTCGTACAAACAAGAGATAGTCCGTAGAAATTTTTGCAGTGCTGCTGCTCTGCTGAAGCTTTCCACCGCTGGGAGAAGATAAGGCACAAGGAATATCCTCATATACCTTATTTCCCTCTAAACCATTTTCAAAAGTACTTTCACCGTTGTCTTTCACTTTTTTAAATGGCCTGTAAACGGTGCATGAATCTGTATAGGTCAATGCTAAAATATCAGCTTCATTCATGGCCTGTCCTCCGGCAATTTCATCTTTTTAAAATGCACAAGCTGTTTTTCATAGCTTTTCATAAACGAAAGTGTATCCTTCAGCGAGGAGGACTTATCACGATAACTGATGCTGGTATCTCCTCTGGTGACCGAGGACACCTCTGACTCCGTTTTTGCAACGCTATCAGCCTTTAACATATCTTCAGCAATCTGTGCTGCCACATCCTCCAAGAGTGGGGGAAGGTCGTCTCTATTGCAGAAAATAAGAATTTGATTTACTGCTCGTTTTGCGTATCTTTTCGCAGAGCTTTCCTTATCAGCAGTAAGGCCTAAATTACTGAGTACCTCCAGTGTTATCCTCTGCAGAATTTCCTCCACTGGTATCACCTCCTGCATCAGGGTGCTCCTTTGCAATATGATCCTCTAAGCCTTTTTTAGTTTTGTAGGGCTTATTGCAGTGAGGGCAATAGAACAGCTCTTCCGACTTCTTTCCTTCCGGCATATCAGGAGCAGAGGGAGATAAAAGCTCAAAGCCTTTTGCTTTGAGCTTTTCAGCCTTTACCTCAGAGTCAACAACTTTAACCACATTATTTCGGATTAATTCAATCATTTTAGATTCCTCCTTAAGCCAAGGCTTCCTTCACATTTACCCAAATGGAATCCCACTTGTTATCGGGAATCCAAAGGTCATGGAATTTGCGGTAATCCATTGCCCACGCTCTTTTATCCTGATAGCTACTAGGATCGAAGATACGCATTTTATCAGTTTTGGAAACTGCAATCGGCGCATTTTTAGGGCAAATAATCCAGTTGATATCCTTGGCACCTGCTGCTGCCTTGAAACCGCCGCCCGTTTGCTCACTGGTTGTGCCGTCATTAAATACATAGGCCGTCTTCATTCTGCCCGAACCTACTCTGATAATCGGATGCTGGCCATTTAATGCTTTTACCTTAAAGTTGATTCCACCTTGAGAAAAATCTACTACTGAAATGCTCTTGCCCAGCTGCGTTGACATATCCAAAATTGCAGCTACACCCGTTGACATAGTGATAATCAGCGGCGTATCGTCACCAACAACATCCTGCACTCGGGCAATATCATAATAAAGCTTTTTCAAAATATCGCTTTCCGACGGGGTATAGCCTCCGGAAGCTCTCTCCTTGGCAATTGCTCCTGCTGCAATCGCACTGTAACGATATGCATCAATTTCAGGAACCACCTTGGCTTTCTGAAATTCTCCCATCACTGTAGAAGCAGTTAAAACAAAGTTGCTTTCATCCACATCGTGTTCATCAAAAGTGAATTTACGACCTCTGTCCATGGTCAACTCTTTCGTTTGGTAAGAAAGATTGATAGAGCCTTCTACAAACCCATTGTCCCGATCATAATCGGCAAGCCCATCCATGGTGAGCTTAGGAATTTTGACTTCTGAGCCACCATTGTATTTGACAAGCTTGTCATTCAGCTCCATCCAGCCGGAAGTAGCCAGTTCCACTGCTGCTTTATCCAGTTCTTCCTGAAAAATTGCAGCTGTCTCAATTACATTTGCCATAATTAAAACCCTCCTCTAATATTTTTCGCAATTTGGTCTTTGAATGCATTCTCGGCATGAGATGCATCACCAAGGCCAGCAGGAGTTTTACCTCTTAACTTTTGGTTGATGGCCTCGGAAAGACAAGTTTTAAAAATTTCTTTTGTTTTTTCCAAAGAAGCTGACATATCCTCTTTGGAGGTATCGCTTACAAGCTCCGAGAGCCCCACCGGAAATCCGTCCCTGGATAGGTCTGCTACGGCCTGTTCCTTTAAGTCTTTTTGCATCAACCGCTGCTCAAGGTCAGCAATCCTTTTTTCGGAATTTGCCTTTTCTGCTTTTTCCCGTTCCTCAGGTGATAATTTGGCAAGACGCTCTTTTTCCTTCTGTTCCTCCTGCCATTTTACCTTTTCAGCCTCAAGTGCTTTTGCTAAATCATCTTCATTGAATGATTTGCCTTTAGGCTCATCTTTTTTACTTTCATCCTTTTTCTGCTCATCTTTTTTGTCAGCTGGATCTCCTTTGTCAGCAGGATCATCCTTTTCACCACCCATAAGAGACTTCATAAATTTTTGAAATGCATTCAGAGTCTCTTTTTCAGCACCAGTGCCTTCTTCCGTAGCTGAAGAATTTCCAGCAGGGTTTAATAATTTGTCATCATCCATTTTTATGTACCTCCTTATAATTTGAAAAAAGATATAAATAAAAACACCCCAATTAAGAGGTGTTTAAATTACAGTTAAATTTGTTTTAATCAAAACTTATTTGATTTGAAATTTCGTCCATGGATTTGCCGTTAAAAAACTTAACGGCCATCACTTCATTTACACTTTTACATTCAAGAACATTGGCTCCATATGATATTACTATGTTATCAGCAGCAAAGGGGCATATTGAACCTTCTCTATGCTGATATGTGAAAGTGATGTCCGAAACAAGGGACGATATCAAATCTTTTAATTCAGTTTTATTCATAATAATGTTCTCAGCTCCTTTCGCTCTTCTGGGGTAAGCTCTCTCGCAGGCCTTCCAACAATTTTACCTTTTTCCCAAATGATATCGTGTACATGTTCACCATTCGTACCATAAGGATGGGTTTTTGGATTGCCATGGCTATGGTTACTAACCTGTTTTACCATTTTACCATTTTTATCATAGAATGTGACATCTTGACCGCCACGCCCTAAAAACTTAATTGTCGTAGAATTTGGTTTTCCCGTTGAAGTAACCTTATCTACTTTCATTATAGTTTTTTTTAAATTTTTTTCAAGGGATTTCATGACTTGATCTTCTTTTTCTAAAAGAAATTTTTCTTTCCATTCTTTCTCTGAGATACTATCATCCAATGGAACCAAATCCTTATTTTCAAAAAGCCCTTTTTCAAAGTATGCCCGAATGCTGCATAAACAATTTGGGTGCAGGGGAGGAAAGTTGACACCTGCGACCGCCTTATCCACATCAATAATTTTATTATTGTAAAAGGCGCAATCGCAGGAAACACTTCCTTCTGTACCTCCCATAAAAACATATTTAGAAATCCCATTCTCTTTATAGGATAACAATTCTCCTTGATTGGCAAAATATTTGCATTCCGTCCGAACCAAACGTTCAACCACATATTTTCCTTTACCAACTACATCATTAATTTCTTTGGTCATTTTTTGAACACTGCTTCCTGATATAAATCCTCGTGTGATTTCACGTCTTGCAGTGACACAAATCGTATCCACATCAGCCCATACCGCCTTGGAAAATGTTTTTTTAGCCCAAGGATACTCTAATAGGCTTTTGATTACTGGATCGCTTATTTTACCAACCTCGAATCCCACACCCATACCGACCTGCAGATTAAAGAGGCTGCGCTCATAATTTGATGTAATAATATCCGAAAGCAGCTCACCGAGATTTGTTTCACAATCACCAGCCAGCTCGGCCATTCTCCGATAAACATCTGCCAGAAGCTTTTCTTCTCGGCTGATCCGACTTTTCATAGCAAGCGTATTTAACTCTAAAGCAGTTTTGGAATTAGCAGCATCACCTGAAATTTCAGCAAGATACTCCTCCATGGACTTTCTCCAGACGCTGTATTCTTTGCCTGATATGTACTGCCTTGCCTGTGCAGCTGTCAAATTATTATCCTCAGCATATTTCTGATACATTGCAAGAATCCGGTCTTCGACCTCACTCGCAGCTTCATCATAAAAAAACATGATTTCTTTTACAACATCATCTGTCTGTTCCTCGTTCCAGATCACCTTATCCTTTGCTCGTTCAATCCAGTAATTCCTATCCCTCATGTTCATCTAAAAATACCTCCTCATTATTTTTCGAGGTATCAAACGCTTTAGCGAAATCCTTGAGATTGCTGTAATTGTTGCCATATCCAGCTAAATCATCCTCTTTTTCAGCCTGCAGCTTATCCAGCTCATCTTGAACATTATCAATGGTAGGCAGCATCTTAAGCCTTGTTTCTCGTGATAAATCTGCTGCAAGCATGGTTATCACCTGCGCTGTTTCAAGAATATTTTGAGGTTTATTTCTGCGGAACTGAATTTCAATATCCATGTATGAATAATTTCCACCCTGCAAATTGAGAATATGGGTAATCAGCTCAATGCGCCTTTGCAGAGCCTTTTTAAATTTCCGTTCCTTAATGGCACAGATTTGTTCTAAGCCCCATAGCTTGTAGGAAACTGCCACACCGGATAGATTCCCGCCAAAGGCCTCATCGGTCATATTTGGAACATTGCTAAATATATGCATATCCTCTCTGAGTCTATTTTTGAAATTTTCTAGAGAAGTGTCATCTATTTGTTTTAGCAACCAATCAACATCTCCACCATCATCCAGAATGACAGCTCCTTTTTCTTTCATTTCCCTAATATCGTCAGTGCTGACATCTCCGAGCTTTGATATCTTTAGAAGAGCCTCATCATTGTATTCAAAGAGGTTTGCCGTATTGCTTTGCACTTTGTTATATGCATCAATAAGACTAATAATGCCCTCAAAATCGCCAATCCGTTCTTCATTGTTTATGTACTCAACAAAGGGAATATCCCCCCAAAAATGTTCCTCTAGGTCAATAAGCGCAAGACTTCCGTTATTAATTGACTGAAAATACCACACCTCAGAAGAATTCCAGAACTCTGCTTTCAAAATCGAATTTCCTTTTTTGTCCTTGGAATGTATGAGGCGAATTGCTGCAACGGGTGAACTATACCCCGTTTCATAAATCATGATTAGATCTGGTGGCTCTATTCGTGCCATTCTTATTTTTACTTCTTCATCAATATATAGCATTTCAAACGCATTCCCATAAATACTATTCATTTTGGCAAGTTCTGTATTATGGTCTTGTTCATCGTTGTAATCAAAAATATCCTGAAGGTGCTCTAAAAATTCATTGTTGTTTGACGAATAGATTACAGGCTTTCCCACGAAATATCCGACTGCTGTGTCTGTAATATATTTTGCCATATTATTTACCAACCGATTATTTAGAGTCTGGTCTTTTCTGCTTCGCACATATGGAGACTTATGGTTACCCATATAGTAGTTTTTAAGCTCACTAAATTTTCCAAAGGACATATTTTCAGTAATAATTTCTTTTATATCACTTTCTGTTAAAGATTCAATGGAGGATTTCTCCATGTAGAGTACAGGCACTGTTTTCTCTCCTTTCGTTGCATCCATTGCAAATTCCAAATTATATACCTAAAACTTCCTTGTCTAAGACCCTAAATCGCTTGGACTTCTTCGCCAAGCTCCGGCAGCCTTCCAGCGCATCTGCACCATCATCATGAGCTGCCATGGGGAACTGCTGCAGCTGCTCAAGCAACCGTTTGTGTCTGCGATTGAACTTGATATACTTATTTTTAATATCCGGCTGCAGTGTCTGTATACGCATAATTTTGTCACTGTTTTGCAATATTTCCTCAATAGGAAGATACAGTCCTGCCCTAGCTGAAGCCTTGGCCAGCTCTTCCTTAAGAAACCATTGGAACTGGTTGGTTTCCGCACCCAGCTTTTTATAACCTCTGCCATAGGTCTTCCTTAACCAAATTTCCTTATGCAGGGTATCACTAATAATTCGATCAGGATGCCTTCTTTCAATATCCGCATCCAAAACATACATATAGCCTGAAAGCTTATGCTTAGCCAGTGTAATAATGGCAGAAAAATCAGATTTCTTTGTTTTCCCAAGGGATGGATCAATGAAACCATAAAACAAAAAGTTCCTATCCTTAAAGTCAATTTCAGCTTCATTGTAGTAATCAAACCATTCTTCAAGGAAAATGCAATCATCAGGATTAATAGGCTCATTTTGCAACTCCGAATTAAACGCAGCATCACCATCAGACACCTTGATTACCATAAGATCATAGTAAGAGTTTTTCTCTTCCCACAAGACCTCAGTTCCTGCAAGCATTAAGGTTTTGTGGTTTTCAAAATAGGCAAGGGCATCACGTTCTCGGTCAGGATTATCAAGTTCTGTATATATTTTTTCCCATTCGTCCCATAATGTATCAGCAAGAGAAAAGGAAATGACTGCTTTGTATTTAATAGCTTGATAGGAGGGGTTTCGCAGTGTTTTTGCAAGCAAGCTGTCATAATGCAGGAGTGTTCCAATGTAAATGATATCGGTGTAATCATCACCGGCTTTGGTAACGGCCTTTAAGAACCAATTTTCAAGCTTTTTCCGCTGTTCTGGTGTTCTTACGTTTTCATCATTTTCCACATCATCAAGGACAATCAAGTCAGGTCTCCAGTTTCTGTGCTTCCTGCCTCTGATTTTTTTGCCGGAACCGATAGCCTCAATCTTGATGTTACTCTTTGTCAGCAAAACATTGCTTCGCCACACAGAACCACACAAATTCCCGAAGTCCTCAATAATAGCAGCGTTTTCTTCAAATTCAATTCTGATATTATCAAGAAAGCCCTCGGTCTGTTCGGAGCTATCAGAGATAATAATGGGGTAGTGCTTGTATTCATACAATACGGAATGCGTTGTGCCTTTGAAGGTAAGGGTAGTAGACTTGGCATGGCCACGAGGTGCAGCAACCACTCTCCGCTTGCCTCGGGTTCTGTTCATAGTTTTCGCATCCTTGGAGGTAAGTGGATACATTCCCTTCATCACACCATCAAGCCATATTTTGTCTAAGTCTCTATGAAACTCAGGTGATGGTCTTGAAAAATAATGAGGGAAATAAGCCCTGCCGAAAAACTCCATATCAATGGCTCCCAGCATTTTTCGGATGCCGTTTGCTCCCGTCAGCGGAGCCCCGGCTGCATACAGCTTTTTAATTTTAATCCTGGCAGGGTTATCATCTCTATTTAAGAACTGTATCAATAGCTCATTCAAATCGTTCAAATTTGATTCTGCTGCCTCTAGTGATTTGCTTTCTGCCTCACTGATCGCCTCTAAAAGAATCCCTATATTTTGGGTTTTCCTTTTTTTCAAAATACCACCTCCTTTGATTATTAATTTGTTGCCATAATTTGGGCTTGTGTTGCGTTTGTTTTTTCACCTATTAAATTGTGCGCCGTACATAATTTCATTAAAATTAAACGATTTTAAACGGCTTTTAAACGGTAATTCAACCAAAGAAGGAACCTTGCCTAAAAACATTGGATTAAAATGGATATGCTGCGCCATCCAACCCATATTTTTGGCTCGGTTCCTCTCTTATATTTAGGTCAATCTTCAAAGGTGGGACGAATCAACCGACCTTATTATTCTTGACTTATTTGCTCTGTTTCAATTTCATCTTCAGGAATAATGGAAAGCTCAATCTCTTTTGGTACATTGCAAATGGTAATTTCAAAAGTAGCTTTCCGTTTGTGCTTGTCAACCTTCTGAATCTTATTTTTAAATGAGGATAGGACACCCTCCAAAATTTCTGCTTTTCCATCTTCAGTAATTCTTACCTTCGTTGGTTCAATGGCATCTCCATTAGATGCCAGAATTTTAAGCCATTCTACTTCCAAAAAGGAGAGGCTGTCAGGGCAAAGACTGCTGCCAAGGAAACGGATCACGGAAGGAATTTCTTTAATTTTATAGTAATTTTCAGCAGTATAGGTCAGCTCAACAAAAACATAGCTTGGAAAGTAACTCTGCTGGTGCTGTAATGGCGGTTCATTCTAATTCTGCTGAATTGTTGCGCAAAACGTGCCTCCTGCTTTCCAACCATACGATCATAAACCTCTGTATTCCCAATTAATACAATTCCTGTGCCAGTTTGTCCTGTGATTGTGTTTGGGTCGGAAAGTGTTCGAATTTCCTCAAGAGCTGCGTATTTCAAATGCTGTGCCTCATCAATAATAATGACTTTATTGGAGGACTCCATCTTGTCCCTGATATCAAGCATTAAGTCCAGCTTGCTCCTGCTTTCAGGTATTCTAAGTGCTCTTGCGAGCAATTTTAAAATACTGTTCAACGTTCCGGAGCTTGGAGTGGCCTGAATATAGATAGTGGAGGTAGGGTTTTCTCTGGCATATCGTTCAGCACCCTTGGTTTTCCCGATTCCGGCATCCCCATGAACCACTACCATGCCTTTTTCAAAATGGCAATACTGAATGAGCTTATATACATCCTCGCTAATAGAAGTGGGTATGTAGTCCTGCAAATTCCGAAAGGGCAAAGACTTTTCAATCACAGTATTTTTTTCATCCTCTAAGCGAAAAAATTCAGAAAGCTTGCTTTCAAGCTCTTCGATATTTCCGTTATCATACTTACTGTTTCGCCATTGACTGAGGGCAGTCTGGCTAACCCCCATTTTAGGGGCTGCCTTTGCTTGGCTTAAGCCGTTTTGTTCGATATACTGCGTTACACGTTCCTGTAGCTGAGAATTATATACTTTACTCATAGTGAACTCCTCCTTGTTTTTTCCGTTGTGCATTCATGCTCATTAAGCCAAAATCAATATCTCCGACAGCTTTTTTAAACAATGGTTCTTCAACTGCTCTTTGCATTTCATAAACTGCAGGGTTTGCAGGTGGAATAATCTTAGCTTCTTTGCTTTCATATGCATCTGCCAAAACAAGCTCCATGGCAGTACGTCTGCCGAAAGCTGGCATTCCTGCAACCTTAAGTGCTTCTTTTGTGAGTTTTTCAAACTTCTTGGTTTTGCTGATTGCCTTTTTAACTTCCTCTTGACTTGCTCCATATTTGCACACCGCCTCATTATCAGCAGGAACGCTCATAATATAACGGTCTTCCAAATCGTAAATTCGAACCTCGCTGAGGTCATCGGGGTCATATCGGAAATAAACCTGTTTTCCAAGCATAGTTGCCAGTAAGTCATCATTCCAATAGTCAATACGTTGTCCACCGATTGTGAGGTGCACTCCACGTCTCGTAACTTTCTGTGCTCTGGCACTGCGCAAAAGCATGAGATTGAGCTCTTCTGCACTGGCGACTCTCTTTTTATGAAGCTGTTCGTTGAAAACCTGCATTCTTGGCTTGCCTCTGTCTTCAATAACAGCTCCTCCGTATTCCTGCTGGTTAAAATGCCACTCAAGCAGGGTATCAACCATTTCAATAAACTCCGCATCAAGCGTTATTTTACCGTCCTTTAAAACCTTTTTAAGCTTTTCTGGCCGTTCAACCACGTTTCCGCCCACATAGGTATCAAAGAGCCTTGAAAGTTGATTTTTAATATCACAGAACCTACGTTCAATAATTTTTGCCTTTGCATTTTGAACAAGGGCATTTGTCATTTTAATGCCCAATCGCTCGAAAATAGGTGGGGGATCATAACGGTCAGGGTTATTCTTTGGCTTTTTGGCTCTGTGTCCAAGCCCACCTACATCATGAGTTAAAAATTCTCGACCGTTATCTACATAAATATTTTCTGGCAAGCCATATTTCAAAATGCCTTTTCTAAGTGCAATTAAGGTGGCTTGGGATGAAGGATTTAGGGTAACATGACAACCAGTGAAGATTCCACTCCGAGCATCAAAGAATGCTGTCAAATACAAGCGGTGGGTCTTTCCGTTCTCACCCATTGTGATAACATCAAAAGTATGGTTGTCCGCTATCCACCATTCATTGGCTGTCATATTGTCATAAACTCTCTTGATAAATGGAGCACAACGGTCTTTAAATGCTTTTTCGCCTTCTCTACCAAGAACCTTTACTCCTTCTGCAATATCATTTTGAGTTCTGCGGTAAAAGGTAGAATAGTGGGGTAGCTCAGGAACTAGCTCGGGAGCTGTCTCTTTTAAATAAAGCTTTGTATATTCATAGCACCTCTTAACAGGGTGCTGTGCTTCATCTAAATAAAAACTGAGATATGCATCCCAAGCAAGGTCGGGGATTTTTGTTGCGCCTTTACGGTGCTTCCCTCGTTTATCAACTAAACCATCAAGGTCATTGTTTTTCCATGCGCTGTATTTTCGATATAGAATATCAACGGATATTCTCGCTTCGCTATATTGAACCGAACAATATTTTACAAAGTCCTCATCAGCCTCTGCCTTGCTTTTGACTGTTTGCTTGTTTCTAAAGCTCTGCCATTCTTCAAGAATTTGTTTCCAAAAAACAATCTCTTCTCGTTCTTCGGCAGAATAATGGTCAAAAGGTTTAGCATCGGCTTTTGTGGGGATAATATCCATAGCTGACTCTTTTGAATGATCTTTATAATACCTGCGCTGTTGATATTCATTCAGCTCGGTGATTGGGATTCGATATTCTCGACAATTGCTTTTTCCGATTACTTCAAAAGTATTTTTTATTTTTCCTTTTTTAAGTCTATCTTTCACAGTGCTTAATTTAATTCCTGTATAATCGGAATATTCTTTAGTTGTCAGCATTAGCATTATTTTCACCGCCTTATCTAACCTGCCATCATCAGCTGCAGGAGGTTATCCCTGCAGGACAGCCCGAAGGCTGTTTCGGCAAATAGATTGTTTAAATAAATTCACTGTAATATGACTCTTTTTTAAGATATACTATGCATATCAGCCTTAGCTGGCCGAAATATCTTGAAAGGAGGATTTCCTAATGATTAAAAAGGCTACATACCGTTTTACTGATATCTGTCCCTACACAGATACCAGACAATCTATTCAAATTAGCTATTTTAAAATCCCTGTGATGGGGACACTAACTCAAGGATATAAAAAAGATTCTTATTCTTGTCCGCTACATAATGAGTGTCCTTTTCCAGAGCGTGATGAGTACGGACGCTGCCCCGTATATCTTAATGCCCCTGCTTCACCATGCTAATCCGAACCTCTAACTGGTTGAGCAATGGCTTCATCACAGAGAGCCAGTTAAAATCACATTCTTTCGCATAACAGCAGGTTTTGCAAGGCTCTCCAAAATCTGCTGTTCTTTCTTCTTTTGACTGCTCATGAAATATTTTCAGATGCTGTGCCATGCAATCAATATCTTTCATGGTCATCCTCCTCTCTGACCTGCCATCTTCAGCTACGGTCGGTCAATTCCGTAGGACAGCCCGAAGGCTGTTTCGGCTATTTCAAATACTTGTCCATTGTTTGTTCGTTATAGCAAAATGCGAATACTTTATAAAGAATATCAAGACTACTCATACCCTTAACGTCTAAATGTGTTACAGAACTATCATCCCACCAGATGAATACAACTTCGCTTTCTTTATTAAAATCAATAAAATCAAAGTCCTCCCATAAAAAACTTATTAGCACTGATAAAATTTCAATTACACAGGATAAATCAGTATTTAAATCTATCTTTTTATCAGAATCAAAATTGATGCAATCCTGCCTATTTAAGTACCTAAAGGTTTGGTTGTAGCAATAGTCAATAACTATTTTTGCTATCTCATAGCAAGGAATATCACCAATAACCAATCGAGCTTCTGATAGTTCTATGGAGTCTTCCTGTAAGCCAATAGCAACCTCATCACACTTATTAATATCTGTAATTTTTACACCTCCTTCCACAGAGTATAATGGCTCTACAAATATTACATATTTTGTTGTAATGGCCAATGTGCTTGATAATAATTTGAAAAAGATTCTTTTGTCCATAAATATCCTTTCTAACCTGCCATCTTCAGCTACGGTAGGTCAATTCCGTAGGACAGCCCGAAGGCTGTTTCGACTAATATCTTGAATGAGCATAATGGGCAATCTGCAAAACTGCCTCTTCAAGGGTATCTGCAATGTCAATGATTTCATCGCTTGGAGTATAGGTAGCCAAGCATTCAGCATCCTTGCTGTATTGAACGTAAAAGCAATTTTTTGATTCATTCAGATAATTTAGGTATCCCCATTCTATGAAGGCTCTTTCTTTGCAAACCTTGTTTAATTTCCAATTCCAATTGGGATCATTCAAATTAATTCCTTTAACGAGCTCTTTAAGCTCTGCCTTAAGCTCTCTAAAATCCATACAAAAACCTCCTACTATTTCTCAAAAATATCTGATATTTTGCATCCAAGTGCCTTAGCAATTGCCTTGGCACGATGCGGATTGACTCTTTGAGTGATTCCCGATTCTATCCTATAAATACTCGGAGGAGATAGCTCTGCTTTTGAGGACAATGCATTCATGCTCAAACCTAAGTCCTCTCGAATTCGTTTTATATCTTCTCGTTTTGGTATAAGTAACATAACTTACCCTCCTTTGTAATTTTATTATGCATTGAATAACTTCATTTGTATTATATATTATCCGTTGAGCAATGTCAACAGATTTTCTACTTCATTTGTTAGACAATGAGTAACCTCTCTGATATAATAAATTTACAACTAATCGGATATTAAGGAGAGATATTATGAAATCAATTAGTTTTGCAAATAGATTAAAAGAACTGCGAAAAGAAAAAAATATTACTCAAAAAAAACTTGCTGAAGAAATAGGGGTAAGTCTTTCTTCAATCATCAATTATGAGAATTCACAACGATCTCCTGTTTCTGCTGTGATATCCTTGATGTCCATGTATTTTGGTGTTTCCAAGGAATACTTGATGTGTGAAACAAACGATCCTCAACCTTTGGTTTATGAAGATAAAGAAATTTTAAGTGCTGTTAATAGTGAATTTGAGACACTGCTTGAAAACCTTTTAAACAATTTCAATGAATCTACCGATGAAAATAAAAAAAACTTGTTTGATATCATTTCCGAGTTAAATTCAATATTGGGAACAAAGAATGTATCTGCGCAGTTAAAAGCAAAGACATTGGCAACCATAAAACATGATGCATACCGAGAAAATCAGCTCCTTAAAATGAATAAAAAATAGATTAACTTTTTACGTTTTACTGCTTCATTTGAATTAATTAAAACAAGCATATCACGAGCCAAATCCATTGCTTTAAAATTGTACGAAAATTACGCATAGCGTAAGACTTTCGGTAGCCAATATTTTTGAATGCGGATTTAATTCTTTTTTATTGATAAATCTAAAAGGCGCCGAATCTATGCGGTTTTTTTCTGTTTTCATTTGGTAGCCAACTTTGGCTGCCGATTTTCTCAATCTCGGCTACCAGAATTGAAAGAATTGAGCCTTTTTCTTTTAACACTTACAAATTACTTAAACGTACCATTTAACAACCATTTAAGAAACAAACAAGCCTAAAACCCCTTATAAATATTGGGTTTTAAGCTTTTTGTTTTATTTATATATTCAATTATGAAATGGCATTTAAACGTGCTTAAAAGGTAGTTTAACTGTTGTGTGAGTATAAAGGGAAATCAACTCATTTTATGAAAAAAGGCATAAAAAAACCTTGCAGGACTGTTTGCACAAGACTGCAAGGTTTTTTCTATTTTTCCATCTTATTTGCTTGATAAAACCGCTTGTTTCAGGGCTTTCACGGGTTCTTCCGGTTTTTTTCATTATCGAAATACCCACCGTTCTTTATTTCTCAATATATTTGAAAACTTACACTAACTTTTACAACTTATGCATTTGCAGATACTACCATTAAAATATCCTTAAATGGAATGATGATTCAAAATGAAGAATATTCACCGTTTGTAGATGAAAATGACAGGACTATGATATCAATTAGATGGGTTGCAGATGAGCTTAATTATAATGTTGATTGGAGGAATGCAGACTCTCAGACTGCAACGGTAAATATTGGTGAGAATTTTATAAAGTTACAGCTAAACAGTACTCAAATTTTGAAAAACAATACAACTATAGAAATGGACACAATCCCTGTATTAAAAAAATAACCGCTTGTTTATTCCTCTCAGATATTTATCCCAATGCCTCGGATTTGATGTTGCGTGGAACAAAATGATAAATACGGTTTATGTTATACAGCCTGAACGAATTTTATTTAAAGATGAGGATTATGGTGTTCTGATTCCAAAAGGCTCTGATAAGTCCGAGTACGAAACTGTGAAAAATAATTTTGATCACTACTCAGTTGTTGAGTTTCAAGATTCAGAATCTGGAGGATTGCTTTTTTCATTAGGCTATTTTGATTTAAATTATTGGGAAAAAGAGGTGAAAGAAGATTTTGCAGTTCAATATGACGTGCTTATGAAGATGATAAAGACATTCTAATTAGCATATCTGTTTCAGATATTCAGTATGATCCTGAAAATGCCAAGCAAAAAGAACACTACTTAAAATTACTTAATACTAAAAAACAAATTTGTAATAGCCTATTTATCTTCAGTAACTGAGAGAGCTGTATTTGTCAAAGAGTACAGCAATTGCTAGAAATTATGCAGGAACAACGGAAGATGTAACCTCACAAATTGATTTGGAGAAAAGAAAAAGCTAACTGGCACATCGCATTATGGGTGTGCCTTTTGTATTTTAGAGAGAAGAATGAAATGAAAACAGCAACCTTAAGCATTACCTTTGAAAAGAAAAAACTGGAAATAGTGTTAAGACTGATAGTGCCAAGATTATTTCGCAAATTTAATTCCTGCCGTTTAGCAGTCGTTGGTTAACCGGCTATGTCATTAGACAACAGATCATTACCGGGATTGATAAGATGCCCCATGTTCATATAGCGGCGGACGCTCCATTGGGTTCCGGGTATATGACGTAGTCTAGTGCGTACAAGCCTCCATGGAAAAATTTTGTGTGGTAACTTAATTCTACCAAACGGCGACAGACCATGTCTATTTTTATAAAATTGAATTTGCGCAATTAAGTATACATTATCCAAAGATACCTAAAAACCATGGACTTTTCGCTTTAAACTAGAAAGTCAGCATAAAAGCTCGAAAGCTTCCACATATCTAGGCCTTTATGTTCAAAGCTATATACAAAATTGGGTTCTATTTAAAAAGAATTCATCTGAACAAATTGATCATTTTTAATTAGCCAATCCAAGGCTTCCATAGGTGTGCTGATATGAGTTTTCAATAATTCTGTCAGAGATTCCTCATCTCGACTTTCCAGATATTCAACGATTTTACAATGTTCATCATAGGTATTTTTCATGTTTGATAATGCAAGATTTGCCATTTTATACATATGATATGTAATTGTAACACACTGATTTTGCTTATATAATTGCAGTATTTTTTCGTTTCCGGTTAAAGAAACGTAGAGATGGTGAAAACGACATTCAACTTCGCAAATATGGTCGTAATCATTATCTTTAATATCAACATATTCTTTGAGTATTTCACGCATTTCTTTAATGATGTGTGGACAGAAAGTGATATTTTTGATTGCAGCTTGTGCGGTATATAGCTCAATCATAATTCTTAATTCCAGAATATTGCGGATATCTTTTATGGATAAGCCTTTTACAAAGATACCGCTTTGCGCATTCTTTTCTACATAGCCCTCTGCAAGCAAACGATTAATGGCCGACACGATGGGAGTGCGGCTGACATTTAAGGAGTCAGAAAGTTCTTGAATAACAATTTTTGTTCCTGGGGGATAAGTTCCTAATATAATACGATTTTTAATCTCTTCATAAGAAGCTTCTAATACGGATTTGGATTTCATGGCAAACTCCTTTTGCTAGCATTCATTATTATTGTCAAATTTTTGAGTTTATTATAACACATAAATAAGAAAATAAAAATACGTTTTTTTAATTAATAAATCTATTTTAAATTAATAATCTGTTGAATGATAGGATTTGTAATTATTAATGCAATAGAATAAATTTATTTTTTTAGTATGCAAGAAAGAAATAAGAAAATTACTGGAATAAACCTAGAGAAATTAACAAAAAGAAAAGTTATCATGAATTGTTATAGTGTATAAGGGATATTTGGTTTTTTGGCCAAATAGTATTGGTTTTCGACTTTTTTCATAAAAAATAGATTCATACAAGATTACAATTGACAATTATTTTTTTGATTTGTATCATTTATATATAGATATAATATTTATTAAAATAGATTCATAAATTAAAAAATGAATTTATTTTCGCAAAGAGATACCAAAAGGATTCAAGATAATATCATTAAAACTTATATGAGGAGGGTAAGAATTATGAAATTGAAAGTTTTATCATTAACAATGGCATTGATCCTTTGTACGGGCACACTGGCTGGCTGCGGAGGAGGTACGGACAAGGAGGAGACTAACGGCGGGACCGAAGCAAATGCGAACCAGACGCAAGCTGGTGATGCGACAATGTTTGGAAATGCTGATGCGGAGTATACCTTTAAAGTTGCGGTTAATACCTCGGCAGGTGATGTGCTTTATGAATCAGTTGCAAAATTTTGTGAAGAACTTGCATCTGCTTCTGATGGTAATATTGCAACGGAATTGTATGGCGGATCCGTTTTGGGCTCAGGGCAAGAGCTACTTGAAGGGCTTTCCTTTGGCGTAGCGCATATTTATGCAGAAAGTATTGGCACTCTAGCTCCGTTTAGTGCGAGGGCGAATATTGACGCAATTCCGTATCTCTATAGTGGATATGATCATTTCATTAATACTTGGAAAGGCGACTTAGGCGAAGAAATGCGTGAAGCAATTGGCGAAGAAGCAAACTTTAAGCTGTTGGGGGGGATGTACCGCGGTGCCAGAATTACTACGGCTGTCAAAGAGATGAGAACAGTGGAGGATTTTAAGGGATTTAAATTAAGAGCTCCTAATATTGATGTTTATGTAAAAACATGGAGGAAACTGGGCGCATCTCCAACTCCCCTGGCAATTACAGAAACCTATACGGCGATCCAACAGGGCACAGTAGAAGGCCAAGAGAATCCGATCAGCGAGTGCTACAACTATGGTTTTTATGATGTATGCCCTTACTTCATTAAAACAAACCATGTATATAGCCAAGATGTATTTATGATGGATCGTAATACTTATAACGAACTGCCGGAAAATGTACAAACTATGATTGCTGATGCAGCGGTGGTCGCTTCGGAATATAGAAATGCATTAATGAAAGACAGAGAGGCAGAGGTGGAAGAAAAGGTTATTGAAAAAGGTGTAACAATTATTGAAGTGGATATGAAAGAGTTTATTTCAAAATTCGATGGCTTTGTTGAAGAGGTTTATCCGGATCTTGTGGATTGGACAAATGAAATTAAGACATTGGATATAAGTGCGTAAGTCTTGATCAAACACAATAGTCAGATGTCTTCAAAAGGGAAATTCTTTGAAGACATCTTGATTCATAATTAAATTGCGGCTTACGTTTTACAGACATAAAAGCTGCCGGTTCTGCATAAAGAGGTGCTGCGCAGAATTTTTTGAAAAAGAAAGGTTGTGGATTGATGCTTAAAGCATATTCAAAATTCATGAATGTTGTTGAAAAAATTGTTGAGACATTATTATGGGTATCGTTGGTTACTATGGTTTTGGCAATGCTATATCAGGTAGTTTTGCGTTATATTTTTAATTCATCAAATGTATGGAGTGAAGAGCTTTCTTGTTTTCTCTTTGCGTATGTGGTCATGTTAGGTGCGGCCCTTGCAACAAGAAAAGGCGGTCACTTGCAAGTGGATTTCTTAATTAATTTATTGAATCCAAAAATGAAGAGTATTTCTGTCATTGTTTCAACCATAGCAGGGATTGCATTTTTATTATTTTTCATGCGATATGCCATCATCCTTTGTCAAAGTACCACAAACAGTATTTCAACAGGGTTGAAGATACCGATGTCTTATGTTTATGCATGTTTACCTTTTGGCGGAGGGCTAATGGTACTTTCTTCTATTGAGGTTATTCTTAAGAGCATTGAAACAATAAAACAATACGAGGCGGCAGGAGGTGCCAAATGAGTGCTGGATTAGTAGTTGTAGGCGGATTGATCTTTTTATCCATATTGGGTATTCCTATTTTTCTATCTCTTGGCATTGCCACAGTAATTGCAATGACCATGTCGGGGATGCCATTTGTTGTTATCCCCCAGAAGATGTTTGCAGGGATTAATTCGATTTCCTTATTGGCAATTCCCTTTTTCATGTTGGCAGGCAATATTATGGCAAGGGGTATTACTATGAAGCTCATTGATGTTTCTAATGCTTTTATTGGTTGGATCAAAGGCAGCTTGGCCGTTGTAACGGTATTGGCATCAGCCTTATTTGGAGCCATTTCAGGCTCGGCAACCGCAACGGTTTCCGCAGTCGGCGGAACAACGATTCCTGCAATGAAGAAAGAAGGGTATCCCGATTATTTTGCGGGTGCCATTGCCTCTATGGCGGCAATACTTGGCCCCATGATTCCTCCGTCCATCACTTTGATTGTATACGGAAGTATTACGGAAACTTCGATTTCTAAATTATTTATTGCCTCGGTTATTCCGGGACTAATACTATGCTGCGGACTTTTGGCATATACCTTGTTCTATGGAAAAAAGATGGACTTGCCGTCGAAGCCGAAAAAGAGCGGAAAAGAAATTTTACTTACAATAAAGAGTAGTATTTGGGCGTTATGTATGCCTATTTTAATATTAGGTGGTATTTTTGGCGGTATTTTTACCGCAACAGAAGCGTCGGCTGTAGCAGTTGCATATGCATTTTTTGTAAGTCTATTTATTTATAAAGATCTTACGATAAAAGAAGTTCCGAGAATTTTAGTTGAGGCTGCAATTTCTACGGCGGCAATTTTAATGTTAGTTGGTCTGTCGAAGTCATCTAGCTATGTGATTGTAACCTCTCGATTGCCACAGGCCGTGTTGGGGGCGTTTCAGGAATTTACAAGCAGTCCAATTGTGATGCTGATGCTCATCAACATTATGTTCTTATTAATTGGTATGTTAATGGAGGCGAATGCTGCAATTGTTATGATGACACCGCTGCTGATGCCATTAATGAATGCATTTCATATTGATCCCATTCATTTTGGGTTGATCATGTCGGTAAACCTGTATATTGGTTTGGTAACACCACCGGTGGGAATTTGTATTTTACTTGGAAACCAAATGGCGGGCGCAAAGCTGGAGAGGACCCTAAGGGCTGCAATGCCAATGATTTTGATTGCTCTGATAGTTCTGCTGCTGGTTACATATGTTCCGGGATTAACGACTTGGCTTCCTTCTATATTAACATAAAGTATTAGGAAAGCGCAGGGATATTCCGGATGCACATCACCTAAGAAATCAGCATTTTTTAGGCCTGCCACAGGAAACAATGTAAGCCCGCAATTTTCAAGGCTCAAGAAGTGAAGGGATTTGAAAGTAATAAAATCAGGAGGAATGAAACATGGTAGGAATGGATTTTTCAAACAAAAATTATATTGTAACAGGCGGTGCAGGCGGGATAGGCAAGGCAGTTGTTGCTGGCATTGTGGAAGGCGGCGGCAAGGTCGCATTGGTTGATATCAATGAAAATGCAGCAGTGTCAGTTAGAAGGGAGATTTCCCCCGACAAAATTTGCACGTATAAAATGGATTTGGCTGATGCAGAGGAAATTGAAGCAGTGTTTACGCAAATTATAAGTGACATGGGGCAGATCCATGGTTTGATAAATAATGGGGGTGTTGTCAGCACTAAAAAATTTGTCGACTTGGAGCAAAAGGAATGGGATAGAGTTGTTGCCACTAATCTTACAAGTGCGTATAAAACAATACACACAATTTTCCCCCATATGGCTCAAAATAACTATGGAGCAATTGTAAATGTGGCTTCAGTGGCGGGCAAGGTTGGCGGCGGTCTCTTAGGAACTGCTGCATATGCTGCATCGAAGGCGGGTGTCATTGGCTTAACAAAGGCGATTGCAAAGGAAGGCGCACCGCACAACATCCGTTGCTGCGGTGTTTGCCCGGCATTTACGAAAACTGCTATGACGGCGAATATGGATGAAACGACAAAGGAGCGAATTTTATCGGGCATTCTGCTAAAAAGAGCAGGAGAACCACAGGAAATTGCAAACTTGATTTTATTTTACGTTTCTGATATGGCAAGCTTTATTACCGGGGAAATTGGAGATGCTGACGGTGGTCTGACGCTTGACTAATCGTATGAAAGACTGAAGTAAAGGAGAATAAAAAATGAAATATGATAAGGCATTTTTAGAAGGACTTTATAAGGAGCTGCTTACGCTGCGCATGACAGAGGAGAAGCTTGTTGAAATTTATGCATTAGGTAAGGTTCCGGGTCACATTCATAGTGGCGTCGGAGAGGAAGCGGCTTTCGTGGGAACGCTGGCCACAAAGCATGAAGGAGACTATTACAAAGGGCATCATCGTTTGATTGCCGCGGTACATATGATGGGCATTTCTTTGGAAGAAATTTTTGCCGAAATTTTGGGGAAGGAAACGGGGACCTCCGGCGGTCGAGGCGGCGTAAATCATATTGCAGATTTAAATAAGGGAGTCATCGGAACAGCTGGTTCCCTTGGCTGCGACATGGTGGTTTCTGTTGGTGCGGCGTTGTCTGCAAAATATTTTAACAATGGAAGGCTGGTATATTCCTATTATGGGGACGGAACAAGCAGCAGAGGCTCCTTGCATGAAGCGATGAATTTAGCGGCGATTTGGAAGCTGCCGATTCTCTTTGTTTGCACGAACAACCAATTTGCCATTTCAACCCATGAGAGCACAACGATTCCGGTTTCCAATCCCGGTGCGGATAGAGCCTCGGCTTACGGGATGCTGGCAAAAGTGGCGGACGGAACGGATGTGCTGGCAGTTTATGAAGCAACGAAGGAGCTGACGGAGTATATTCGCTCGGGCAACGGCCCTGCGGTGCTGGAAACAAAATGCTACCGCTGGAGAGGCCATTTTGAAGGGGATCAGACAAAATATCGTTCTGCGGAAGAGGCGGAATGCCAACGTCAAAATTGTTGTATTAAAAAATTGGAAGGCTATTTGCTGGAGCATGGAGTCATGACAAAAGAGGACATGGACTTTGAGAAAAAGGACTTGGAAGTTCGTTTGGAGCAGGCAGTGGCCTTTGCAGAAGAAAGCCCGGAGCCAAAAGCAGAAGAAATTTTCAGAAATTTATATGTATAAGGTAGCGAGGAGGAACCAAGGATGCAGATAACGTATGCACAGGCATTGGGAGACGCAATCAAAGAAGAGATGCGACAGGATTATTCCATTATGGTATATGGCGAAGATGTGGCAGAGCATGGTGGGATTTTTGGTGTAACAAGGGGGATTTTAGAGGAATTCGGCTCGGAGAGAATTAAGAACACGCCGATTTCGGAAACGGCAATCGTAGGAAGCGCAATTGGAGCAGCCATGACTGGAATGCGCCCTTGCGTGGAACTGATGTATGCTGATTTTATGCTGGTAGCATTTAATGAGTTATTTCATTGCTGCGGAAAATGGAGATATTTGCACGGGCCGGAGTATAAATTACCTTTGGTTGTACGATGTGCAATGGGCTATTCTTTCGGGGCGGGAGCAGAACATTCCAATTGTTTTGAAAGCTTGTTTATGCATGCACCGGGGGTTACAATCATCTGCCCATCCAATCCTTATGATGCAAAAGGACTATTAAAAAGCGCCATCCGTTCAGATAATCCAGTTCTTTGTTTTGAACATAAGCAGCTTTATAAAGTGAAAGCCGAGATTCCGAAAGAAGAGTATACAGTTCCTCTGGGGATTGCTGAAATAAAGAGAGCGGGAACGGATGTAACCATCATTGCAATTTCTCTTATGGTGAGAGAGGCTATGTCGGCAGCAAAGGAATTGGCAAAGGCAGGGATTAGCGCAGAGGTGATTGATCCAAGAACGCTGGTGCCTTTCGACAAGGAAGCTGTGCTGCGTTCTGTGAAAAAGACCCATAGAGCGGTGATTGTGGAAGAAAGCAATAAGAGAATGGGCATTGGCGCCGAAATTGCAGCGATGATTCAGGAAGAAATGATAGATGAGCTTGATGCACCCATTATGCGCGTGGCATCATTGGATGTACCGTTGCCTTATAGTTTAAAATTAGAAGCATATAGTGTTCCGAATCCCCACAAAATTGTAGAGGCAGTAAAGTCTATGCTTTAAGTTATAAAAATTGAGGCGAAGGAGGAATTGTCAACCAAAATAAAGGTTGGCAAAAATAAATATGAAGAATACATTAGTAATGCCAAAAGCTGGATTAACAAATACAGAAGGAACGGTTGGCCCATGGAAGGTGCCAGACGGTACTTTTGTTCAAAAGGGTGATGTTGTACTAGAAATTGAGACGGAAAAAGCAACCATGGAGGTAAGCAGCCCTGTAGAAGGATATATCCATATTGTGGAAAAAGAAGGGGCAATTGTTGCGGTTGGCGGTGTTATGGCATATCTTTTCGACTCAAAAGATGAGCTGAAAGTCCTTCAGGAGCCACAGAGCCATACAACTGCTATATTGGAAACCGTGATTTCTCAGGAGGCGATTTCTGTTGTTATGCCAAAAGCAGGGCTGACAAATACGGAAGGGACTGTACGAAGCTGGAAAGTAGAAGAAGGAGCTGAAGTGAAAAATGGTGAGGTGCTTTTAGAAATCGAGACAGAAAAAGCCACTATGGATGTGAATGGCATGGGAGATGGGTTTTTACACATTTTGGCGAAAGAAGGAGAGGTTGTGCCAGTGGGTGATGCCATCGGAATGATTTTTCCGACAGAAGAAGCTTACCAGCTTGGAAAGTCAAGTCAACCGGTACAGAAGGAAACAAAAACGGAAGAGGAGGCTGTTGTTAAAACAACGGTTTCAAAAGCGATACAAACAAATGGATATGTGAAGGCATCGCCGTTGGCAAAAAAGATTGCCAAAAAGGAAGCCGTGGATATTTCCTTAATCGTAGGTACAGGCCCGAATGGCAGAGTTCTGGAAAGAGATGTTACGAAATATTTGGCAAACAGAAGCAAGCAGATGGTTTTTCCCCAGAAAGGAGAGCCGATTGTGATCCCCATGACTCCTATACGTAAAGCGATTGCAAAAAATATGTTCCATAGCTTAAAGAGCATGGCACAGACTTCTGATTCTGTTGAAATAGATGTGACCGAGTTGGTGAATTTACGCAAAAGACTGGTAGAAAAAGAAGAAAAGCTTGGTACGCGTATTACGGTAAACGATTTGCTTTCTTTTGCAGTGCTGCGTATGCTAAAGGATCATCCTTTGGCAAATGCAACATTGGTTGATGATACGATTATGGCATATCCATATGTTAATTTAAGTATGGCAGTTGCTACAGAGCATGGTTTAACCTCGCCGGTCATTCCAAAAGCCGATCGCTTATCCTTGGTTGCGTTAAGCAAAGCCTTGAAAGATATTGTAATAAGGGCAAGAGCCGGAAAACTTACGCCTTCCGAAATGGGCGGTGGGACGATTACCATTACAAATATGGGGATTTTTCCGGTGGATCAATTCAATCCGATTGTAAATCCGCCCCAGTCTGCAATTATAGGGTTTGGCAGATGTGTTGAAAAACCGGCGGTGTATCATAGCCAGATTACCATTCGGACCAGAATGGTTTTGAATATTACATATGATCATCGTGTGTTTGACGGTTCTGAAGTGGGTATGATTATGAGAGATTTAAAGGATTATCTTGAGGACCCGGAACTCATGTTGATACAATAAAAAAGGAGGGCGATACATGAAAAGTGGTATCGCAAACAGACGGTATGGTGAAAAATCAATATGATGTGATTATTTTGGGCGGTGGGCCGGCGGGTTATGTTGCTGCCATTCATGCATCGCAGCTAGGCTTGAAAGCCGCGTTGCTTGAAAAAGAAAATGTAGGGGGTACTTGCTTGAATGTTGGGTGCATTCCCACAAAGGCGCTGTTTCAAAGTGCGGAAGTAATGGAAACAGTAAAGTATGCAGAAAAATTCGGCATTCAAAGTCAAGCGATGTATGTGAACTATCAGGAAATAAAGGATAGAAAAGATAAGGTTGTTGCACAGTTGGTGAGTGGTGTAAAATATCTGCTTAAAAAAAATAAAGTGGATGTTTTTGAAGGGTATGGGAAATTCCTTTCCCCAAAGAAGGTACAAAACGAAAAAGACGGCACGGTTTTGGAGGGAGAAAACATTGTTATTGCGACCGGATCTAGCAATTTTTTACCGCCGATTCCTGGAATAAACGGTAAAAATGTGTTGGATAGCACGCAATTATTGGCGCTGCATACATTGCCAAAAAGCATGGCAATCATCGGTGGCGGCGTCATTGGCTGTGAATTTGCGAATATTTTGGCTTCCTTTGGAACGAAAGTAACGTTGATTGAATTATTGCCCCATTTGCTTGGAAATTTGGAAGAGGAATGCGCTTTGCTTACAGAGGAAGCTTTCAAAGAAAAAGGAATTCGCCTGATGCTGGGAACAAAAGTGGCAGAAATTCGGGATAGCGAAGATTGGGAAAAGGAAGTGGTTTGCTTAAAAGACAAGGAACCGATTTCTGTGGCGGCGGAATATGTTTTGGTTGCCACGGGCAGAAAAGCCAATACCGCAGGAATGGGCTTGGAGAAGATAGGCATTGCCATGGAGCATGGTTATGTGCAGGTGAATGATAGAATGGAAACCTCCCTGCCGGGTATTTATGGGGCGGGTGATGTAACAGGCAGAAGCTTTTTGGCGCATGCTGCGTATGAAGAGGGTGTTGTTGCTGTTGAAAACATTGTACATACGAAAAAAGAAATGAATTTTAAAGCGATTCCGAAAGCGGTATTCCTCGATACAGAAATTTCCTCTGTTGGCATGACTGAGGAAGAAGCGGAAAAATTGGGCTACAAAGTAATGACTGGCCGATTTTCATTGGCCGGCAATGGCAAAGCACAGGCAATGGGGGCAAAAAAAGGCGGTTTTGTCAAGGTCGTAGCCGAGAAGGAGAATCATCTTATTTTAGGAATTCATATGGCAGGACCTTCTGCTTCTGAACTGGTCACAATAGGCGCGTCCCTTATTACGATGGAGGCAATGCTTGAGGATGTTGAGGCGACGATATATCCCCATCCTTCTGTCGCAGAAGCCATCAGGGAGGCATGCCTGGACGCATTGGGGCGTGCGGTACATATGTAAAGGGGGAAGAACGGAATGAAATGTGCAAAAGGCCATTTTAAAAATGTGTATGCGGTAAGGATGGAACCGGGGGAAGATGTTATGGAAGAACTAACAAAGGTTTGTGCTAAATACAATATTTCCCACGGTGCAATTATAACGGCAGTGGGCAGCTTGGACGGCGCCAGTTTTTTTGACCCGGAGCCGTTGCAGGGACAAGAAGGGCTGTATGGGTATGGTGACTTGATTTCGCTTCCGGCCCCCATTGAATTGATTTCCTTGGACGGAATTATATGTGAGGGAGAGGCGGGAGATACCCAGTTTCATATTCATTGTGCATTGGCGGACAAAAGCGGCGTCGGCTATGGGGGACATTTTAAAGAAGGCAACCGGGTTTTAACAACAGTGGAGATGCTAGTTGGAGAGCTGGAAGGCATTTTTATGTCCAGAGCAATTGACCCATTGCGTGGTGTGCCTGTATTTACACCGAAACAGCGATAGAAGGCTATGCTTATGGAAGACTACATGGAGCTGATCGGCAATTCGGGTGTTTTAATAACCTACGCAGGTGCCCGTATTTTAATTGATGGGATATTCACGGGGGGCCAATATTTCAGCCAGCTTCCAAGAGAAATGAAAAAGGCTGTTTTTGGAATGGAAAGTGTTTATCGGGATATAGAGTATTTTCTATTTACCCATCGTCATTTGGATCATTTCTCGTTAGAATACATGAAAGAATATTTGCACCATAATCAAGTAAAAGCCGTATTTATGCCGCAAGTACAAAATAAAAAATGGGATAAATTAGAGCCACGAAGAGAGATGGAGGAGCATTTTTTCGATGTGGTGACGGTTTATGAAGGTGAATTTGGAGAATTCACAGAAATCCAGTTGCAGGAGCTGTGCAAAGTGAGGTTTTATCGAAGCAGGCATTTGGGCGGAGCGGATTATGCAGGTACAGTTCACTATATGATTGAGTTGATATTGCATAATCAAAGTTACCTTTTTACGGCGGATGCTGATGTAAAGGAAGATAATTTTGCCCAACTCATATCTAAAAAAAGAATAAAAACGGTGTTTGTGAACCCCCTGTTTTTCCAAAACCCGAAAGGACGGCGATTATTGGAGAAATTATATCCCAAACAAGTTGTAATATATCATATGCCCTTTGCGGAGGACGACCAATTTTTTCTGCGTAAAATAGCACAGGAATCGGTAGAAAAATTTCAAACAAATGCTTATGAGGCAGTTCTATTTAGTGAACCGAAGCAGCGTTTGGGTATGAATTAGAAATAAGAGAGTAAATACAGTTGAATGTTAAGAAAATTGTTGAATACATTGAGTTCTAATCAGGCTCAAACAAGAAGAAGCAGACATACTGCCGCTTTGCTTTCCTCCTCTGTAGTATGCACGCAATATTTGAAGTTCATTGCATTCAGAAAAATTCATGCAAAAATAAAAACCCGAGAGCGTTGTATTCTCGGGTTTTTATGTCTATAATGCCTATGATGGAGCCCTCTTGTCTACCGGAGTGAACGCGGAGTTGGATTAGCGTATTTTATAGTGCTTTAGACGAAAGAGATTGGGAAAGCAAATCGTTTTGAAAGAGAATGAAGATCATCGAGCCATCTATTGTGTGTAATTGTGCAGAAAATAGAAGCCGTGTGCTTGAAAAAATCAAAAAGCCCTTTTCATCTTTACCAAGGCCTATTATAATGTAGAAATTAGATGTGAAACGAAACATGAAACAGAGAGAAGGTGTTTTGGTGGAATGGACGGATTCTATTTCCTGCTTAAAGGGCATTGGAGAACAGCGGGAGAAAAAATTAAATAAGCTTGGTATTTACACCATAGAGCACCTTTTGTCCCATTATCCCAGAGACTATAAGGATCGTAGTAAGCTGGTGAAACTGGCGGAAATGGAACCGGAAACGGAGAGTACTTTTGTAGCCTGCTGCAAGGGTATGGGGGAGACAAGGCGGCATGGCCGCTTCACGCTGACCAGACTCCGGGTAGAGGATGAAACCGGGGAGATCGGCTTGTTATGGTATAACCAGCCTTATATGAAAACGGCATTGCAAGCAGGGGAGTGGTACCTGTTTACGGGAAAGCTGCAAAAAAAATATGGGCGTAAAGAGGTTTCTGTTTCAGAATGGGAAAAAATTGGAGAGAATTTTGCGGGAGGGCGGATTGTCCCTGTTTATACCGGCATGGAAGGCATTTCTCAAAAAATGCTGCGGGGATTTATGGAGGAAGCCTTGGAGCTGGTGCAGGGTGGTCTTACCGAGGGCCTCCCAGTATGGGTGCGCAAAGAATATCATCTTGCGGAACGCAATTTTTCTATCCAGGAAATTCATTTTCCAAAAACAGAGCAAAGCTTTTATGATGCAAGAAGAAGGCTGGTATTTGAAGAATTTTTCATGTTGCAAGGGGCTTTATACTCCTTAAAAGCGGTATCTCTTCAAAAAAAATGCGGTTTTTTATTAAAGAAAAAAAAGGCGCTCCAAGCCTTTCAGGAGCATCTGCCGTTCCGTCTTACAAAGGCGCAGCAGCGGGTGTTAAAGGAACTGGAAGACGATATGACCTCGGGCATACAGATGAACAGGCTGGTGCAAGGGGATGTCGGCAGCGGTAAAACGGCGGTGGCTATGGCGGCGGCCTATTGGGTGATTGAAAATGGGTATCAGGCTGTTTTGATGGCCCCCACAGAGGTGTTGGCGCAACAGCATTTTCAATCCATTTCCCCTATTTTTGAAAGCCTTGGTATTTCCACCGTGCTTTTGACAGGCGGGCAGAGAGTAAAGGAAAAGCGGCTGGCCTTGGAGAAGATATCCTCGGGGGCGGGGGAAATGGTGATCGGCACCCATGCGGTCATCCAAAAAGGGGTGGCATACCATAAGCTAGGGCTTACCATTACCGATGAACAGCATCGTTTTGGTGTGCGGCAGAGAGGGACATTAAACCAAAAAGGAGAATTTCCCCATGTTTTGGTTATGACCGCCACACCCATTCCCCGCACGCTTGCGTTAATTTTGTATGGAGATTTGGATGTTTCCACAATTGATGAATTGCCCCCGGGCAGGCAAAAAATAGACACCATGGCAGTCACCGGCGGTTACCGTGAGAGAATTTATGGGTTTATGGAAAAACAGGTGCAGGAGGGCAGACAAGCCTATGTGATTTGCCCTATGATTGAGGAAAATGAAAAACTGGAAGTGCAATCTGTGCTCAACTATACTGAAGAGCTGCAAAAAAAATTACAGCAATGCGTTGTGCAATGTGTCCACGGAAAAATGAAGCCCAAGGAAAAGCAGGAGATCATGGAAGGGTTTGCAAACGGTGGAATTCAGGTGCTGGTAGCAACCACGGTGATCGAGGTGGGGATCAATGTGCCCAATGCGGTGATTATGTTAATTGAAAATGCGGAGCGCTTTGGCTTGGCCCAGCTGCATCAGCTGAGGGGGCGGGTAGGCCGTGGCAGTGAAAAATCCTACTGTATTCTGGTGAGTGATGCCAAGTCGAAAATTGCCAAGCAACGTCTGAAAGCATTGGTTGATTCGGAGGATGGCTTTGAGATTGCCGAAATGGATTTAAAGCTAAGGGGCCCTGGTGATTTTTTCGGAACCAGACAGCATGGCTTGCCGGAGCTTAAAATTGCCAATCTTTATCAAGATATGCCCGTACTCATGGAAGCACAAAAAGCTTGTGCAAAACTGATGAAAATAGATCCCTTGTTGGCGCAGCCGGAGCACGAAGAACTCAAAAAAAGAGTTGCAAAGCTTCTGGAGGGAAAAGCCTTAGAGCTATAAAAATAAATCCATGGTTTTTACGGTAAAAAAGGATAAAAATAAGTTTTTGAATCAGTTTATTATGAAAAGAGGAAATTACAGAAGAAGCAGAGAGGATTTCCTCTTAAAACCCAGAAGGGGCTGGCTTGAAAAGACAAAGAAAAGTTTGAAACATAAAAAAAGACCACCCTGCGGGTGGCTTTTTGAGAGTTTAGTTTGCTGCGTTAACATTGACAGCGCGTGTCTTACGGCTATCCTTGGGATCAGCTTCTGTGTCAAAAGTAACTCTCTGGCCTTCGTTTAAAGACTTAAAACCGTTGGACTGGATAGAAGAAAAATGTACAAATACATCATCCCCACCATTGTCGGGTGTAATAAATCCAAAACCTTTTTCTGCGTTAAACCATTTTACTGTACCGTTATTCATATCAGTACCTCCTAAAAAAATTATCTCGGTCATATAAATAAAAAGCTCTTAAGTTGTAGTCAGATAATAATTATCGGCTAGAACTTAAGAGCGAATAATCATATATACGAAACAATTTGATTATACATGATAAACCCTGAATTGTCAAACATTTTAAGCATAATTTTTAGAAAAATTGCCATTAAAGCAGTATTTTAAGTTGCAATGCTTGCGTAAGACAAAAACATTGATTTTTCTCGGCTTCACGGCAAAAACAAACACAAGAAAATATCGTCGTGGGAGGCAAAAATGTACCCATATCACAACAAAATAAAACAGCGAATAAAAAACGGCGAGCTTAGAGGATACTATTATTGTACGGCGTATCCCAAAATTGGCGAATGTCTGGTGTTAGTATTTCAGACCGAGCCGCTATTAAGGCCCATAAGACCCCATAAATATCAAGAATACCTTATCCTGCTGGCAGAGGCAGGAGACAGCATACAGGATTATGGAATTAGGCAGCAATAAGCTGCAAAAAATATGGTTCAGTCTTCCCTTTCCCTCCAATAAAAGGATTACCCATCTATATTGCGCATGACTGCCCAAATTCCCTCTAAAGGCTCATATTCGTGCTGCAATAATTCTGACAGGCCCCTTCCAGCTGCATTTGATGCAGATCGGTATAGTAAAGGATACATCGCCGATACCGCAGAATCTTTACAAGCAGGTTGGGGTGGGACATACAATCATCCAACACCATCATTTTCTCCTCATCGGGAAATTCCAGAGAAGGATTGATAAACACAACAGGCTGGTCGATATACATATATAAAATACGTTTTAGTATGCCGATTTGTGGTGCTGCAATGGCCCGGCCTGCACCGTATTTTTTGCGGAAGATCAGAAGGGTGTCATGCAAATCCGTCACAATCTTCGGCAAATCCTCATATTCCTGGGGCACTACCGGGGCAGAAGGCTGATATAATACAGGGTTTCCTAAAAGTAAAATTTTTCGCTCCATGTCCATCACTCCTTTTGTTTTTATTTCGTATATATCTCTTTTTGGAAAGGAACAATAGCGAACATAGTTTCTTTTTTTCCGTGCTTTGGGTTGCTCTTTGCGCCTTTCTCCAGTATAATACTTGCATAAGGAAAGAGAGGGGAAGGCGAATGATCTCTTATATCAAGGGAGTCTTGGTGCATCGGGGAGAAAACGGAATTATTGTGGAAACCGGCGGAATCGGCTATCAAATTTTTGTTTCTGCTGGAATGCTTTCAACACTTCCGGAACTGCATCAGGAAGTTAAGGTTTTTACCTATATGAGTGTAAAAGAGGACGGAATCTCTCTTTTTGGGTTTTCTTCCAAGGAAGAACAGGAAATGTTTCTGAAGCTGCTTACGGTGGGCGGTGTTGGCCCCAAGGGGGCTTTGGGCTTTTTGTCCCAGCTGACGCCCCAAGAACTGATTATTGCAATTTTATCGGCAGACGTAAAAACCCTTTCAAAAGTCCCCGGTGTAGGCAGAAAAACGGCTCAGCGGGTTATTTTAGAATTGAAGGATAAGTGCAGTACGGAGGATGCCATGGGCATTTCTATGGAGAAGGCGGCGGAACCGGGGATTGCCGGTGGCGAAACATTTGAAGCCATGGATGCTATGACGGCATTGGGCTATAGCCGCAGCGAGGCGGCCAAGGCGGTCAGACAGGTGGCGGCGGAAGGCATGACAACGGAAGAAATTTTGAAGGCGGCATTGAAAAAAATGCTTACATTTTAGATAGAAGCGGGTGTTACCATTGGAGAATCGACGCATACTGACGGCTGCCCTTGGTGAGGAGGATCGGGAATTTGAACCGAAGCTCAGGCCGCAGCAGCTGGACAGCTATATCGGTCAAGAAAGTGTGAAGGAAAATTTAAAGGTGTTTATTCAGGCGGCGCAGCAAAGGGGCGAGGCTTTAGACCATGTGCTCTTGTATGGCCCGCCGGGCTTGGGTAAAACAACCTTGTCTAATATTATTGCCAATGAAATGGGTGTGCATATTAAAACCACCTCCGGCCCGGCCATTGAGCGGGCGGGAGATATGGCGGCGGTGTTAAACAGCTTGAATGAGGGAGACGTTCTTTTTATAGATGAAATCCATCGTCTGAACCGCATGATCGAAGAAATTTTATACCCTGCCATGGAGGACTTTGTCATTGATATTATGATTGGAAAGGGCCCCGGCGCCCGGTCTGTCAGGCTGGATTTGCCGAAGTTTACACTCATTGGCGCCACAACGAGAATTGGGCTGCTTACGGCACCGTTACGGGATCGGTTTGGCGTGGTACAAAGGCTGGAGCCCTATGAGGTGCATAGCTTGAAAACAATTATCTGCCGTTCGGCGAAGGTTTTGCAGGTTGGGATAGACGAGGACGGTGCGGGGGAAATTGCCCGACGGTCCAGGGGAACCCCGAGAATTGCCAACCGTCTTTTAAAAAGAGTGCGGGATTTTGCCCAAGTGCGGTATCAGGGAAAAATAAACGGTGAGGTTGCCCGCTGTGCCTTGGATTTGTTAGAGGTTGATAAATTGGGGCTGGACTTGATTGACAGAAAAATGCTGTTGATGATGATTGAAAAATTCGAGGGGAAGCCTGTGGGATTGGATACCATTGCGGCCTCCATCGGGGAGGAACCGGAGACCATAGAGGATGTGTATGAGCCCTATTTATTGCAGCTGGGCTATATTCAACGTACCCCAAGGGGGCGGGTGGTCACCGGCGCAGGCTATGCCCATTTTGGGAAGAAGCCGAAAGAAAGCTGAAATATGGTAGAAAAATAAAGGAGAAGCCTATGAAACTAAGCATTGATGAATTTATTGAAACGGTAAAAGAAGAGTTGCTTTGCTATGAGGAAATGGAACAGCTATGCCTTAAATGGGAGAAAGAATTCAAAGTTTGGCTGGAGAAAAACAAGGGGAAGGACAAGGATATTCTACTTGAAAAAGGTGGGATCTTCTTTAAAATTAAGGATGAAGAGGAAATTTTCGAGATTGCAAATGCCTATATGGATGCCATAGAGGAAGGCAGTGTAAAGCAATATTGGGAAAAGTTTTAGGCTCTTTTCTTTATAGACGAAAGATATTTGCATGGAAAGGGCTTCCGGTTTTTCCAGGGGCTAATTTATAATATGGTTATAACATGGGTTTGATAGGAGGAGAACGAACGAGAATATGCGTATTTTTAAAAAGTTTATCAAGTATTATAAACCGTATCGGTTTTTGTTTTATATGGATTTATTTTGTGCTTTGCTGGTTTCGGCGGTAGACCTTTCGTTTCCGCTGATTTTAAATATTCTCAACCGCGGCCTTTTTCTGGGAGAAGCGCAGAATATTATAAAAACCATTGGTTATGTGGGCATCGGCCTTTTGGCTATGTATGTGGTGCGTTATTTTGCCCAATATTTCATAACCTCTTGGGGCCATATTATGGGGGCCCGGATGGAAAGCGATATGCGGCGTGATTTGTTTTCTCATTTGCAGAAGCTGAGTTTTTCTTATTATGATAAAAACAATACGGGGGATATGATGTCCCGCATTGTATCCGACCTGTTTGATATTTCGGAGCTGGCCCATCATGGGCCGGAAAATATATTTATGTCGGTGCTGAAGCTTTCGGGGGCATTTTTTATTTTGCTTTTGCTAAATGTGAAGCTGACACTGATTTTAATTGCCGTTACCGTGGGCATGATTCTATTTTCTTTTTATAGAAACAAAAGGATGCGGGCGGTTTTTTTAGATAACCGGATGAAAATTTCCGGGGTAAATTCCCGGGTGCAGGATAGCCTTGCGGGGATTCGAGTGGTAAAATCCTTTGTGAATGAGGCCTATGAAAACGAAAAGTTTGAAGAAAGTAACCAACATTTTCTCCATTCCAAAAACAAAAGCTATCGTGCCATGGGGGGATATATGGCGGGGAATTCCTTCTTCCAAGGCCTTTTCTATACAATCATTATCGTAGTCGGCGGTATTTTGATTGCAAAGGACGAGTTGGTTTCTACGGATTTAGCCCTTTATGTTTTATATGTGAACATTTATATGAATCCCATTGAGTTGTTGTTGAATTTTACTGAGCAGTTTCAAAAGGGCTATGCCGGTTTCCGTCGGTTTACCGAAATTTTGGATACGGAGCCCGATATTACAGACGCACCCCATGCCGCAGTGCTGAAAAATGTAAAAGGGGATATTGAATATCGCAATGTTTCGTTTAGCTATGAGGACTCCGTCAAGGTTTTGAATCATATCAATGTGCAGATCAAGGCGGGGGAAACCATGGCGTTGGTCGGCCCCTCCGGCGGGGGGAAAACCACCTTTTGCTCCTTGCTGCCAAGGTTTTATGAGGTGACTGATGGTGCTGTGCTGATTGACGGGCAGGATATTCGCTCTTTAACCTTGAATTCCCTGCGTTCTGCCATTGGTATTGTGCAGCAGGAGGTTTATATTTTTGCAGGCAGCATCAAAGAAAATATCGCTTACGGCAGGCTGGAGGCAACGGACGCAGAAATTGAGGAAGCGGCGGCAAATGCCAATATTCATGAATTCATCTGCGCTCTGCCCGATGGATATGATACCTATGTGGGGGAGCGGGGCACCCGCCTGTCCGGCGGGCAAAAGCAACGCATTGCCATTGCCCGGGTGTTCCTAAAGAACCCAAAAATCTTAATTCTTGATGAGGCTACCTCGGCGCTGGATAACGAAAGTGAACGGTATATTCAGCAATCCTTGGAGAGGCTTTCTGAAAACAGAACCACAATTGTCATTGCCCATAGGCTCAGCACCATCCGCAATGCCGATGAAATTGTGGTTTTGACGGACGAAGGCATTGCAGAGCGGGGCAAGCATGAGGAGCTGCTTAAAAATAACGGGACCTATGCCCGGTATTACAATATGCAGTTTGAGGGCATTGAGGGGAAATAGAAAAAAGCCTGCTTTCGCAGGTTGAATTCCCATGATGCAAGCCCTTTCCAGAAGGGAAGCAATAGTGCAATAAAAAAGACTGGTGTCAGAGAGAATTTTCTCTGGTACCAGTCTTTTATTGTCGGGTGGGCTATTCCGAATCTTCAAGAAGCCCCCAAAACTCTTTTTTGGTTATCTTCTTTAAATTTCTCCATTTCGGCTCATTTTCGTAGTCCCCGTAGTCGTAACGACAAATGGCTTTAAACCGGCAATAGCCGCAAGGGGTTTGATCGTTTTTGCGATAGGGTGAGGGGAAGATGGTACCACTTTGCATATCGTTTCCAAGCTCCGCCGCCCGATGGATCACAAAGGACAGCAAAGCATCGTATTGCTTTTGATCAGCAAGGTAGGCGGAGGCGGAAGGCTCCCCTTTTTTTGTGTATCCCACAGGAACAATGGCGGAGCTTTTCCCCTTGCAATCCTCCATGAAAATATGGTCAAGCCCTTGAATGACGGCATCCTCCTGCAAAATCAGCCCGGACATCTGCATTTTTTGATATAAGGCCTCCTCAATTTCCGCGGCACTCATTTCTTCATTGAGGGAGAGGGTGGGATCCGCAATTCTAAAATAGAAAATGCCACCCGGTTTCATGGGGGTGTTTGTTTTTTCATAATGTTTTAAATAGGCATCCAAATAAATCAACAATTGCAGCTGCAGGCCATAGAAAATATCCTGAAAGCTAAAGGCTTTTGTGCCGGATTTGTAATCAATAATTTTAGCGTAGCGACTGCCGTTGGCGTCCAATAAATCTACACGGTCAATTTTCCCCGAAAGAATTAATTGCTTCCCCTCTGCCAATGCAATGACAATGGGGGGCAATTCCTCATGGTTTCCAAAGCCCACTTCGTAGCCATGGGGGACGAAATCCCCATTTTTCAAATGCTGCACCAGTGTCCATGCCGCCCGGGCAGAAACGCGCTTTAAGCGGCGGATCAGATATTGATTGGCGGCGGTGTCCATTAAAATTTGTTCGCCCAGCTTGGGTGCCGCAAGGTCTACGGCTTCGCAGATCATTTCTTCTGTTTTTTCTTTGGATAAACCCTCCCAAGAGAGGTTTTCAGTTTTTATTTTGTTGGAAAACAACTCTAAAACTTCGTGGAACAAAAGCCCTAAATCCGGCGTTTGCAGCCGATAAAGCCTGCGCTCTGAAGCCTTTAGCCCATACTCGACAAAGTAGGAAAAGGGGCAGGCCGCAAAGCGTTCCAAGCGGGATACACTGGAGAATAATTTTTCTCCATACAAGGCTTTGATTGTTTTTGGCGAGAGCCGTTCCTGTTTTTTGGCTGTGTTCAGCCCTCTGCGCAGCAAGGAAAGACGCTTTTTCCATGGCGGTGCAGCGGCAAAAAAAGAATAAATATCCTGCCAAAGGGGCTCCATGGCGGCACCCTTTTTATGCCCGCGCATATGCTCTCCCAAAAGATGAAAGGCGGCAGGCGGCACTATTTCCTCGGGCTGAAGCCCTGAGTAAGGCTGAATTTTTAAAGTGCTGTCCATGCGGCAAAGGCGGTCGATGAGGGGGGAGGGAAAGAGGGCTTTTCCTTCGACTTCCCCATTGGCAAAGGTGAGAAACAGGCCCCTTGCAGGACGGGTCAGCCCCCGATATATCAAAAATTGCTCTTCAAAGGCTTTTTGCCTGCCGCCACCGGCCAATTCCATACCTGTTTCCGTTAAAAGCTGCCGCTCCGCCTCTGTAAAAATACCTTGGGGCTGAGAGGGGGCGGGCAAAATGCCCTCGTTTACACCGAGAACGAAGAGATACTTGATTTCCGGCAGACGGGAGCGTTCAATATCACCAACCACCAGACAATCCGTTGTAGGGGGGATAAGGCCCATGGTGCATTTTTGCAGCCCAGCGGAGAGTATTTTGGCGGCCTCCGCCAAGGTCATAGGCTCCTCCCCCAGAATTTCTGCGGCTTTCTCCAAGACCTGCATCAAAAGCTGCCAAATTTGACGATGCTCTTCTGCTTTTGCAGGACTTCCACGCTCTATGGCCTCATCTGTCCAGAGGGAAAGGGTTTGAGCCACCTGTAAGGTTTCCAAATGAAAAAGTATGCGTGATATCAATTCCCCAAGGGGATGCTTTGTTTTTTTATTGCCTTGCAGCAAGGGCAGAAATGGCTCCATAAATTGCTGCCGCAGATGGTTCATTTCTTCTATAACAGCCTCTCCCTCTTTTTTTACACCGTATTCCCATCTGTCCTTTTTCCATTTATACCCCTTGATGCCGTAAGCCAGTACATAGTTTTCCAAAGCATCCAGTTCTCCATGGGAAAAAGGCACAAGCCCTGATTTTAGATAGGAAAAAACGTGTTCATAGCGAAAATCAAACACCAGACAATCCAGCATAGCCGTTACCATGGTGATGAGGGGATGGGCTGTAATCTCCCTGCGGCTGTCTATAAAGCAGGGGATGCCGTATTCCTTCAAAATACCCCGCAGGCTTTTTTCATAAACCGCCATGGCATTGGTCACGATGGCAATTTCCCGGTACCGCAGGCCTTCTTCCCTGACAAGGCGTATGATTTTGCCTGCGGCAAAGGCGATTTCCTCCTGCTTGGTTGGGCAGGCACAGAGGACAACGCTTTCTGACAGGGAGCATTTTTTATGATACCCCTGAAAATAGTATTTCTCCAAGGCCTTTAAGGCTGCCGTCTCCGCCCGATGGTTTTCCGTCAGAAAAACCGCAGGCTCTATGGCAATGCCCCGCTCTTGGGCAAGGCGCACCAACTTATTTTTTGTGGTATAAGGCTCATAAAAAGGGGCGGAAGGGGGGTAAAAAGACGCCCCAAAGCTATTTTTATCCATGGGCAGGGTGATGGTTACCTTTGCCGAAAGCTTTAATAAATGCTCGATGACAGAATACTCTTGGGGAGTAAAGCCATAAAAGCCGTCAAGCCAAAATTCTGTATTTTGAAAGGGCTCTGTACATTGTAGCTGTGCCGCCAAAAGAGAAAGGGTTTCATCCCCGGAAATATAGTCTTTGTTTATAAATTGAATATATCCATCATATATTTTTGCTAAGTCGGAAAGCTTTTGCGCCACGCCCTGGGGCAGGGTTTTTGCCTTTTCCGTTAGCTGACTTGGCTCAATGTAGTACTGAAAAAATTCCGAAACGGTAAGGCCCAGCTGATCCACAAAGCCGCTCTTATCCATGGCGTTGCGGAAAAAAGAGAGGTTTTCTTTTTCTCCAAGCAAAACCTTCTGCAGTGCCATAGATTTCCCAATATCCCCTAAGCTCACCTTCTGCCCCATACCGTTTTTTGCAAAAATCTGGTGGGCAAGGCGGCCGAAGCTCAGCACCTCTGCAAAAAGGATGACATTGTTGGGGCTGCGGGCAATTAAATCCCGCTCGGTCTGTGAGGTAAACTGCTCAGGCACAATAAAAATTTGCCGGCCCGTGCCAGTCGTTTGTTTTTTTATAATTTCATCCATGCAAAGATGGGTTTTTCCCGTACCGGCAGTTCCGATGATAAAGCGCAGTGCCATGGTAACAGCCTCCTTTTTCTTATCATGATACCCAAGTATGAGCTTTTTTTCAAGGCAAACTTGTACAGCGGAATAAAGGCGGCTTGACAAACATAAGGTAAGTTAAGGAAATGTATTTGAGGAGGGAGCAAGGTGAGCGGCACGAAGTTTGTGGTAGTAAAATTGAAGGAGCTCATCAAAACGGTGGTTTTTGCTGTATTGGGCGTGATTATTTTAGTAGGATTGATTTGGTTTTTCTTAAGCTTGGGCAATCGTGATTCGGGTACATATCGGGATGGGGTGTATCATACCCAGGTGGCCTTGGGCAGTGAAAGTGCCATGGTTTCCATTACCATTGAGGATGGAAAAATTGAAGATGTGGCATTATCCGAGGTTTCGGAAAGCACAATGGTGTTCTATCCCTTACTGCAATCGGCCGCCGATGAGGTGTGCAAGGAGGTTGTAAAAACCCAGTCTTTGACCATTCAGGTTTCAGAGAAAAATGCATACTCGGCCCAAGCCGTTTTGGAAGCGGTGGCAAAAGGCCTGCAGGAAGCGGAGAAATAAGAAGCACAAAATGAAAAGGTGCTGTGATGCATAAAAGCTGTTTCCTATGGATTAAGGAAAAGGAAGCTTTCAATACTTGGCGGCAATTGCGGCGCTTGGAGCTACAGAAGTAAATAAATTTGGGTGGTTGTTCAAAAAGAATGAGACGGCCATCCTATTTTATTGCAAAAACGATTCCATAGTTGTCCAAGAAAACTTGAAAAAGAGAGGATGTTTCATCCTGTGTATTATTTTTTGTTCCGATCCGTATGCTCGTTCATATTTTTTGAAAAAAAGCATATATTTGAAAACAGGAGGGATGAGGTATGACGGATAAAGAACGAAAGCGGCGCAGAATAGAAATGGAAAAAAGAATGAGAGACAGACGAGAAGGCCGGAATTCTTCTGAAAGTTCTTTTAAAGGATTATTGTTGTTTCGTACATATGTAACAGTCATTTTGGCAGGGGCTTTGCTATTGGTTTCGGCCTTTCATACAGAAACCTCCGAGGCGGTTTGCAGCAGGCTCAAGGAAACCATTGCCTATCAAATGCCCGCAGAGGATATTACCATGGCAAAAGACAAACTGTTTGCCCTTTGGAAAGACAAAAATATTACCCTGCCTGCATTTAATGAAAAGGAAAAAACGAAGGAAGATAAGGTGTACAAACCGGATTTAGAGGAGTCTCCCTAGTGTTGTTGCATGGTCCTTCTTAAATTGGGAGAAAAAGCAGGAAGGGTGGATCAACCCTGCCGAAGGAATCATAACCTCTTCCTATGGGGTGCGGAAAAACCCTGTTCTGGATAAAATAGAATTTCACAATGGCATAGACATTGCTGTGGTTACGGGAACGGAGGTGGCCGCAGTACGCAGCGGTGTGGTTACGGTAATTCGTACGTCGTCAACCTTTGGAAAAGTGCTGGAATATGAAACCGAGGATGGGTATCGTGTGATGTATGCCCATTTGTCGGAGGTTTTGGTACAGAAGGGGGATAAAATAAAGCAAGGAGATGTTGTAGCAAAATCTGGGAATACAGGGCTTTCCACCGGGCCCCATTTGCATTACAGCATCTGGAAAGAAAGCAAGCTGGTGGATCCTATGGAGTATGTGGATTTAAAATATACACAGGAGGTTGCGGCGGAATACGCTGCAAGGGGGGCAAGCATATGATGAAGCAAGCAATGGTGAAGGTACATCCGCTGTTTTTGGTATTCGCAGCCATGTTTTATTACTTTAAAATGCAAGGAATCCTTTGGGATATGCTTTTTTGCTGGGCAATACAAGAGGGAGGATATGCTTTTTTTTGTTGGCGCAAGGGCATGAGGATCAAGCATTGGCTGTTTACCCCTTTGGGCATTCGGGCGGATTTTTTTCATTCTTCCGTTTCCTTTGAACAAAAGCTCAAGCTGCATTTTATGGGAAGCCTCCTTGGCATTCTTTTGGGTGTGATACTGTTTGCACTGGAAAAGGGAGACTTGGCCCTTCTTTCGCTGTTGTTGGCAGGGGCACGTCTTTTTCCCAGTTTACCGATGGAGGGCGGAAAAATCTGGCTTGCCCTTTTGGGGAAATGGAAAGGCACCTTGCGTGGGGCGGGGTGGCTTACAAAGGCGGGCGCTGGTATAGGGTATGGCCTATGCGCTTTCGGTATGATGCTTTCTCTTGTACTTCCCATCGCATTTTTGCTGCTGCCTGTGGGCTTATACTTGATTTATGTGAATCGCCATGAATTTCTCCAAATCGCGAAAAATCTATATACAGAGATGCTGCAGGAAGGACAAAAGCCCTTGCGGGAGGTGGCCGTTTCGGGAAGAGAAACCCCTTTTGAGCTGGCATTGCATATGAATCCCTATGAAACCATTTATTTTTTGCGGGAGAAGGAGGGCGGTGTTTCCCAAGAGCGGGTGATGCTGGCACTATTTGCGGAAAAAGATACCCATTGGCTCTGGAAAATTGCAGATCAAAAAAATTATGATGCAAAAACCCCACAGTTCGGGTATGATGATATGGAGTAGATCATCGGAGGAAATGGGTGTGGATATGAAGCGTGTTTTATTGGATATTGAAGAAGGAATGATCAGAGTTGCCTTGATTGAGGAGGGCAAGCTGGTGGAATTATATTATGAAACAAAAAGAGAAGAAAGCTTAGTTGGCAATATTTATATGGGCCGGGTGGACAATGTCATTCCCAATTTGCAGGCCTGCTTTGTGGAGATCGGCAGTGCGAAAAAGGGATATCTTTATTATGGGAGCAAACGGGCAGTTTCTGACGGCGGGAAGAACCCCTCCAAGCCGAAGGTGGGGGATACTGTGCTGGTGCAGGTAGAAAAGGACGCTGTGGGAAGCAAAGGGGCTGTTTTAACACAGGGGATTTCCTATCCGGGGAAATTCCTTGTTTTGGTGGAAGAGGACGGGGAAATCGGTGTTTCCCGCAAGATTACCTCAGGGGAAGAAAGGGAGCGCATCCGCCAAATTGTAAAGAAGCTTTTGCCCCAAGGGTATGGTGCTGTTGTCCGTACAAATGGAGAGGGACAAGAGGAGGAAGCGTTCCAAAAGGAGATCAAGGTACTGCTTGCCCGGGCAAAGACCATTCGGCAGTCACAGTACCGCATGGCGCCAGCCCTGCTTTTGCGCCAAAGCCGCCCCATAGAAAAAGCGGTGCGGGATTATTATAGTGAGAAAATAGACGAATTTATTGTCAATGACAAAGAAGCCTATGATGCTCTATTGGAAACCAAAGATTTTAACGGGGCAAATCAGCCGGCATTGCAGTTTTATCAGGAAAAGCTGCCCCTGTTTGAATCCTATTTTGTGGAAAGCCAAAGCCATAAGGCCTTGGAAGAAAAGGTATGGCTGAAAAATGGAGGTTTTTTGGTCATACAGGAAACAGAGGCCTGTGTTGTCATTGATGTAAATTCAGGGAAGGCCGCAGGTAAAGGGGATTTGGAAAAGGCCATACAAAAAACCAATCTGGAAGCCGCTCAAGAGGTGGCCAGACAACTGCGCCTACGGAATCTTTCCGGCATCATTATCGTTGATTTTATTGATATGACCAGCCTGGAGCACCGCAACCTTGTGACCAAGGCTTTGGCGGCCGCAGTGGAAAAAGACCGCATTCAGACGGTTGTTGTGGGCATGACGGAACTTGGCTTGATGCAGATGACAAGGAAGAAAACCCGCCCCAGCCTTTCGGCGCAAATGATGACAAAATGCCGTCAATGCGAGGGACGGGGCAGGGTGCCTTCCATTGACTGGACGGTAATCAAAATGCGGCGTGAGGTGGAAGGCATTTTGGCCAATACGATTTACAATACGGTGCGGGTGCAGGCGGACAGCAGACTTTTGTATGCGTTTCAAGGCAAAGAGAATGCATATTTGGACAAGCTATTTCAAAAATTTGGAAAAATGGTTTTTTGTGAAAGCAAAGAAGACCTGCTTTTTTCTCAGTATCAAATTATAAAAGAAAAATAGGCGCAATTTGGCTAGTTTGAACCGAATTTGCGGTTTTTTCTCAATTTTTCCATACTTATTTGTTACTGGTACTGTAATGTGTTGAATTGTTTCTTGACACGTCTAGTAAAAAGTAATAAAATGAGATAGTGTTTTATAACACTACTTAATGGTATGTGAAAACAAAAATAGAATTGTGACAATGTACTTTGAAAACTGAATAAGGGGAGGTGTTTTTCATAGAGCCGATAAGTGTAATCTGTGCTGTAATTGGCATACTAGTGGGCGCCGCCTGTGGAATCTTTTATCGTAAACGTATTGCGGAAGCAAAAGTCGGTGTGGCTGAAGAAAGAGCCAAGAAGATTGTTGAGGATGCGGCAAAAGAGGCAGAGGGGCGCAAAAAAGAAATACTGCTGGAAGCCAAGGAAGACAGTATCAGAACAAAAAACGAGTTAGAAAAGGAAGTTCGTGACAGAAGAGGCGAGCTTCAAAGAAATGAAAGAAGATTGTTCCAGAAGGAAGAAACCTTGGATAAAAAAACGGAAGCTCTGGAAAGAAAAGACGAGCTGATGATCAAAAAACTGGAAGCATTGGAGAAACAAAAAGAAGAAACAAAGGAACTCCATGCAAAACAATTACATGAGTTGGAGCGTATTTCAGGCTTAACCACCGAGGAGGCAAAGAATTATATTCTGGCCATGGTGGAAAATGACGTGAAGCACGAGGCAACCTTGATGATTAAGGAAATTGAAGGAAAAGCAAAAATGGAGGCCGACAGACGCTCCAGAGAAATTGTTGCCAATGCAATTCAAAGATGTGCGGTTGATCATGTGGCGGAAACCACGGTTTCTGTTGTTCAGCTTCCAAATGATGAAATGAAGGGGCGTATTATCGGCCGTGAGGGCAGAAATATTCGTGCTCTGGAAACATTGACGGGGATTGACTTAATTATTGACGATACACCGGAGGCAGTTATTCTTTCCGGTTTCGACCCAATCCGTAGGGAAATTGCAAGACTTGCTTTGGAAAAACTCATTGTTGACGGGCGTGTTCATCCATCCCGTATTGAGGAAATGGTGGAAAAGGCCAGAAAAGAAGTTGAAGTTATCGTTCGGGATGAAGGCGAGGCGGCTACTTTTGAAACTGGTGTAAATGGTTTGCATCCTGAGCTTGTAAGGCTTTTGGGCAAACTGAAGTATCGTACCAGCTATGGACAGAATGTGTTAAAGCACTCCATAGAGGTTGCCCATTTGGCAGGGCTTATGGCTGCCGAGCTGGGTGTGGATACAACACTGGCAAAAAGAGCAGGCTTACTTCATGATATCGGTAAAAGTGTGGATCATGAGATGGAAGGTTCCCATGTTAGTATCGGTGCAGGGCTGTTAAAGCGCTACAAGGAGAATCAGCTGATTATCAATGCCGTTGAGGCACACCACGGTGATGTGGAGCCTCAGAGTATTGTGGCTGTTTTGGTACAGGCGGCGGATGCCATATCTGCGGCTAGACCAGGTGCAAGACGTGAAACTCTTGAATCTTATATTAAGAGGTTACAAAAGTTGGAAGAAATTGCGGACAACTTTAAAGGCGTTGAAAAATCCTTTGCGATTCAGGCGGGCCGTGAATTGCGAATTGTTATAATACCTGAGGATGTGAATGACGAAGGGATGACTCTTCTGGCAAGAGATATTGCCAAGAGAATAGAAGAGGAGCTTGAATATCCCGGTCAGATCAAGGTAAATCTAATCAGGGAAACGAGAGCGATTGAATACGCAAAATAAAAAGTTCACCCTCTCGGGGGAGCAAAATTTTACAAAAAAGGCACAGAATGAAAATTCTGTGCCTTTTTTATGTGGCTAAAAATCATTGCAATGCCATTTTATTTTAAATAATGATATTGTTTATTGGCCGTCAAAAGCAGGGAAATGGCCAGTATTACTGTCAGCCCTTCGGCAACGGGAATAGCCAGCCAGATGCCGTCGGTTCCCAACAGTTGAGGTAAAAACAGGATGCAGACGGTGACAAAAAAGAAGGTTCTTAAAAACGAAATTATGGCAGACAGCTTTCCGTTGGATAACGCCGTAAAAAATGACGAGGTAAAAATATTGATGCCAGCAAACAGGAATCCCCAGGCAAAAATATGATACCCCCGCAGGGCGATTGCATAGGTTTGTGTATGCTTGGGCGTAAAAATCCCAATGGTGGGGGTTGCCATGAGGAAAGAAAAAACAGAAATTGCAACAGAGGATACTATAATTATTTGAATACACAGTCTAAAAAGCCTTTGTATTCTCACCCTGTTCCCATTGCCATAAACAAAGCTGAAAATGGGCGCCACTCCATTGGAAAAGCCCATATAGGCCGAGGAAAATAAAAACTGTGCGTATAAAATAATTGTAATTGCGGCAACGCCATCCGCTCCCATCCGCTGCATCATGGTCTGGTTAAATAAAAAAGTGGTAATTGCCATGGCTCCGGAGGTGACCATTTCAGAGGAACCGTTTAAAATGCTGTTGAGAATCAATTTTCCAATCCATTTTGGCTTCACAAAATAAAGAATGGCTCGTGGCTTTGCAAAATACCAAAGGGGATATAGCCCGCCAATCAGAAAGCTGGATACAGTGCCCCATGCGGCGCCGGCAATGCCCAAATCCATGACTACAATAAAGAAATAGTCGAAAAATATATTTGCGATGCCGGAGATTGCATTTAACCATAAACCAAGGCGGGGCTTTCCCGCCGTTACAAATAAAGTCTGAAACAATATTTGAATGACCGATACGAAATATACTGACATCAGTATTTTGCCGTAATCAATGCAATAAGGCAAAAGTGTCTCGTTTGCCCCTAAAAAACGGCACAAGGGTGTGATAAAAATCAAGGCAAAGAGGGAAAGTAAAATGCCCAATAGGGCGGTAAATAAGGTAATCAATGTAAAGCTGCGCCTTGCCTCTTCTGTATGGCCTTCTCCCAGCTTGCGGCCGATGATGGCGCTTCCCCCTGTGCCCAGCATAATGCCCACACCCATCATAATATTAATTAAGGGAAAGATGATATTAATGGCAGACAGTGCGTCTGTCCCCACATAGCGGGAAACAAAAATACCGTCAACGATGGTATAGGTAGCAACAAATACCAGCATAGTAATGGTTGGTAATGTAAAGCGCAGTAAAGAGGATAAGCGAAACTCCTGTGCAAGTTCATTTTGCATATCAATACCTCAATTCAAAATATACGAATGGTAACGGTCTGGAAAAATTACTCCGGATCAAATGCCTTTATTTTTGGTTGTAAGAAAATTTTAAGATGGCTGCACTTGTTGAAAGGGTGCCGACGTTGTCGACACCCTCTGCAACAGAACCGAATTAAAGGGCTTGCATTGCCTGTACTTGTTCCTCCTCGGGAGTCACATAAGTGGTACGGTTTGTCAAATAAATGACCATTCCCGGCTTTGCTCCGTTGGGCTTTTTGATATGCTTACGCAAGGTATAGTCCACGGGAACCATGCTGCTGTTTTTGGCTTTGCTGAAATAGGCGGCCAAATTGGCGGCCTCTTCTAAAGCGGTATCGCTTGCTTCCCCTGTGCCATTGGTACGGAGGATGACATGGGAACCGGGGATTTCCTTGGTATGCAGCCAGATATCCGTACTGTCAGCAAAGCGCAGGGTTAATTCGTCATTTTGTAGATTGCTTTTTCCCACATAAATGTCAAAGCCATCAGAGGAAATAAAATGTAAGGGTTTTGTTTTTTTGGCCTTTGGCGCACCCTTTTTTGGGGTCTGTCTGCGTACAAAGCCGCTTTCCGCCAGCTCCGCCCTAATTTCTGCCAAATCCGCCTCGTCGGCGGCGCTATCTAAGGCGTTTAATACACTTTCTAAATAAAGCAGCTCTTCATTGTTTCGCTTTTCCTGTGTTTCCAAGGCGGCAAGGGTACGCTTTGCCTTATTGTAGCGGGAAAAATATTTCTGGGCATTTTCCGCCGCAGTTTTTGTGGGGTCTAAGGAAATTTCAATTTCCTTCATGGCTTCATCATAAAAATCTGTGGTGCGAAAGGTGGTCATTCCCGGGGCAATGGCATAGATATTAGCCGTCAGAAGCTCGCCTTTTTTTCTCCAGCTTTCCATATCCGCCACGTCCCTGCGGGTTTTTTGCTGAATTTCTTTTTTCTTTACGCAGCGCTCTATGTTTAAGGTGACCGAACGACGCATATCGTGGGCCTTTTGCTTAATATGATAGGCATGATCCCGCTCTTGATAAAAGCTTTCCAATAATTGGGAAACAGAAGGAAAGGCTTTTTGTTCAAGGGCATGATATGCTGTCATTTCTATGACCGCAAAATCCAAAACACGATGGGAGTTTGGGTGGTAATAAAGCTTTGGAGAAAAAGCGGCCTGTCTCACCAGCTCCATCACTGCGGCAAAGGCATTAAATAAGGCTTCCCCTTCTGAGGGAGATATCTGCTGACAGCTGTCAGATGGCTCTAAGCCTGCACGAAAGCAAATTTCCCCTGCCATCATGGGGCTGATGCCTGTATATGTTTTATATAAAAAAACCTGCAGTTTTTGCCCTGCCTGTAGCTGCATGGAAAACAGAAAATCCGATTTTTCTAACAAAAGGGGATTTTTCTTGTTTTGGGAAGGGGGAAAGGTGTATTCTTTCCCGGGCAATACCTCCCGGACGGAGCTTTTTTCATGTGAAACTCTTTTGATCGAGTCTAAAATTTGCATATTATCATCCGTCAGAATGAGGTTGCTGTGCTTTCCCATAATTTCCAGAATCAAATTTTTTACAGTCATATCACCCATTTCGTTGGCTGATTCTATTTTTATCATAAGAATACGCTCAAAATCAGGCTGGTAAATATCTATAATCTTCCCCCCGGCAATATGTTTGCGTAAAACCATGCAAAATAATGGGGCTGTCATAGGATTTTCCTTGGTGGTTTGGGTAAAATGCATCCGTGGATTATTTGAATTTGCAGAAACCAATACTCTATGGACAACGCCTGTACCGCGAACGGTAAAACGAATTTCGTCCGCCGCAGGCTGGTAAATTTTATCAATTCTGCCGCCGATTAAGCTGCTTTTCATCTCCTGGGCAATTGCTGCCGCGGTGATTCCGTCTAAAGCCATAAGACGTTCCTCCTTTTATTTGTTTATGTGTGGTATAGTATAACACGGAGGGGAAAAATATGCACCGCAGAGAAATATTAAAATTAGATTAAAAAATAATGACTTTATTTTCGTTTTTTCTTGAAATTTATGTGGGCATAGTCTATAATGGGGGGCAATGCACAGGTGTTTTTTGAAGAGTATGCTTTGGGCGCAGGTTTTTTTCTGGCCGCCTTTTGCGCAATCTTTAAGGAAGAATCCTTGTGAACATAGAGAAGATGCATAGAGCCTTAGATATGGAGTAGGGTGCAGAGGAAGGGCCGAAAGCGCAGAGAGGAAAAGATGATGGGCACAAAGGTTAGAAGTATGACGGGATATGGCCGGGGTGAGCATATTGCCGAGGATCGGAAATTTACCATTGAACTAAAATCTGTAAATCATAGATATAATGATATTAATATTAAATTGCCCAGGTCTCTGGCAAGCTTAGAGGACAAAATCAAAAAACAGATTATGAAACAGGTTTTTCGTGGGAAAACAGATGTATATATCAGTTTTGAAACCTTTGCTTTGGACGATGTTGCAGTGAAGCTGAATGAAACTTTGGCAAGGGCTTACGTTGAAAAGCTGAAATTTCTTCAGGAAAGCTTGGACTTAGAGCAGGGAAATATCTTGGAGCTGGCGGCAAAATTTCCCGATGTGATTACGGTGGAAAAACCCCAAAAGGATGAAGCCGTTATTTGGGCGGCATTATTGCCGGCACTGGAAGAAGCCGTTACCCGCTTTGTCGCTATGCGTGAGATGGAGGGGGAAGCCCTGAAGAGGGATATTTTAGGCAAGGGTGTGCGTATTCTGGAACTGGTTCAGATTGTGAAAGCACGTTCCCCTTTGGTTGTTGAAGAATACAGAGAAAAACTGACTCATCGTTTAAAGGAGTTATTGGATGGTGTGGATGTGGATCCCCAGCGCATTGCTACAGAGGTTGCAATTTTTGCCGACAGAGGCTGTGTGGATGAAGAAATCACCCGTTTGGAAAGCCACTTGGTGCAGCTTGCCCATATTTTGGAAAAAGGCGGGCAGGTTGGCCGAAAGCTGGACTTTTTGGTGCAGGAGATGAATCGGGAATCAAACACCATTGCCTCCAAGGCCAATGATATACAAATTGTGCAGGCGACCATTGAGCTAAAAAGTGAAATCGAAAAAATTCGTGAGCAAATACAGAACTTAGAGTAATTGAGGTAGTGCTATGGAAAGGATTCAATTTTTAAATATAGGGTATGGAAATGTTGTGTCTGCCAATCGGGTCATTGCAATTGTAAGCCCGGATTCCGCCCCCATAAAGCGTATTGTGCAGGAGGGGAAGGAAAAAGGAAATTTAATAGACGCAACCTACGGCAGAAAAACCCGTTGTGTCATCATTATGGATAACGGGCATTTGGTGCTCTCGCCGAATATGCCCGAAACAGTGGGAGGCAGGCTTTTATCAGAGCAGAAAGGAATGGAAAGATGAAAAAACAGGGGGTATTGCTAATTATTTCCGGGCCTTCCGGTTCAGGCAAGGGCACGGTTGTAGAGCAGCTTTGTAAAAGAGAAAATTTTTCACTTTCTATTTCGGCTACGACCAGAGAGCCCAGAGAGTATGAAATTGACGGTGTGCATTATTTGTTTCATACCAAGGAAGAATTTATGCGTATGCAGGAACATAAAGAGCTTTTGGAATGGGCGGAATTTTGCGGAAATTATTATGGCACGCCCCGCAAATATGTGACGGAGCAGCTGACGCAGGGAAAAAATGTCATTCTCGAAATTGAGGTGCAGGGTGCGCTGCAAGTGAAAAAAATCTATCCCGATGGAATTTTGGTTTTTCTCATGCCGCCAAACTTAGAGGAATTGGGCAGAAGGCTGACCAATAGAGGTACGGAGGATAAGGATACCATAAACCGCAGAATCCACAGAGCCTTGGAAGAAATGGAGCTGGCTCAGGAGTATGATTATGTGGTAATCAATGATACTGTGGAGCAGGCTACGGAGGATTTACTTTCTATTGTGCAGGCAGAAAGAATGAAATGCAGCAGAAATCCAAATATTAAAAAGATATTTAAAGGAGAGATGTAGGAATGTTAAGACCTTCATATACAGATTTATTAGAGGTGCTCAATGAGAAAACAGACGATATTACCTTGGGCAGCAGATATACCATTGTGATTGCGGCGGCAAAAAGGGCAAGGCAGCTTGTGGACCATGCGGAGCCTTTGATCAGTAACATCAAAGTGGATAAACCTGTTTCTATTGCGGTGAATGAGCTTTACGAAGGAAAGATTAAGGTGCGTCAATTAAGAGAGAGCAGCTTTGATGAAATGCTTTTGAGTGACGAAAACGATACAACGGTAGAATAAGAAATGAGGGCGATAAACAATATCCTTCTTACGCAGTGTTTGCGGATGAAATTTGTTTGTCGTCTTTTTTGGTAGTGCAGCTTGTTGGAGAGGGGGGAGCGGAATGAAGTTTGCCAAGGTGATTGTGGGAATCAATAACCCGGAGGGAGATCGGGTGTTTGACTATGTGATTCCGGAAACATTGCGGGAGCGTGCCGTGCAAGGCGTTCGTGTGATTGTGCCCTTTGGGCGAAGAAACACAAAAACTGAGGGCTATGTCCTCTCTTTCTCTGAGGAAAGCGGAATTCCTGCGGATCGCCTCAAAGAGATCATTGAAATTTTGGATGATGGCAAACCCATTTTCACCCCTCCCATGCTGCGGCTGGCCGAATGGATGAGAGAAACCTATTTTTGTACCCTAAACCAGTGCCTGCAAGCCATTATGCCTGCGGGCATCAAGACCAAAAGCCTGTGGTATATTTCACTGGCGGTGGGGACGGAAAAGGAGGAGGGTACAAAGGGAGAAAAAGCTGTTTTGGAGGCCTTGGCGGAACGAGGCGGAAGTACTCCTCTGCGGGAGCTAGAGAAGGCCTTTGGTTCAGGCTTTGAAAACACAGTGAGACAGCTGGAGAAAAAGGGGCAGATTCGTTTAAAACAACGGCTGCAACGCTCGGAATATAAAAATGAAGCACGGTTTTTTGCAATGAATTTTTCTTCCCCTATGCTTGAAGAAGCAATGCAAAAAGCGGAAAAGGACAAGCGCCTTTTGGGGCAGAAAAAGCTGTTTCAGCTCCTGCTGGAAAAAGGAGAGGCTTCCCTTGAGGACATGAGAGGTGCGGGCATCGGAGATTCCCCTGTAAAAACCCTTCTTTCCAAGGGCGTGATACAGGAGCGGCGGCAAGAAACAAAACGAGCTGTTTTTTCTATGGAGGAATATGCGCGGACAAATCCCTTTCAGCCTACGGCGGAACAGACAAAGGCATTGCAGGCCATTGATCGGCAGCTGCACCAAAGGGAGAAAAAGCCCATTCTTCTCCATGGAATCACAGGCAGCGGAAAAACAGAAATTTATATGCAAAGCATTGCAAAGGTTTTAGCCGAAGGCAAACAGGCTGTGGTTTTGGTTCCGGAAATTTCCCTGACACCCCAGATGATGGAGCGGTTTATTTCCCGCTTTGGTGAGGTTGTTTCTGTTACCCATAGCAGGCTCTCCCAAGGGGAACGGTTGGATCAATGGAAAAAAGCCAGAGATGGTGAAATTTCTGTGATCATCGGCCCCAGGTCTGCATTGTTCATGCCTTTTTTGAACTTGGGTATGATTATTATTGATGAGGTGCATGACCATAGCTATATTTCAGACATTACGCCGAAGTATGATGTAAGGGAAGCAGCGAAGATGCTTGCCCAAGATACGGGGGCTGTGTTGATGATGGGCAGTGCGACACCAAATTTGGTGGACTATCATAAGGCGGTGGCGGGATCCTATCTTTTGCTGGAGCTAAAGGAAAGAACCGGCGGGGGAGCCCTGCCGAAGATGCATATTGTGGATATGCGCAGAGAGTTGGAGGAAGGAAACCGCTCATCCTTCAGCCGGATTTTGCAGGAAGGTATTGCAAAAAATTTAGAAAAAGGGGAGCAAACCATTCTCTTTTTGAACAGGAGAGGGTTTTCCACCTTTGTTTCCTGCCGAAGCTGCGGCCATGTGATGCGTTGCCCGGACTGCGGCATTGCCTATACATACCATGCCAAGGAAAACGCATTGGTGTGCCATTATTGCGGAAGGACGGCGGAAAATCCCAAGGTTTGCCCTGCCTGCGGCTCAAAATATATTCGCTATTTTGGAACGGGAACACAGAAAATTGAGGAGGAAGCAACAAAGTTGTTTCCCAAAGCAAGGGTTTTGCGTATGGATTTGGATACAACATTACACAAGGATAGCCATGGGAAGATTTTGGAAGCCTTCCGAGCGGGACAAGCCGATATTTTGGTGGGTACACAAATGATTGCAAAGGGACATGATTTCCCCGGCGTAACACTGGTGGGCATCATGGCGGCGGATACCTCTTTAAACACAAGCAGCTTTTATGCGGCGGAAAATACCTTTCAGCTCATTACCCAAGCGGGAGGCCGGGCCGGCAGGGCGGATCACAGGGGTCATGTTTATATCCAAACCTATCAGCCCAAGCACTATGCCATTACCCATGCTGCAGAACAGAATTATAAAGGGTTTTATGAGGAAGAAATCCTATTGCGAAAGCTTATGAGCTATCCTCCCTTTGGCGCCTTTGTTTCTATTTTAATCGGCGGAGAAAATCAGGAGGAAACAGCGGCGGCGGCGGAAGCCTTGGGCAAAATATTGCAAGAAGAGAATCCTGAGAATCAGTTTTTTTGTATGGGGCCTGTGCCCGCAGTTTTGTCTAAATTCAGAGGGGAATACAGGCAAAGAATCCTTGTGCAAGGAACGGAGGAGGCAGAGCTGGTGCGATTTGTATTGGCCGGTGTTGCAAAGGGGAAAAAGCTTGCAAAAAAGGGGATTCATTTTAATATCACCCGCAATCCCTTGAATATTGTATAAAAGAGGATTCTATGGTAGAATAAATGTTAAAATACGTTTCATTTTCTTGGAAGGTTTTTTCGGTTAAAATGAAGAAAAGATAATTTTGTTGCATAAAATAATTTGAAAAATAAAACTTGAATAAACGATCCGATTTTAAATGTTTGGTGTTTCTGAAAAGCAAAAGCATTGTTTATTTTGCTATATATCCGTCGGCTTGACGATTTTCGGACATTGCCCGGAAAATTTAGATCGTTTTACAAAGCTTTTTGTATGCATTGCATTTATAGGAGGTAATATAAGTGGCAAAAAGAGAAATCCGTGTAAGCTCGGATGAGATTTTGAGAAAGATTTGCAAGCCCGTAAAGGAAATCAACCCCCATACCCTTACCTTGTTGGACGATATGGCGGAAACCATGTATGCCGCCAATGGTGTTGGCCTTGCGGCCCCTCAAGTAGGTATTTTAAAGCGTATTGTTGTCATTGATTTGGGGGATGGCTTGGTTGAGCTGATCAACCCTGTGATTGTGGAAACAAGAGGCTCTCAAATTGATTATGAGGGCTGTTTGAGCGTACCCGGCCAAAGCGGTTTGGTAGATCGTCCGGAATATATTCGGGTGGAGGCGTTAAACCGCAACGGTGAGAAGATTGTTGTTGAGGGCGAGGAGCTGATGGCGGTGGCCCTTTCCCACGAAACAGATCATCTAGACGGCATTTTGTATATTGATAAGACCATTCCCGAAGAAGATGTGGAAGAGGTTTAAGGAGGAATACCCATGAAAGTGGTTTTTATGGGTACACCAGAGTTTGCGGTGTATTCACTGAAGGCGCTGCTAACACAGCATGAAGTGCTTGCTGTGGTGACGCAGCCGGATAAACCCAGGGGCAGAGGAAAAAAGCTTGTCCCCACACCGGTCAAGGCCTATGCGTTGGAGCAGGGGCTTAAGGTGTATCAACCGGAAAAGGTAAACGATCCGGCGTTTGTTTCGCTGCTGGAGGAGCTGAATCCGGAGGTAATTGCAGTCACGGCTTTTGGACAAATTTTGCCGGAAGGCATTTTAAATATCCCAAAGTATGGCTGTATCAATGTTCATGGTTCTCTGTTGCCGAAGTATCGCGGTGCGGCACCCATGCAATGGTCCATTATGGAGGGGGAAACGGTAACGGGGATTACCACAATGTTTATGGCAAAGGGCATGGACACGGGGGATATGCTCTTAAAAACCGAAGTGGAAATCACACCGGAGGATACCTTTGCTTCTGTGCATGATAAAATGGCGGAAGCGGGGGCGGTATTGCTTTTGGATACCTTGGCTGCCATGCAGGCGGGTACGGTGGAAAGAGTGCCCCAAAATCATGAGGCGGCAACCTATGCCCCTATGATTACAAAGGAAACGGGGCATATAGATTGGAAAAAAAGCGCAGAAGAAATCATAAATTTGATGCGTGGTTTGGATCCGGCCCCAGGGGCATATTCCATCTATGTGGATACGCCGCTGAAGCTTTTTCGGGGAACTAAGGCGGAAGGCTTGTATCACCAGGGGCAGCCCGGTGAGGTGGTGGATATAACCAAGAAGGGATTCGTCGTAAAATGCGGCGATGGTGCGTTGACCATTACGGAGCTGCAGGCAACGGGGAAAAAACGTATGTCGGCAGATGCCTATTTAAGAGGTCATGCAATCAAACAGGGCGTCCTTTTACAGTAGTCTTTCGGACTTTGCATTTATAAAGGAGGAACCAAGGATGTTTATTTTATTAATTTTGGCGATTATACTTTCATTGTATGCCCAGACGAATGTAACAGGCACCTATAACAAATATTCTAAGGTACAGAACAGGAGAGGCTTTACCGGGGCACAGGTTGCGGCGCAGATGCTTCAAAATGCAGGCATTTACGATGTAAATGTCGAACGGGTTGCAGGAAATTTGACGGATCATTATGACCCGCGTACGAAAACCCTGCGTCTGTCCCAAGGCGTTTACGATCATACCTCCGTTGCGGCTTTAGGCATTGCGGCCCATGAAACCGGCCATGCCATTCAGCATGATGTGGGCTACGGCCCCCTTGCATTGCGCAGTATTTTAGTACCGGTTGCCAATTTGGGTTCAAGAATGGCTATGCCGTTAATTTTTATCGGGATGCTGTTTTCCAGCAGAAGCGGCAATTTGATGATTGAGATGGGTATTATTTTCTTTGCGGCATCGGTGGCATTTACATTGATCACACTGCCTGTGGAGTTTGACGCTTCCGCAAGGGCTATTGACCTGTTGGTAGACCAAAGCTTTTTGGATGAAACCGAGGTTGGCGGTGCAAAAAAAGTATTGCGGGCGGCGGCGCTCACTTATGTGGCGGCGGCCATTGTGGCAGTGCTGCAGTTGCTGCGTTTGATTGCAATTTTTGGCAGAAGAAACGACTAAAGAGTATACAAAGAAGGCTGGTTTTTCAATTTGGAAATCGGCCTTTTGCCATTTCTTACAAAAGGTTGAAATTCTGGGAGAAATGGCGAAAAATGTTGCTCAAAGGGATAGAATCCTTTATAATAGTAAGTTAGTAAACAAATTTTGAAATACATTCCTGATGAAAGGGAACTAAAATGATACAGATCAATCCCAGAGAAATTGCGGCTGAGGCCATGATGGAAATCATGGAGGATGGTGCCTATAACAATATGGCTTTAAGAAGGCTTTTGCGCCAAAACGGTGCCATGCCGCCGAAGGACAGAGCCTTGGTAACAGAAATTGTAAACGGAACCTTGCGGAATTTATATTATATTGACCATGTGCTGAACCAGTTTTCTAAAACAAAGACGGAAAAAATGAAGCCTTGGGTTTTGGCGGTTATGCGCACGGCCGTTTACCAAATGTATTTTATGAAAATACCCGATTCCGCCGCCTGTAATGAAGGGGTAAAACTGATTGCCCAAAGAGGGCTTGCACCATTAAAGGGCTTTGTGAACGGTGTTTTGCGTACGGCAGGCCGGGAAAAAGCTGCCGTTATTTTGCCCAAAGAGGGCACGGCGGAATTTTTGCACATCCGGTATTCCCATCCCCTTTGGCTGATGAAAATGTGGCTGGCGTATTTCGGCTATGCGGAAACGGAAAAGCTTTGCCAGGCAAACAATCAATCCCCCGATGTGACCATTCGGGTGAATATCTTAAAAACAGAAAAGCCGCTGCTGAAAAAACAGCTGGAGCAGGCGGGAGTTACAGCCGTAGAGGGGCGAATTGCGCCCTTTGCTTTGCATTTGAAAAAAACAGCGGACATCGGCAGACTGCAGGTCTTTTTGGAGGGCTTGTTTCATGTGCAGGATGAAAGCTCCCAGTTGGCCGTAGAGCTTCTGGATCCCCAAAAAGGAGAAGCCATTCTTGACCTTTGCGCTGCCCCCGGCGGCAAAAGCTTTACCATTGCAGAAAAGATGGAAAATACGGGAAATCTTGTTTGCGGCGATATTTATGAGCATAAAATAGAATTGATTGCAGAAGGGGCCAAACGCCTCGGTATTGAGATCATTGCGCCTATCCGGCAGGATGCCACCCAATGGAATGAAAAATATGTGAACGCTTTCGACAGAGTTTTGGTGGATGCACCATGCTCCGGCTTAGGTTTGATGGGGAAAAAGCCGGACATACGACTGAAGAAAAACGGCGATGAGATTGATGATTTGGTGCCCATGCAGCGTAAGATATTATCAAATGGGGCAAGCTATGTAAAGCCCGGAGGTATATTGATTTACAGCACCTGTACATTATGCAGGAAGGAAAATGAAAAAAACGTGGAGTGGTTTTTGCAGAACCATCCCGAGTTTATTCCGGAAGATATTTCGGAGTTTCTGCCCCAGGCTCTTTGGCAGGAATCTGCTGAAAGAGGGCATATTACACTGTTGCCCCATAAAAGTAAAACCGATGGCTTTTTTATTGCGAAGATGAAAAGAAAGGGATAAACCATGGCAAAAATAGATTTAAAATCTATGAATTTGGAGGAACTTCAGCTTTTTATGGCCGGCATTAGGGAACCGAAATTCCGTGCAAGGCAGATTTCTGAATGGATTCATAAAAAACAGGTGTCCTCCTTTGATGAAATGACGAACCTTTCTAAAAGCCTGCGGGAAAAGCTTGCACAAGAGGCAACGCTGGGTGGTGTGCAGATTGTGCGGCGTCTTGTGTCTCAACTGGATGGGACAAGAAAATATCTTTTCGCATTAGAGAATGAATCGGTGATTGAAAGCGTATTGATGAAATATGACCATGGAAATACCGTCTGCATTTCTACCCAGGCAGGATGCCGCATGGGATGCCGTTTCTGTGCCTCAACCTTGGACGGGGTTGAGCGGAATTTAACGGCAGGGGAAATGCTTTCTCAGGTTTATGAAATACAAAAAGACTGCGGTGAGCGCATTCACAGTGTTGTACTTATGGGCAGCGGAGAGCCTTTGGATAATTATGAAAATGTACTGAAGTTTATCCATTTGATCAATCATCACGAAGGGCAAAATATGGGACAGCGGCATATTACCCTGTCAACCTGCGGCTTAATTGAAAAAATGTACCGTCTGGAGGCAGAGCAGCTGCAGATCACCCTTGCGGTGTCTTTGCACGCCCCCAATGATGAAATACGAAGGGAAATTATGCCGGTGGCAAAGGCAAACACCATGGAGCAGCTTCTTTCTGCCTGCCGTCACTATACGGAAACCACAAAGCGGCGGATTACCTTTGAATACGCCATGATGCGGGGAGTCAATGACAGTGATGCTTGTGCAAGGGAATTGGCAGGAAAGCTTCGACATATGCTTTGCCACGTAAATTTGATTCCCATGAATGATGTGAAGGAACGGGAGTACACCAAAAGCTCCGCCGACAGAGTGAAGCGGTTTGCGGAGCTTTTGCAGGAAAACGGTGTGGAAACCACTATTCGCAGAAGGTTGGGCAGTGATATTGATGCGGCCTGCGGGCAGCTGCGGCGCAGTCATTTGAAAGACAGAGGAGAGTCGGATAGTTTGGTTTTATGAAAAGCGGCTGAGAGGCTGATGCAGTTTGAATTTTTACACCGAGGAGGTGGATTGATTGAAAGCGGTTGGAATCAGTGATATTGGGAGGTGCAGAAAAAATAACGAGGATGCCCTGTATGTGCCTTCCAAGGAGGATGATATTCAAAATCTTTTTATTGTTGCCGATGGCATGGGCGGCTGTAATGCGGGAGAGGTTGCCAGTCAATATGCCATTGACTCTTTTTTAGAATATATTCGTAAGGAGCGGGATGCCCATGGCGAGGAAGATATCCCAGATTTATTGACGGCGGCTATGACTGCCTCCAACCGGGCAGTTTATAAAAAATCCAACTCTGAGCGGGAATTCGCAGAGATGGGTACTACCATGGTGACGGCGGCGGTGCAGGATGGAAAAATTTACATTGCTTATGTGGGAGACAGCCGTGCCTATTTGTTTCGGAAGCGGGAGTTAAGCCCCCTCACCACAGACCATTCCTACGTTATGGAGTTGGTTCGATTGGGTTCCATTACAAGGGAAGAGGCGGCAAGCCACCCCAAAAGAAATATTATTACCCGTGCCATAGGAATCAAAGAAACCGTTGAAACGGATGCCATTGTGGAAAAGGCAATGCAGGGGGACATTTTACTTCTTTGCACCGATGGTCTTTCCGGTATGGTTTCGGATAAAGCTATGGCGGAGGTCATTGACAAGAGAATTACCTTGGAAAAAAAAGCGCAGAAATTGGTTGAGATGGCCAATGAACGTGGCGGATATGATAATATTTCCTTGATTTTGGTTGATGTAGGAGGTAAGAAATAATGTTGTTGAATCCCGAAACTATCCTTGGGGATAGATATGAGATTATAGAGAAAATTGGCTCCGGCGGCATGGCAATGGTATATCGGGGCAAGGATAAAAAGCTGGACAGGTATGTTACCGTTAAGGTTTTGCGGGAAGAATTTATCGGGGACGAAGAGTTTATAGAGCGCTTCCGCTCCGAGGCCTGTTCTGCGGCAAGGCTTTCCCACCCTAATATTGTGCGGGTTTATGATGTGGGGGAAGATGGGGAGATTAATTATATCGTCATGGAATATATTCATGGGGACACCTTAAAGCAGGCTATTCGTCAAAAGGCGCCTTTTGATTCCCGGTCCACCCTAAACGTGGCAATTCAGATTGCCTCCGCTTTGGCACAGGCCCATAAGGCCCATATTGTACATAGAGATATTAAGCCGCAAAATATTTTGGTGGGCACAGACGGTGTGATAAAGGTTACGGATTTCGGCATTGCCAGAGCCGCAACGGTATCCACCATGACAACAACGGCAAATGCCGCCGGTTCCGTGCATTATTTTTCACCAGAGCAGGCAAGAGGGGGCTATGTGGATGAAAAGAGCGATATTTATTCTCTGGGTATTACCATGTTTGAAATGATTACCGGTGTTTTGCCCTTCCATGGGCATAATTCCGTTTCCATTGCCCTAAAGCATATCAGCGAGGAATTGCCGGATATCAGGCAATATAACCCGAACTGCACACCGGCCATCGAGGGAATTATAAAAAGAGCCACCATGAAGAAAGCGGATGAACGGTATGCAACGGTGGAACTCATGCTTTCTGATTTGCTTTTGGCAAGAACGGATACCGCCGGAGAATTTTTGCATACACAGGCACCTGTGAAAAAAGAGGTGGAGGCTGCCGTAACCGCCGCAACCTTGGCAGGAGGAGTAAGCAGCCATTCTTACGGCGCAAGGCGTTCAAAAAGGGCGGCTGTGGCGGCAGAGCTGCGTGAGCGGCAGGAGAAGGAGGCGGCCCTGACAGAAGAAACACAGCAAACGGACGAGGTGGAGCCCGTTACAAGGGCAGCGGAGCCCAAAGAGGTGGAATACATCCGGTTGAATAAAAATACTTATGGGGAAAAGTCCCATGGAGCGGAGGAAGCACAGCCTCCCCAGCCGATGAAGGAGCCTATGGTAAGCTTTGAGCGGTATGGCAAAAAGCTCCGCTTGTCTAAGGAAGATGAGTACGAAAACGAATATATGGAGGCGGAGCCTGTGAAAACAAGTAAAAAGCCGAATAGAATACGCAGAAACCCCAGAAAAGAAGGAGATTACGGCAACGAACAGGATCGTAGGGCAGAGAAAAAAGTGATTTTTGCCGCCATTGCTACGGCATTGGTGGTCATTGCCATTATTTCTGTTGCGGGGATGAAGCTTTTGAGCGGCGGTCTGGTTTCCGCTGAAAAAAATATTGAGGTGCCGACACTTGTTGGTGTGCCCTTAACGGATGCCCAGGCGGCGGCACAGCAAATGGGTTTGGAGTTGGTGGAGGAAGGACAAGATTACAGCACCTACTATGACGAAGGCGTTATTATTTTTCAGTCGGTGCAGGAAGGCACAATGGTTTCCGCCGGAACGAAAATTGGTATCAAAACAAGCCTTGGGCTGACCTCTAAAGAAATGCCTTCTGTAGTAGGGCAGGAAGAAAGAGCAGCGGTGGAAAAAATCACTGCCCTCGTTGGTGCGGAGCCGAGAATAGAATATGAATTCAATGAAGAAAAAGAAGTCGGCATTGTTTTGGAACAAAATCCCAATGCGGGAGAGAACATCAATGCCAACAGTACAATCATTTTAAAGGTAAGCAAGGGGAAAGAAGAGCAAATGGTTTCCGTACCCAATGTTACAGGTTCGACGGAAGAGCAGGCGGTAAAGGATTTGAAGGCCGTAGGCTTGGCTGTGGGCAGCATCTCCTATGCGGAAAGTGCTACCGTGGAGAAGGGCAAGGTCATGACCCAGACACTGGGCGGAGGGCAAGAGGTGCCCGGCGGCAGTATTGTCAATTTGGTCATCAGCTCCGGAAAAGCCGCGGCGGAAGAGCCTGCGGAGCCTGACCATACCGGCGGCACCGACAACGGCGGCACTAACAACGGCGGCGAAACCACGGGAACAAAATCCTTTACCATTACTGCGCCAAGCGGTGCAGATGGAGATTTATATGTGCGTGTTGTAAAAAATGACGCTGACGGACTGTTCCCCGCGGTGGATGAAACAAGAAATGTAACCCAGTTCCCTTACACGGTAAATATTACCGGCAGAGGTACGGGAACGGTCAGCTGTTACATTGATGACGAGCTGCAATGGACACAAAACGTGAATTTTTCTGAATAAGGTGGCGAATATATGCTGGAAGGTGTGATCGTGAAAGGGATTGGCGGGTTTTATTATATTGATACCGAAGCGGGTGTTTTTGAAACCCGGGCAAGGGGGATTTTTAGAAAGGAAGGCATTCGCCCCACAGTGGGAGACCATGTGCGGATGTCCGTGCTGGACAAGGAAAACAAAAAGGGCAGTTTAGATGAAATTTTGCCCAGAAGAAACGAATTGATTCGCCCAAGGGTGAGCAATGTGGATCAGGCGGTTATTGTTTTTGCGGCAAAAAGCCCCGATATGAATTTGGATTTGCTGGACCGATTCCTGCTCCTTGCCCAAGAGCAGGAATTGGAAATTGCAATTGTGATGAATAAGATTGACCGGGACCCGGAGCATGGGTATGAAACGGCCGGTGAAATTTACCGGAAAGCCGGGTATACTGTGCTATATACCAGTGCGGAAACTGCCATTGGCTTGGAGGAATTGTGCAGTGTGTTGGAGCATAAAATCTCCGTTTTTGCAGGCCCCTCCGGTGTGGGAAAAAGCAGCTTGATCAATGCCGCTTTTCCCGGTTTGGATTTAAATACAGGAGAAATCAGCGGAAAAATACAGCGGGGACGGCATACCACAAGGCACGCGGAGCTGATTTCTATTACCGAAAACAGCTATATCGTGGATTCTCCCGGGTTTACCTCTTTATACTTAAACCATATTCCATCGGAAAAGCTGCAATATTATTTTAATGAATTTGCACCCTTTGTACACAAATGCTATTACAATGGCTGTATGCATATCAATGAGCCGGATTGTGCCGTTAAGGCGGAGGTTGGCAAGGCAATCCATCCCACGCGGTACCAAAGATATGTTTCCATTGTTCAGGAACTGAAAAAGGAAGAGGAAAGGAAGAAATAAAATGGCAATTTATCTTTCTCCATCGATGCTTTCCATCGATTTTACTAAAATTGGGGAGCAGCTGAAGCTCATTGAAGCGGCAGGAACCCCTTACATTCATTTAGATGTTATGGACGGCATTTTTGTGCCTAATATTTCTTTTGGAATCCCTGTCATTCAAGGGATCCGCAAGGCCAGCGGCATGGTTTTTGACACCCATTTGATGATTGTTGAACCGGAAAAATATGTGGAGGCTTTTCGCAAAGCAGGCGCAGATATTATCAATTTCCATTTGGAAGCAACCAAAGACCCCAAAAAAGTCATAGATTTGATTCATAGTACAGGGGCAAAGGCGGGAATTACGATTAAGCCGAAAACCCCCGTAGAGGTGGTAAAGCCTTATTTGGCGGAGGTGGATATGATATTGGTCATGACGGTGGAGCCGGGCTTTGGCGGCCAGAAATTTATGGAGGATCAAGTGTCTAAAATTCGCCAATTGGCCCAGTGGAAGAAGGAATTGCACCTTTCCTATGATATTCAGGTGGACGGCGGCATCACGCAGGATAATGTAAAAATTGTTTTAGATGCAGGGGCAAATGTGATTGTTGCAGGCTCAGCAGTGTTCGGCAAGGAAGATATTGGGCAGGCAGTGCAGGGGTTTTTAGAGATTTTTAAGGAGTATGAGTAGAATGAAGGCAGTTATTTTTGCAGGGGCAGAAATTACAGACTATGCTTTTTGTGAAAGCTATTTGCAGGATGCAGCTCTTCTGGTTTGCTGTGATGGCGGCCTCAACCATGCTAAGGCATTGGGCTTCACCCCCGATGCCATTGTTGGGGATTTTGATTCCGTAAGCCCCGAGGTTCTGGCAGACTATCAGCACAAAGGCATTCCCGTGCATCAATTTCCCACAAAAAAGGATGAAACAGATATGCAGCTGGGCATCCGTCTGGCACTGGAAAAAGGCGCTACAGACTTGGTTTTGCTAGGGGGCATCGGTTCTCGTTTTGATCATACCCTGGCCAATGCCCATTTGCTTTTGGGGCTTTTGAAAAAAGGGGTTCGGGCCAGATTGGTCAATGAGAATAACTGCGTAGAATTGGTGGATCAGCCTACCACTGTTCATGGAAAGATAGGAGATTTGATTTCCATCATTCCCTTGTCCATGATGGTAAAGGGGATTACCCTCAAGGGATTTGAATATCCCCTAACAAACAGAGATCTTGCTTTGGATGATGAGATGCTTGCGGTGAGCAACGTTTTGACAGAGGAGGCGGGGGAAATTTATTTTAAGGAGGGATACCTTTTTGTAATTCATGCCAGGGATTGATGGGAATTAAAAAAAGTCAAATTATCCTCTGATTTTTCTTGCAAAACTGTGTGTTTTCTGCTAGAATATTTTTGTTATGTCACATAAAGCAATAATGGAGGAGGTGCAGACATGGCTAAATGTGAAATTTGTGAGAAGGGCCAGATCAAGGGTCATAGAATCAGCATTAACCGTAGTCAGGTTAGTAGACGTGCGAATAGAAAATGGAAACCCAACGTAAAGAAAGTAAAAATCGTTGAAGATAGTGGTAATGTTAAATCTATTTACGTTTGCACAAAATGTATGCGTGCAAATAAAATTACACGCGCAATCTAATTGACCGAGAGCTGAAAGCCTTTTTCCGAGTTTGGAGAAAGGCTTTTTTTCGTTTTATCAAGGCTTTAACAGCGTTTTACTTTTATGATCAGCCAGATGCCTGCGGCAATCAGCAAAAGCGCAAGAAAAGGAATGCAATACGGAAGCAGTACCGCCAAAAACATACCGATGCCTAAAGATATTAAAATGATACCGCCCATCCATTTTAATGTTGAATACTGATACCTTCTTCTGCGCATATGAATCCCTCCCTCTATGTATTTCTATTCTGGGGAACACGTCTTTGTACCTAAAAAATGAAATTCTTGGGAATCATAAACAGAATGAGGGCTGTTCCCGCAAAATAGAAGGGCGAGAAGGCTTGTATTTTTTCGGCAAAACTTGTATTTTTATTAGGAATAGGCTATGATAAACTGTAACGCTATTTTTGGATATCAAAGGAGAAGGTTATGCTGGATATTTGCTTGCTGGGAACGGGTGGAATGATGCCTATGCCCGGCAGATATTTAACTTCAATGCTTGCCAGAATCAACGGCAGACTTTTGCTCATTGACTGTGGTGAGGGAACACAGGTAACGATGAAAATGCAGGGATGGGGGTTTAAAGCCATTGATGTCATTTGCATCACCCATTTTCATGCGGATCATATTTCCGGTCTTCCGGGGCTTCTGTTGACCATCGGGAATGCGGGAAGGACGGAACCCCTTACCATGGTCGGCCCCCAAGGGCTTGCCTATATTGTGGAAGGGCTTTGCAGAATTTGTCCGGAGCTTCCTTTTCCCCTGACATTCATTGAAATTGAGAAGGATACTCCCAATCCCATTCATGTAGGAGATTTTCATATTTCCCATTGTCTGGCTGACCATATGATAAGATGCTATGCTTACCGTATTGATTTGCAAAGAAGAGGCAAGTTTGATGTGGAAAAAGCACAGGCCTTGGGGCTTCCCAAAACCTTATGGGGCACACTGCAAAAGGAAGGCGCTCTCTGTTTTGAAGGGAAGAAATATACCTCGGATATGGTGCTGGGGGGCGCAAGAGCGGGCATTGGCATCGCTTATTGTACGGACTCCAGACCGGCGGATCGATTGAGCAAATTTATCCGGGGGGTACAGCTCTTTATTTGCGAAGGGATGTATGGCGAGGACGAAAAAAAGGAGAAGGCTAAGGAGAACAAGCATATGTTATTTTCTGAGGCGGCACAGCTTGCAAAAAAAGGCAAGGCGGAGGCTCTTTGGCTGACCCATTTCAGCCCGTCATTAAATGAGCCCCATCTGTTTTTGGAGGTTGCCCGGAAAATTTTTCCGAATACTGTTTTAGGAGAGGAACGGAAAAGCATCACTCTCCTTTTTCCCAAGGAAGACTGATTTGGAGGAAATTATGGAAGAGAAAAAAGATATTTATATATTGGCAATTGAAAGCTCCTGCGATGAAACGGCGGCGGCGGTAGTCAAAAACGGCAGGGAAGTACTTTCCAATACGATTTCATCCCAAATTGCTTTGCACACCTTGTATGGCGGTGTAGTGCCCGAAATTGCATCCAGAAAGCATATTGAGGCCATTGACGGCGTAATCACCCAGGCATTGCAAGAGGCGCGCATTACGCTGGAGCAGGTGGATGCCGTTGGTGTTACCTATGGTCCCGGGCTGGTGGGGGCTTTATTGGTTGGTCTGGCGGAGGCCAAGGCCCTTGCCTTTGCGGCGGGCAAGCCTTTGATTGGGGTGCATCATATAGAAGGGCATATTTGTGCAAATTATATCGAAAATAAGGACTTTGCACCGCCGTATATGGCTCTGGTTGTATCGGGCGGGCATTCTCATTTGGTATTTGTGTCCGATTACGGAAAATATGAAATTTTGGGAAGAACAAGGGACGATGCCGCAGGAGAGGCTTATGATAAGGTGGCCAGAGCCATCGGTATGGGGTATCCCGGAGGGCCAAAGATTGATGCGGCGGCAAAAAGCGGAAATCCCGATGCCATAAAATTCCCCCGGGTTTATTTGGAGGAGGATAGCTATGATTTCAGCTTCAGCGGCTTAAAGTCGTCTGTCCTCAATTATGTAAATAAGCAAAAAATGCTTGGGGCAAAAATCAATTCCAATGACATTGCGGCCAGCTTTCAGCAATCCGTGGTGGAGGTTTTGGTGGGAAAAACAATGAAAGCTGCAAAGGATCGTGGTGTTACCAAGATTGCTTTGGCGGGAGGTGTAGCCTCCAATACGGCTTTGCGGGAAAAAATGCAGGAGGCCTGTGAAAAAGCAGGGTTCTATTTAAGCATTCCTTCTCCTATACTTTGTACGGATAATGCTGCCATGATCGGATGTGCGGCGTATTATGAATATTTAGCAGGTGTGCGGGACGGTTGGGATTTGAATGCAAACCCCAGTTTAAAATTGGGAGAAAGATAACGGGGTGCCATCATGATTCGTAAGGCGGAAGAAAAGGATTTGCTTGGGGTGGAAACAATTTATAACCAGGTTTTAGACCACGAGGCAGCCTCGGTCAGCTATACCAATTGGAAAAAGGGGCTATATCCCACAAAGGCGGATGCCAAAAGGGCATGGTCCCAGGGGACACTTTTTGTAGGGGAGGAAGACGGGGAGCTTTTTGGCAGTATTATTTTAAACCATATACAGCCTAAGGAGTATAGCAATATTTCCTGGGAAATCCCGGCAGAGGGGAATGCGGTTTTGGTCATCCATACCCTTTGTATTCGTCCCAATTGCAGTAAAAAGGGCTATGGAAGAGCTTTTGTTGCCTTTGCGGAGGAATATGCCCGCAGCCTGCAATGCAGTGTCATTCGATTGGATACCTATGAAGGCAATCAGCTTGCCATTCAGCTGTATTCCAAGCTGGGGTATACCTTGGCGGGGAAATGCCTGTTTCATTTTCAAGAGGTTATATGGGAAACCTTGGTTTGCATGGAAAAGGACATGACAAATTTTTGAGCTGTATTAGGGAAAAATGAATTTCAGAAAGTATAAAAGCCTGATTGCCGGAGTATCTAATGGAAGCAATGAGGCTTTTTTATGTAAATATTATAAAACGTCCAGCAGGGGCAATAGCTCGGTCAGGCTTTGAATTTCATAGGTGGGTTGATAGGGCGTTTCATTTTTTATACCCTTTGGGTTAAACCAGCAGCTGTCAATCCCCGCACGGTTTCCCCCTTGAATATCGGAGGAAAGGGAATCCCCAATGATCAGTGCTTCCTCCTTTTGAAATTGGGGGATGCAGGCAAAGCAATGGTTAAAATATTCTATCATGGGTTTTTGCACCCCCATGGTTTCCGATACAAATGAAGCTTTGAAATAAGGGGCAAGACCGCTGTTTTTTAAACGTTTTTCTTGGGTGGAGGCAAGGCCGTTGGTCACAATATAAAGGGTGTGGCTTTGATAGAGCCGCCGGATGACCTCTAAGGCATATGCAATCAAATCAATTCCCTCGGAGAGGGCCTGCCGGTATACTTTTTCCATGGAAGCCCCATCGGCTTTGATGCCAAAGTGGTCAAAAGTATGGGAAAAGCGGCTTTTGAAAATTTCATCCCTGGGGATACTGCCATTTTCATAAAGGCTCCAAAGTTTTTGATTATGGTCTAAATACCAAGACAGAATTTCTTCGTCAAGAGGGATGGAAAAGGCATCAAAGCATTTTTTTAAAGCGGTTTTCTCTGATGCCGAGAAATCCAGAAGAGTATGGTCTACATCAAACAACAAAAATTTCTTTTTCATCCGTTCATTCCTCCGTCCAGTGTAATGATCTGCCCGGTCAGATAAGCTGCGTCATCATCGGCTAAAAATAGGGCTAGCTTTGCCACCTCTTCCGGTGTGCCGAAGCGCATTAGGGAGATTTCCTCCGCCAAAAGTTTTCGCTCCTCTTCGTTAAAGCAGGCATTCATCTGGGTATCTATGACACCGCAGGCGATGGCATTCACCCGAATGCCCGAGGGGCCAAGTTCTTTCGCCATTGCCTTTGTAAAGCTGTTCACGCCGCCCTTGGAAGCAGAGTAAACGGCTTCACAGGAAGCCCCGGCGTTCCCCCAAATGGACGAAATATTGAGTATACTACCACGTTTTTTGCGCACCATGCTGGGCACGGCAATATGGGTACAGTTGAATACGGAATATAGGTTGACACCAATGAGCCGCTGCCATTGAGCCGGTGCCATATCAGTAAAAAGGCCGATGTGGGCAATCCCAGCGTTATTGATTAAAATATCCACAGCGCCAAAGGCGCTTTCGATGGTATGAAACATCTCTTTACAGGTGTCATAGTCGGAAGCATCTCCAAGAAGTGCAAGCACAGGAATGTGCTCCCTTTTTAATTTCTGCGCTGTTTCCTCCAAGGCCTCTTTGCTTTGAGAGGCATTTAAAACAATATTACAGCCTGCCTTTGCAAAGGAAAAAGCAATGGCTTGGCCAATGCCGCGGGAGGAGCCTGTTATGAAAACGGTCTTACCCTTTAAACTCAATTTTATCACTGCTCTCTTTCGTTTTTTCTATTGTAGCTGAAAAAATTAAGAAATTCAAGGCATATAGCGGTTGGAATTTCTTTGGGTATGCGGTATACTATTTCCGTTGGCTTATGATTGGAAAGGGTGAAGTTATGCTGGAAGCAATCAATAAAAAGGAATTAAATTTCATACAAGTGTTATCCATGGCGATAACGCTGTTTATGCAAAATAAAAAAGGGATTTTGATGATTGTTGTCATGCTCTTTTTTCCCATCAGTATTTTGAATGTTTTGATTTTAGAGAATATGAGCAACAGTGCCATGGCAGTGTATGGTATGATGCAATCGGGTATGTTTGGCGGTACGCCGGAGTCGGGAGAAGCATTGCTGCAATTTTTTAAAATGCATGGGCTGCAAATGGCGGTTTTTGTATTTTTGGAGCCTGTGGGCATTATTTCCGTTGCAAAGCTTGTGAAAAGCAGTCTGGTGAAGGAGACGGTACCGTTATCTCAAATTTTGGGGGAGGCAGTCAATTGCCTTGGCGGTTTGATTCTTACGGGAATACCATATCTGCTTCTGTCTTTCGGAGGAATGATGGCATTTGTACTCCCTGGTGTTTATCTTTTATTTATTTGGACTTTTTATGTATATGCCATCGGGTTAAGCGGCAAAAAAGGATGGAAGGCGCTGGAATACAGCAGAATTTTGGTAAAAGGGCGGTTTTGGAAGACCGCTGGCTCTATTTTGATCATTGCCTTAGTGGGTTTCAGCTGGAACTGGATTCTGGAAGGGGTGTATCTCCTCCTCCCTGCCCACATAGGAACGGATATTTTTTATAATACGCTAACCTATATCGTCTATAGCTTTGCTTTTACCGCCATGACTATTTTGTTTTTGAACCGAGAGGCTGTGGTCCTTGGGAAAGTACATACTGCCACCGAAGGCCCTATGGAGGAAAATAAAGAGCATACTGAAGATTGAAAGCTAAGGTTTTTTCTTTGGGAGAAAGCCCTTTTTGATGAAAAAAAAGTTTTCTTGGGGCTGCAAAACAGGGCTTTTGACAAATTTTATAAATAAGCTTTTGTTTAGAAAAAATAAGCCCCTTTTTTGCTGAACGGGACGAAAGGTGTCCCGATTTGTAAAATATTTATTAAAAAGGTCTAGGAAAAAAATTTTCCCTCTGCTATAATAAATTAGGATTATTATTATATTTGGAAAGAATGGTGGCGTAAGATGTACTCAACAGACCGAGCCTTTACAAAGGAAGAATTAAAATATTTAAAACTACTTGCAATGCAGTATAAAAATATCAATAGCGCCGCAACGGAGGTTATGAACCTGAAGGCGATTTTAAATTTACCCAAGGGCACAGAGCATTTTGTTTCGGATATTCATGGAGAGGCAGAATCCTTTAGTCATGTGTTGCGTAATGCTTCGGGGGTTATTAAAAATCATATCAGTGCAATTTTTGGTGCAAGCCTGATGGAAAGTGAAAAAAAAGCATTGGCAACTTTGATTTATTATCCGGAGAAGAAGCTGGAAATGATGATGGAGCAGGAGAAAGACCTAGATGATTGGTATAAAATTACATTACATAGATTGGTGCGTATTTGTAAGGTGGTTTCCTCAAAATATACCCGTTCCAAGGTTAGAAAGGCGCTTCCCAAGGAGTTTGCTTATATTATTGAGGAGTTGCTTCATGAGGATAATGTCAGCCGGGATAAGGAAATGTATTACAATGAAATTATCCGCACAATCATTGATTTGGAGCAGGCGGACCGCTTTATCATTGCATTGGCAAACCTGATACAAAGGCTTGCCATTGATCAGCTGCACGTCATTGGGGATATTTATGACAGAGGGCCGAATGCCGCAGCCATTATGGATATTTTGGCAAAATATCATTCTGTGGATATCCAATGGGGCAACCACGACATTGCATGGATGGGTGCCGCAGCAGGGTGCCAGGCGCTGATTTGCAATGTCCTGCGTATCCAAACCAGATATGCCAATTTAGACACCATTGAAGAGGATTATGGCATTAACCTGATTCCTTTGGCAACCTTTGCAATGGAAAAATATGCTGATGACCCTTGTACCCAGTTTGCACCCAAGGGAACCGAGGAATTGAGCGATAAGGATTTTAATTTGATTGCAAAAATGCATAAAGCCATTTCTATCATGCAGTGGAAAATGGAGGCGCAGATTATTAAGCGTCATCCTGAGTTTAAGATGGATAACCGTCTCCTGCTGCATCAGATTGATTTTGAAAAAGGAACCGTCACAGTTGACGGAGCAGAGTATGCAATGAATGATTTGAACTTCCCTACCGTAGACCCTAAGGACCCTTATAAGCTGACACCCGAGGAGCAGCTTGTTATGGATAAGGTAAAATCCTCCTTTGTAAACAGCGAGCGATTGCAGGAGCATACGAGGGTGCTTTACAGCAAGGGGAGTATGTATACTATTTTTAACTCCAATCTTTTGTTCCATGGAGGTATACCCATGAATGAGGACGGCACACTGAAAACAGTTACCTTCCGGAAAAAGCAATATAGCGGCAAGGCATATTTAGATGAGGTGGAAAGAACCACCAGAGAAGGCTATTTCAGCAGGCCCCATAGTGACGCAAAACGGGAATGCATGGATATTATTTGGTATCTGTGGTGCGGTGAGGACTCTCCGCTGTTCGGTAAGAAAAAAATGACCACCTTTGAGCGGTATTTTATTGATGATAAAACCGCCCATAAGGAGGTAAGCAACCCGTATTATACCCTGCGAAACGAAGAGAGTGTCTGTAAAACCGTTTTATCCGCTTTTGGCCTTGATCCAGAAAATTCCCATATTATCAATGGTCATGTGCCTGTTAAGGTATCCAAGGGAGAAAGCCCCATTAAAGCCAAGGGCAGGCTGTTTGTTATCGACGGCGGGTTTGCCAAGGCGTATCAGAGGGTTACGGGCATTGCCGGCTATACCTTGATTTATAATTCCCATGGGCTAGTTTTGGTTTCCCACGAACCCTTTGTATCTACGGAGGTTGCCATTGCGGAAGAGAAGGATATTCTTTCCTCTACGGTTGCTTTGCAGTATACCCAGGATCGTATTCGTGTCAGGGATACGGATATTGGAAATAAGCTTTTAGAAAGCATTGATGAACTGGAAAAATTGCTGTACGCCTATAAAAATGGCTTGATCAAAGAACAATAAAGGTGAGGCTGCTGTTTCAAAAAGAAATGGCAGTCTTTTTGTTGGCGGCGCTTATTTTTTCAAGAGTTCCCTTGTTTTTTTGTGGTATTTCTAAGAAGCCCTTGACCTTTTGTTCTCTTATTGATACAATAAAATGAAATTGAAAAAGAATAGGAGTTGAAAAGATGTTCACATTTTCTTGCTAATCGTTTAGGCATAACAATTTATTGTGTTTCACAATGACAAGTATCGCTTGTTTTGTTATGCCCGTATGCAAGAAAGTGTATATTCTTTTTGGCTGAAATACAGTTGTGTATCAGTATGTCCGAACCAGGGCTATTGTTATGCTCTTCATTGGCTGCAGGAATAAGCTTTCTTGCAGCCAATTTTTTATTTACAGGAGGATAAAACATATGTCATTGGTTCGTATTAAGAATTTAACATTTGCCTATGACAGCAGCTTTGATGAAATATTTCAAAATGTAAGCTTTGAAATTGATACAGATTGGAAGCTGGGGTTTATAGGGAGGAATGGCAGAGGAAAGACGACGTTTTTAAATTTATTGCTTGGAAAGTATGAATATAGCGGTAGTATCCACGCGCGTGTGAAGTTTGAATATTTTCCCTATGCAATCAAAGATAAGAGTAAAAACACCATAGATATTTTTCGGGATATTTGCCCCGAGGCAATGGATTGGGAAATATCCTATGAATTAAACAAGCTTGATGTTGAGGATACCGTTCTTTCCCGTCCCTTTCAGACATTATCCAACGGAGAGCAAACCAAGGTATTGCTTGCGGCCCTCTTTTTGATTTCAAATGCGTTTCTCTTGATTGATGAGCCTACCAATCATCTGGATACAGCGGGTCGGGATTCTATCAAAAACTATTTGAAAAAGAAAAAGGGGTTTATTCTGGTATCCCATGACCGTACGTTGTTAGACGAATGTGTTGACCATGTACTTTCTATTAACCGAGCGGATATTGAGGTGCAAAAAGGCAATTTTTCATCATGGCATCGGAATAAAAAACAACAGGATCATTATGAATTGGTGCAGAATGAGAAATTGAAGAAAGAGATGAAACGCCTTTCTTCCGCCGCACAACAAAGCAAACAATGGTCAGATTGTGTGGAAAGTTCCAAAAATGGCACAAGAAATTCCGGTATAAAGCCGGATAAAGGATATGTGGGGCATAAGGCGGCTAAAATGATGAAGCGTTCAAAAAATATAGAAGCACGGAAAAATTCTGCCATTGTTGAGAAGTCAAAGCTGTTGAAAAATATAGAAACCGTGGATTCTTTGGCGCTGTGCCCCTTGGACTACCATAGTCCGGAGCTTTTATCCCTGCAAAATATCTCTATTCACTATGGCGCCCATGCAGTATGCAGTCATGTTTCTTTTTCTTTGAAAAAGGGAGAGCGCATTGCATTACAAGGGAAAAACGGCTCTGGGAAAACAAGCATACTAAAATTAATTTGCGGTGAGAGTATCCCCTTTGAGGGAGCCTTACAAATCCCAAAGGGGCTGAGGATCTCTTATGTTTCCCAAGATACCTCTTCCCTTGGCGGGAGCTTGTTTGCCTTTGCGGCCGAGCATAAAATGGATGAAACACAATTTCTGACCATATTGAGAAAATTAGATTTCAGCAGAACACAATTTGAAAAAGACATTGCTGATTTTAGTAGTGGTCAAAAAAAGAAGGTATTGCTTGCAAAAAGTCTTTGTGAACAGGCGCATCTTTATATTTGGGATGAACCGCTGAATTATATTGACGTTTTGTCAAGAATACAAATTGAGGAATTGATTTTGGAATATCAGCCCACGTTGATTTTTGTGGAGCATGATTTGACTTTTGCGGAAAAGATTGCTACCAAAATCGTTACATTGTAAGCAATCTCATTTTAAGATTCGCCGGGGCTTCATTTTTAGGGAGAAAAAGGGCTTCTATGATTAAAATATCATAAAAGCCCTTTTTATTTTGCAAAAAGCAATTCTTCGGTATCTCCTCTGAAATATAAAGGAAGACTATATTATTTCATGCTCATTTCGTCAATCAAACGGTTTTTCAGCTGTGCCAATTTTTCTGACAAATCAACGGGCACGATATGGGGATTATTTAACCGCAAATGCTCATCCCAAAGGGAGTTCTTTTCGTAGTTGCAAAAGGCTTGAATTTCCATGGTGCTTGGAGATTCATAAACCAGCTTACCGTCAATAAAAATAGGTACCAAAAGCTCTTTTACATAAAAAGTGCCGGCGGCCAACTCCATTTTACGCCATTTGGCTGTACTGTCGCAAATGACGATTTTTTGCGTTTCATCAATGGTTTCTTCCTCCAAGGCAATGACGTCGGCCTTGATTTTATTGGTCCTTTTATCGTAAATACGAAAAACCTTTTTGATGCCCGGATTGGTCACTTTACCGGGATTATTAGACAGCTTGATTTTGGGGATAAACGTTCCGTCCTCATCCTCCTCGGCGGCAAGCTTATATACACCGCCAAAGGCAGGGCAGTCATCACTGGTGATCAGCTTTGTGCCAACGCCCCACAGGTTGATTTTTGCCCCCTGAGATTTTAAGCTGGCAATGAGATTTTCGTCTAAATCGCTGGAGGCACTGATGACAGCATCGCCAAAGCCCGCTTCTTCCAGCATCACCTTTGCGCATTTTGAAAGATAAGCCAAATCCCCACTGTCTAAACGAATGCCGTATTTTCCTCTTAAAGTACCGGCGGCCTTCATTTCCTGAAATACCTTTATGGCATTGGGCACACCGCTTTTTAAGGTGTTATAGGTATCTACCAACAGCAGGCAGTTATCGGGGAACAGCCTTGCGTATTCTCTAAAAGCCGTGATTTCGTTGGGAAAGCTCATAACCCAGCTATGGGCATGGGTGCCTTTTACGGGAACGTCAAACAGTTTGCCTGTTAGCACATTGCTTGTCCCGCAGCATCCGCCGATCACTGCGGCCCTTGCGCCTAATGTGCCCGCATCCGGCCCTTGGGCACGCCGCAGACCAAATTCCATGATAGGGTCTCCCTGGGCTGCCCAAACAACGCGGGAGGCCTTTGTGGCGATGAGACTCTGGTGGTTTATTATATTTAACAGCGCTGTTTCAAGCAGCTGTGCCTCAACAATTGGGGCTTTTACACGTAACAGCGGTTCATGGGGAAATACAACCGTTCCTTCCGGAATTGCATATATTTCTCCTGTAAATTGAAAGCTTCGCAAAAATTCAATAAAATCCGGTGTGAACATATCCAGACGTATTAAATAATCAATATCATCCTTCGTAAAGTGCAACCCGTTGATATACTCAATGACCTGCGCTAACCCTGCGGTGACTGCATACCCGTTTCCGCTTGGATTTTTTCTGTAATAAAGATCGAACACTACGTTCTTTTGGTAGGCACCGGTTGTAAAATATCCCTGCATCATGGTTAATTCATACAGGTCAGTTAACAGCGCCAGATCTCGTCCTTTCATAGATAAATTCTCCTTTATTCTCTCCCTGATTGCAGGAACAATTAAAAACACTTGTATTATACACAATTTAATGTAATAAAGCAAATTTTTCCACTTGCATACGCCGCTGGCAAAAGGAAAAGTATTTTATTTAATATTAACAAAATTGATGGTTGATTTTAATGCAATTTGAATAAAACTATCTCCCGAAATTATAAATCTCCTTTTTGATTTGATTGTATACAAAATAGAAATAAAAAAATACTATTATAAGCATACAGTCAAATACCCCCCGAAACATAGGGTATTTCAAAAAAAACATTGTATACTGTACTGGTGTACACAACATACTTGCAAAAAACAGAGAAAAAACTGCAAAAAACCCTTTACTTCTTTTTAGGCACAATGTATAATGCTAACGTATAAGCACAAACACAATGAAGGAGACAGTATATATTTTCATGTTGATTCCAGAGAGTCGGGCCTTGGTGAGATCCCGGCGTCATAGAAAATATAGAAAATCACTCCGGAGTGGCAGTCCAAACGGTATTATACCCAGTAGGCGCTGTCGTTTGCCCGCGTTAAGGGCCGGCATCATACTTGTGATGCTTTGAGTGGATGGCATCATTGCCGTCAAATCAGGTGGTACCGCGAACTCTTTCGTCCTGTGTTGGATGAAAGGGTCTTTTTTATTTTGTTGGTATCGCCGGGCAATCAATTTATGCAATACTTTTCTCCATTACCGCAAAAAATGAATGTTACCTTTCAAATAGGTCAAGAATGGAAGTATCTTTTAAACGAACGAACCCTTTTCATAATGGAAAACAGAGTTATAGAGAAAAGCAAGGAGGAATTCATATGTATGATAAAGTGCCGACCAATATGAACTTCGTGGAGAGAGAGGTTCAGGTAGGAGAATTTTGGAAGAAGAACGATATCTTCGGTAAGAGCATCAAGGCCAGAGAAGGCGCTCCCGTCTTCACCTTTTATGACGGCCCCCCCACGGCGAACGGAAAGCCCCATATTGGGCATATCATCACAAGAGCCGTAAAAGATATTATCCCTCGTTATAAAACCATGAAAGGCTATAAGGTATTGAGAAAAGCAGGCTGGGATACCCATGGCTTGCCTGTGGAATTGGAAGTGGAAAAATCCTTGGGCTTGGATGGCAAGCCGCAAATTGAAGACTATGGTGTAGAGCCTTTTATTGCAAAATGTAAGGAAAGCGTTTGGACCTATGAGAAGGAATGGCGTAACATGAGTGACCGTGTGGGCTTCTGGGCTGATATGGATCATCCTTATGTAACTTATCATAATGAATACATCGAATCCGAATGGTGGGCATTAAAGAAAATTTGGGACAAAGGCCTTCTTTATAAAGGCCATAAGGTTGTGCCTTACTGCCCTCGGTGCGGAACGGCCCTTTCCTCCCACGAGGTTGCCCAGGGCTATAAGGATGTAAAGGAAACCTCCGCCATTGCAAAATTCAAGGTGGAAGGAAAGGACAATGAATATTTCCTTGCTTGGACCACAACCCCTTGGACATTGCCTTCTAACGTGGCTTTGACTGTAAACCCAAAGGAAACCTATGCCAGAGTAAAATATCAAGATTATACGGCAATTTTGGCAGAAGCCCTGTTAGATACCGTTTTGGGTGAGGGCACCTATGCAGTTTTGGAAACCATGAAAGGGCAGGACTTGGAATATATGCGCTATGAGCCGTTATTCAGCTTCTTGGAAAACGATCCCAAGGCGTTTATTGTAACCTGTGACCCTTATGTTACTTTAACAGACGGTACCGGCGTGGTACATTCTGCAGGTGCTTTTGGTGAGGACGATGCCCGGGTTTGCCAGAAATATGACATTCCCTTCCGTCAGTATGTTGACAATCAGGGACTAATGACGGCGGAGACAGGCCCCTTTGCAGGCTTATTTGTAAAGGATGCAGATGCAAAGGTGCTTGAGCAAATGGAGCAGGACGGCTCCTTGTTTTCGGCAATCCCCTTTGAGCATAACTATCCCTTCTGCTGGAGATGCGACACACCCTTGATCTACTATGCAAGAAGCACATGGTTTATCAAAATGACTGCCGTGAAGGATCAGCTGGTGGCAAATAACCGCACCATCAACTGGTATCCCGATAATATTAAGGAAGGCCGTTTCGGTAATTTCCTTGAAAATGTCATTGATTGGGGTCTGTCCCGTGAACGTTACTGGGGTACACCGCTGCCCATCTGGGAATGTGAATGCGGTCATAGACATACCATCGGCAGTATTGCAGAATTAAAGGAAATGTCTCCGGATTGCCCTGAAAATATTGAGCTGCACAAGCCCTTTATTGATGCGGTACACATCAGATGCCCAGAATGCGGCAAGCTGATGACCCGTGTTCCCGAAGTCATCGACTGCTGGTTCGACAGCGGTGCAATGCCCTTCGCCCAGTGGCATTATCCGTTTGAAAATAAAGAGGTTTTTGACCAAAATTTCCCCGCTGATTTTATCAGTGAGGCGGTGGACCAAACCCGTGGCTGGTTTTATACCCTGCTTGCGGTGAGCACATTGCTTTTCGATTGCGCTTCGTTCAAAAATTGTATTGTCCTTGGCCACGTGCAGGATAAAAACGGTCAAAAAATGAGTAAGCATAAAGGAAATGTTGTTGACCCTTGGGAAGCATTGAATAAGCAGGGAGCCGACGCCGTTCGTTGGTATTTCTATGCAAACAGTGCCCCTTGGCTGCCCAGCCGGTATTACGATGAAGCTGTCAGCGAAATGCAGAGAAAGTTCATGGGCACCCTTTGGAATACCTATGCCTTCTATATCCTCTATGCAAACATTGATCAGTTTAACCCGACCCAGTATCAGCTGGAGTATGATAAGCTTCCGCCCATGGATCAGTGGATTCTTTCTAAGCTGCAAACCTTAAATCGGTTTGTGGATGATTGCTTGAATGGCTATAAGCTGACAGAGCCTGCCAGAGCCATGGCAGATTTTGTGGATGACCTTTCCAACTGGTATGTAAGAAGAAGCCGGGAGCGCTTCTGGGCAGAGGGAATGGAGCAGGATAAAGTTAATGCTTATATGACCCTTTACACTGTGCTTGAAACCATGTGTAAGCTGGCGGCACCCTTTACACCCTTTATTACAGAGGAAATCTATAAAAATCTGGTTAGAAAAGTGGACACTTCCGCACCGGAAAGCGTGCATCTGTGTGATTGGCCTGAATATCATGCAGAATGGATGGATGCCAATTTGGAAACCAACATGGATTTGGTGCTGAAGATTGTTGTGGAAGGCCGTGCGGCAAGAAACGGGGCAAACATGAAGAACCGCCAGCCCTTGGCAATGATGTATGTGAAGTCTGAAAATAATTTGCCTGCGCTTTACCGCAATATTATTACAGAGGAATTAAATGTGAAGGAATTAACCTTTACCGATAGCGTAGAGACCTTCACTGCCTATACCTTCAAGCCCCAGTTAAGAACCTTGGGCAAAAAATACGGCAAGCTGCTGCCTGCAATCGGAGCGGCTTTAAAAGAAGTAGATGGCGAATCCTTTATGGCGGCATTGCGTGCAGACGGAAAAGCCACCCTTACTGTGGAAGGGGAAGCGGTTGTTTTGGAAGCCGATGACGTTTTGGTGGATACCTCCGAAAAAGACGGCTTTGTTTCTAGCGGAGACAATACCTTAACAGTGGTTTTGGATACAAACCTAACACCTGCACTGGTGGAAGAAGGCTTTGTGCGTGAAATTGTAAGTAAGGTTCAAACCATGCGTAAAGAAGCCAACTTTAATGTAACCGATCGCATCTGTGTATATTTCAGCGGCAATGCAAAAATTACTGAAATACTGAAAAACAATAGCATTTCCGCCGATGTCTTGGCAGAATCCGTTGTGGAAGGGGAAGGCGGAGAGCTTTCCAAGGAGTGGAATATCAACGGTGAGACCGTAACCTTAGGTGTTGCCAGAGTATAAAATAGCTTTGCAGAGATTTTCAAGAAAAAAGTGGGCCAAAATGAGTGGATTTTTGCCTTTATCCAAAAAGGGAAATTCCGTTGGTGGACTGCATAAAAAATAGCTTAGGGCATCCTCGATTGATAGTGCGAGGGTGCCCTAAGTTTATATTAGGAATTCTTTCGTATGGCTTTGACGAGCGTTAAGAGGTAAACGGCGCATAAAAAGAGTATGAGCTTTACGATTACAGCATCGGGAATCAAAAAGCTTGTATAGAAACAGCACTATAGTCACAGCGAGAAAAAAGAGGAAGATCAAGCTAAATAAAAAATAACGTATTCCCTTCGGAAGACGTTTTGATTTGCTGCCTTCTACGGCGCTTTCCAAAAGAAGCGCTACTAATAATTCTATAAAATCATTAATTCTATAAAATAATCCATAATGCTTCCTTTCCCAAAGTTTTTATGTTCAGTATATCATTCTGAAATTTGAATACAACACAAATTTTTGCGAAAATATTGATAGAGGTGTACCAAACTTAGGCATTGCGTAAGATTTGGAAGGGGTATTTCAAAAGGGAGTTTGGGCATTGTGATGAAATCACTTTACACCCATACCCTTTTTGGGTATAGTAATATGAAATACATAAATTTGTTTGAAAGGAGTTGTTTTATGGGCTTATCAGTAGATATGAGTGTTCCTGCTTTCACTGTCTTTTTTCAGGGCATGGTTAGTTTTTTCTCTCCCTGTGTTTTGCCTCTTGTTCCGTTATATATCAGCTATTTGTCCGGCGGGGCAAAAACCGTTGCACCGGATGGAACCATTGTGTATCCCAGAAAGCAGGTCATGTTGAATACCATTTTTTTTGTGGTGGGCATTAGCTTTGCCTTTTTTGTTTTAGGGCTTGGCGTAACCTCCTTGGGCAAGTTTTTCAGCGGAAATCGGCTGCTGTTTGCAAAAATCAGCGGTATCATTATGGTGTTTTTTGGGCTGTATCAGTTGGGTGTTTTTGGCCGGTCCATGTCAATAGAAAAAGAACACCGCCTTCCTCTGAAGCTCGATCAATGGGCTATGGGGCCCATTTCCGCATTGCTTTTGGGGTTTACCTTTAGCTTTGCCTGGACACCTTGCGTAGGCCCTGCTTTGGGCAGTGTTTTACTGATGGCGGCCACCGGCTCTGGGGGGACTGGCTTTGCGCTGATTGGCGTGTTTACCCTTGGCTTTATCCTCCCTTTTTTGGCAGTGGGGCTGTTTACGGGTAGAATGTTGGGCTTTTTCAAAGAGCATCAGTCCGTGGTACGCTATACTGTGAAAATCGGGGCGGTGCTGTTGGTTGTTATGGGTATTATGACCTTTACCGGATATATGAATGGAGTGACAAACTATTTATCCGAAATTACCGATACTGCTAAGGAAGAGACAGCCGACGAATTGCCGTCTGAAGCATCGGAAAGTGTACCGGCACCGGACTTTGTTTTGACGGATCAATTTGGAGAGAACCATACCCTTTCCGCATATAAGGGGAAAACGGTTTTTCTCAACTTCTGGGCAACCTGGTGCCCTCCTTGTCGTGGAGAAATGCCTCATATACAAGAGCTTTATGAAGAATATGGGTCAAACCAAGAGGATGTGATCATTCTTGGGGTAGCGGCGCCAAACCTTGGACGTGAGGGGAGCGCAGAGGAAATCAGTACTTTTTTGGAGGAGAATGGGTATACCTTCCCGGTGGTGATGGATGAAGAGGCAGAGGTATTTGAACAATATGTGATCAGTGCTTTTCCCACCACCTTTATGATTGATGCAAACGGCGCAGTGCGCGGATATGTTGTGAGCTCTATGGATTTGGCAACCATGCGCAGTATTATTGAGCAAACCAAGGTAACCATTTCCAAAGAGGACGGTTCTGCTGCGCAGGAATAAAACCCACTGGGACAAAGGGAGGGTTTCTGTTGGGTGTTTGCTGTGAAAGGACGGAGGGAGTGCTATTTTAACCAAGGATAAGGGAAATACATTTTTTATTTCAGAAAAGTCGTTAAAATGGGAAGGGCTTTCCTGCAGAATAGGTTTGTATTCCTAAGTTTGTACTTAAGCAGTCAATAAAAACTGAAAAATAATAAATCAAGCTAGAAAAACTATAGAAACGAAAGCAATCAATAACAAACGCCATCTTTGTCAGATGGCGTTTTCCAAGGAATTAAAAATCCAATTTATTCTCATAAGAAATAAACTACATTTTTCCGTCTGTCTTCATTTTTGTATATAAAATTTCCTCTACGGAAATACCTTCCCACTGTCCATGGATATATCGGTTTCTGATGGACAAATAGAATACAATTCCGATGACGATCCAAACAGCCAGAATAATGAAGGATGGGATGGATAAGAATCCTGGCATACCAGGAACGAAGGTAATGACTAAGAAAATAGAGGCAACGGCAATCCCTAATATGCTAATCCACATTTGCAGCGTATCACCGTCTCTTTTTGCAACCTTCGCAGCAGATGCGCAGGTGTATGTAAAGCCCATGGCAGCACCCACACAAGTCATATCAACAATCCAAGCCAAAACTTGACGGCCGAACCAAGGTGCAATTAAAGCAAGAAGCATCATGAATAAAATGCTGTTTTTTGGCGTTCCTTGCGGTGTAAGATGTGAAAATCTTTTTGGTAAAGCATCAGCATATGACATGGAATAGAGCAAACGGCTGGAAGCAATATAAAAGCCGTTCATGCCGGAAACAACGGCGCAAAACATAGCGATACCAATGAAGAAAACCCCGATGTAACCGATGGATTTCATAACCATTTCGCCTGTTGCCCAATCCGGGTTTGCCGCCAACATAGCCCCCCAAGGGGTTACGACGGAGGTGATAAAAACAACGATGGAATAAATAATACCGCCAACAAGAATTGCACCCACCATTAGTCCCAGTGCTGCTTTATGAGAAAAGCTATATTCCTCCGCAGCTTGGGGAATACAATCGAAGCCAACGAAGCAGTATGGCGCAAAAGCAAGTACCGCAAGCACAGAGGCGAATTTTGACTGACCTTCTAAGAAGAAGGGTTTTAAGTTATTAAAATCAGGCTTTGTCAATAATACGCCGATGAGGGCAACCATTACCGATGCAAACAGAGCAACTGCCACCAGCGTCTGGAACCAGCCTGCGCTTTTAATACCCCGGATGTTTACAATGCCCAATCCGATAATAAATGCGTAGGCCAAAGCAATTTCACCCAAGTATACATCCCATCCCGCGATGGTATAAAGATAGCCGATTTGTAGCGGAGAACCGGGCAGGATATACCTTGAAACCATAGCCAAGGCCGTTGAGTTTAAAGGTATCAGTGACCAGTATGCTAATACGATGAACCATCCGCAGATGAAAGCGTGTTTTTTGCCGAAAGCGGTGTCGGCATAAACAAATTCGCCGCCGGAAAGGGGGAATTTACGAATCATATAACCATAGCTGCAACAAATAATGCACATGATAATTGCGCCAAGCATTAAACCGAAAATAGAGCCTAGAGGGCCTGCCTTTGGCAGAAAGGATGTGCCGGGCATTACAAAACAACCCCAACCAATAATTGCCCCTAAGGCCAGTGACCAAATATCAATTTTACGTAAATCCTTCTTAAAAGTACCTTCTTGCTGTTGGTTTTTCGACATAAGACGAACCTCCCTAAATGTAAGCATTTTTTGTAAGCATGAAAACGTAGTAAAGTACAAATTGTTACAAAAAGTCCAAATCACTGTGTTTACAGTTCTTTTTGAAAATGGATCTGGCTTACCAATTACAAGGATCCTAGAGTGGAGTTTTTTAAGGGATGCTATTTTTCTCCTGTACAATGCAATTGTAGATATTCTTTCAATACAATGTACCCGCGGATGTAGATTGTATTTTAAACATATCGAATTAAAACTACAACAAAAAGCTTTTTTGGCTTTTCTTACACTTACGTTAAATATAATCCATTCAGTAAAGGTATAGTCAATAATTATTTTATAACAAAATTTATGCGATTTTTTTACCGTTGGACAAAACCATCCCATTAGTGTAGTGTTTATAAATCTGCAAAAATAGTTTATGAATAGTAAATTAACTTTATTTTAAAGAATTTTTTGCAAAACAAATGCTTATTTTTATGGTTTTATCAAAAGAGATAGTACAGTTGCATAAAAAATGAGGTTATAAATTAGCTACTTTAATTCTCCTAAATATTTAAAAATGAGGGTAATATATAAAAAGAATTTTTACTTTGATGCTTGAAAAAGTATGAAATTTGGAGTTTTTTTGTCAAAAAAAATTGAATTAAAGTTTTTAAATGTTAGTCTGTTCACTATCTTCTTCATACATAAAAAAGAATAGTTTTGCCAACGCAATTTTGGTACGGTTCGGCGTAGCCAATAAAAAAACTGACCTCCATAATTAGATTTTGAGCCTAAATTTATGGGGTCAGTTCACTTCCGTTCTGGTCCTTTTTTGCTTTTCCAGTGCAATTTCAATCTATGGGAATAATGACTTTTGTAATGTGATTTTCCTCGTTATTAATATCAACGGGAGAGATGATGTATTCTTCGGAAATCGGGCCGGCCACACAATATCCTTGTTGGTTTAGCCATTTGATTGCCTTGATGTGGGTCTGAATGATCTCGTCATTACGCCCTATGTGCAATGCAGTTACAGCCTTGAAGCCGCCAAACTGTTTATACTCAGGCAAATCTTCTCGGCTTTCACTAATGGGTATACAGATTTCCAAGTCACAGTCTGTTTTAAAGAACTGCTCCAAAGGGTTGTTATGATAAGTTAAAATAACAGAGCCTGCCATGCGAAGATTCTGATGAGACACCATTTCAAATAATTCAAACCATCGATCTATAGAAACATCACTGTTTTTATAATTCTTTTTTACACGTCTTGTAAATAATACATGGCCAAAGGGGATTTCTTCCACACGGATGCCTTCTGTAGCCCAGTTAGAGTGTTCCGTTTCAAGAATATTATGCCCTTTTTCCAATCGATCGAGTAAAAGCTGCCCTTCTGTATATTGATTGTTCAGAGATTCTATCATTTTGCTGATTTCAAACAATCGTTCTCTTACGCACGCACCCATTTCTGTAGCATTTTTTTTGCCTACAATTTGGCTGATTTCTTTTAGGGGAATGCCCAAATGCTTTAGTTTGCGGATAATGAACAAGGTGAGGATTTGATCTTGTGTGTAGTACCGATACTTACTGTCAGATTTTCGATATTCGGGAACCAAAAGACCAATCTTATCATAATACCGCAGTGTTTTAATGGGAACGTTACATAGCGCAGAGACTTTTCCGATCGAATAGTAGTTTTTCCCATCGGACATAGGATCGCCTCCCGGTGCATCTGTGTCATGATATATGCTGTTCCATTCAGTGTACCATAACGGAAAAGAGGACTCAACTGAAACTGATGCTGGGGTACTCATTTTTTTTGCGTCCTTATATGACATTTTTTTCTTCCAATGCTTTTATTTCTTCGGCAGAAAGACCCAAAATTTCCTGATAAACAGAAATATTGTCCTCTCCCAGGATGGGAGCGCCTTTCTGAGGTTTGTCTTCCTCACCGTGTATCTTAATGGGGGAGCCGGGAATACGAATTGTTTTCTCCATACCGGGTTGATATACATCCCAAAGCATATTTCGCTCCTGCATTAAGGAATGCTCGGAAATTTCAGGAATGGTGAGTATTGGCCCGAAGGGGATGGAAAGCCCGGAGATGATCTCTTCCAATTCAGCAACGGTTTTTGTCTGTGTCCATGCCTCAATGACCGGTTTCAAATCCTTCAAATAATTGTCACAGCGGCCAAGGTTTGTCTTGAAACGAGGATCGTTGATCAAGTCCTCTCTTCCCATTGCCTTGCAAAGCCCGGCGAACATTCTGTCCGTACCGCAGCCCATAACAAAATCCGCATCCTTTGCACGGAAAGAATCAAAGGGGGCAATGCTTGGATCCTGATTGCCGGCCCGATGGGGGTGCTTTCCGGCAATGGTATATTCTACAACAAAGTTTTCCATAGTAGAGAATAGTGTGTCTACCATTGCAACATCAATACGGCGGCCTACCCCGGTTTTTTCTCTCTCATATAATGCCATTAAGACACCCATGCACAAATATGCTCCGGTATAGCTGTCTCCTACGGAAGGGCCGATTTTGCAGGGAGGGCCATCGGCAAAGCCGGTTACACTCATCATACCGCTCATCGCTTGAGCCACAATATCGTAGCAGGGACGGGAGGCTAATTCTCCGGTTAATCCAAAACCGCTGATAGAGCCATAAATAATGCGGGGATTGATTTCTTTTAAAACATCGTATGAGAAGCCAAGTTTTTCTAAAACACCGACCTTGTAATTTTCGCAAACCACATCGGCAGTTTTCACCAGCTCTGTAAAAAGCTTCTTTCCTTCGGAAGTGGAAAGGTCAAGGGTAATCCCTTTTTTATTGCGATTGATGTAAGCGTAATAGCCGCTAAAATGATTTTCCATAGGGCCCCATGCTCTGGTTTGATCCCCTATGCCGGGACGTTCAATTTTAATTACCTCGGCACCATGGTCAGCAAGGTTCATCGTACAAAACGGGCCACTGTAGGCTTGTGTTAAATCAAGTACGCGAATACCATCCAACGGTCTTTTCATGATCTTCATCCTCTCTGTATATATACTGGAACATGGGTCTTGCAGCAGTGCTTTTTTTGAAAAAGAAAGAGCGGATTGATATCCGCTCCTTCTAAAATGTCACCAAAAAACTTATTGAGGGTGCTTTGCATCCTTGAAGGAAGACTCCTGGGGACCTCTTTGATCTTTTTTCGCAATGAAGAGACTGCCTGTTGCTTTACCGCAGAGTACGGGAGGCTCACAAGCTGTTGCAGCAGTATCATTTAATCCTGTCATGTCTGCATCGGTTCTGTTGAGCATTGTAGCAACCTTCCATGCTTCAAATACGCAAGAATAGGACTGATTGCCAACTTTTTCAATCCAACCATGATATTCCATAAAGTCTCCGACATAAACAGGAGCTGTAAATTCGATATCTTTGTAGCCAAGGAACAAGCTGATATCACCATCTACATAAACCATTAATTCTGTTCCTACGTCGCCCCACTGGTTTACGATTCTTGCACCGTTTACTAAATCACCTACATAATGACCATCTTTCGCACTCATCATTAAGTGATGTACAACTTTTTTACCTACCATTGAGAATTCCTCCTTTAAATTTTTATGGTTAATGTTTATTGGGTTTGTTAAGTAATTTCCTTAACCTTGACTTTAGTTTAACTGGTACAGCCAATGGAATGTCAACAGGATATTAAAATTATTTTTGAAGAAAAAACAGCCAAAAAGTGGCAACTATCCACTTAGTAGAAGGTTCTTAATAGAAATTTGCGATATTAAGAAACGGTGGTTTTATGGGAATTATGGTGCATTGAAATAGAGAAAGCGCGTCATTCTCTAAATATTAGATAAAAATCCAGGGGAGGGTTTTTTTAAGAATTTTGTGAAAATGTATTCTGTAGACAGAAGTTGCAGTTGCATTATTTTTACCTGTTTTTTAACTGATTTTATTTATTTTTTCACAAAATAGAGATGAAAATAAAAACACTGTGTTCTATTTCTTTACAATATTTTCTTGCAAGAGCAGTCTCTGCAAGGTAGTTCAAAGAATGTTCCTGAAAGAGTAATGTTTTAGGAAAACAAGGGGTTATTTTTTTGATGTCTTCTTTTTCTGTAAGGCTTGTCCGCCGATACAGTATGTAAGCAGCATACATTCGTTGCACTTTGGCCGTCTTGCAATGCAAACCTTTCTGCCATGGGCAATCAGCTGTGTATTAAGCTCAATCCACCGATCCTTTGGAATTATTTTCATTAAGTCAAATTCTATTTTTGTCGGGTCTTGATTTTTGGTTAGCCCTAAAAGGTTAGAAAGACGTTTTACATGGGTATCCACCACAATGCTGGGGATGTGATACCAGTTTCCCCGTACCACATTGGCGGTTTTGCGTCCAACGCCGGCAAGAGAGGTTAAGGCTTCCAAATCCGAGGGGACCTCGCCGTTGTGCTCCGTTAAAAGTTTTTGACAGCAGGCAATAATATTTTTTGCTTTATTATGGTAGAAACCCGTAGAGTGAATATCCTGCTCCAGCTCCTTTAAATTAGCTTGGGCAAAATCCTTCACCGATTTATATTTTTGAAATAAATCCTTTGTGACAATATTTACCCGGTCATCGGTGCATTGTGCCGATAAAATGGTTGCCACCAATAATTGCCATGGATTTTCATGATTCAGATAACATTTTGTGGGCCCGTATTCTTCTCTTAATAGAAAGAGAATTTGCTCCACCTTCTCTTTTTTTGTCATTTTCTCAAACTCCTTTTGGAAACAAGGATATTTCCCGAAAATAGGACGGATTTCCCGAGAAATATTTCCCTTTTTCTACGAAACTGTAAAATAGAACGCTTTGCCGTAACATTTTCAATTTTACACTGTTTTTTGTGATGATTTATGTTTGATTGTAACATAAAAAAGGCGGCAAGAAAATGTAAAATCTTTGTTTTTCATCCGTATGGTGTAAAAAGGATTGAAAACAAAGGTGAGGAACCGGTTTTAAGAGAAATCAACTGTCCTGTCCCGGATTGCATTTTTTTACAACTTTTTGTTTCAAAGGATAGGAACAAATTCTTACGATTTACGTCATATAGAAAAAATACCGTATTTTCAAGGTTTTAGCCAGAGATTGGAAGGGGGTTACAGGGGCTGATTTCTTGCATCGGGTGAAAAATTGTAGTATAATTTTAAGAATAATAGACGAACTATGCATATTAAAAGGAGATAACAATGGATGACATCGTGATCATGCTGAAGGATAATGCTACGGGATTTTTAGAAAAAGAGCTGGGCAGCTATTCTCTTTCTGTAAATGCACAAATGATTGATACGATTTATGCGGAGGATGGAGCAGAAGGCAGACAGGTTGTGATGCGCCTTATATGTGATAAAGAAATTGAAGATTGGGAATATGATGCCATTTATGATTATTATGATACGGAGGTTTTATCTGCTGTAACCAGTAAAGTTGAGGAAGGAGAGGGACACTATAATCCTACATGGATTGTTCGATTTGCTTATTCCGACACACAGAGTGAAATGGAAAAAATAATTTCCGAAATATTAGAGCTTCATAAAAAGGAACTGCTTTTGGTTTACGATGCTATAGCAGACAAAAAGGATGAGTATAGTGAAGAATAAAAAATGGATAAATGCCTGTATCCTTATAGGTGTTTTGCTTTTTTTATGCTGTGCCTGCGGGCTGAGAAAGGCTGAAGAAAACCAGCCCTCCTCGAATACACAGCAGGAAGACGAAAAGGAGCCCATTGAGATACCGCCCCGTAGTACGGAGGAACCCGTAGAAGAGCCGGAGGAGCCTGCATCCAATGAGGAAAAACCGGAAGGGATTGAGCCCGAAAAGACCCAGCCCGCCAGCACAAAGCCTTTTTGGCAGAGCGAAACAACACGATTGACGAATAATATTATTTCCGTTGCTTCGGCAGGGCAGGCGGACTATAAAACCAACGGCCCCCAAAGAGGCTGGATGAGTAAAAACGGTGAACTCTACAGCTTCTATGAAGGCAAATACATAACAACGGATACGTTGGTGGCAGATGGGTATCTGGAAAAAGGGCTGACTGCCGGTGAGTATAAAATTTTATTGCTGCATGGCAGTGATCTTGCGGAGCTGGAGGGCACTTCTGTGCCCGCAGGCAGCATGGGATTTAGTGTTTTTGCCGCTGTAAAGCAGTCGGGCAAATATTTGATTGCATCGGCAGAAGGAAGAGCCGGCATAATCACCGAAGACGGCTTAGATAGTCTTTTGGCGAAATATAATCAGAATCATGGCAAGGTGAAAAGACTTTCCTCCGCTTCTGCGGAGTATGAGCGCATACTCAATTATATCAGTCTTTTTGAAGGCCGATTTGATGATTATTATGTAAGAGAAATACGCATGGATAATAAGCACGCAGTGGTTGTTTTCTCTAACCGCGCAAATCCTGCGGCAATCAAAGAATATATTTTGGAGAATGAAAATAATTTCTGGGAGGTTGTTTATCCCAATGCCCAGACGGAATACTATCCCGTTACCACCATCAACCGTTATTTGCCTCATTTTAATGCAGAGGTATTGCCTTCGTATACCTTGGCATCATGGCAGGGGAGCATTGTTTCTAATCAAGGCGGGGTGGAAGCAGCATTGTTCAGTGCCAAGGCAATTTCCAGTGCCAGTGAAATTTCATATCAATGTGCAACCTCGGCCTGTGCCTATGCAATTTTGACCAACGGCAGCCGCTATGCGTGTTATACGGAAAACGGCATCTGGAAGGCGGAATTTGTTGCATCGGACAATGCAGCCAGAACTTTGCTGTTAAAGAAAACAGGCATTGATTACGGGTTTTTAATTCTGGATGACTAATCAAAGGTGTGAATAAAAATGGAAAAAGTTTTCTGGGACGGCCCGGACTTTTCTCTGTCACAAACCTTAGAATGCGGACAATGCTTTTGTTACCGAAAAAAAGAGGACAACTTGTATACTGTCATTTCCGGCCAAAGGAAGATTACCCTGGGGCAGGCGGGTGACAGTATCCTTTTTTATGGCGATGCGGACATTCCGTATTGGAAGGAATATTTTGATGTGGAGAGAGATTATCAAAAAATAAAACAAAAACTCAGCGGCGGCGATCCGGTGCTGGCCGAGGCAATTACGTTTGCGCCGGGCATTCGTATCCTAAAGCAGGATTTTTTTGAAATGCTGCTGTCGTTTATACTATCCCAAAACAATCATATCCCCAGAATTAGAGGATTGATTCAAAGGCTTTCTGCGGCATATGGCACGCCATTGGCGGAGGGAGGCTACAGCTTCCCCGCACCCACACAGCTTTTTGGTGTTTCGGAGGACACATACCGCCAACTGGGCTGCGGATTTCGGGGCAGATATTTGGCGGATGCCGTGGAGAAGGTTTTGGCGGGCGGATTTATGCCCGAAGACTTGGAGAAGCTATCCACGGAGGACCTGCGTCAACGGCTAATGTCCATTTGCGGTGTCGGGCAAAAGGTTGCGGATTGCATTTTGCTGTTTTCCTTTGGGAGGTACGAGGTATTTCCCATGGATGTGTGGATCAATCGTGTTTACAGCCATGCCTACTGTGATGGGAAAAAGCTTTCGCCCAAGGAATTGCAGGCAGAGGCGGCAAAAAGATTTGGTACATATGCGGGCTTTGCCCAGCAGTATTTGTTTTATTATGGAAGGGAAAAGAAAATAGGAAAGGGATGAGCAAAATGGTAAAAACCAATGTAATGCGGCTTTTGGAAACGGCAGGGGTTTCTTACCGTACAACGGAATATGAATATGATGAAAACAACCTTTCCGGGTTAGATGCCGCAGAAAAAATAGGGATACCAGCGGAGCAGGTTTTTAAAACTCTGGTGACCCGAGGAGACAAAACAGGGATACTGGTATTTTGTATTCCTGTCAATATGGAGTTGGATTTAAAAAAGGCGGCGGCGGTGTCGGGGAATAAAAAGCTTGAAATGACCCATGTGAAGGACCTTCTTGGATTAACGGGATATGTCCGCGGGGGCTGTTCTCCCATTGGCATGAAAAAAAAGTATCCCACTTATGTGGACGAAACGGCTGTTTTATTTGACGAAATTGCCATAAGCGCAGGGATCAGAGGAGAGCAGGTGGTTCTTTCGCCGGAGGAGCTCATTCCATTTATTGAGGCCAAAGAAGCAGATATTACCAAGGAGAGAAGCTGAAGGAATATTTTTAGAGGCTGCGCTTCTATCATAAAAAAAGACCTTATCTTAGGAGGCATCCTAACATGAGGTCTTTTTTATTTTTGCAGAAAGTGTAAAAGCAACCTGGTATGGGGTTTTTCTATTCCATGCGCAGCTCCATTGGGGCTGTAGTTGCCGTTTCAATGCCGTTTCTCACAGTGGAAACCTTTATATAAACGGCGGAATGATTGGCTGTGGAAATACCGAAGCATTGAGGAAAGCCCCAATACCATATTTCATCACGCAAAGCCTTGTTATAGAGCTTTGTATAGTTTCCATTTTTTGAATAGGCGATATAAACATAATAATGATCGGCATTATAAACCGGTGACCAAGTGACGTTGGCATAGCCGTCCTCTATCCAATACCGCAGGTTTTTCGGCGGGGTAGGGGTATAGGTGTAATATTTCATCTGTTTAATCGGGATGGAAAGGTTTTTGGGAACCTCCAAAATATGGCTCATGGGGATGGCGAAAAATTGCTGATCACTGTAAGCTGAGGTCATGCCGATTATTTTTCCCTTGCTGTTAAATAAAGCGCCGCCGCTGCTCCCATGGTCAATAAAAGCACTAGTGGATAAAATATCTTCATTATAATCATTGAGGATCCCCTCTGAAATCGTATTCCGCTTGCCATTGGGGGCACCTACTGCGGTTACAGCTTCCCCTTTTTGAAAGCTTGTTTCAATTTCGGCAGGAATGAGGTCCTCCCGATCAATCTTGATCAAGGCAATGTCCTTTTGCGCATCTAAGCCCACAATGGTTACCTTTCCTTGATAAATGGTATTATCGGAAAAGACCATTTGCAGCATAGAGGAGCTTTCTACCACATGATAGTTTGTTGCAATCAAGCCGTCAGAGGAAAGAACAATCCCACTGCCCTGAATTTTGTTTGTCTGTATATAAACAACAGAGTCCGTTAAAGCGTTCTGTGTTTTTTTCTCAGTGGTGATGGAGACGGTGTAGGTTGCCGCCTGCCATTCTACCGTTGCCCCGCTGTATTTGGCCACAAAGCGCAGGGGGAGCATAGTAGTATTTTCCGAGAGGGTGGCTGCCGCATCTAAAACTACGGGGGTTTGGTTTACTAAGGCCACGGATTGATCAATGGTTAGAAAAAGGGTAGTGCTTCCTTTGGTTGCTGCTACGGTATGTTTTTCATTATCCCAAACTACGGTATAGCCCAAAGCCTCCATGATGCTGCGCATGGGAACCAAAACACGATCGTTTTGTATGATTGCCGGCGCAGAGAGGGGGAGATCGGCCCCGTCGAGGGTGACCGAAATGTCCTTGGCGGAAGAAGGCACGGTTATACAGAAACAGAGTATTAAAAAGAGGAAAAACCCTCTAAATTTTTGAATCATTTTTTCACTTCCTTTTCTGCTTGAGTATATCATAAGTTTCCAAAAATAGCTACAAAATATTGCTTGGAATTCCTTGGTATGCAGAAGAAAATAGCATGATTTATCCTTTTTTCGCATAGGTATGAAAGGGAGAAGAAATGCAGACAAGTTTGAGTGGGCTTAGGCCAAAAGAAAGAGCAAAGGTCATCGGTTTTTCTTGTGAAAAAGCGGTACTGCGCCGGCTTTTGGAGCTGGGGATAACGAAAAATACATATTTATTCTGTATGCGTTGGGCGCCTCTGCAGGGGGCAATCGAGGTGTGGGTGCGGGGGTACCGGCTGGCAATCGGTTACGAGGATGCAAAAGGTATTCTGATAGAAAAGGAGGGGAAGCAGGTTGAAAAAATTGGGCTTCATTGGCAATCCGAATTGCGGAAAGAGCGCCCTTTTTAATACACTGACCGGAGGGGATGCCAGAGTTGGGAATTGGCCCGGGGTAACGGTGGAGCGCAAGGAGGGAATTTGGAAAAAGGAAGGATATCTTTGCGTAGATTTGCCGGGGGTATATTCCTTTTCCCCTTATACACCGGAGGAGCGGGTGGCACTGGGGTTTATCATAGAAGAAAAACCGGATGTTCTTTTACAGGTCATAGATTGCACTGCGTTGGAAAGAAGCCTATATTTGACTACACAGATCTTGGAGCTGGACTTGCCGTTGGTGGTGGCACTCAATATGCGGGAGCTGGCGCAAGCACAGGGCATTGCCATAGAGGCTGCAACGCTTTCTGAAATATTAGGCATTCCCGTTGTGGAAATTTCAGCCATAACAGGGGAGGGACAGGCTGCATTGGCGGAGGCACTGGGGTTGGCCTTACAAAAGGGAAGAAAGGGCAAAACCATTTTGGCGCAGGACAAGCTTTGGCCGAAGCTGTTACCCTTGGTGCAGCCTTATCTGGGAAAGCCCCAAGGGCTTTTTTTAGGCATACGCAATCTGGAGCGGCAGGAAACCGTTGATTGGGAGGGGAACATTGCCGCCCTACGATATGCTTTTTCTGTTGCCTGCTGTCAAAAGGTGACAAAGCAAGGCGTGGCAAAAAGGGATGAGACGGAGCGGCTGGATGGGCTTTTTTTACATCCCCTCTTAGGCATTCCTATTTTTCTGCTGCTGATGGCTTTTCTGTTTCATATGACATTTTCCCTCTCCTTTTTTGGGACGGGCTTCCCATCTCCCGGTGTATTTTTCAAACAGGGGATGGAGTACGCCATTACAATTTTGGGGGATATGATACTGCGTTTTTTTCCGCAAATGCCCGATTGGGGGAAGGCGTTTTTTTCGGAGGGGATTGTTGGCGGAGTGGGGAAGGCTGTGTCTTTTTTACCGCAAATTTTATGCTTGTTTTTTTGGCTTACTTTTTTAGAAGATAGCGGATATATGGCCAGAACCGCTTTTTTGCTGAATAAACCCATGGGGTGGCTGGGGATTTCCGGCAGAGCTTTTTTGCCCCTTTTGACGGGGTTTGGATGCTCTGTTCCCGCAATGCTTGGTGCAAGAACCATGGAACGGGAGGAGAGCAGAAAAATCACAAGGCTGATCATCCCCTTTTTTTCCTGCGGTGCAAAGTTGCCCCTTTATGTATTGCTGGTTGGGACGCTGTTTCCGAAGCATGGAGGGTTGCTCTTTTTTTGTTTGTATATCGGCGGTGTTTTGGTGGGGGCTGTTTGGGCTAGAATTTTAAAGAAAAGAATTTTTTCCGGGAAGGAAGCTCCTTTTATTATGGAGATGCCAAGATACCATTGGCCAAGGGGCGATACTTTGATGCAGACTCTATATAGAAGAGGAAAGGAATATCTGATAAAAGCCGCAACGGTGATTCTTGGCGCAAGCATTCTCATTTGGCTGGCTTCCCATATGACCTTGGAGCTGGAGATGACCATGGATTCTTCGCAAAGCATATTATCCTTTATTGGGAGGGGAATTACCCCCTTTTTTACACCCTTGGGCTTTGCCGCAGGAGAGGATGGCTGGAAGGCAACGGCAGCCATTTTATCCGGCTTTGCCGCAAAAGAAGCGGTGGTTTCTACCCTTGGTGTTTTGGGCGGCGGGGAAGAACTATTTACGCCCCTATCGGCATTTTCCTTCATGGTGTTCCATCTTTTGAGCATACCCTGTGTTGCCGCGGTTTCCGCCTATTGGTTGGAAGAAAAAAGCGTGCTGCGCCTGCTGTTTGCCCTTTGCCTGTGGCTGTTCACGGCATGGATTGCCGCTTTTCTCGTCTATCATATTGGCGGAAGGCTACTGTTTGCTTTTTCCGGCCTTTTATAGTATTCTTTGTGCAAGGAGCGTGAACAGAATGTTTGAAAGAATCACAAAGATCATGTTTGATGAAATATATCCTATTCTGGAAGAGGCCTTTCCTGTGGAGGAACTGCGTGAAAAGGAAAGGCAGCGGGCGCTTTTGGAGAAGCCCCAATATCGTTTATATGGAATAAAGAGCCCCAGAGGGGCCTTGCTGGGTGCCATGGCATTGTGGGATTTTAACGATTTTGTATATGTGGAGCATTTTGCCATTAAGCCGCCCTACCGCAATGGTGGTTTCGGTGGGAAAAGACTGATGGAAATGGTCGGGTGGTCAAGGCGTCCTGTGGTACTGGAGGTTGAGGTGCCTATAGGGGATGTGACAAAAAGACGGGTGGGGTTTTACGAAAGACACGGATTTTTTTACAATGAATATCCCTATTTGCAGCCGCCCATGCGGCCGGGGCAAAAGATGCTGCCTCTGCGGCTTATGACAACCCCGGAAAAAATATCAGAAGATGTTTACAAAAGATATAAAAGCATGATCCACAAAATTGTTTATGAGTATGAGGAGGAATAATATGGAGAACTGCTTTGGGATAGACATTGGCGGAACCACCGTAAAAATCGGATTTTTCTCCCGTGAAAAGGGACTTTTGGAAAAATGGGAAATCCCTACCAGAAAAGGGCCTGAACCTACAGCGCTTTTAAAGGATATTCATGGGGAGATGGCGGATTTTTTGAAAAGGAGCGGTATCCCATGGGAGGAATTGGAAGGTGTGGGTATGACTGCACCGGGTCCTGTGACGGAGGATGGATGCCTGCGGGGAACCGTAAATATAGGATGGGGCGACGTATTTCTTGGGAAGGAAGCCGCGGAAATTTTTGGTGTATCCCCTGTTTTTGTGGGCAATGATGCAAGGGTGGCGGCCTTGGGAGAGTATACCTATGGGGCAGGGAAAGAAACCGACAGTCTGCTTATGGTAACACTGGGCACAGGCGTAGGTGGCGGTATTATTTTAAACGGACGCATTTTGAACGGTGTGACGGGAACCGCCGGCGAAATTGGCCATATGACCATGAACCCTTTTGAAATATTGCCTTGCAGCTGTGGGAAAAAAGGCTGTTTGGAGCAGTATGCCTCCGCCAAGGGAATGGTTCGGGTGGCACAGGATATGTTATCCCGATGGAAAAAGCCTTCTGCCCTTCGCAGCTTTGGGACGCTTACGGCAAAGGATATTTGGGATGCTGCAAAAAATGGGGATGCGTTAGCCTTAGAGGTTGCCGAATATGTATCCCGCTTTTTGGGGATGGGGATTGCCAATGCTTGCTATATTGCAGACCCTGCCTTGGTTGTTCTGGGGGGCGGTGTTTCCAAGGCAGGACAGATTCTTTTGGATATGGTTCGGCAAAGCTATGCGCAAAATGTATTCGCCCATTGCAGGGACAGGAAGTTTGCGTTATCGGCCTTGTGGAACGACGCCGGGATTTATGGGGCGGCAGCCATGGTGTTTCAGCAAGGTACCTTTTGCGATTAGCGGAATTGAATATAAATGACAGGTTAAAAGCATTAAATTCTTGTGAAAATAGACAGTTTTCTGTTTTTCCTAGAAAAAATTTCAAAAACAAGAGGATTTTTTAGGAAATTGGAGAATACTAATTACAAGCAAATAGAAAACGCTATTTGTTCAAAACTTTATAGTTCAAATCCAGAGATATTTCAACCAGTATAAAGGGGGAGATTGCAATGGTACAGATTCTTGCAGGCGAAAAAGGTGTTGGAAAGACAAAGCGTCTCATTGCTTTGGCAAATGAGGCAAGCAAGGAAGCCAATGGCTGTGTTGTGTTTGTGGATGACGATAACAGTCGGATGTACGATCTTCATTACAGCGTGCGATTTGTGGATGCACCAAAGTTTATTATGCAAAACACACAAGTATTTCGAGGCTTTGTGTGCGGCATACTCTCTCAAAATAGTGACATTGAAAAAATATATATTGATGGATTGAATCATATTATGGATAAAGTAAGTGAAAAGGAGTTTATTACTTTTATTAATCAATTAGAGGCCCTTTCAAAAGATGCGGAAACAGAGTTTACAATGATTATCAGCCGTAAGGAAGAGGAGCTTCCTACAGAGTTACAGCCGTATCTTGCAAAATAAAATGTGAATATAGAACGGTCAACCAAGAAAAAAGGTTGGCCGTTTTTTGTTGGGGATTGCCTGAAAGGCTGTCAATATCTTAAAAAAATCTTAAATCCTTACAAAAGCATTGTAATCCTTGCAATAAATTAGTAAAATTTTACAATGGTATATAAAATTTGGAAGAGGCTTTCCTCCTTTGAACCCCATGGGGCAGAGCGTTTTCATCGCAAGATTCACTATAAGAACTATATTTTTGCTATATTTAATAGGGACATCAAAAGGGGGAAACGTATGACGAAGGAAGAGATGAGTGCGCTTTATCATGTGGATATAGAAAAAATAGAGCGATTTCGCAGGTTGGATTTGATTGGGCCAAAGCGTCAAGAGGATGGGAGCTTTCTCTATTTTCAGGAAGATGGAGAGATGCTTCAGAGGCTTGTGGTGCTGGAGGTATTGGGCTTTTCCGAAATCGATTTTACCCATTTAAAATATAAAGATAAGACGCTGGAGACATTGCTGCAAACGCGGCTTCACAAGCTGGAGGGTTGCTTGGGAAAGGAGATATGCAGGCAGATTCTTGAAGAGGGTGCAGATTTACATAGCTTTGCCGCAGAAAAGTATTTGGAACAGTTGAATAACCACACTACGGAAACGGTTCTGCGTATTAAGCCGGGGTTTCGGAATCATGCTTTTCGCCCATGGCGCAGGTATTTTGCAAGAGGGTTGGATGTGTGTCTTTATGGAATTATTTGGTATATATTGCTTGGGTATGTGCTGCATATAAATTTAACAAAGGATAGCCTGGGTCTGGATGCGGCTGGCTGGATTGTGACTGCTGTGCTCATGATATTGATAGAGCCGATTTTGCTGAATCGTTTTGGCACTACCTTTGGAAAGTGGGTTTTTGGATTAAAAATAGAGAAGGCGGACGGAACCCGTCTTTCTTATGGCGAAGGCTTACACCGCACATGGGTTATGTTTGGAAAAGGCAGCGGATATGGGATTCCTATTTATAATCTGGTTCGTAACTATAAAAGCTATAAGCTATGTAAGGAAGAGGAAATACAGCCTTGGGATGAAGGCCTCTCTTATACGATCAAGGATACAAAAGGGTATCGTATTGCGGCCTTCCTTGCATTTAATATTTTTTTCGTTTTTATCGTTGTGGTATTGTTGATGGGGCAGATGCTGCCTCCCAACCGGGGAGACATTACACTGGAAGAATTTGCGGAAAACTATAATTATTTTTGCAACTATTTTGAGTATAAAGAGAACTGGTACATGGATGCATCGGGCAATCTTATAGAACGGCCTGATGAGAGGAGTGTCGTCATAAATCTGGGAAGCGGAGAATCTCCAAAGCTGAACTATCAAGTGGAAAATGGGATTTTGACGGGTGTTTCCTTTGTTTATGAGGTGAAAGATGAAGAAGTTTTTTCTCAGCCGGAGCGGATAGAGAAGTCTCTTTTGGGTTTTGCTTTTGGCAGCACGGATAAGGAAGTGGGACTGATTTGGAATTCCGGAGATTCTATTTTGACAAGCGTGCTTTATGCTGAAAATTTTGATCTTTCCGTTGGGAATATGAGATATTTCAGTACTGTAGAGAAAGAAGGCTATGAGGAAGATCGCATTTATTTAATCCCTCTGGAGGGGGCGGCGGAGTCTTACTATAAAATGGAATTTTCTGTAACAAGGGAAGACCAACCATAATATGCCCAAAGGGTCTTTACAACAAAAAAAGGGTGTCGGCATTTTGTCGGCACCCTTTTCGTATATATATGGCACTGCCGGTTTTTATTATATAAAATAGAAAATCATCCGTTTTGCCGCGGATAAATCATATTTTCTTCTTTCAGGCAGGATAAAACCTCATCCAGGAATTTTTTGGACTCCAATTTTGTGATTTCCAAGTTATGGTCTAAGTAGTTTCCGCACATTTCTGCTTTTGCCGCAGGCAGTTCCCCGGTAAAGCTGCTCATATAGGCATAGCATTCCTGCATAACGTCTGCCACGTCGGCGGATTCCAAATCACCCTTAAAAATGGCATACATACCAGTGCGGCATCCCATGGGGCCGATATAAATGGTTTTCTCTGCCCAAAGAGGATGGCTGCGGAAGAAGGTAGCCATCAAATGCTCCAGTGTGTGCATAACGGCGGTATCGATGACCATTTCCCGATTAGGCTCTTTCATGCGAATATCAAAGGTGGTTAATAGCCCATTTCCAACGGTATCCTTTCTGGATACATAAATTCCTCTTAATAATCTATTGTGATCAATGCCAAAGCTGGTTACATCCATGATTTTTCTCTCCTTTCAATGCTCTTGAACAAGGTCATTTTACCTGTTTTCCGGTGTAATTTCAAGGAGAATTTTCTATGGCAGGGTTGATTGTATGGAGGTTTTGCAGTAAAATGTACTATATTATGTACAAATACACACAAAAAGGAGAATGTATATGGCAAGGAAAATAACAAGAGATGAAGCTTGGGAAATACTGACAAAATATAACAAGGAACCGTTTCACCTTCGTCATGGGGAAACCGTCGAGGGCGCAATGCGCTATTTTGCAAGAGAACTTGGGTATGGCGCAGAAGAGGACTTTTGGGGCATTGTAGGGCTTTTGCACGATTTGGATTTTGAAATGTATCCCCAGGAGCATTGCATTAAATGTCAAGAAATAATGAAGGAGCATGATTTGGAGGAACGTCTGATTCATGCGGTTGCAAGCCATGGCTATGGTATTTGCTGTGATGTGGAGCCTACCCACGAAATGGAAAAGGTGCTGTTTGCCGTAGATGAACTGACGGGTTTAATCGGTGCGGCGGCGTTGATGCGTCCCTCCAAAAGTGTGCAGGATATGGAGCTGAAGTCTATTAAGAAGAAATTTAAAGATAAAGGCTTCGCCGCAGGCTGTGACCGGGAGGTTATCAGAAGAGGTGCGGAACAGCTGGGTTGGGAGTTGGATGATTTGATGATAAGAACCTTAGAGGCCATGAAGGACGATCCTAGAAATAAATAAAATGAAGGGGTAGGATTGTGCTGAGAACCATAAACTGCTGAAATGGTTTCTTCATAAGGATGAAAATCACACAAGAGACATATTATTTTGCATGGTGGCGTCTTTGCATTTAGATAAGAGGTATTCAATTTTGTTAAAAAATGGATAAAGGAAAGCTTCTTTTTGAAAAGCATTCTCCATTTTGATATTTTATTGCATATAGTTGTTTTATGAGGAAGTTCAGCTTTCTTTTTTAGAAAAAAAGAGGGTTTTGCCATCTTTTGTTGTACAAAATTACCTAATTTGGAGTAAAAAATAAATAAGTAATCATTTTTCACGGCATTCTATTTCGTTTAGAATGCCATATTTTTTTGGGTAAGAACTTAAAATTAGAGTAATATTTATTTTCATTGGGGACACAATAATATCGAAATCAGAGTAAAGGAGGGAAAACCGATGGAAAAATGTAATGAATGTATTAGATGTACAGTGGATAAATGTAGACATCATCATAACGCAAAAAACTACTGTACACTAGAAACAATTCAAGTTGGTACTCATGAAGGAAATCCTACCATGGATCAGTGTACAGACTGTCAATCCTTCACAATAAAGTAAGATAACCGGTTAT